>Ga0210388_10001679_pt1 | contig 17383 bp, 17 predicted proteins | sample IncBWC19OmetaG_FD_155485 | JGI IMG/M metagenome (GOLD analysis project Ga0210388, IMG submission 155485) | Forest soil microbial communities from Barre Woods Harvard Forest LTER site, Petersham, Massachusetts, United States - Inc-BW-C-19-O ... | reverse complement strand
CGCTACGGGGCGGCAGGTGTTCGATGTGACTGGAGCGGGGGATACGGTTTTGAGCGTGCTTTCGCTGGCGGTGGCGGCGGGGGCGTCGTTGGCGGATGCGGCGGTTTTGGCGAATACGGCGGCGGGGGCTGTGGTGGGGAAGTTGGGGACGGCTAGCGTTAGTCCGCAGGAATTGGAGCACGCGTTGGAGGATATGCGGCAGTGAAGGGCAAAAACGGATGACGGTGTTTTTGTGGCACAGGCAATCGTGCCTGTGCGGTTTTTTGAAGCCCTCGTGAAGGGGCGCACAGCCAAGATTGGCTGTGCCACCTGCAAGCTCAGAATAAGTTCTATGGCGGGAAGCTGAAGGATTTGTCTTTGGTATCGACCCAGACGTTGACTACTTTTGTTTTTTGGCTTTTTTCGGGGTCGTTGTTGGCGATGGGCATGGGCGAGAACGGGCTGATCGCGACACGGATTTCGACGCTGGTGCTTGAGCCAGTTGGCGATTTTGCTTTGAGGATGCTGTAGCTTTTTACGGGGCCGTAGTAGCCAGTGGGGCCCCAGTCGGCGACGAAGTCCTGCATTTTGTAGCTGGAGCCGGGGCCGGGTTTCCAGAGATTGTAGGCGGTGTTCATATCTCCGGCTACGACAGCGTTGAAGAATTGCTCCGCGGCTTTTTTCTCAGGATAAAAACGAAGCCAGAACCATACGGCGATGATGGCGATGATAAAAGCCGCCGTCATCGTGAAAATCATGGCCCGAGATTTTCTGTGTACGTCGGCAGGCGGTTCGAGAAGTGACATTCAGTAGTCTCCTGCCCTGCGAGGCAGATTGAACGTATGTTGAGCGTATCTAAATTAACCTTTTCTGGGCGCGATGGAAAGGTTTGGATGAAAGTGAGTAGTGGGTAGTGAATAGTGAGTAGAAAAAACGTTTGCAGCGGTGATTGGTGATTTGGGATCAGTGGAGTGCGTAACGGGGCGGCCGCATAGTAGTGCGCGTTACAACCCAGACGTGTAATCGGGTTCGATGGACCAGCCACCACACCTTCCACCAAATGCGTCGGCCTCATCAACGAAGAGGTCCCTTTTTGACGCGGAACGACTCACACGAAAGAGCAGATTTGCGGGCTCGATGCTTCCGCCGTTCGCTGTCGCGCTTGCCTCTACGCGGAGTACATAGAGTCCATCGGGGATTTCGCCAAATGTGAAGTGGCCATCTTTGTCGGACGCTGTGCTGAAAGAGGCGTCGGATAGTGGCGCGCGCAGAGAAAGCCGCGCGTTGCTGATGGGCATTTGGGCGGGATGAGTGATGTTCCAGAGAGGGCTATCCCCTTGTCCGCCTTGTGTGTGAACCAGCTTGCCCGCAGCTTCGCGAGTCGCAGGGGCTTTGTTACCCCATTCGAAGTTGATTTGTTTTCTAGCCTTCCACGAGCTTGCTGCAACGACGTGGAAGCATCTCTCGCCAGCGGAAATGCCAAAGAGATCAGCACTCAACCAATAATCGCCTGGCGGGATTTTGGAGATCTTTATGCTGCCGCTGGCGTCCGTCTCTTGCGAAAGTAATTCAACAACACGGGTGCCATCGCTGCGTGTAAGTTTGACCGTCACGCCAGGTAGTGGTTTGTTGGCATGGCTGATCCTAACTGAAAAATTCGAACGCAATTCGGTTTCGCTCGGACTGCATCCGTACATCGAACAAGCCGCAGACGAAGTTGGTAGGGATGCGAATACAAGCGCGCAGATGGCGAGAAAATGCGATTTCATGGCTGGCTCTCGGAGCCGGAAAAGCATACTCCGTGGTCCTCTGAAATTCTAGACGGGCGGTTGACGCAAACACGGATTATGCCGGGTTCAGCCTTCGAGGGCCAGTTTGGATGAGTTTGTCGATGCCTGAATCGAGATCAGAAATGCTTCCTGCTAACGCAGCAAGGAAACTACTTTCTGGACCATGGCTTCGATTACGGCTCCGCGGTCGAGACCTAGATCCCGGAGTTCGCCGGACGCGATGGCGTCGAAGGTGCGCTCGGTTGTGAACAGATGGATGGCGTCCTCCTCTCGTGTGCGAGGTGGAGCGCCGATGTTTGCGCGAAGTTGCGCCATCAAATCGAGCTGGTGCCGACGCTGCTTGCGATAGAAATGCCTCACGCCGGCGTCCGCGAGAACCATTTCATGCAGCGAGGATCTCAGCCCCCGCCATCGAGTATGAAAGTCGATGGAAAGCGTGACAAGGCGGCGAGCAACGGCGTCTGGTGTGGCGTGCGCAGCGGAGAGCTCGGTTGCGACAGCTTTCCACTCCGAGGCCACCCAGGCTTCGTAGGCTGCTAGAAAAATGTCGCGCTTGTCTTTGAAGTGTTTGTAAAAAACGCCTGTTGAATACCCCGCATGGTGCGCGATACGGTTCGAATCCGTGCCATGGTATCCAACACTGTTGAAAAGACTGGCTGCGGCGGCCACGAGGCGCTCGCGTGTCTGCGCGGGTGATCCGCGCCTCGGCCGTGCGGATTTCAATTTGTTCTCCAAGCGAGTCAACATGGCATCTTCTTGACCCCACTGAGTGTCCATGATACATCTATCGCCTATAGTGATATAACATTCACTAACAAAAAAGGGACGCGAAGGTCACGCGCCTTGGGATCGCGGATCCAAAGGAGTTCATGACATGCGTTATGTGTATCTCGTCGGTAGAATCCTTTTCTCTCTAATTTTTATCACCGCTGCGCCGCGCCATTTCACGCATGAGGGCATTCAGCATGCTGCGGACCTGGGAGTGCCTTTCGCGTCGCTGCTCGTTCCTATATCGGGAGTGATGGCGCTTGCGGGGGGACTCAGTATCGCCGCCGGTTACAAGGCGCGATGGGGCGCGTGGCTTTTGGTCGGATTTCTCGTGCCAGTCACGCTAATGATGCATGCCTTTTGGACCTTGCGAGATCCAGCGATGATCCATATACAGCAAGCTATGTTCGCAAAGAACTTGTCTATGTTGGGAGCGGCCTTACTGATTAGCCAGTTCGGCGCTGGCGAGGTCAGCTTCGATAGCCGCAAATAACGGCCTTGCGCCTCGCCGAGGCAGCTCAGCCTTCGAGGGCGCTGGCGGAGCCTGCGGGGAGTTCGATGGCGTATTTGGTGCGGGCTTTTTCGGCGTGTTGTTCCAGGGCTAGTTCGATGAGCTTGTCGATGAGTTGAGGGAAGGGGATGCCGCTGGCCTCCCAGAGTTTGGGGTACATGCTGATGGAAGTGCAGCCGGGATGGTGTTCACTTCGTTGAGATAGATTTTTCCGTACTGTCAAAAACCTTGACGCCAATTACGAAGTGGAGAAGGAAGCCGGAAGCAAGGACTGAAGGGATGCCGACAAAGGCGAACAACTGCAATTTGTCGCACAGGGCTTTCTGGTCGTGCGTGACGTAAACCGCCTTTCCGTGATCGGTCATAGGTTCCGTCTGGGTCGGTGTCGGGACTGGCGAGCCATCGCGGAAGGTCTTCCCGGAATAGTAGAAGAAGCAAACGAAGCCGAGCCATACTGCAAAGAAAAAGACGCTATAAACAGTTCTGACCAGCTTTTGCCACTGTGGCCTAGCTGGCTCGGCTTGCACTGGTTCCCCGATTTGGCTGCTGGAATTTCCGCAGTCCGCCAGAAACACAGCCTCCGAGCTGTGTACGAGCCGGAGGGATTGAAGAAAATTAAAGAGTCCGATTCCGAATCCCGCGAGATACCAGGGCAAGAATCTGGGATTCGACGGTGGGAACAACGGGCTCGCGGCATATAGAAAAACTACCGTTAGAACCACGCCGCCAAGAGCGGCAAGGCGGTTTTTTGCGGTTGCTCCCTGCCAGTGCCAACCATTTGACCGTCTGTGGTGCATCGAAATCGAACCGAGCACAAAAAGAAGCGCACCAGCGAAGAGCAGTTCCTGGCGAACAGAGAAGTTCCCGCCGGTCACAAATAGAACCATCATGCAGCCGTGGTACACGAACATCAGCTTGAATTCGAAAGACATGTCCTTCCACTGTTTGGGATTGGGTTCTTTTGGCGGATCAAAAAATGGCATTTTAGGCAGGTGAAGACTACCCTTCGAGGGCGCCGGCGGAGCCTGCGGGGAGTTCGATGGCGTATTTGGTGCGGGCTTTTTCGGCGTGTTGTTCGAGGGCTAGTTCGATGAGTTTGTCGATGAGTTGAGGGAAGGGGATGCCGCTGGCCTCCCAGAGTTTGGGGTACATGCTGATGGAAGTGAAGCCGGGGATGGTGTTCACTTCGTTGAGATAGATTTTTCCGCCTTCTTTTCCGAGGAAAAAATCGACGCGGGCCATGCCGCTTAGTTCGAGAGCGCGAAACGCGAGGACGGCGAGGTGTTGGAATTTCTTAACCTGAGCAGGCTTCAAGTCGGCAGGGATGAGGAGTTTTGTGCCTTCTTCTAGATATTTGGCAGCGTAATCGTAGAACTCGCGGTGAGGGACGATTTCACCAGGGATGCTGGCTTGCGGATCGTGATTGCCGAGGACGGAGACTTCGATTTCGCGGGCGTTGACGGCGCGCTCAACGAGAATTTTCATGGCGAATTCGGAGGCGAGATTCAGCGCGGGAGCGAGTTCCTGGCGCGAGTGGACTTTGGTCATACCGACGCTGGAGCCCAGCGCTGCTGGCTTCACGAACAACGGATACGGAAATTCTTTTTCGATTTGATGAATGATTTCGGGTTGGTGGCGCTCCCAATCGTGGCGGTGGATGCAGAGCCAGGGAACGACCGGGATTTTTGCGGACTGCAGGAGTTTTTTCGCGACGTCTTTGTCCATGGCGACAGCAGAGCCGAGGACGCCCGCGCCAACGAACGGGAGACCGGCGAGGTCGAGGAGGCCTTGGATGGTGCCGTCTTCGCCGAAGGTGCCGTGCATGACGGGGAAGACGACGTCGATGCGCTGGCCGCCGCCGCTGCCGTCGAGGCGGACTAAAGCGGCGTCGGTGGGATCGGCGCTCATGGTGACGCGCTGACCGGTACGAAGAACCTCCGGGAGCATTTTTTGTGCGCCCCCGCCGATGAGCCAGTGGCCTTCTTTGGTGATGCCGATGGGCACGACTTCGTATTTGTCGGGGTCGAGGCCGCGAATGACGGAGGCTGCGGAGGCCAGGGAAACTTCGTGTTCGCCGGAGCGGCCGCCGAAGAGGACGCCGATACGGAGTCGTTTTTTGTCAGGGGTCATGGGAATAGTTGGTTTTTATAGGGCCTGGGCGCCAGTTCTTAGTTATAGGGGAAAGATAGGGAGTTGTCGCGGGGGAAGTGACGGGCGCGTGCCGGAGTAACAACGGAGAATTGGCGAAAGTTTAGATCGAAAAAATCTTCAGGACTGACGGAACCTTCTGAGACTTTCATCGTCTACAGAAGTGCGGGATTGTGGCAGGAGGTCCGTCGTGTCTCAAAAAGGGAATGAAGGAACGCCGTTTTTGGAGAATTTCCGGCGAGATGTGCGTTACGCGATGCGCACGCTTTGGCGGGACAAGGGGTTCGCGGCGTTTGCGATATTGATTGTGGGGCTTGGCGTTGGGGCAAGCTGCACGGTCTTTAGCGTGGTGAACACGCTGATTCTTCGCCCGCTGCCGTTTCGCGATCCCGGCCGTCTGGTGTGGATCGCAAACCATCAGGATGAAACCAACGATATGTCCGGGAAGACTTCGCAGACGGACTACCTACTCGATATGCGCGCGCGGAACCAGTCGTACGAGGATCTCGCCGCCTACTTTGCGTTCTATGGCCTCGGCGACGCGAAGATGATTGGCGACGGGCAACCGGAGAGATTGACGAGCGTCCCGGTGACGCAGAATTTTTTCCCTCTGCTAGGCGTCCAGCCGCAGATTGGCAGGCAGTTCACCGCGGAAGAATGCAAACAGAACGGGCCTCGCGTCACGATGCTGACCGATGGGTTGTGGAGGAGAAAATTCGCGGCGGATCCGAGCATTGTGGGGCGAGCCTTGTCGTTTGATGGCGGGCCGAAAACAGTGGTGGGCGTGTTGCCGGCGACGTTTGATTTTTCGACGGTGTTTACCCCGGGAAGCCGAGTGGATATGTTCGAGCCCCTGCCGTTGTCGCCGGAGATGAATCGCGAAGGGAATACGGTCGCGATTATTGGGCGTCTGAAGCCTGGCGTGAGCGTGGAGCAGGCGCGAGCCGAAACGACAGTACTCGGAAAGCTGTTGCAGCAGGAACACAAAGACAGAAATGATTTTGAGCCGAAAGTGTCCGGGTTGGCACAGCACGTGAGCGGGCAGCTGAGGCCAACCCTGGTGGTGTTGGCATGCGCGGTGGGAGTGGTAATGCTGATTGTGTGCGCGAACCTCTCGAACTTGCTGCTGGCACGCGGCGCGGGACGCAAAAAAGAGATTGCGATTCGTACGGCGATGGGAGCGGGGCGCGGGCGGTTGATTGGGCAGATGCTGACGGAAAGTTTGGTGCTGTCGTGCTGTGGGGCGGCGCTGGGATTGTTGCTGGCGTTTATGGGGACGCGGGCGTTGGCGCATTTGACGTCGGTGAGCATTCCGTTGCTGAGCGATGTGCGGATTGATGGCAGCGTGCTGGGATTTACGCTGGTGGCCGCGCTTGCCACCGGATTGTTGTTTGGATTGGTACCGGCGCTGCAGGTGCAGGATTTGAAGTTGCATGACACGTTGAAGGACTCGAATCGCGGGTCGAGCCAGGGACGCGGGCACGCATGGATTCGAGGGGCGCTGGTGGTGTCAGAGATAGGGCTGGCGTGCGTGCTGCTGGTTGGGGCAGGGCTTTTGATACGGAGCTTTCTGCGGGTACTCGATGTAAACATGGGATTCCGCCCGGAACGAGCGGCGGCGCTGCGAATTGATCCGAATTCGTCGTACAAAACGCAGGAGTCGCAGAACGCGTATTACACGGAGGCTTTGCATCGCGTAATGGGTATCCCGGGAGTGGAAGGCGCGGGACTTTCGGATTCCCTGCCGCTGGGACACAACCGAAGCTGGGGTGTTGCGGCGAAAGGCGTGCAATATAAGCCCGAGGATTATCCGAATGGGTTTCCGAGGATTATCAGCGACGGATATTTTCATGCGATGGGGATTCCACTGAAAGCGGGTCGCGATTTTACGGAGCGTGACACCAAGGGCGCTTTGAACGTGATTATCATCAACGAGACGCTGGCGAAGAATTTGTTCCCGGGCGAGGATCCGATTGGAAAAATTGTTCGCGCGGATAATCCGGAGCGTACGGTTGTGGGTGTGGTTGGCGACGTGCACCACATGGCGCTCGAAGAAGGGTCGGGGAACGAGTTTTACATTCCGATGAGGCAGACGCAGGATTACGGGACGGTGGATTTGGTGGTGCGTACATCGCTGCCTACGGCGGAGCTTGCGTCGAGGCTGCGAGAGGCGCTGTTGCCGATCGAGCCGAATTTGCCGACGGCGAATATGCGAACGCTGCAAACGATGGTGGATCATGCGGTGTCGCCGCGGAGATTTGTGGTGTGGCTGCTTGGCGGATTTGCGGGCTTTGCGCTGGTGCTGGCTTCGCTGGGAATTTATGCGGTGATTTCGTATTCGGTCAGCCAGCGGACGCAAGAGATTGGGATTCGCATGGCGCTGGGAGCGTCGGCTGAGGCATTACAGAGAAGCATTTTGTTGCAGACGCTGGGGCTGGCGGCGATTGGCATGGTTGTGGGAGTTGTAGCCTCGTGGCTGTTAGCGCGGACGCTTAGCGGGCTTTTGTTTGGAGTTACGTCGAGCGATCCGGTCACGTTTGCGGGGATGTTGGTGATCCTTACAGCGGTGGCGGCACTTGCTGGATATTTGCCGGCACGGCGGGCTTCGCGGATCGATCCAATGGAAGCGCTGCGGATTAGCTAGAAGTACTGCCTGGTCGAAGACTTCTCTCTTCATTAGGGGCGCGAAAAATACATGCTCCTTGACGCATGATATTGCCTGCAATATCATTGTAGAGTGGCACTAGCTTACGTGCTCGACACAAGCGTAATGGTCGCAGCCTTAAGGAGCAGCCGAGGAGCATCGCGCCAGCTTTTGCTAGGTGCGTTGACCCACCGTTTCGAACTACTTCTCTCGGTTCCACTGCTGCTGGAATACGAAGCTGTGCTTACGAGAGCGGAGCAGTTAACTGCTTTCGGCATCGGCCGGCGGGACGTCGAACGCGCTCTTGACGACATCACGTCGGTAGCTAGACCAGTGCGGCTTTCTTATCGCTGGCGGCCGCAGTTGTCCGATGCCAAGGACGATATGGTGCTGGAAACTGCTGTAAATGGGAATGCCGATGCCGTGGTCACTTTTGACCAAGCAGATTTCGCACCGTTAAGCGAACGGTTCGATTGCCGGGTGATGCTTCCAAGGGAAGCACTGCGGGAGCTGAGAGGAAAAACAAGATGAGGCGAAGCAATTTTGCGTTGCGGCTTCAGCCGTCGTTGATGGAAGAAGTTAGGAAGGCGGCGGAAGCCGAAGGAGTGGCGTTGAATCAACTCATCAACGTCGCAGTGGCAGAGAAGGTTTCGGCCTTGAGAACGGAAGAGTATTTTCGGGCGCGATCGGTGCGAGCGGATCGTGCGGAGACGATGCGTATTCTTGGGCGCGCTGGGCTAGACAACGAACCCATCGACGGCGACGAACTGCCGGAAGACGTGAGTGACGTAGCGCGCGAGACGAAAAGAAAGCAGCCGCCGGCCAGTGGGAAGACTCGCCTTCGAGGAAAATCGCGAGCGAAGAAAGTTCGCGGCTAGATAACGTACTACCACAAAATTACAGGATTTTTTTGCCGAGTGCGGAGAGGACTAGCTCTACGCCGAGGAGCGCGGTGCGGTTGTGTTCGTCGATGATGGGATTTATTTCTACGACTTCCAGGGAGACCATGGCTTCGGAGTCGGCGATCATTTCCATGGCGAGATGGGCTTCGCGGTAAGTGACGCCACCGCGGACGGGCGTGCCAACACCGGGAGCGTCGCTGGGGTCGACAAAATCCATATCCAGGCTGACGGCGATGCCGGCGGTGTCGTCCATGGCATATTTGAGGGCGTCGGCCATGACTTCGCGCATGCCGCGCTCGTCAATATCGCGCATGGTGAAGACGTGAATACCTGATTTTTTCGCGATTTTGCGTTCTTGGGCATCGAGGTCGCGGGCCCCAACAATAACGATGTTGCCGGGTTCGGCTTTCGGCTTGAAACCCATAAGATCCACGAGCTCGGTGGGGCCGTAACCCATGATGCTGGCGAGCGGCATGCCATGGACGTTGCCGGAAGGAGAGGATTCGGGCGTGTTCATGTCGCCGTGGGCGTCTAGCCAGAGATAGCCGATTTCTTTTTTGTCTTTGCGATAGTGAGAAGCGACGCCAGCAGCGACGCCAGCGGCAATGGAGTGGTCACCGCCGAGAACGAGCGGAAGAAAACCTTCGCCCAGAGATTTTTCGACAGTGGTAGCGAGATCCCTGCAAGTTTCAGCGATTTCCTGAAGATACTTTGCGCGCTTTTCGCCGACTTGCATTTCTTCTGGCTGCTTCACTTCAAGATTGCCGATGTCTTCGACATTCACGCCGATCTGCTTGATGCGCGCCTGAAGTCCAGCGCCTCGAAGGGCGGAAGGGCCCATGTCCACGCCGCGGCGGCTTTGGCCGAGGTCCATTGGTACGCCGATGATGCGAACTTTTTGATGCATAAGGCTTCTCCGTAATGCGGCGGACGGCGAGCGACCTACGAAAACGCGCGCGGAAATCCGCACGGATCGCAAGACGCGATATATCTCCCAATCTTCTGTTCCACTAAGGAATGCGAGAGCTACAGGTACCGCCAACTACCCCGTACTAAGGATACACGCGGTAAATCATCCGGGGAAAGGGGATGACTTCCCGGATGTGTTCGGTTCCACAAATCCACGCGACGGTGCGCTCCAGGCCGAGGCCAAAGCCGGAGTGAGGCACGCTGCCGTAACGCCGCAGGTCGAGATACCACTGAAAGGATTCTTCGGGCAGGTTGTGTTCGCGCAAGCGCTTTAGGAGCAGGTCGTAATCGTGGATGCGCTGGCTGCCGCCGATGATTTCGCCGTAGCCTTCCGGCGCGATCATGTCGAAGGCGAGGGCCAGTTCGGGGCGTTGGGCGTCCGGTTGCATGTAAAAAGCTTTGATGGCCGTGGGGTAGTGGTGGATCAGGACTGGGCGATCGAAGGAACTGGAAATGATAGTTTCTTCGTCGCCTCCAAAATCGTCGCCGAATTTCGCGGGGTTGCCGCCTTTGTTTAAGACCGCGACAGCCTCTTCATAGCTGATGCGCGGGAACGGCGGCTTGATGTTTTCGAGTTTGGTAATGTCGCGCTTAAGCGTTTCCAGTTCGCGCAACTTGTTTTTGACCACTCCTTGTACGATCGCGCTGACGAGCCCTTCGGCAAGCTCCATTGCTTCGTCAAACTCGACGTATGCCGCTTCGGGCTCGAGCATCCAGAATTCGGTGAGGTGGCGCCGCGTCTTGGATTTTTCGGCGCGAAACGTGGGGCCAAAGGTGTACACCTTGCCGAGAGCCATGGCGATAGCTTCGGCATAGAGCTGGCCGCTCTGTGTCAAGTAGGCTTTTTGGTCGTCGATGTAATTCACTTCGAAAAGTGTGGAAGTGCCTTCGCAAGCCGCCGGCGTGAACATCGGGGCGTCGGCGATGGTGTAGCCCTGGCCGTCCATGAATTCGCGCGCGGCGCGGATGGCTTCGGCGCGAATCCGAAGAATGGCAGCCTGTCGGGGTGTACGAATCCAGAGGTGGCGCTGATCGAGCAGAAAATCGACGCCGTGTTCTTTGAGTTGGATGGGAAACGGTGTGGCGTCCGGAACCTTTTGGACGATCTGAATCTTGCTGACGCCCATTTCGAAGCCGCCTGGCGCACGTTGCTCGGCTCGAATCTTGCCCCTGACCATGACGCTTGACTCTTGCGTCAGCCCCTTGAGAGCCTCAAAAGCTTCGGGATTTTCCTTCAGCGCGCATACACCCTGGATGATCCCGGTGCCATCGCGAAAAATGGGGAACATCAGTTTGCCGGATTCGCGCAGGTTGTAAAGCCAGCCGCGAATGGTGACTTCCTGCCCGTCGTACTTGCCTGCCTGTTCGATAGTGATGATCGTCATAGTTGAGTTTGAGATAGAAATTCAAACGAATAGTTTACCAGAGAGATTGGAATCCCATTCAATCGCTGGAGGAATCAGCGATTGGCCATAGTGCGGATAGTGCCGAGGCCGAGAAGGCGCTGGTCGGCCGTTACCAAGGTAAGATCGTGGACTTGAGCCGTCGCGGCGATGAAGCGGTCTGCGGGATCATCGTGAAGGACGAGGCGTTCCGCGGCTAGGACAATTTCGTGGGTGAGAGGTGCGTGCCGTTGGATGCCGGCAAGAGCCTGGGGGAGCCAATCGCCAGGGTTTGTTGGCAAGAGAACCCTTTTCTTGCGATGCAACGTTAGAACTTCCCAAGTGCTTACTGGGGACAGCCAAAGTTCATTTGCGGTGTTGGCTAACTCGTTTGCGGTATGGATACCGAGGCGGCTCGGACTCTCGACGAGCCAAATCCAGATGTGCGTGTCGAGCAGGATCCTCAATCGCGCAGAGCCTCAATCTCGTCGAGGTCAATCACGGGCGAAACGATATCACCCAGGATCTCGATCTTGCCTTTGAGAGAACCGATCCATGCCGCGCGGTCCACAGTCTGCGTAGCCGGAATGACCTCGGCCACTGGCTTGCCGTGCCGGGTGATGCGGACGGGCGATTTGGTTTTCTCCACCTGCTCGAGAATGGCGAGGCATTTGGCCTTGAATTCGGAAATGGCGATCTCTTGCATCAGCTTCACCTGACCACATTATAGACCATAGTCAGAATAGTGGTCAATATGTGGGCGTGCCCGGACCTAACTCCATTCTCGCTCAAATCGGTCGAGAGATGCGCTGGCGGCGGCTAACTGTTCGGTAGCGGAAGGTGCATCGTGGCCGGTTTTTTCTTTCAGCTCCAGGGTGAACGGGAGATCCGCTTCCGGCGCTGACTTTAGAGTTTTGACCGCGGATTCCCAATCGATAGTGCCGTCATAGGGCGGGAGGTGCTCGTCTTTCTCGCCGTGATTGTCGTGGATGTGCGCAGAAACCACTAACTCGCGTAGGGGCGCGAATCCTTTTTCAATCCGTTCGGCTTCCGGACCATCGGCAAGATGCGCGTGACCGATATCGAAATTGAAGCGCAAGCCCGTCAAGCGCGTTTCGTCCACGAACGCTCGCAGATAGGCAGGATCGCCCATTTCGCTGGTGGTGTTCTCGACAGCGATGGTTACTCCGCGATGATGAGCATGCAAAACCAGATGTTCCAGCGAACTGAAGGCCGCATCGCGCTTGCGCGGGTCTGCGGTCTCGCGCGATCCACCCATGTGGAGAATCAGCCTGGAAAAGGGCAAGTCCTCCGCTACGTCGATTACGCGCTTCAACTCGTCCATGGCTTCGATGCGGCGAACGCGTTCCACCTCGGTGATAGAGAGCGGGGTGCCTCCTTCGCGCGTGGCGCTCAAGTCGCGGCTCGTCGGAGCGTGCAGGGAAGCAAGCGTCAGCCCATGCTGCGAGAGTGCGCTGGCGATGGCCTGAATTTCCTGCTTGGTGGTGTAATCGAAGTGGCCGCGCGTGCCGAAAATCTCGACCGCCTCGAACCCGGCATCCGCAATTTGGCCGAGAAGCTCCGCGGTCAACTTTCGCGACACGAACATATAAGTGGAGAGGATTCTTCGCATAGTCCATTCACACTGCTCTTAGATGAAAAGCCGGGCGCCGACCTCCGGATGGTGCCAGAACAAGTGCAGGGGAGGCCGTACAAAAAACGTTCAATAGCCGACGGCAGCGCCGTTGTCTCGCGGATCCGCCGCGCCGAGGCGCTCACCCGTTTTCGGATCGATACCGATGGCGTTTACCAATCCAATGTGCCCGCGCCGCCGCGTTTGGTAACCCTGCGCATTCAGCACAGCTTCCAGACTTGCCGGAAAATCTTTTTCCATCAGAATCACGTCCGGCATCCACTGGTGATGGAAGCGCGGCGCGTTAATGGCTGCCTGCGCGTCCATTCCCAGGCGCATCCAGTTTAAAACGCTGAGCAGCGTGGCAGAAATAATCGTGGGGCCACCGGGCGAACCAGTTACGAAGCTTAGCTTGCCGTCACGTACAAGAATCGTCGGCGTCATGGAACTGAGTGGGCGGTGTCCTGGAGCGATGGCATTGGCTTCGGATTGAATCAGTCCGAAGAGGGCATTGGGGACGCCGGGCTGGGTCGTGAAGTCATCCATCTCATCATTCAGAAGAAATCCGGCGGTTGACGTGACGCCAGAGCCGTAGCTGTTGTTGAGCGTATACGTGCTGGCAACGGCGTTACCGGCTGCATCGACGACCGAAAAGTGCGTTGTGTGTGGGCCATCATTGAGACTAACTGCTTGCGGAGCAGAATCATTCGCGGCGGAAACTCCGCAGACATGTGGTGTACCTGCCTTTACCTCTTTACTTGGAGAGGCATGTTGCGGATCGATGGTTGCTACCAGTTCCTTGGCGTAGCAATCGCTTGTGAGTCCTTCGACCGGCACTTTGGAGAAATCGGGATCGGCGAGGTACGCGGCGCGGTCTGCAAAAACTCGCCGCATTGTTTCCACTACCATGTGCACGCTTTGCGCATCATCCCAGCCCTTTAGCGGAACACCCTGCAACATATTCATCGCTTCGATGATGGCCACACCGCCCGAACTCGGGGGTGGCGAGGTGATCACATCCCATTTGTGACCGTCGAGTTCGTAATTGGCGTGCAGCGCCTGGCGCACTTTCGGTTGGTATTGCGCGAGATCTTCGAGCGTGATGAGGCCACCCATGCGCTTCATGTCATCGACGATCATCTGGGCGGTTTCGCCACGGTAAAACTCAGCAGCTCCGTTTTTGGCAATGCGCCTCAGCGTGGCGGCAAGCTCGGGCTGTTTAAACGTGTCGCCAGCATGAAACATTTTTCCGTCGTTCAAGAAAATGCGCCGGCTCACGGTGAACTGCTGCAACACGGGGCGCTCTCCGTCCAGTTGCCGGGCAAGTTTTTCGCTTACGGGGAAACCGTCTTCCGCAAGATGAATCGCGGGCGCAAGAACGTCGGCAAGTTTCAACTTGCCGTAGGTTTTTAGTGCGAGTTCGAGGCCAGCGACGGTGCCAGGAACTGCGACGGCTTTGTAGCCGATGACGGAAAGCTCTTTGTCGAGCGTGCCGTCCGGCTTGATGTACATATCGCGCGTGGCTTTGCCAGGTGCCACTTCGCGATAGTCAAAGAAAGTTGTGCGTCCATCGGCAAGACGCACAAGCATAAAACCGCCGCCGCCGATGTTTCCTGCTGCCGGCTCGACGACGGCGAGCGCGAAGGCTACAGCCACAGCACCGTCCACGGCATTTCCACCACGCTTCAGAATTTCGATGCCTGCCTGGGAACCTAATTCCTCGTCGGAGGCGACCATCCCGTGCTCGGCTCGGACAGCAAGCAGCGGCCAAGATCCCGCCGCTTGTGTGTGGTCGCGATACTCCGCGGCCGCTTGTCCACGCGACAGAGGGGCCAAAATCATGAGTGTGCCGGCTGCCGTGCACAAGACACGCAAATGTATTTTCATCAAGGACACCATCGCAAGGAAAAGACACTAAGTGATTAAGAGGAAGGCGTCAAGAAGGGTGCAGAGACGTGTCGCCTCACAAAACACGGTCTTTAGAACGCTCTTTGTGATTTAATCCTACGGACGAAATCGAAAGGACCAGAAATATCCAAATGAAAAACGCATATTCCTTTTGCCCGCGAATCGCGGTGTTGCTTTTCTTGTGCGCTTCCTTGCTGCACGCTCAGAGCGGCCCGCCTGCGGACCTTGATGCGTATGTTGCTCACGACATGAAGACGTTCGACGTGCCTGGGATTGCCATAGCCATCGTGAAGGATGGCAAGGTCGTACTCGCGAAAGGGTATGGAGTGCGAAAGCTGGGAGACGCCACGCCCGTCGACGAGAACACGCTGTTTGGAATTGGCTCTAATACGAAGGCATTCACCTCCGCGGCGCTGGCATCGCTTGTGGACGCAGGGAAAATTTCCTGGGACGACAAAGTCTACGAGCGACTGAAGGGTTTCGAGATGTACGACCCTTACGTTTCGCATGAGATGACCATTCGCGATCTGCTCACGCACCGCAGTGGGATGGGACTCGGCGAAGGCGACCTGCTTTTTTGGCCGCATACGACCTACACACGCGATGACATTATTTATCGATTGCGATTTATGAAGCCAGCCTCGAGCTTCCGTAGCCACTATGCTTACGACAATCTGATGTACATCGCGGCAGGGCAGATCATCCCGGCGGTCACGGGGAAGCCTTGGGAAGAATACATTCGCGAGAGGATTCTCCTGCCGTTAGGAATGACGACCACCAACTTGAGCGTAACGGCGTTCAAGCCCGGTGATAACTATGCGTGGCCACACTCAAAAGTAGATGGCAAGCTACAAACCGTCCCGTTTATGGATTTAGACAACGCTGCGCCGGCGGGAGCAATCAACTCTTCGGTGGCGGAAATGTCCAAGTGGGTCCTGCTGCAGCTTAACCACGGAAAAATCCCCGGCAGCGAGCAGCGAATTTTCAGCGAGGCACAATCGCGCGAAATGTGGACGGGTCAGACGCTTCTACCGATTGGAGGTGGAGACTCGCCTTTGGCGGCGATGCGTCCGAAGTTTGCTGCTTACGCGCTGGGCTGGGGAGTGCAGGACTATCACGGACGCAAACTCGTGGGACATTCGGGAGGCGTCTCCGGGTTTGTGACGCGCGTAATGCTCGTGCCTGAAGAGAACCTAGGCGTTTTGGTTTTCACGAACGCGGAGAGCGGCGCAGCTTTCGAGTCCATTCTCTTTCATATTTTGGACGCGTACTTCGGTGTGCCACCGACGGACTGGACGGCGGTGATGAAGGCCTTGACGGACAAGGGTGAAAAAGAGGCGCAGGAGATGCTCGCGACGAGCAGCAAGGACCGCGCAGCGAACTCGAAGCCGTCCCTGCCCCTCGAAAAGTTCGCGGGAGTCTACAACGACGCATGGTACGGGCCGATCACGATCAAGCAGGAAGGTTCAGGTCTCGTCTTCAGCATGGATCACACACCGAACGCTGTCGCCGACCTGCAACATTGGCAGTTCGACACGTTTAAGGCGCATTGGCGCGACCGAACCATCGAGGACGCATTTGTCACTTTTACGCTGAATCCCGACGGCAGCATCGACCACTTCACAATGGCCGCCGTCTCTCCGCTGGCTGATTTCAGCTTTGACTATCAGGACTTGTGGTTCACCCCGGCGCGCCAGCCCACGCACTGACCCTGTATTTAACCGTTTGGTTAAATACGCGGACTTCTTTGCGTGGTTTTTTCGGACGTACAGTTTACGGCGGGCCGGTGGTTGAAACGTTTGGGGCCGGGTCGCGAAATCTATTAAGTCTTTTGTTTTCCTATTGTTCGCTGAGGAATTCGACATCCGGCGGGCCGGGGAGCAAGCCGGCAGCAGTTCCGCGTTCGATTAGAGCTTTGACCGCCTGTTTGCCGCGCTCGCCGTAGCCGAGGGTCCAGCGGTTGACATACATGCCGACGAACTTATCTGCAATTTCGGTCTCCATGTCGCGGGCAAACTGCATGGCGTAGTTCAAAGCCTCTTCGCGATGTTCGAGACCGTATTCGACGCTATCTTTAATGGTTTTAGCAATTTGCAAGCCAAGGGCCGGGCCCAACGCCCGCCGAACAGCGTTGCCGCCTAGCGGTAGCGGAAGCCCAGTTTGTTCGTGCCACCAAACGCCTAGGTCGATGACGCGGTGCATGCCGAGTTGGGGAAATAGCAGTTGCCCTTCGTGTATCAGCAGGCCGGCTTCAACGACATCATTCTTCACGGCGTCCAGGATCTTGTCGAAGGCCATAACAACCGGTTCAAAGCCTGGTTCAAATAATTTGAGGGTCAGGTAGGCAGTCGTCTTGAGGCCCGGGACGCCGATTCGTTTCCCGGCCAAATCCTCTTTTTTCATGGGTTTAGAAGAAACAACGATAGGCCCGTAATTTTCGCCGAAGCTGGCGCCGCAATCGAGCAGCACATACTTATCCCGCAGACTCGGGTAGGCGGCAAAGCTCACTGCGGTTACGTCGTAGGTTTCCGTAAGGGCGGCTTCGTTCAGGGTCTGAATGTCGGAAAGAACGTGAGTGTATTTGTAGCCGGGCGTCAAAAGTTTATGGGTCGCCAGCGCATAAAACATAAAGGCATCGTCTGAATCGGGGGAATGCGCGAGTTTGATCTCGACGGTCTCTTTTTCGGTCTTCGAGGCTGTTTGTGTACCGGACATGGGCTTATCCAGTTCCTTCTGACGGCCAAGCTCC
>Ga0210388_10001678_pt1 | contig 17385 bp, 15 predicted proteins | sample IncBWC19OmetaG_FD_155485 | JGI IMG/M metagenome (GOLD analysis project Ga0210388, IMG submission 155485) | Forest soil microbial communities from Barre Woods Harvard Forest LTER site, Petersham, Massachusetts, United States - Inc-BW-C-19-O ... | reverse complement strand
GGGACACCGAACAATTGCAAGGTCGCAGTTGCATTATTGGAGTCCGGCAATACTGTCGTCAAGGCGCTCGTCCCACGCATTCCGTCTGATATTGGGGGCGTGGGCTTCAAGATGAGCATTGATTGTTCTGAAAAGGAACTCAAGCTTCAGCCAGCGAGGGAATCGGAGCTGCGCCGCTCTCACGCTCCGTCGCCCGTCTCAAGCGCCGCAACAATCTCATCGGTAGACCGGACCCTGCCCATCCTCGGAAAAATGCGTTCCACCGCATTCGCATGGCTCCCCGCCGTTACACCGGTCATGGCGTCTTCCGCAAATACCTGTTCGTAACCGCGCTCGAACGCATCGCGCCCCGTGCTCTCCACGCCAAACTCCGTGGCCACGCCGCACAGCACAATCGTGCCAATCCCGCGCCGGCGCAGTTGCAGATCCAGGTCGGTTCCATAGAATGCGCCCCACTGCCGCTTCAAAATCACAAGGTCGGTGGGCTGCTGGTCGAGTTCCGCAATAAACTCGCTCCAGTCCGGCGGCATTTGTCCAGCCGAGCCCATCGCCTGGTCCGCTGCCGGAGCAAGCCGGTCGCCACCATCTGCTGCAAAATCCACGTGCACCAGCACCACCCGCGCCCCCGCGCTGCGAGCCGCGCCAAGCAACCGCGCGCAGTTGGCCACCACGTTCGCCATCGGATGCGGCGACCCCGGACGCTGCACAATTCCTTTTTGAAGATCGATGACCACGATTGCCGTCTTTCGCGGATCGAAACTGAGATCGCTCATGATTTGGTTCTCCCCTTAGAGTAAAAAATAGTTCGCCGATTTCGAGAAATCGCAAACCTGCTCGTGGGAGCGCCCCAAACCGCAGGATGCCCCATCCTTGAATCGTTCTGTCATTCAAGGGTGGGAGACCTAAGACCCCCACTTGTCCGCGCGCAGTCATTTTGATGCGCATGAAACTAGCCGCGAAGCCCTCAACGAGGCAGCATCCGCAGCAGCGCTTCAATCGCCCGTCCCCGGTGGCTGAGCGAAAGCTTCGTCTCCAGGTCAATCTCCGCCATCGTCCGCTCCAACAGCGGAAGAAAAAACAGCGGATCGTATCCAAACCCACCCGTCCCACGCGGCTCCTCCAGAAGCAGTCCCTGCACCGCGCCCTCCGCGGTGTGCAACGCATCGCCATCCCGCGCCACCACCAGCACGCACCGGTAGCGAGCCGTGCGCTGCGCCAGCGGCACGCCCGCCAGCCGCTGAATCAGCACCATGTTGTTCCATACGTCGGTGTTGTCATTGGCGTCCGGCGAGTCCACCAGGCCCGAATCCGCGGCAAACCGCGCCGACCGCACTCCCGGAGCCCCGCCGAGCGCGTCAACTTCAAGCCCCGAGTCATCCGCCACCACCAGTTGCCCCGGAGCAAACCGCGAATAATAGACAGCCTTCAGCCGTGCATTCTCCTCGAAGCTAGCCCCATCTTCCTCTGGCGCAGGAATCCTCGCCAGCCCGGGAAGGGAATCAATGTCAATCCCATGCGCCTCAGCGGCCACACGAAAGTCACGCATCTTCCCCTGGTTGGTAGTAGCAGCAAAAAGCCGTAGACCCATGCGGAAAGTGTAACGGGTTGCCCGCAAGTGTTCTCTTGAACCCGACAGCAGCCCATTGTTGCGTCCAATGCATTCCAGCTCCCGGAGGGAGCCATCGATAATAGCCCGGGGTGAAGTCCGCAGAAGGCGGACGAGAACCCCGGGAAAGCAACCACCCAAGCCACTCGCCCCGGCGGGGCGACGTGACCGGCGCCACGCCTTCGATCGCGCTGGTCGAATCATCGATCTGCTTTCTTTTGACAAACCCAGCGCCGTTTCTATACCGTTATTCCGCCAGAGAAAGTATTTCATTTGGTAAATTCTCGCCCTGATCACAACATCCCGCAAGCCGCTTCCCAAACCACACGCACAGGCCTCACAATAGTCAGGTTTTCTCACGCAACCAGGTGCCCGCAATGGATTTCAAATGCACATGCGCAATCGTATCGGGTTTTCTCCTCGCTGCAGCCGCCCATCCATTGCCAGCCCAGCCCGGCGCAGCTGCGGACGAATCTGGCCCCATCGAGCTCCGCGTCGACAACCTTCCCACACCGCTCGGAATCGACGACCCCGCCCCGCGGTTCTCCTGGCAGTTGAAAGACCGCGCGCTGGGTGCACTGCAGACTGCCTATGAAGTTCAAATCGCATCCAGCGACGAGTTCCTCAGGCAGGACAAGCCGGACATCTGGGACAGCGGCCGCATCAAATCCGGCGCATCTCTGAACATCCGATACGAAGGTCCGGCGCTGAAACCAGGCACGCGCTACTACTGGCGCGTAAAGCTGTGGGGCGCGGCCGGAAGTCCCTATACCCCAGCCGCATCCACCTGGTGGGAGACCGGCCTGCTCACCCAGGACGCCTGGCGCGCAGACTGGATCGGCTACGAAACTCCCGAAGAAGCCGCTGTCCGCCATGCCCCCGCAGTATGGATCGCCAACCCCGATGCCAGTGCACTGGCCGCAGAAAAACTGCCACAGCAGCGCATCGCTTATCGCCAAACCATCACTCTCACCAAGCCCGTGAAGAGCGCCGCGCTTTTCTCGACGGGCCAGGACACGGTCTCCGCCTGGATCAACGGCGCGCAAGTCCTCACCGCCGGCGCATTCCCGCCCTGGGGCCAGATGCCGTGGAAGAAATTCATCCGCGCCGACGCCACCGGCAACCTCACCCAAGGCGCGAACACCATCGCCATTGAGACACTCCACTACGTCACCAACCCCGCTGGAGCCGTGAACGCCGACGCCCCGCCCATGATCGCCACGTTGGTAGTCGAATACGCCGACGGCACAACCGCTGCCTTCGCGAGCGATGCCACATGGAAGTCCGCAACCCACGCGCCCGCAGGCTGGACCGAGAAGGCCTTCGACGATTCAGCATGGGAGACCGCTGTTGCATGGACGCAGCAACCAGGGCCCGAGAGCCGCCCCCTCGGCCATCCCTGGATTCCCGACTCGGTGAAAGCCCTGCGCCATCCGTTCGAGGTTAAGGCAGCTGTCAAATCAGCGCGTTTGTATGTCACGGCGCTGGGAAGCTATGAGATTTTTCTCCATGACGAGCGAGTCGGGGACCAGGTGCTGACGCCAGGATGGACCGACTACCGCGAACACGTGAAATACCAGACTTACGATGTGACCAATAAGTTGAGCCCCGGCCAGAATTCCATCGAAGCATTGCTGGCGCCCGGCTGGTACGAGACTCCGCTGGAGTGGTTCCAGCAACCCAACAACTACGGCGACACACCCCCCGCGCTGAAAGCCCAGTTGCGCATTGAATACGCCGACGGCAACGTCGAATGGGCGGCGACGGACACCACCTGGCAAGCCAGTCCCTCGTACATAGTTCATTCGGAGATTTACGACGGCGAGACCCAAAACTACGCGCTCATGCAGCCCTCAGGATCTTCAAGCAAGTTCGACCAAACCGGATGGAAACCGGTCGTCCCCATCGAACCCAAGCCGATCGCCATCGAAGCCCAGGACTTCCAACCCATTCGCGTAGAACGCACCCTTGAATCGAAAACCATGACCGAGCCCAAACCCGGCGTTTACGTCTACGACTTCGGCCAGAACTTTTCCGGCGTCGAACATTTGCGCCTCGAAGGCCCCGCCGGTGCCGACGTCCGGGTGCGCTTCGCCGAAATCCTGAACGACGACGGCACCATCTACACCGAAAATCTGCGCACCGCAAAGGCCACAGACCACTTCATCCTCAGCGGCCTTGGAGTCGAGGAATTTACACCCCAATTCACCTTCCACGGTTTCCGTTATCTCGAAATCACCGGCCTTCCCACCGCGGCCGCCAAAGACGCCGTCACCGCCGAAGTCTTCCACACCGACGCCCCATTCACCGCCAAGCTAGAAACCGGCAGTCCCCTCATCAACCAACTCTGGAGCAACATCCTCTGGGGCCAGCGTTCCAATTTCGTCGGCATCCCCACCGACTGCCCGCAGCGCGACGAGCGCCTCGGCTGGATGGGCGACGCTGAAGTCTTCTGGCGCACCGCAACGTATAACGCAGACCTCGTCGCCTTCAGCCGAAAATTCGGCGGCGACATGCGGGGAACCCAAGTAGGCTCGCCCTATTTCGGAATCTATTCACCGGGAACCGTAGCACCTAACACAGGTTTCGCCGCCGGCTGGAGCGATGCCGGCGTCATCATCCCCTGGACCTCGTGGCTGCAAACCGGCGACACCAGCATCATCGATCAGAACTGGGCCGCAATGGAAAAGTATCTAAGCGCCATCGCAGCCAACAACCCCGACCGCCTGTGGGCGCACCAGAACGGCATCGGATTCGGCGACTGGCTTTCCCCCGAGGGCCACACCAACTACACCCTCATCGCGACTGCGTACTGGGCTTACGATCTAACCCTGATGCGGCAAATGGCTCACGCCACCGGCCGCACGCAGGATGAACAAAAGTACGCGCAACTCTTCGAAACAATTCGCGCCGCGTTCGCGCAGAAATTTGTCCGCGACGATGGTCTTGTTCTCGGCGGAGACAGCGCTCCTACGCGCTTCGACACCAAAACTCCCGGCGTGAAAAATCAGCAAGCCGACACGCAAACCGGCTACGTGCTCGCGCTGCACATGAACCTTGTGCCCGAGCCGCTACGCGCCGCCGCCGCGCAAAAACTCGCCGACAAGATCGAAGCCAATCATGGATTACTTGCCACCGGCTTTCTCGGCACGCCCTATCTTCTCGAAGAGCTGACCAAATCCGGCCATGCTTCTCTCGCTTACAAGCTACTCCTCAACACGCAATATCCTTCCTGGGGTTACCTTGTCGGTCACGGCGCCACAACCATGTGGGAGCGCTGGAACGGCGACCAGATGAAGTCCGACCCCAGCATGAACTCCTACAACCACTACGCATATGGCGCGGTGGCCGACTGGATTTATCGCTACGCCGCGGGAATAGATGCATCCCCGCTCGATGCCGGCTTCCACACCGTCGCGCTGCATCCAGTTTTCGACGCGCGCCTAGGCAGCATCAACTTCGACTATGCTTCTTCGTACGGCCCAATTCACTCCGAATGGAAGATCGAAGGAACTACCGCAACGTGGAAAATAACCATCCCCGCAAACACAAACGGCCTGCTCGAACTAACTCAGAGCGAGGCCGCAAAGTATAAGCTGGTAGGTGTTCCGCTGACTGAGAGAAAGTCAACCTTTCCAGTAACTCGCAAAGGCCAAACCGGTTATGAGTTAGCCGCGGGGAGTTACACCTTCCAAGTAAGTGTCGAGTAACTGCTACAAATGTTGTCATCCTGAGCGAAGCCTACTTCAGCGGAGTCGAAGGACCTTCATTTGTTCTTCGTCAACAGCAGCATCACCACCCCCAAGGAAGGGAAGAGGCATTTGTCCATAATCGCCGGCATCGGATTTCACCTCATCGGCGCAGCCTCCGCCGCATCTTTTTACGCACCCATTGAAAAAGTAAAACGCTGGTCGTGGGAGACAACCTGGGCCGTCGCCGGCCTCTTCTCCTGGATACTGCTCCCCATCGGCGTAAGTCTCTTCCTGCTGCCCGACTTCAACGCCTTCTACGCCTCCATGGGCCCGCACCTGCTGCTCAAAGTCGCTCTCTTCGGTGCTATGTGGGGTGTCGGCAATGTCAGCTACGGCCTCACCATGCGCTATGTCGGCATGTCTCTCGGTATCGGCATTGCCATCGGCACCACACTGGTCGTCGGCACGCTCATACCTCCGCTCATGAATCATCAGGCGGCCATGCTGGTCACAACGCGCGGCGGCCAGTTGACTCTCGCCGGCGTACTGGTCGCGCTCATCGGTGTCGTCATGGTGTCGTATGCCGGCCATCAAAAAGAAGTGCAACTCAGCGGCAAGGTGCGCGAGTTCAACGTAAAACTCGGCCTGCTGCTCGCCGTGTTGTGCGGCATCTTTTCCTCCGGCATGTCGTTCGCCATCAACGCAGCCCGCCCAATGGAGGCCGCGGCCTTGCACCTGGGTGTTAATCCTCTTTATGCCGCGCTACCGAGTTATGTAATTATCATGGGTGGCGGCGCAGTTATTAACATGAGTTATTGCTTCATTCGCCTCGCGGCCCTGAGACGCCTCTCGCTGCGCGCTGATCTTGCCCAGCCGCGCGCAACGCTCGTGAGGAACGGACTGCTCGCCGCCACCGGCGGCATCATGTGGTATCTGCAGTTTTTCTTCTATGCCTGGGGCTCGGCCAATGTGCCGCAGCAGTTGTTCTACGTAAACTGGATGCTCCACATGAGCATGTATGTTCTCTGCGGAGGCCTGGTCGGCCTGGCCCTCGGTGAGTGGGCCGGCGTCGGAAGCAGGCCAGTCCGCCTTCTCTGGGCAGGCATTCTGGTCATCATCGCCGCCGCCAATCTGGTGGGCCTCGGCATGGCTTCCTGAACCTCAATCGCCGCGCCGCGAATGGTGCCGCCGCGTCCGCCGCAGCGTTGCTTCAAGTGCCAAGGTACGTGCTATAGTTTCGATACCGGATCGCGTACGCCAGGGTTCCTGTTGATTTGTCCGGTTCATCCCAAAGTGCAAGGTGATCATTTGCAGTCCAATCGCGTTGGTCGGAATGTATTCTCCTCCTGCCGCCCGGAGAGTATCCCACCCCGAAGCTTTAGCCTAAGTTGCATTTCGATCCTTGCCGCGGTGTGTTTTGTTGCCATCCAGCCCGCGTACTCCCAGCAATCGTCGCTCCAGTCAGACTCGATTCCTCCGGCAGATGCCGGGACGGTGCAAATCGCCAGCCCGTCCGCGCAAGCCAACCCTTCAGCAATTCCGCAATCGCTGGCGGAAATCACCTCCTCCGCAACAGCGCCTCTGTTCCCGCCAGTCCAAAACAATTCAGCAGTGCAGAACGTCCAGGTTCGCCAGGTTACCGAGGAAAAGCCGGTCGAAAAAATGGAGCAGGAGCTTATCGTTTCCGGATTGTATTCCTACGGAAATTACAAGATATTTGCTTCCGGCTACGACATGAAGCTCTTCGATGCCGGAGTGGAGTACGACCGCCATTCCTGGGGCTATTTCCTTAATGCGCAAGTGGATTATGTGGCGGAGTTTCTGCCCTTCATCCTTCTCGATAAACCGCTCCACACCGATATTTTCGGCAATCCCGAACCTAAGAAAGAAAAGAACATCCGCCAATACGTGCCCGGCATCGGCATTTTCCCCATTGGTTTCCGTATGCAGTGGCGCAGCAAGAAGACCATCAGACCTTACCTCGAGGGAAAGGGCGGAATGATTGGCTTCACCAAGAAAGTGCCTTCGAGTGAAGCAGCCTATGAGAACTTCAGCCTGCAGTCGGCCACTGGCGTGCAGATTAAAATGAGCGATCGATGGGGATTGCGTCTGGGTTTATTCAGCGACTTCCATTTCTCCGACGATTTCGTCGTGCCGGTCAACCCAGGCCTCGACGTAATGAACGCAAATCTCGGCATAAGCTACCACTTCTGAGCCCGCGATCCGCCTTGCACTGCCGCCGATCAGGGAAGCGAAAGCTCCGCATCCATCCCCGCCGCAATCAGATCCCGCCGCAGCTTTTCAACGCTCGAAAACTGGATAGCCTGGATTCCCAGCGCCCGCGCCGCCTCGATGTTGACCAGCTTGTCATCCAGAAATACCGTCTCCTCCGGCTCCACTCCAAGCTCACTCAGCACGTGCCGGTAAATGGCCGGATCAGGCTTGGCCATACCCAGCTTATAACTCCAAACCAATACGTCGAAGCGCCCCAGCCAATCGAACTCCCGCTCCATATTGGCCAGCACGTTGTCACCCATGTTGGAAAGGATTGCGGTCCGAATTCCACGCTGCTTGAGCTCCAGCTGCCAGGCCAGCATCTCCAGGTTCTCCGTAGTCCACATGCGCGCGTCCCACAGGTTCAACTGCTCCACAAGTGAATCGGCTCCCGCCAGCCCCGCACTCAAGCCAGCCACGCGCAGTATCTTCCGCCAAAACTCCAGCCCCGTAAGCTTGCCCTCGTCGTACGCATGGCGGTCAGCCCAATAGAGTGCCTCGAACTGGTCCAGTGGCAGTCCGGTCAACCGCATCAACTCGGCATGCGCCTCGGGGTCCTGCGGTCCGGTCAATACCATTCCATAATCGAAAACCACCGCGCGCAAGGCCATGTTCCTCCCCCAAATTGCGTCCGTGTCCGGGTGTGTCCGTGTATGGTTGAAAAGGACGCCTCCTTCCATTGTGCCTGACCGAGTTGGCCGGATATCCTCAGGCCGGGAATGATTGACGGGGTTCGAGTTATGCGTTTCTCGCAGCGAACTGGCTGGAACACCGAAGAAAGCGCTCTGGCGCGTGCCCATCGCCTTCGCGTGCAGTCATCGCAGCCCATCGCAGATCTCGCGGCCTCCAATCCCACCCGCTGCGGCTTCACTTACTCCGCAAATCTTTTGCAGTCCCTCAACCAGCCCCAGGCCCTTGATTACGATCCGCAACCGCGCGGCAGCCTGGTCGCCCGCCAGGCCGTCTGCCGCTACTATGCCGATCTAGGCGCCGAAGTTCGCCCCGAGCAGGTAATTCTCACCACCAGCACCAGTGAGGCCTACAGCTTCCTTTTCCGCCTGCTCTGCGATCCCGGCGCCGGCATCCTCATCGCTCAGCCCAGCTATCCGCTCTTCGACTTCCTTGCCCAACTCGATGACGTAAGTCTGACTGCAGCCCCACTGCTCTATGACCACGGTTGGCAGATCGACCCCGAAGGGCTCCGCCGGGCCATCACGCCTCACACCCGCGCCATTGTCCTGGTCCACCCCAACAACCCCACCGGCCACTTCACCAAGTCTTGGGAGGCAGAAGAACTGGCGCGCGTGTGCCGTGAATTCGAGCTGTCGCTCATCGTAGACGAGGTTTTTCTGGACTACGGCTTTGCCGAACCCGGCCGAACCTTCGCCTCCGGCCTCGACGGGGTTCCAGTATTTGTGGTCAGCGGCCTAAGCAAGATCGCCGCCCTGCCGCAGATGAAGGCCGCCTGGATCGCCGCCACTGGCCCAGAGGCGCCTGCCGCTCTCGACCGCCTCGAAGTCATTGCCGACACCTTTCTGTCCATGAACGCTCCCATCCAGTGCGCGCTCCCCGAGTGGCTCAGCGGCCGGGCGGCAATCCAGAAACAGATTCGCGACCGCGTAATGCTCAACCTGGCGGAACTCGACCGCCAGTTGCAGCCCATACCGGAAATTCGACGCCTGGAGGTGGAAGGGGGCTGGTACGCCGTGCTGCGGATTCCAGCCCTCCAACCGGACGAGCAAACGGTTCTAGCTCTTCTCGAGCGCGGAGTCTGGGTGCACCCCGGCTACTTTTTCGGCATGGCTGAGTCAGGCTGGCTGGTCGTCAGCTTTCTAGCCCCCGAGCGCGAATTCAGCCAGGGAGTAACCATACTCGTTAACTATTTTCGAACGCATCAAGCTAGTAATAGTACTGCGCTTTGACATAAAGAAATACTTTAACTAAATTATGTAATCATCTGATAAATAATAGTAATGTTACTGTGGAATTCTCCAATTTACGCTGTGTGCAGAAACGGATTGCTGCTCCGCTCGGCTCCAATCGATGTAGCCGGCCCGTGCCCTGGAAGCACTTTGGTCTCATCCGGGAGCGCCAGTAACCGCGACTCGATGGAGTCGATAATCTGGCCAAAATCGCCCCCCGGGAGGTCGGTGCGCCCAATGCTCCCGGCAAACAGCGTATCCCCGGCAATCAGCAATTTGAGCGGCGCAAAGTGCAGGCAGACCGAACCCTGCGTGTGGCCGGGGGTGTAGATCACCTGCGCTGGATAAGACTCCAGGCCCACGCGCAGGCCGTCGTTCAAAGTCTCGTCCGGCGGAGCAGTTTCCGGCGTCGCAACGCCCAGCCAGCCCGCCTGCTCATCCATCATTTTCAGCAGCGGCAGATCGAATTCATTCATCAGAATCGGCGCACCGGTCAGCCGCTTCAGCTTCAGCGCTCCACCCACATGGTCGATGTGCCCATGCGTAATCAGAATCTGCTTGAGCTTGAGCCGCAGTTCCGTCAGCCGCTGATGAATCCGTCCCACTTCGTCGCCAGGATCGATGACAATCGCCTCGCCCGCCTGCTCGTCGCCCAGAATCGTGCAGTTGCACGCCAGCGGCCCCACCGGAAACGTCTCCATGATCATGCATTCATTTTAGGACGCTCTGCCGGATCCCTTAAGCGGCACTCACCACTAACTTGCGGACGCGCTATCCCCGCAAAGCGGGGGCTAACTCGCTGCATTGCGAAGCCAACACAAAGCCGCTATCGTCAGCAGTCTCTTTGGCCACCGCGGCAAGCGGCTTCCTGAATGTAATCGCAAAAAACTTGCCATCCTTCAGCATCTCCAGGCGAATGTCCTCCATATCCGCCGGAACCAGGTCGATCGGCACTGTAATCGCTTCCTTGCGATCCTTGAAATAGCGGCTCGTAATCGGAATTCGCTCATATGTACTCTTCGCATAGTCTTCCGTCTCATCCTCGATGAGCAGCAGGCTTCCCGGCTTAGCCACACGAATCATCTCCCGGATCGCTTTCCCCTTATCGTTGAAGAAGCTGATCCCGCCCACATGAAAGACGACATCGAAACTTGAATCGGCAAACGGCAAACTCTCCGCGTTGCCCAGGAAGAGGTCGGCTTCCATCCCCCATCGCCGCAGGTTGGTCTGACAGCCAGCCAGCATCTCCGGGGAAAGGTCCAGTCCCGAAAGCTTGATCCCACGCGGCAGATACTTGAAGTTGAGCCCCGTACCCACAGAAGTCTCCAGCACCGAATCGCCGGCCTTAACTTCCAGCATCCGCATGTAATCCTTGAAGTAAGAATCCCGGTCAACTCCGCGAAACGCGCAGAACACCCGCTGCGTATCGTCGTAAAATCCGCCGATGGTTTCATACAGATGGTTGTACTTGCCGTTGTCGCCCGTCAGGTCTTCCGGCCTCAGAAAAGTCGGGATTCCATTTCGGATCGGAAACCGCTCTCCGTCGCCACTCACCAACGTCTCGCGTCCCTTATCGCTAATCACATGCAGTCGCTCGCCGGTAAACGGGCCGCGCAGCAGCTTCACAGTCTCCGGCTTCTGCGCCAATCGCGGCCGCTTTTCCGGATTGAGCGCCGCCCAAACACCCACCAGCAAAGTCCCGCCAACGCATACCCAACCGAATGCAGGCATCGCGTTCAAGACCACCGCGGCAGAGCGCGCGAAATTCAGAAACCCCTCGGCCACGACGAAGATCACCGCGAAGATGCCGGACCCAGCTGCAACCGTCCTGGCGTGAAACTCGTTATTCCACATCCACACCACCACCGCCGCAAACCAGAAGGTCAGAAACGTTGCAATGCCTGTTCCCACAGCCGCGCCCGCGTGAAGGATCGGCCGCGACAGCAAATGCACTCCCACCACCGCAAGCGGCAACGGCAGCGTCGATACCAATCCATTCAGCCGCGTGCTCGTCAGCCGGTGAAACGTGAAAGGCAAAACGCCGAGCACCGCCATCAGCAGCATCATCGCCAGGTATCCGGGAATCTGCTTCGCGTCAATCAATGGAAATTTCCGCCAGTCCATAAGCAATCCTGGAATGAAAGCAAAAGCCAGCATCCACGAAAATCCGCGCACTGGCTTTTGCGTCCCCGCAAACCACACACCCAGAATCGGCCCCGTCCACGCGCCGATCGGATCGTTGAAGAATCCAGCAACAAACACGCTGCCCACAGTCCAGGCCAGCAATTGCGACCAGCGATTCGAACGAACTTTGCTAGACATGTTTCTGCCTCCCATTCTGCTTTGTTGGTGACTCCAGCGCCTTGAGTACAACCAATGCGTCCTCACTCCATTCCAACGTCATTCGCAAGTGCCTCACACCGTAGTTGAGAGTGAGCATCCAGTACGGAAACCCCGCATAGTGCGAACTCCGCTCCGCGCCCAGCTTCTGCAACTCCTCTAAAGTGGCCAGCAGTTGGCGATTCTTCTCCTGAAATCTCCGCATCTGTTCAAGAGCCACGCCCGGCGCGGCATCGCTCGCGAAAAACAACTTCAACAGAAACTCGTCGCGCGGCGGATCGTTACGAAAAGGAACCGCCAGCCACTCCTGAAGCCGAATCCGCCCCGCCGGCGTAATCGAATACTCCTGGCGCGTCGCCTTCGCGCCCGAGGCCGGTTTTCTCGCGACGATAAGCCCGTTGGCAACCATCCGCTTCAGCGCCGGGTAGATCTGCCCAAAGCTCTCGCTCCAGAAAAATCCCACGCTTTGCTGCACAGTCTTGCGAATCTCATACCCCGACTGATCTGGATGGATAGCCAGAATTCCGAGAATCACGTAATCGGTCTGATTGCGTCCCATATAGCTACAAGATATATCTGCTAGATGTAAATGTCAACACAAGAAAGGGCAAACCGCAAGGCCTGCCCTTTTGCCGCTCCAAAACGAAAATAAACGAACTAACGGACTATTTGCCCGGTTTCGCCGGCGCTGAAACAGGCGCCGTCTTCGTCCCCGAAAGAACCGAACCCCCGCTGCCCACCGACCGCACATAGAGCACTGTCAAGCTGATCGAGGTGATCATGAAGATGATCGCCGACCAGGTAGTCAGGCGGGTCAGCACGTTGGCCGCGGCCCGCGGCCCAAACGCCGTCTGCGAACCCTGCCCGCCGAAAGCGCCAGCCAAATCAGCCGACCGCCCCTGCTGAAGCAGGACAACGCCGATGAGAAACAGGCACACCAGCACGTGCACCACAACCACGAAGTAAAGAAGGATCTGCATTTTCTTAAGCTGCTTTCCGACACTCGCCCGGCTCGCCGGGTATGAGGTTCTGGTGCGGAGGAGGGGACTTGAACCCCTATGCCTTGTGGGCGCCAGCACCTCAAGCTGGTGCGTCTGCCAATTTCGCCACCTCCGCTCGAGGTGATCTCATCGAGTATACCAAACGACGAGTGGGATAAGGAACACCGGTCGTGGGTCAGTTTGGATTCGCAGTTCCGCATGGCCGAAGATTAGGATTGGGATTACGCCACCAAACAGGCGCAGCCACCCGATCTCTATGTTGGGTATCTGCGCGTCCGGGTTCGAGGAACCTGACCCCTGGCAGCTATAACGGAGTAGGGGACGGCAAATCATGAGGAAGATTCTGTTCGCAGCGGGTTTTATGGTGACATTGCCACTTGCGTTTGGGCAAAGTGCACGGCCTTTGGTGGGTAAAGACGTTGCAGTGCCTTCCGAGCGATTCCCGGCAGAGTGGTATCCAAAGCTGAACGGGACGAGCACATCGGCTCCGATTGCTGGCGCTCCATACATTGCGACGTGGACGATGACTACGGAAGTTTTGGACGGCGAAGGCAAATCCATTGGGAAGTCGGCCTGGAGGGCACTGAAGTGGAGAGACAGCGCCGGGCGGACTCGAGACGAGGAACTTTTTTTAGAGATGCCCAACCTTCAGCGTCTGCCGAATGAGATCACGGTCGCCGACACCGTTCACCATTGCGGATTCACCTGGTATGAACCAGTAACTCGAGAACAGGATCGTGAGGCGACCGTTAACTGCTATTCAATGGAGTTGTATCGGACAGACGATAGTCTCGCAAAACAAATGACTGACCCGAAGCCGGGGATAAAACACGAGCAGTTTGGAAACATGGCTCAAACCACGACGACAACGCCGCTCGGCGGACGCAGCCTGCATGGGCTGGAGGTCGTGGGCATTCACAGCGTAACGACCGAGGTCGACGCCGAAGGAAAGCTGCAGAGCACCACGGAGAGGGAGATTTGGTGGTCGCCTGCGTTATACGAAACCATCTTGGCGACGGTCAAGACCCGCCAAAATCTCATTACCATGGAGATGTCGGATATCAGGCGGGAAGAACCCAATGCGGGGCTTTTCTACCCACCTGAGGACTACCACATTCGAAAGGAAGCAGAGGTGCCACCGATGCTTGTTCCCCCAGAGCAGTAGCCTGAGAGGGCTGAGTCAACGCAAACTGACCCACTACCGAAACACTGGGGGGTGGATCGGCCGATTGAATGCGACAGCCAATCCTTGTCCAGGCGGGGCGCCACGAACCGAGAATTGAATCAATGCGCCGCCGGAACCGACGCCATCTTGGCCCGCATCCGCGACTCCGCATCCGCGCTCCAATACTTGCAGTCCAGCCGGATGAACACTGACGTATACGGAATCGCCATATTCGTCTTCAGCACGAGGATGTTGAAGTGTTTGGCCGCCTCCTCAATGTTGGCGATCACCTTGTCATGCAGCACCGAATCGACCGGATACCCGCGCAGCACATCGGCGATCTCGGTGCGATATTTGGCGACGCCGGGCGCGTCGTCCTCAGGGACAAAAGGCAGCTCAGCGTCCATCGAAATCACCGGCCGCACGTGAATCGATCGGTCGATGTCGAACAGAACGTGTCGCACAACTTCCAGTTGGCTGGCGTTGGTATCCACGGTCTCGATCCCCGGCGCCGATTGCAGCGGATACGCCGAATCGACAATCAGTATCCAGTTGCGATGCCCCAACAGCGGCATGTACTCCGCAACCTTCGCCCTCCAGTCAGGCGCTGGAGCAGGCGTGGCAGCCGCGGTGGGTGTGGGCGTCTGGGCGAAGCATGATAGAACTGCTCCACACATCAGGGCAAAAACGATCGACGATCTACGCATGGATGAATCCTCACCTTGCTGGGAGTCGAGCAGCCACAGCCTCGCGTCCCGTCCCAAACATTACACGATTTGCCTACTAGCGCCGCAACCACGTGATTTGGTAATTATTTATTAAACTCTGGGTGCCCCAGGTCTCGCCTTTGAGACCTGGGAAACCGCCTATCCACACGCTGGCTGCACGAGAGGTACCAAACGGTCGGTCCGTTCGCGCCGCATCAAGGGCTGATGAGACGCGCCATCCACGCCGCCAGCGCCTGCTCGTCCGGGCTTCCAGCCGCATGCGCCGCCTGCACATTAGCTCGCTCCTGAGGCGCGCGGTTTTGGCTGATCTTGAACTTGCCTTCAATGCGCGCAATGGGAATGCGAAAGCCGACGATCCCCGCCAGCATGGTTCGCCGAAATCCATCCGGCATCGCATTCCACCGCTCCGCAAAGGCTGGTTCGTTGGCTTGAATAAGCGCCGCTAAAAGCGCCGCCTTCCCGGCCTCGTCTTCAACCAGCTCCAGCGTTCCATAAGCATGAACAGCGATGTAATTCCATGTAGGAACCGAAAGCTCCTCAACATACAAGCTTGGCGAAACATAACTGTGCGGCCCGGAAAACACAACCAGCGTCTCCCGCCCAGCCAGCGCCTGCCAGTGGCGATTCGCCTTGGCGAAATGACCTTCGATGAAGCCGTGTTCTCCTTCGTCTTTCACCACGAGGGGAAGATGCGTCGCCACCAGCGGCGCCGGAGCATCAGGGGAAGATTGCGGCCCAAATAGAATAGCGAACGAATAAGCCCGCATAGCCTCAATAAGAACCGCGCGATCCGCAACCTGGTTGAATTTGGGCGAGTACATTGGACTCCTGGAGAATTGAATACGGGAGATTTCCTGATTTAACGTTAACGGGCTGACCCTCAGAGTGCAAAGAAGCCGCGAAAATGGTTTCATCGGTCGCGACCGGAACCGAGTGCTAGTCTTTTATTCGCGTCAAAATTACGGCATTGGAGAGTGCAGATGGGATCGCCGGAGATGCCGGGGGATAAGTCACTGGAAGTACCGCGGAAGATGAACCGCGGAATTTGGCCTGCACTGGGGCTCATTTTTGTGGCGCCCCTGGTGGCCGAGTTCCTGCTGGGAAACCTTCCCGTGAAGCTTTTGCCGGCTTTGATTGTGCTGGCGCCCATGTATGGCGGAGGCGCATTGCTGATTCGCGAATCGGTGCGGCGAACCAGACGTGGATGGCCGAGCATTGTGCTGCTGGGCATGGCATACGCAATTTTTGAAGAGGCATTCACGACCCAGTCGCTATTCAACCCGAATTACCTGAAGCTGAACCTCGGGCTGCTCACGCCAGCGTTCATTCCTGCGCTCGGCATCAGCGCGTGGTGGACGCTGTGGATGTTCATGGTGCACGGCATCTGGAGCATCTCCACGCCTATAGCGCTCGTTGAGGCCTGTGTGCCAGACCGGGCGCGGAAGCCGTGGCTCGGGCGCTGGGGGTTGGTGGTTGTCGTTGTGGTGTTTCTGTTTGGCGCTGTGGCAACGACCGCCATCGGCTACCGCCAGGATCACTTCATGGCTTCGAAGGCGCAGTTTGTTTCAGCCGCGCTGGTGGTTGTCGGCCTGGCAGCACTGGCGTTCATGATCCCGCCACGGGGCAGTTCTCCCTCTCAAGCGGCTTCGCCTTCTCCGTGGCTGGTGGGCGCAGTGGCGCTGCTTTTCGCGTCGGCTTCGCTCTTCATTCCCATGCACTGGGGATGGGGAGCCGTTGCGGCTTTGCTTGGTCTTGATGTTGCGATGGTGCTGCTGGTCATCGCCTGGTCGCGAAGATCTGGTTGGGGCTTGAAACACCAGCTCGCGCTCGGAGGCGGAGCGGCGCTGGCGTATGGATGGCACGCTTTCCTGCAACATCCGGCAGTGGGGAAAGTGGACCCGAGCGTGCGCGTGGGGAATGCGATCTTCCTGGCCGGAGCGATTGCGCTGATCTGGTTTGCCGCCAGGCGGATTTCCGCTGCGAGCCTTACGACGGACTGATTTCGACGAGGATGTGATTCTTCGTCAAACCTACTGAATGCGCTCGAAACGGAAGCCGGCCTCGCGCAGCGCGTGGCTGATGGCTGTAATGTGCGTGGCGCCACGCGTCTCAATCGTCACATCGATCACGGTCTCGCCCAGGCTCACGCCGTAGTAGGCGCGGTTGTGCACGGTCTCCACAATGTTAGCGCGCTCCTGCGCAAGAATCTGTGTAAGCTGCAGCAGCGCGCCGGGCCGGTCCTGCAAATAGACGCGGATGCGCAGCAAGCGGCCGTCCTTCACCAGGCCGCGTTCAATGATCTTGGCCAGCAGGGAAACGTCGATGTTGCCGCCGCACACCAGCACCACAGTCCGCCGATGCCGCAGATTGGTCTTCGCTTGCACCACCGCAGCCAGTGCCGCTGCGCCGGCGCCCTCGGCCAGCGTCTTCTCCTGCTCCAGCAGCATGAGAATCGCGCTGGCGATCTCCTCGTCATCCACCGTGACAATCTCATCCACGTAGCGCGAAACCAGCGGCAGCGTCAGATCCCCCGCACGCCGCACGGCAATGCCATCCGCGATCGTGGCCTCCGCCGAAATGGTTACCGGATGACCAGCCTCCCGCGCCCGCAGCATCGACGGTAGCTTCTCCGGCTCGACACCAATCACGCGAATCTT
>Ga0210388_10001676_pt1 | contig 17391 bp, 10 predicted proteins | sample IncBWC19OmetaG_FD_155485 | JGI IMG/M metagenome (GOLD analysis project Ga0210388, IMG submission 155485) | Forest soil microbial communities from Barre Woods Harvard Forest LTER site, Petersham, Massachusetts, United States - Inc-BW-C-19-O ... | reverse complement strand
TGGCGAACGCGAGGGGCAACATGCCCGCGACCGTAGCCAGGGCCGTCATCACGATAGGTCGCAAGCGGCGGCGTCCGGCTTGCAGTATCGCATCTTCGTCGTTGATGCCAAGTGCGCGTAATCGTTGATCAGCATCGAGCAGAAGAATACCGTTCTTGGCAACAATTCCGATCACCATGATCATGCCCATGAAGGACGAGATGTTGAATGTCGTGCCGGTAATCAGCAGCGCGATAAAGACCCCAGAGGTGGAAAGCAGAGCTGACGAAAGAATCGCTACGGGCGCAGCGAAGGTTCCAAATTCAAACAGCAGCACAATGAATAGCAGAAGAATAGCCAGAATCAGCACGATGACCAGATCGTGGAACGAGCGTTGTTGCTCCTGATAAGTTCCACCGTATTCCACTCGAATGCTCGAAGGGATGTGCAGTCCGGCCACAGTTTTTTGCACGGCAGCCATCCCGCTGCCCAGATTCGTCCCCTCAAGACGGGCGGTGACCGCAACCTGGCGCTGCAGGTTTTCCCGGCGGATCTCAGTCTGACCGGGAGTTTCGACCACAGTTGCCAGCGCTCCCAAAGTGGCGGTGTGTCCGGTGCTGCTAATCAACAGCGTATCGCGCATGGCTTCGAGCGAGGCACGATTCGCCGAAGGAAAGCGCACCCGCAAGGTGTAGGCACGACCGTTGGTTATGATTGGTGTGGGCGCTGGTTCGCCTTCTAGGATGGCCGAAGCATCCACGGCGATCTCTTCCGCAGTGAAGCCGGCCCGGGCTGCCACGCTCGGGTCGAGCTGAAAAGTTACTGCTGGTCCGCTGATCGTGTTCTCGATTCCATTGAGAGTATCCACCACGCCGCTGATCTTTTGAATCGCCTCTGCAACTTTCGGAGCCCATTCCTCCAGTAGCTTTGGATCTTCGGAGAACAGCTTGATCTGGATGGGCTCCGGAGCCGATGTTAGATCGCCGATCATATCCTGGAGAACTTGTATGAAGTCAAGATCGAGGGCGGGCTCCTGTTGCTTAATTTTGGCCCGCACATCGGCCATTACTTCTTCCACGTCCCGATCGCGTTTGGGTCTCAGTTTGACTAGTACGTCTCCGGTATTCGCCTCAGTCACGGCAGCCAGACCCAATTGCAGGCCGGTGCGGCGCGAGGTGCTTTCCACCTCGGGAGTTTCGTGCAGAATTTGTTCCACATGGCCAACCACACGATTGGTCTCGGCCAGCGAACTGCCAGCGGGCATGATGTAGTCCAGCACGAATCCGCCTTCGTCCATCGCAGGCAGCAGATCGGAGCCGGAGAAGTGATAGCAGACGTAGGAAACGGCAATGAGCACAAGGCTAAATAGAAGCAGAACGCGAGGGCGTTCCAGGGCCCGTCGCAGCCAGCGCTCATGAAAGTTTACAACCCGCAGAAAGAATCCGCTGAGGTGAGCTTCCTCGGCGGCGAGCAGGCGCCGAACATTGTTTTCTTCGGATTGATTCTCTGAGGACTCGGGCGCGGCTGCTCCCTCGGGCTCTGCACCTCCTCCGTCCTTCCGGTCATGCCGCCCGCGAATGAAGTACTGGCTCAGATTCGGCGTCCAGGTTACCGCGAGCGCCAACGAGGCCAGCAGCGAGACGCTCATCGTCACCGCCAGCGCGCGGAAAAACACGCCCGTCACTCCGGTAATGGCAATCAAGGGAATGAAAACCACAACCGGCGTGATGGTCGAGCCGATCAAGGGGACGGTGATTTCCCGCAACGCGCTTTCGATTGCCTCCAGGCGTCCTTGGCCCGCGTCGCGATGCAGCACAATATTTTCCACCACCACGATGGCATCGTCGATGACCAAACCGACGGCCGCTGCCAATCCGCCGAGGGTCATCAGGTCGAAGGTCTGTCCCATTACCTTCAGGGCGATGAAGGTGACCATCACGGTGACCGGGATCACAAGCCCCGCCACCAGCGACGTCCCCCAATCGCGCAGAAACACAACCAGAATGATCGAAGCCAGTATCAGGCCGAGCACGATCGCGTCGCGAACGCTCTTGATCGATTCGCTCACGATGATCGATTGGTCGTAGAAGGGCTGAATGTCCACACCGGGGGGGAGGGTTTTACGAAGCCTCTCAATTTCGGTATGGACTTCGTCGGCTACCTGCACGGTGTTGCCGTCGGGCTGGCGATTGATGTTGAGCAGCACCGCCGGTTTGCCGTTGGCGGTGACCACCGTATAAACCGGCTTCACATCGGGCGCGACCCTGGAGACATCCCGGATGCGGACAGGAATTCCGGCTGGCGTATTTTTTATTACGGTGTTGGCGATCTGTTCCGGAGTCTGTACTTGGCCGTTGACCAGACCAAGAAAGAGCTGATGATTGCGTTCCAGCAATCCGGGAGAGTCCACCAGATTGGTGCGCCGAACGGCCTCGAGAATGTCGGTTACAGTCACACTCGCAGCCAGCAGTTTGGCTGGGTCAGGAATAATTTGGAATTCCGGTTCCTGTCCACCCTGGACAATGACGGTCGCAACTCCTTCCAGGCGATTCAACCGGGGCTTCATCTCATAAGTCGCCATCTCCCAAAGCCGGGTTTGCGGCACTGTGGCCGACGTGAGGCTATAGCCCACGATGGGGAAGCTCGCAAAGGTCATGCGATGTGCCTCCACCTTGGCGGTGGGGGGAAGTTCCGGCTGCACCCGCGACAAGGCAGCGTTTACATACTGCAGGGTCTGGAACATATCCAGATCCCAGCGGAAGTAAAGGTCCACTTCTGCCGAGCCGCGACTTGTGATTGAGCGCACAGTCAAGAGTCCGGGGACGCTGTTGACTGCTTCCTCGATGGGCCGGGTTACCGTCACCATCATCTGATCGATCGGCATTACGCCGTTGTCTACAGCGATCAGCACCCGCGGGAAATTGGTGGACGGGAATACCGACACGGGGATGGTGAAGGCCAGGTACCCGCCCAGAAGCGCCAGGGTGAGGATCAGAAAAATGACGGGCCGGGAGTGGCGCGCTACCCAGTGATCGGATTTCTTGTGATTCACGCGAAGGCTCCGCAACGGTTATTTCTCACCGGGACTTTCCTTTGGTTCCTTCGGAGTTTCCGCGGGAGCTTCCACTTTGATCTTTGTATTGTCGGGCAGCCCATACGCGCCAGTGGCGACGACTTTATCGTCCGCGGCAACGCCATCGAGGATTTGCACATCGTCGTCCTGACGGATACCCAGCTTCACCGCCTTTTGGTGAGCCCGGCCATCGCTGCCTGCGAGCATCACGGCGGAACTGCCATCCGCGGCAGTGATCACGGCGGCGGCGGGAACGACCAGGGCATCCTTCACCGTCTTCGCGGTAAGAGAAAGCTGCGCGCTGGTCCCTGGCTTCAACTGCTTCTTCGGATTCTTGGCCTCCAGCCAGATCTCTACGGTAGTGCTGTTGGGGTCAAGGGCTGGGCTCACCACTGTGACCTTGCCCTCGACGGGCTCATCCAGTCCCGGAACGGTTATGGTCCCTTTGTCGCCAACCTTCAGCAAGGCGGCATCGGCCTGGGGAATGTGCGCTTTGGCGATGACGGAAGAGATATCCATCACGGTCACAATCGCGGTGCCTGCCGCCGCCATCTCCCCCGGGTACAACGGCCGGTCAGTCACCACGCCGTCAATCGGGCTGCGAATCTCGGAGTAGCTGAGTTGTGCCGCCGCGCCGAGGTACTTGCCTTTGGCCGATTCCAGGTTCCCCTTTGCGGCTTTAAGTTCCTGCTGTTTTCCGATGGCCTGCAGCGTATCGAGGTGCCTCTTCGCAATCGAATACTGATTGCGCGCTTGCACGATTTCTACCCCTGACTGGTCCAGTTCTTTCCGTGGTAAAGCCCCTTGCTCAAAGAGTTGCTGCCGGCTTTGATAGACTTTTTCCTGCGCATCCAATGCTTGTTTGGATTGCTGCGCATCCGCTTCCGCTTTTTGTATTTCTTCCGGCAGGCTGGCCGCAGTCGTGGTTTCATACGCCGCTTGAGCCTGATCGAAGCTTCCCTTGTTCTCTTGTTCGGCGGCAGTCAGGTCGCGGTTTTCGAGAATCGCCAGCAGTTGGCCGCTGTGAACCCGGCCTCCACGCTGCACCAGAAATTTTTGCACGGGGGCACTGATCTTCGAGACGATCGCCGCTTGCTGTTTGGGAAACAGGATGGCCTCAGCTTTAATGGCATGCTGAATCGTCGTCTTCTCGACAGGAACGACCTGTACACTCACGGTCGGTTCTTTGTCCGCTTTGTCTGCGGAGCAGGCGACGGAAAACAGTAGGAGAATGGTGGTGGCGATCAAAGTGAACATCCGGAGCCCGCAAGAACTTCGCAGCGCTCGCGGCGGCTGGGGAATGGGTGCGACTGAGTTGAGCCTCATCTGGCTAAAAGCTCCCCGTGAGAGTTTGCAGATTGGCCAGCGCGACCCGGTAGCGGGCCTGGCCGTCATCAAAGGCATTCCGCGCCAGCGTGAGCGTATTCTGTGCGTCCACAATTTCAAGCACTGTCGATTCGCCGGCCTGATAGCGCAGATTGGTTAAACGCAAACTCTCCGCTGCCATTTCGGCGGAGCTCGATAAGGAATCCATTTCCGACCGCGCGGTGCTGGCTTCGTCATAGAACTGCTGCAGATGGCTGAGAAGGAGACGCTGTTCGTGGGTCAACTCGATCCGGGCTTGATCCCGGCGTAACTCCGCCTGCTTTAATTTGCTGCGATCCCCTCCCCAGTTGAAGATGGGAATCTGCAAACTCGCCACTGCCGAGTACCCCAGATTGCGCACGCCATCGGTACGAATGGCAAAATGGTTGGAATCAATGCCGTAGAAATAGTCAACGCTCAAGCTGGGCAGCAGTCCACCCCATGCGGCCGTGACCTGGTGATTGGCAACCGAGAAGGCCGCCAATGCTGCTCGCAGCTCGGGATTATTCTTCTTGCCCGCCACTTCCACGTCGGCGAATGCGGGCAACGGCTCCGGAGTCTGCAGGTCGTCGACCACGCTGAAATTCTGGTTCCAATCCGCAAAAATCAGAACCGCGAGATCCAGGCGGCTGTGTCCCATATCCAGTTGAGCCTCTTGCAGGTCGCGGCGCTGCTGTTGCGCTTGAATGTTGGCCTTCACCACGTCCGCATGCGCCACCTCTCCTCCATTTTCAAGTTTCTGGCTTATCTTCTGAAAGCGGTCGGCCTCGGTGGAAGCTCGCTGCGCCGTCGCATACTTGCGCTGCGCCACGACCAGCCCGTAGTAGGCCTGGGTGACCGTGACCACCAAGCCCCGCGTGGCAATCTCCGCCTTCGCCCGTGCCTGGGCCAACGCAGCCGAAGAACGTCGATAGTCTGCCATATTGCTGAGAGACACGCTCTGGTGCACGTTCCCCTGACTGATATATTCGTGCACTCCGTTATTCGCGACGAAACGGCCCGCAGGCTGGCCTGAGCCCTCGGTATAAATGAAAGAATTGTTGTAGCTCACGCTCGGCAGCAACCCCGCGCGGGACTGCACACGATCCTCTCGAGCCACCCCGAGATCGGTCAAAGCGGAATGAAACGAGGGATCATTCGCTCGCGCGCGTTCGAGCGCGTCTTGCAACGTGATGGTCAAGGGCGCTGAATTATCGGCAGAGTCGCCAACAATCCCGCTGGGATGCGTGATGGTAACTTCCGGGGACGACGTCTGTGCCAAAAGCGCAGGAGAAGCTAACAGCAATACCATAGCGAACAGAGCGCCCGCCCACTTATAACCATTTTGGGAAAGCACGATTTTCTTCCTCGCCGAATCTAGTCTCGCAATTCTCACATGTCACCTCGCGAGTAAGTAATTAGGTTTGCGAATGCATGGGGAACTCTGAAAACAAGAGTCTTATCTTCACACCGGAGGCCCGTGAAAGCTCCGTCGCGTTGCTCCCCAACAGAACTGGAAGGAATGCCCGGTCCGAGTATTGCCCGCCATTGCCTTCCTCCCTCCCTTCCCTAAACTGGGACGGTCAAATCTAGCACGCGTTTCCTGAACTTCTTCTGAAAGACTCGGACTTGTTCGTAAGTGCAAGTGCTCGCTGGTCTTACACGTGCGCCATCGCAGGCGAAGATTTGGCGAAACATGGGCAACGGAATTTGTAACAGACGCCGGTGGCAGAAGGAATTACGGCGATGGATCTCATTGGAGTTAAGGTGGACGCCCAGAGACCAGCCGGTGCTTGATTTGCACACGCTCTAATGCTCAACTGGCCGAAGGAAATCCACATCCCTGACTTGGTCTGGCAAGGGCTTACGAACCGTGAAATTGACAAAATGATTGGGACGACAGAGTAAGTAATCAAGAATCACTTGCGAGCTACATTCGACAAGCTGGGCGTATGGAGCCGGCTTGGGCCAGGCCATGGTATGTCGCGAGCTAGGGAGGAAAAGCTGGCTTGAAGATTCGGATCGTCCAGGCTGCTCACTGAACCGCTGCCGCGGCGAGCTGATACTGGTCGCGGGCACTCACCTTCAACCAAAGGCCGTACGCAGGGGAGAACTGCCGCAGGGGTCTCCTTGTTTCCACATGGGATTTCGAACGCCCACGGCACAGGTGTACGGACGAACATAGGGACGACAAGGGGCTCAGTTCTGCAAAAGGTTTACCTTTAATCGATCTCGTCCCAAACCCTGGCGCCGTAAGCTATTGAAAAAACATGGCGCGTTGACTTTCTCGGGCGGCAGACGAATTGCACAGGTGAATCGGGACTAAGCGAACTTGCGATATTAGCGGGTTCTCGGTTGCACGGCGCGAGGGCAATGGCATACAAAGAGATTTTCTGGATGGCTTGCGATTCTACGGAGCAACTGCGGGCGGAATATGGCCCCTTTCACACCCGTACGGAAGCTGAGGCCGAGGCCCACAAGCTGGGATTCAGCTATTTATTGCGTTATGAACACTTGCTCGACGAAAATGAGGAGATCCAGGAAGTTCGCTGCATCTTTCTAGAGTTGCCCGGCACGGGTGCCGCGAGCGCGACTCCTATCAGCTTGCACACTCGTTGCGCCGCCTGCGGCGCGTCGGCCACTCACGATAAGACCTGGCGAGCCGAAGTCTGGGCGGACATTCACGAGTTCGAACACTCCCGCCATCGCGTACGGCTTTTTGAGCACGCACGAGGCAAGGGCTTGAAGGAAATCGCGGGCTGGCGAGGATAGGTCCGGCGACGCTTATTTTGTCGCCCCTATACCGACGGCGACAGTTCGCTGGCTGCCGCCCGATCGACGAACCAGATCAGTTTGCCGTCGCTCGGCCGCACCATTTTGGAAGGATACTTCTCCCCGGGGCCTTTGCCTTCCAGAACCTCGTGGAGAACCGCTGCCTTGTCCGCCCCGCTCACCAGGAAAGCCACCTCCCGTGCCGCATTCAGAACAGGCAGGGTAAGGGTGATCCGGCTGGCATTGAGCTTCTCGACCCAGTTCGCGACCACCAGCCGCGACCTCTCCTCGAGCGCCGCCGTCTCCGGAAACAACGACGCCGTGTGCCCATCTGGTCCCAGGCCCAATAGGATCAGATCGAAGCCAGGAAATTGCCCCGGCGCGGTGGCAAAGAATTTCCTCAGAGTCTCGTCGTAAGCTTCCGCCGCCGCGGCAGCATCGGGTTTTTCAGCGGGGATGCGGAAGATATTTGCGGGCGGAACCGGAACTCTCGACAGTATGGCTTCTTCCGCCATGCGGTAGTTACTTTCCGGGTCCGTTGGCGGAACATGACGTTCGTCGCCCCAGAAAAAGAATATTTTCGCCCAGGGGAGGCTGGCGTTGGCCGCGATCAGGGTATAGAGGTTCTTCGGGGTCGAACCGCCAGAGAGCGCGATTGTGAAGCGACTGCGCTGCGCGATCGATGCGGTCGCAACGCGGACGACCTCCTCGGCCGCGGCCTGAAAAAGATCCTGCGGGGTGGTAACCCTGCGTACATCGACGGATGCGCTCACGACGCCCCCGCCAATACGGTGTTACTCTTAGTGGCCGCGCATCGGGCGGCACCCAGCAACCCCGCCTTGTCATTCATAATGACTTGCACTGGAATGCTCTCCAGAACAGGGCGCAACCGGCCTTTCTCCAGGAAAGCATTCATAAATCCCGGCCCCGTAAGTTTAGGCAGAATCTTGGGTGAGATTCCGCCGCTGAGAAAAATCCCTCCCGTCGCCATTATTTTCAGAGCCAGGTTGCCCGCCTCCGCTCCATAGACCGATATCCAAAGATCCAGCGCAGCAGAAGCTAACGGATTGTTTCCCTCGAGAGCGGCGTGGGAAATGGTTGCGGCGGCGTTTCCGCCAGTGACTTGCGCGGCAAATCCGGCAGGTTCCTCGGCGCAGCCCTTGCTGCGCAGAAATTCGTAAACATTTACGAGGCCAGGTCCAGAGAGGATGCGTTCATAGCTGACGTGTCCGTAGCGATCTGCCAAGAACCGTAACAGATCGATCTGCAAATCGCCTTGCGGCGCGAAATCGGCGTGTCCGCCCTCGCAAGCAAAAACCTCGTGTTGACTTCCGTTCCAAAACAGTCCCGCTTCCCCCAGGCCGGTTCCCGGTGCAATGACCGCCTGATTACCAACTGCCTGGCTCAAGGAGTTAAGCGCGGTGAGATCCTGGGGATTCAGCTCTCCAATACCCCAAGCATTAGCTTCAAGATCGTTGATCAACAGGGTAGCCGGAAGTTGAATCTGTTTTGCTAAGCGGGACTGTTCGATGATCCACGGAAGATTTGAGGTCTCAACCCTCCCATGGTGCACTGGGCCTGCGATGCCGAAGCAGGCGACATCAGGACGGGCATCAGTTTTCTTAAGAAATTCCGAGACGATTTCTCCCAGTTCAGTGTATTCGCGGCTGGGAAATACGCGTTCGGAGATTAGACGCAGATTGCCATTCTGCGATTGAAAATAGGCCAGTCGAGCGTTGGTTCCCCCAATATCGCCGGCCAGAATCATTGCTCGAAGTTCCTCCAGCGCCGCCCATCGCGCTCCAAAAGTTCGTCGGCCTCTTTCGGTCCCCATGTGCCCGACGCATAATTCGGGAAGTTTCGAGGCGGTAGCGCTTTCCACAGATCCAATACTGGATTCACCACATTCCAGCCCGCCTCCACCATGTCCGCGCGCTGAAACAAAGTCTGGTCGCCGATCATGCAATCATGCAGCAGACGTTCGTAACCGGTGCTGGGCTGCTTTCCGAAGTATTGCTGATACTCGAAGTTCATGTCTACCGTTCCCAATCGCATGACCGGCCCGGGCACTTTGGCGGCAAATTGCAATGAAATGCCTTCTTCCGGTTGGATATGCAAAACCAGCTGGTTCGGCATGAGATGCTCCACAGAAGTATCCCGGAACAACACAAAGGGAGCGCGCCGGAACTGTATCACGATGTGGGTATTGCGCGCCGGCATGCGCTTGCCGGTGCGAAGATAGAACGGAACATCTGCCCAGCGCCAGTTGTCGATAAGCAGCTTCATAGCGACGTAGGTCTCAGTGCGGGAATCCGGGGCAACGTCGCTTTCTGAACGATATGCGGGAACGTGCTGACCACCGGAACTGCCTTCCCCATACTGCCCGCGCACCGACCGGCTGAGAACTTCCTCATCGCTGATGGGCTGGATAGCATGCAGAATTTTCGCCTGCTCGTCGCGCACGGCATTGGCGTCGAACGAGATCGGCGGCTCCATGGCGGTCAGGCTGATGAGCTGCATGATGTGGTTCGGAACCATGTCGCGCAGCGATCCCGCGTGGTCGAAATAGCTGCCGCGGCCTTCCACGCCAACGGTTTCGGCCACGGAAATCTGCACGTGATCGATGTAGCGCCGATTCCAGATAGGCTCAAAGATCCCGTTGGCGAAACGGAACGCCATAATATTTTGTACGGTCTCTTTACCCAGGTAGTGGTCGATGCGATAAATCTGTTTCTCATCGGCGACTTTGAGCAGTTGCTGATTGAGAGCTTTGGCCGACTCCAGGTCGTGGCCGAAAGGTTTTTCGATGATCACGCGGCGCCAGTGGTCGCTGCTTTGCTCCATGAGCCCGGTGGCCGCGAGCTTTTCAACAATGGGACCAAAATAACTCGGGGCGGTCGCCAGGTAATAGAAAACGTTTTGATGGGTTGAATGATCGCGATCGATTTGCGCGAGGCGGTCCTTGATCTTGGAATAAAGCGCGTCGTCCTTGAAATCGCCGGCAAAATAATAGAAGCGGCGCGAGAAGGTTTCCCAGAGGGAATCCTGAACGCACTCGCCGCAGTACTCTTTCACGTCGTCCAATATTCTCTTGCGAAAATCTTCGTCCGATATCTGCGTGCGGGCTACGCCCAGCACTGCGAATTCCTTCGAGAGTAAGTCGGCCCGGGCGAGGTTGTAGAGCGCCGGAATCAACATGCGAGCCGTCAGATCGCCGGCCGCACCGAAAATTACCATCACACAAGGATCACCTTGTTTGCCGACACGCGGCGTGGCCGCAGTAGGTTTTTCCGCCAATTGAGCCATATATTGAGATCCTGAAATCTGCCGCGCCGTTATGCGGTCTTTTTAATCGTATTCGCAGCGCCGCCAGCGCCTTCGCTAGCTTCCACATGTCCGCCGAACTTTTGCCGCATGGCCGAAAGCATCTTCTCGGCAAACGTATGTTGTTGTCGTGACCGGAAGCGGACGTACAATGCGGCGGTCAAGACTTCTGCCGGCACGGCTTCTTCGATCGCAGCTTGAATCGTCCACCGACCCTCGCCGGAATCCTGCACGAAGCCCTCGTAGTCAGAGAGGGTTGGATTTTCCGTAAGGGCCATGGCCGTAAGATCCAGCAGCCAGGAACTGACAACGCTGCCGCGCCGCCACACCTCCGCGATATCCGGCAAATTCAGATCGTAACGGATATCCTGCGGCAACTCCTTGCTGATTGCATTCTTGAAGATGTCGAAGCCCTCGGCGTACGCCTGCATGAGGCCGTATTCAATCCCATTGTGCACCATTTTCACAAAGTGTCCGGAACCCGAGGGACCGCAGTGAACGTATCCTTCCTCCGCCGTGCCGCCAAGTTTTTCCCTCCCCGGAGTTCGCGGAATATCACCCTTCCCCGGGGCCAGCGTCTTGAAAATGGGATCGAGCTGCTGGACGGCCTGGTTCGGTCCGCCGATCATCATGCAGTAACCACGATCAATGCCCCACACTCCGCCGCTGGTTCCAACGTCGACGTAGTGAATGCCTCTGCCTTTGAATCCCGCAGCCCGGCGCACGTCATCCTTGAAATAGGAATTGCCGCCGTCGATGATGACGTCCCCGGTCTGCATATGCTGCGCCAGTTTCTGCACCGTTTGTTCGGTGGCACTGCCTGACGGCACCATGACCCACACCGCACGCGGCGGCGTCAGCTTTGCGACCAGATCTTCTAACGAGGACGAGCCGCCGGCTCCTTCGCCTGCCAGCTGCTTCACCGCATCCGCACTCAGATCCGAAACTACAACTTGATGTCCGCCGCGCATCAGGCGGCGCGTCATGTTCGCGCCCATGCGGCCCAGGCCTACCATTCCCAACTGCATATTGCGTTGCTCCTTGATCTAACAGTGGAACAAAAGAAACTCTGGCTTCCCGCCACGTAGAAACTAGGCAAGCGCTTTTTGAACCGCTGCTCTCAGGGTTTCGAGACCGGCATTCACATCGCTCCCAGGATGCACCCGAAGCGCCCGCCGCCCGCCGAAGCGGCGAGAGATTCTGGCAGCGAAGACTTCAGGCGGCTCAAGCGTTCTGTCCTTTTTGCTGAATGCTTTTTTCCACCGCAGCCAGCAACTGGTGGAAGGCGTCGGCAAACAGTTTCACTCCGTCAGTTGTCAGCCTAGTAGTTACCTCTTTGATCGAGATGCCGGCTTTCGCCAGATCATCCATCACTTTCTGCGCGCCAGCCACGTCCTCGGCGAGGCTCTTGCGCAACCGCCCGTGATCGCGGAATGCATCGACCGTGCCGGGAGGCATCGTGTCCACCGTGTCAGGACCGATCAGCTCTTCGACGTACATGACGTCGCGATACGCGGGATTTTTCGTGCTCGTGCTCGCCCACAGCACGCGCTGTGTCTGCGCTCCCTTGGACGCCAGGGCTTCCCATCGCGGTCCGCTGAATATGCGCTGGTAACGCTGGTAAGTCAGCTTTCCATTCGCGATTGCAACCTTACCCAGCAAGCTCTTCAACAGCGTCTGCGTTGGCGCGTCTTTTGTGGTTTTCAACTTATCTTCGATCATTGAATCCGCCAGCGTATCGATGCGGCTGATAAAGAAGCTGGCGACTCCTGCCATTTTCTTCAGATTGCCGCCACGTTTCGCCAGGTCTTCAAGTCCGGCAATATAAGCTTCCGCGACCTTCTCGTACACTTCTTGAGCGAATAGCAAAGTCACATTGATGTTGATGCCATCGCCGATCAACTGGCGAATCGCTGGTAGTCCCTCTGCCGTGCCCGGAACCTTGATCATTACATTTTCGCGATTTACCGCCTTCCACAAGCGACGGCCTTCGTCGATCGTTTTTTGGGTCTCAAGTGCAAGCAACGGCGAGACCTCGAGGCTGACGTATCCATCCCGGAACTCCGAACTTTGATAGACCGGCCGCAGGATATCGGCGGCGTCCTGAATGTCGCGGATCGCAATTTGTTCGTAACGCGAAGTCGCGTCCAGATCAGCCCGCGAACCCAGCGACTTAAGCATATCGTCATATAAGTGGCTGTCGGCAATGGCTTTCTCGAAGATGGACGGATTCGAAGTCATTCCTCGTAGGCCGTCGTCATTAATCATGGTTTTCAGTTTCCCGCTCGTGATCAGATCACGCCGAATGTAGTCGAGCCACAGGGACTGCCCGTAGCTCAGCAAGGCCTTGAGGGGATTCGTACCTTTCACGCTTTCCAAAACTTCAGTGGACTGCATAGTCATTTCTCCTTGAACTCACGGCGAATATCGCGATTCGATAAACTTGCAAACTGAGACTGCAAATGGGACGCAAAATATAGCGCTGTTACTCCTCCGTGATCGCTTTGCGCGCTGCCGCGACAACGGCCTCTACGGTGAAACCAAAAAACTTCAGCAAGTCTTTCAAAGGCGCCGAAGCGCCGAACCGGTGCATGCCAACTTTTTGTCCCTTCAATCCAACATACCGCTCCCAGCCAAACGTGGCAGCCATTTCTACCGAAACCCGCGCCGTGACCGAAGCGGGTAGAACGCTCTGTTTGTAAGCCGTGTCTTGCCGCTCAAAGATCTCCCACGACGGCATGCTGACGACTCGTGCCTGAACGCCTTCCGCTTTAAGCTTTTCGTAGGCCTCGACACACAGCGACACCTCACTGCCTGTACCCAGGAGAATTACTTCAGGTTTGCCGCCGGAGGCATCAGCGAGAACATAAGCACCTCTTGCCGTGCCGGAAGCCGCACCGTACTTCGTGCGGTCGAAGGTTGGCAGATTTTGTCGCGTCAGAACCAGCGCCACGGGCTGATGTTGCAACTGCGCGATGATCTTCCACGCTTCCACTACCTCATTTGCATCGCCCGGCCGCAGTACGATCAGATTTGGCATGGCTCGCAACGATGCGAGTTGCTCGATGGGCTGATGCGTTGGACCATCTTCTCCCACGCCTATCGAGTCGTGCGTGAAGATAAAGATCGAAGGAATCTCCATGAGCGCGGCAAGCCGAATGCTGGCGCGCATGTAGTCGCTGAAATTAAAGAACGTCGCCCCGAAGGCTCGGATTCCGGAAACCGTAATCCCGTTCACACTCGCGCCCATCACATGCTCGCGGACACCGAAATGCAAATTGCGTCCGCCATAACTGCCGGCTTGAAAGTCACCCGCTCCTTCAAACTTCAGGTTGGTCTTGTTCGACGTGGCTAGGTCGGCCGAGCCGCCGATGAGCCAGGGAATGTTTTGCGCCAGCGCGTTGAGCACCCTTCCGGAACTCTCTCGCGTGGCCAGGCCCTTTGAATCCGCGGGAAACGTGGGCAGATTCTTATCCCAACCATCGGGCAGCTCGCGGCGTTGCATGCGATGCAAGCGATCGGCCGACTCCGGATATTTTCGCGAATACTCCGCGAATACCTTCTCCCACTGCGCCCGCAAGTCGCGCCCGCGCTTTCCAATTCCATCCTGAAAATGCTCGCGCACGCCCTCCGGCACCAGAAATTTGGCGTCCTCGGGCCAGCCATAGAATTTCTTTACCAGCCGGACTTCTTCCTCGCCAAGCGGCTCGCCGTGGGCCGCATTGGTATCTTGCTTGTGCGGAGATCCGTAACCGATATGGCTGTCCACAACTATCAACGTCGGACGATCAGTTGTTTTTTGGAAAGTTTCAAACGCCCGCGCCAACATTTCCAGATCGTTTGCATCGGCGACCCGGGTTACATTCCAGCCGTAACCGACAAAGCGGGTGGCCACATCTTCACTGAAGGACCAATCCGCCGGGCCATCCAGCGTGACGTGATTGTGGTCATAAATCCAACAAAGATGTGCCAGCTTCAGATGGCCCGCCAGAGAAGCCGCTTCGCCACCAATGCCTTCCATGAGGTCGCCGTCTGAACAAATGGCGTAGACGCTGTAATCGAAGATTTCAAGCTCAGGCCGGTTGAAGTTCGCGGCTAGCCACTCGCGGGCAATTGCCATTCCCACACTGTTTCCTACGCCTTGACCCAGCGGCCCCGTCGTGGTCTCAATGCCGGATGTGACGTGAGACTCGGGGTGGCCCGGGGTCCGACTGCCAAGTTGCCGGAAACGCTTGATCTCCTCCATGGGAACCGCGAGCTCTTTGAGTACCTGATGGTTCTCGTCAACTGCGCGTACGCCCGCAAGATGAAGCATGGCGTAGAGCAGCATGGAAGCGTGTCCGTTCGAGAGCACAAAGCGGTCACGATTCAACCATGTGGGATCTGCGGGGTCGTAGCGAAGAAATTCTTGCCACAGGCAGTAGGTCACCGGCGCCAGCCCCATGGGCGCTCCGGGATGTCCGCTGTTGGCCTGCTGCACGGCGTCAATCGCCAAGGTGCGGATCGTGTTAATGGACAGCGTATCCAGTTGCTTTCCGGTCACCAACGCCTGTTCACTGGCTACCATGCGGCGCGCGCTCCTTCTGGGACAACGTTACTTTTATTTGAGTTGTTCCACTGAATATTCTTATTAGAGTTCCGGGTGCAGCAAAGGGTTTCAGATACGCCCCGAGTGTATCAATTTCCTCAGGAAGAATGTCACGGGACCGTGAAAAACGGGATGGCGGAAGAAAAGGAGGCAGCACGGACAGAGGGGGAAGGATAGCGAAAGGCCTTAACTATTTCAGCAACTTCAAGTAGCTCACTTCGCTGGTCGAGGCGCGGGCGCTCTCCTGGACATATTTGAGAAACAGTCGGAGATTTTCTTTCTCAGTGGGATCCATTCCCGCAAAGCGGATTCGCACTCCGGCAGCGGGCGCGCTGCGAGTAACCACTCCGTTTAAGGCTAAGCCCTTTACCCAAATTTTGCCGGTCGCGATCCAAAGCCCAATCTCGACTTTGGCGCCTCCACCGATGTGGGCCGCGGTTTCTACTTGGCACCCGCCCATAGCCGTGTTGGAAAGATTACCCCAGATGGGAGCGTCGGCCTCATTGACGCGCAGTTCCACTGCGACGAAGCACTTGATTCTGGGATGACGCCGGCGATCTTGTCCCCAGTTCGAGCTGAAGATATCTGGCTCAAATGGGGGAATCGCTGAGGCCGCCGCAGGCACTGGTTTCTGCTGATGGGCTGGTTGCGCGGTGGAGCTCGCTGGGGCGCTGGATTTCTTAATCTCGCGCATCGCCGCCAGCAGAGCTTGCTCTCTGCGGTCGGGCGGGGCATCGCGATAAGTCTGCAGCAGCTTTCCGAGATTCCGTGCGAGGTCAGGATCGGCCAGCAAGCCTGTCCAGTCCGTTCCCTTCGCGCTAGATTTCGAATCACTCATGGAAATGCTGGTTGTTTATATGGCGAATTAGTCCGCCTCCAGCTTGAACTGCGAATCATCCCTCCGCAAGATAACCTAAGTCATCTTGAACACGCCGGCGACCCTGGTGGGTAAGCTTTGCTGGTTTTCCCAAGCTTTGGTGGTTTGAGGGTCTGACTTTAACATCCCCTCGGTTTGCGTCGAATCCGGTAGGGTCCACACTGTATTCATCTCCACTGGTTCGATGCTTAGCGGCTAACTCTTTTTTATTCCGAGACTTCTACCCGCTTTTTGCATCTCCCGGAGCGTTACTGAATCAATACCAAGGCGTTATGCTAACGATGCAAGCAGAATGCCGTCCCGGAATCTCTATATAATGGGACTCTTTTCACAACATAATGGGACTCTTTTCACAACTGGAAATGGATCGTCTTTTACTTCCTTCAAACCGCAGATTTCTAGTCTGGATGCTGGTGTCGCTGTTCAGTGTCCCAGGCCTGGTGGCCCAGAGTTCCGAACCGTCGCCTTCCATTTCTCTGCCCGGATCGCAGAGTCCCTTCACTGGCAGCGAACCGGAAGGCACCGCGACTCCGGGAGTGTTACAGCTGAGTTTCCAGGAGGCCATCGATCGCGGACTGCGAAATAATCTTGGCCTCCTTCTTTCGGGCGATCAGACCATTACGGCGCGGGGCGAGCGCTGGAAAGAACTCAGCAACCTGCTACCTAACTTGCAAGCTAGATTGCAGGAAAACGTCGAGACCGAGAGCCTCACCGCTCTCGGCTTGAAGAGCAATGTTTTCCCCTTTCCTATTCCGCGAGTAATCGGTCCATTCAATTATTTCGATGCGCGCGCTTCTTTGAGTCAGTCCATCTTCAATTTCCATGATCTCGAGCAGGAACGCGCCGCATCCGAGCGCTTGAAGTCAGCGCAATACAGCTATAAAGATGCCAGAGAAGTAGTGGTGCTTGCGGTAGGAAATGCTTATCTGCTGGCCATCGCCACAGCCGCGCGGATTGAAACCGCAGATGCCCAAGTCATCAATGCGCAGGCTCTTTACAACAAAGCAGCCGACCAGCAGAAAGCCGGCCTCAGCCCAGCCATCGACACCCTGCGTTCGCAGGTGGAATTGCAAACCCGGCAGCAACAGTTGATCGCCGCGCGCAACGATTTTGCAAAACAAAAACTGTCGCTGGCCCGGATCATCGGCTTGCCGCCCGGGCAAGAATTTTTGTTGACCGAGAAAGCCCCGTATCAGGCGCTGACCCCGCTGTCTCTCGAAGTGTACCTCCAGCGCGCTTACAGTTCCCGCTCTGACTATCAGGCGGCCCAGGGTCAGGTCCGGGCCGCCGAGCTTTTGCATCGCGCCGCTGCCGCGGGTCGCTACCCCACCCTTGACATCGACGCCAACTATGGCGACATCGGAGTGACCCCGGCCCAATCCAACGGAACCTGGCAGGTGAATGGAGGTCTTAACATCCCCATCTTTACGGGGG
>Ga0210388_10001675_pt1 | contig 17392 bp, 13 predicted proteins | sample IncBWC19OmetaG_FD_155485 | JGI IMG/M metagenome (GOLD analysis project Ga0210388, IMG submission 155485) | Forest soil microbial communities from Barre Woods Harvard Forest LTER site, Petersham, Massachusetts, United States - Inc-BW-C-19-O ... | reverse complement strand
CACATCATCGCCGCCAAGGCCGTCTGCTTCAAGGAAGCAGCCGAGCCGGGATTCGCCGAATATCAGCGCCAGGTGGTCGCCAACGCAAAGACACTGGCGGCTGCGATGGCGCGCCACGGGTTCCGCATCGTCAGCGGCGGCACGGACAATCATCTGTTCCTCGTCGACGTCAATTGCCGCGGCCTCACCGGCAGCGCCGTGCAGCCGGCGCTTGATCGTGCGGGCATCACCGTGAACAAGAATTCGATTCCGTTCGATCCGCTGCCTCCTCTGAAAGCCGGCGGCATCCGCATGGGCACGCCCGCCGTCACCACGCGCGGCATGCGTGAGCCTGAAATGGAAAAAATCGCGGTCTGGATTGCCGAAGTGCTCGCCCATCTAAGCGATGCAGGGGTCGAACAGCGCGTTCGCGCGGAGGTCGCCGCATTCGCGTCGCAGTTCCCTTTGTACGCGCGCCGCCTGGAATCCGCAGAAGCAGCCCTGGCCGGCGTTCACGCGACCCGCTGAATATTTTCCCTATATCCGCTGCCTGCTGTGCGGGTTACAAAGATAACCTTTAGGCGTCACTCAGTTTTTCCCGCGGCGAACCGATAGACAATCAGAGGATGGGTTTGCAGACCGCCGTCGACGAACGATTCTCCGGCCAGCTCACACGATTTGAACGCGAGGAAGCTCGCCTGATTCAATGCTCCCTGCTGCCCGCGGGCTCACTGGTGGGGCCGTCGTTCGAGATCGCCTATCGATTCTCTCCCTATGCGGGAGTCGGCGGCGATTTCGCCGACTTCTTCGAGCTGCCCGATGGACAGGTCGGTCTCTATATCGGCGACGTGGTCGGCAAGGGATTGCCGGCCGCGCTCTACGCGGCGCTGGTGATGGGGCTGCTGCGCGGTCTGCACAAGACCGGCACGGGTACGGCCGACTCGCTGACCCTATTGAACAATCGCATGCTGGTGCGGCCTGTAACCGGGCGCTACGCCACTACGCTCTACGCTATTTTCGATCCGGTGACGTGCAAGCTCGTGTTTTCGAACGCCGGAATGCCGCAGCCGCTGCTGGTCTCCGAAGCAGGATGCATGCCGCTCGGCGAGGGCGGGCTTCCCTCCGGAATTTTTCCGGGCGCCACCTACGACAGCCACTCGATCCAGCTGCATCCGGGCGACGCCGTGCTGTTCGCCACCGACGGCCTGCACGAACTGCGCGACCGCTACGACAAGGATTTCAGCTGGGAACGCCTGCAGGACACCTGGCTGCAATGCCGCACCCGTGGCGCAGAAGACTCACTCGGTTTGCTTTTTGAGGAAGCGCGAACTTTCTGCGAAGGCGGAAGCAACCAGCAGGACGACATTACCGCCGTGGTGCTGAAAGTTCACAGCTAGACGATTTCGATTTCAAGCTCCGTCGCGCGGCTGTCGCGAATCGAAAATGCACGCACTGGTTTCGGCGCCTCGGGCCGCGGCGAAAGGATGAAGTAAGCCTCCTCCGAGTAGTAGGCCAGTCCGATGTCTCGCGCCGAAGGTTGGTTCTCGCCGTTCGGATGCGAGTGATAAATCCCCAGAAATTCTAGCCCGGCCGCGCGAAATTCGCGCATCAAGCGGATGATTTCCCGAGGCGCGACTTCGTAATTCCTCGCCGGATCGCTCGCAACGTTTTCCGCGGGAAACACGTGCGTGATGATCCCCTCGTGGCCCGCGAGCAGGCCGCAACATTCGCGGTCCGGCTCTTGGCGCACCAGCTCCGTTATCTGCGAAAGCGAACGCTTATGGATTCGAGCTCGCGCATTCACGAGCCGAGTTTACAACGCCGCTAGGCTTTTTGCGCCTGGCGACGGAGGAATGTCGGGACGTCGAGATCGTCCGTCGGCATTTCGGGCAGCACTTCGCTTACGTTGCGCGAGACCTGCTGCACCACGGTCGTCTGCGCCGGAGCCACCGGCGTTTCGCGGCCTGATTTCCACGTTTTCGGAAGATACGACGGCCGCGTGTTCGTCTTCTTGGCGCCGACCTCACGGAAACCCGCGGCGATCACGGTGATCTTCACCGACTCCTTCATCGCATCGTCCTGCACGGCACCGAAAATGATGTTGGCATTCTCGTGCGCGGCCTTCTGGATGATCGACGAGGCCTCGTGAATCTCGTGCAGCGAAAGGCTGGACGATCCGGTGACGTTGATCAAAATACCCTGCGCGCCGTTGATGCAGTTGTCTTCCAGTAGGGGTGAATTGATCGCGCGATTCGCCGCATCGATTGCGCGGTTTGAACCCGACGCCACGGCCGTGCCCATCACCGCGTAGCCCTGACCGGACATGATCGTCTTCACGTCGGCAAAGTCGCGATTGATGATGCCGGGGATGGTGATGATGTCGGAAATTCCCTGCACCGCCTGCCGCAGGATATCGTCCGCAATGCGGAACGCCTCGAAGAAGCTGGTGCCCTGCTCGACGCATTCCATCAGCCGCTCGTTGGGGATCACGATCACTGTATCGACGCAGCCGACCAGCTCCTGAAGGGCCTGCTCGGCCTGCTGCATGCGACGCTTGCCCTCGAACGCGAACGGCTTGGTGACCACGGCCACCGTCAGCGCGCCGAGTTCGCTTGCCAGATTCGCCACCACCGGCGCCGCTCCGCTGCCGGTGCCGCCGCCGAGCCCGGACGTGACGAACACCATGTCCGCGCCGTCGAGCGCTTCGAGAATTTTCTCGGTGTCCTCGAGCGCGGCTTTGCGGCCGACCTCGGGGTTCGCGCCCGCACCGAGACCCTTGGTCAATTTCGCGCCCAACTGCAGCTTCACCGGCGCCTGCGAAAGCTTCAGCGCCTGCAAGTCGGTGTTGGCGGCGATGAATTCGACGCCTTCGACCTTGGCGCGAATCATGCGGTTGACCGCATTTGATCCGCCGCCGCCGACGCCAATCACTTTTATCCGCGCGCCGTCCTGCGCCTCTTCATTGAACGAAACTCGAAAGCCTGATTCTTTTGGTGCCATGCGTCCTCCCCCAGTCTTGAACTGTGCTGCCACTCGCCAATCTCCTGCGCACCGAATGGCTACGCCCCTGCGAACATAGCCTTCAGCTTGCCCATGAAACCTGCGGGACGCGCGCTCGTGAAGCGCCGCGTGCGCGCTCCGTAGAGAACCAGTCCCACAGCTGTTGCATATTCGGGCCGGGAAACCTCTTCGCTCATTTCCGCGAGTCCTCGCGGTGAGGCGATGCGCACCGGAAGGTTAAAAACCTTCTCAGCCAGCTCCGGCAATCCGCGGAGCTGCGATCCGCCGCCGGTCAGGATGATTCCGGCGGGAATCTGCGATTCGATTCCTCCGCGGCGCATTTCCTCGCGGATGAGCATCAATAACTCCTGCGCGCGCGGGCCGACGATATCGGCCAGCATGCGCGCGAACACGGTGCGCGGCGGGCGATCGCCGACGCTGGCGATTTCGATGGGAAAATCTTCCGCCAAGTGCTCGCGGAATGCCTGCGCGTGGTCGCGCTTGATTTTTTCGGCTTCCGGAATCGGCGTGCGCAGGCCGACGGCGAGATCGTTCGTGAAATGGTCGCCGCCCACGGGCACGGCCGCCGTGTGACGCACCACTCCGCCGGCATAGGCAATCATCTCGGTGGTGCCGCCGCCGATATCGAGCAGGCAGGCGCCCAGTTCGCGTTCGTCCTGCGTGAGGCAGGCTTCGGCCGCGGCGAAGGGCTCGAGCACCGTGTCGTCCACACGGACGCCCGCGCGATTGACGGCGGTGACGATATTCTGCGTGGCCGAACCGGAAGCGGTGACGATGTGTACGTTGGCCTCGAGGCGCTGGCCGACCATGCCGATCGCGTCGCGGATATTGTCGTGCGAATCGAGCGAAAATTCCTGCGGCAGAACATGCAGCACCTCGCGGTCTTCCGGAAGCGTGACACCGCGGGCGGCTTCGATGGCGCGGCGAACGTCGTCGCGTTGGACGTCGCGCGGCTTCGCGCCCACGGCGATGCCGCCGCGGCTATTCACACCGCGCACGTGGCCGCCGGCGACGCCGATCATTGCCGACTCCACCGGCACGCCGACGATCGTTTCCGCTTCTTCGACCGCGCGCCGGATCGAGCTGACCGCCAAATCGAGATTCACGATCTGTCCCTTGCGCCAGCCCTTGGATTCTGCCGCGCCGAGCGCCGCGAATTTCACGCCGCCGTCGTCGTCCATTTCGCCGATCAGCGCACACGTCTTCGTGCTGCCGATATCGAGCGCCACGATATGCCGTTCTTTCTTCGTCAACTCCGCTCCTTGTGTTGCCGCCTCACGATCCTTCCAAGCCTATTTCGGTCTCTTCGCGCTCAAAGAGGCGCGGCCGGCAACCGGCTTTGGCGGCCGCAATTGCGCGACGGAGGCAGTGTCCTGATTCACCACGGCCTCGCGGCTGAACCGCAAATCGACCGATTCGACCGGGCCGGCCTTCGCACGCCATTGGCCGATATCCTGGACGAGCGTCTGATATTTGCTCGCAAATTCGCTGTCGCCGAAACGCACGGTGACCGGAGCATCGGGCTGACCGGCGGACGTATCCCCGCCGCTGAGCCCGGTGAGCGTGGCTCGTACGTCGTGCTCGTCAGAAAGATCGACTTCGCTCACCTGATCGAGTGCTCCAGCACGCGCCGCATCGATCTGTTGCGCGAAACCGGAGTAAAGCTGCATGCGCTTTTCCCGATCTTCGAGCGGCATTTCCGGACCGATACCGGTGACCACGGGAAAATGAAAGTCGCCTTCGAGCGGGCGATCCAAAATCACCCCGTGAACGTCGACCAGCGCCATGTCGCTATCTTCGCGTACAAACGCGATGGGCGTGCGTTCCCTGATTTCGACCTGCAGGCGATTGGGTAGAGCACGACGCACGGTGGCCTGTTCGATCCACGGCAGCGATTCAATCTGGCGGCGGCGCTCGTCGAGCGGAATTCGCAGGACGCTCTTGCCGCGGTCGGCGGCGAAAATTTCCAGCACGCCGGCGGGCGAGAAGTAGTTGTTGCCCTGCAATGAGATCTGATCCGGATGAATCAGCGCCATTTCCGGCGAAAGGTAGAGAAAATGCGCGGTCTCGTAGCTGACGAATGCAGCGGCAGCCGCGCCGACCACCCACACGCTCACGCGGAAATAGGTGTTCCAGGCCTTGCGGCCGAACTTTCGCCGCTTGATCTCGAGAGGCTTCTGCCGCCGGAGATACTTCGGCTCTTCGTCCGCGAGCACTTCCTGCGGAAACGCATCCGCGTCGATGGCTTTCAATTTCGCCAGAGGATCACCTCGTTCTCAAGCTCCACTCCGCACGACTTGTGCACGCGATCGCGCACATCGTCGATCAATTTCAACATGTCCGAGCAGCTGGCGTTATCGGTATTTACAAAAAAATTCGCGTGCCGGTCGCTGACCATGGCGTCGCCCACGCGGTGGCCCTTCAGGCCAAGCTCGTCAATCATCCGCCCGGCCGAGCCGCCCGCAGGGTTCTTGAAGATGCAGCCGGCGCTTTTCTGGTTCAGCGGCTGGCTCGCGCGGCGCTTCTCGTTGCAGACCTTGATGCCGGCTAAAATTTCCTTGAACGGTTTTGACGGCAGCTCGAGCTTCACGCGCAGCATGACGTCTTCTGGCGCGAATGACGTGTGCCGGTAGTCGAAGCGGATTTCGGAGCCGCGCAGCGTCTCAATTTCGCCCGTCGCGGCGCGGTAAAGCTCCACCTCGCGCACGTGTGGACCGATCTGCGTGCCGTAGGCGCCCGCGTTCATGCGCAGTGCGCCGCCCACGCTGCCGGGAACGCCGATCAGGCCCTCCATGCCGCCGAGATCGCGCTTGGCACAAAAGGTGACCATGCCGCCGAGATCGGCCGAGGCGTCAACGTACGCGGCGCCGCCTTCGACGCGCATGCCCGGATTTGCCTTGGGCAGATGGAGCATGACCCACGGCAGCTCGCCATCGGCAATCAGCACGTTGGTGCCGCCGCCGAGAAACTTGTGCCCGACGTGTTCGTCGGCGAGCAGGCGCATCACTTCGGGTATCGTCGCGTAGCGCGCCAGTAGAATTTCATCGGTTGTGCCGCCGATGCCGAGAGAGGTCTGGTCGGCCATCGAAACGCCGCGGCGCACTTCCGCGCCGAGTTCCGCCAGCCGTGCCACCGCTTTGTCGCTAATCCGCATGTCGATTGATCGAAACCCTCGCGTCGAGCAGCATGGCCAGCTCTTCCGTCACCCGGCCCACGCTACCCGCTCCGATCGTCATCACCGCGTCGCCTGGACGCGATTCGCGCAGCATGAATTCGATGCCGCCCTGCAGCGTGCTCGAGTAGACGACGTTCTTGTGTCCTGCCGCGCTGATCGCCTCGGAAAGCTTTTCGCCCGTGATTCCCGCGAGGGGCGCTTCGCCGGCGGCATAAATATCCGTGATCACGACCACGTCCGCCTGGTTGAACGAGCTGCGAAAATCGTCCCAGAGGTATTGCGTGCGCGAATAGCGGTGCGGTTGGAACAGCGCCAGCAGGCGCTTGAATCCGCAACCGCGCGCGGCTTCGAGCGTGGCGCGAATTTCAGCGGGATGGTGGCCGTAGTCGTCGATGAGCGTGACGCCGTTGAATTTTCCCTTGATCTCGAATCGCCGCGCGACGCCGGAGAAAGATTCCAGGCCGTCGCGAATCAGGTCCGGCGGGACATTGAGCACCAAGCCGACGGCAGCCGCCGCGGCTGCGTTGCGCACGTTGTGAATTCCCGGCGGCGACGGCAGCTCGAACATGCCGAGATCCTCGCCGCGAAATTTCAGCCGGAATTCACTGGCGATCCCCTTGAGCTTCACATCGGCAATCACGAGATCGGCTTGACTGGACGTGCCATAGGTCAGGACGGGCCGGTTGACACGCGCCAGGATGGCCTGCACGTTGGGTTCATCGAGGCAAAGCACCACCGAACCATCGAACGGAACACGATTGATGAACTGCAGGAAGGTCTCCTGAATTTCCTCGAGCGAATTGTACTGGCCCATATGCTCGCGGTCGATCGTAGTGACCACGGCGATTACCGGGGCGAGCAGCAGGAACGAGCGATCGCTTTCGTCCGCCTCAACGACCATGTATTCGCCCTGCCCGACGCGGGCGTTCGCGCCGGCATGGTTCACGCGGCCGCCCACGACGAACGTGGGATCGAGGCCCGCTGCGGCCAGCACCGCAGCCGTCATGGAAGTGGTGGTGGTCTTTCCATGCGCGCCGGCGACGGCAATGCCGTATTTCAGGCGCATCAACTCGGCGAGCATTTCCGCGCGCGGGATCACCGGAATCTTCAGGCGGTGCGCCTCGGAAATCTCGACGTTGTCGGGCGCGACGGCGGACGACACGACGACGACGTGCGCGCCGTGGACGTTTTCAGGTGCGTGGCCTTCCTGAATCGTGGCGCCCAGATTTCGCAGGCGCTCGGTAGTGGAAGTAGCCTTCAGATCGGAGCCCGAAACCGCGTAACCGCTCGAAAGCAGGACTTCGGCGATGCCGCTCATGCCGCTGCCGCCGATGCCGACCAGGTGGATTCGCTGAAAATTGCGCAGCGTGACGCTCATCGCCGGACCCCTTCAATCACATCCACAATGTCCTCGACCGCGCGCGGGCGAGCGAGTGTCCTGGCGCACAATTCCATCTCTTGAATTTTCCCGGGCCGGTCCAGGAGGGAGAAAATCTCGTTCGTCAATCGTTCCGGCGTCAGCTCATCCTGCGGGAGAAGCTTTGCGGCGCCTGCATTCTGCATGACCTGCGCGTTACGGGTCTGGTGAGCGTCTGTCGAGGCCCCGAAGGGGATAAAGATGGCGGCGCGTCCGGAGGCGGATACCTCCGCGACAGTGATGGCGCCCGACCTGCACAAAATCAGGTCGGCCTGAGCAAACCTCTCCGCCATATTTTCGATGAAGGGGACGACCTCCGCGTGAAATTGGCGCCGGGCATAGGCTACGCGCACTGCATTATAGTCGCGTTCGCCGGTCTGATGCACGATGAAAAGCTCATTTTTTCGCGCGGCCAGCCGGTCGAGCGAATCGATCACTGCGCGGTTGATCGGCAGTGCGCCGCGGCTGCCGCCGGTAATGAGCAGCGTGAAGGGGGCGCCATGCGGCTTGGCCGGAATGGCGAAGAATTCCTTGCGGATCGGGACGCCGGTAACCACGGCTTTGCGGCCGAAACGCGCGGCGGTCTGGTCGCTGGCCACGGCCAGGCGCGTGGCGAGGCCGGCGAGTATGCGATTGGTGAATCCCGGCTCGACGTTAGGCTCGAACACGACCGTGGGAATGCGGTGCATCGCCGCGAGCAGCATCATCGGTCCCGAGGCGTAACCGCCGACGCCGAAGGCTGCACCGAAATTGTGGCGCTGGATAATTTTTTCCGAATCGAGCAGGCCGGCGGGAAGCATGGCGACATTCCTGTAGAACTTCGCGCCGCCGATGCCTTTCAGGCCGGCGACGCGAATCGTCTCGAGCGGCATGCCCGCCTGCGGCACCAGCCGCGCTTCCATCCCGCGCTCGGTTCCCACAAACACGACGCTTCTTTCTCCACTTTCTCCACTTTCTCCACGACTGAGCCATTCGCGTGCCACGGCCAGCGCAGGAAAAACATGCCCCCCCGTGCCGCCGCCCGCGATCAATAAACTGTTGGCATCGCCGCTCACGTCTCGTCCGCGTGCTGGCTGATGTTCAACAGCACGCCGGTTGCCAGCAGCATCAGCAGCAGACTCGAACCGCCGTAGCTGACGAACGGCAGCGGGATTCCCTTCGTGGGCAGCAGGCCGAGCGTCACGCTCAGATTGATCAGGGCCTGGCCCATCACCATCGAGGTGATGCCGATGGCGAGGAATTTGCCGAATGCGTCGGGGGCCTTCATGGCCGCAACGAAACCGCGCCAGCCGTAGACCGCAAACAGCGAGAGGACGATCACAGCGCCTAGGAAGCCCGCTTCCTCACAGATCACCGAGAAAATGAAATCCGTGTGCGCTTCGGGCAGAAAGAAAAGCTTCTGGTGGCTTTCCATCAGGCCGACGCCGGAGAAGCCGCCCGAACCGATGGCGATCAGAGATTGCGCGAGCTGAAAACCGTGCCCCTGCGGATCGGCGCCCGGTGACAGGAACGCGTTCAGGCGCTCGAGGCGGTACGGAGTGCTGGCAATCGCAATATAAATGACCGGCAGCGCGGCGATCGCCGCGCCGAGAATATATTTGTGGGAAATGCCCGCGATGAAAAGCATGGCCGCGGCGATGAACAGAATCATGCAGGCGGTGCCCATATCCGGCTCTTTGTAGACAAGCACGCCGACCAGCAGCACCGTGCCGATGGCGGGCAGCAGCGTGCGCGTGATGTTGTTGATGCCCGCGCCGTGTGGTTCGCGGCGGGTTTCAAGAAACCACGCGAGATAAAAAATCACCACGAGCTTGGCGATTTCCGAAGGCTGCAGACTGAGCGGGCCAATGCGGACCCAGCGATGAGTGGCGTGCGAGCGGTCGAGAAAGAACACGGCGATCAGGAGCACCAGCGTGACCCCAAGCGCCGTGAAGATCACACGCGGCTGGCGCATCTTGCGATAGTCCGTGTTGGCCAGCCAGAACATCCCCGCGATCCCCAGCGCGATCCAGACCAGCTGACGCAGCAGGAAATAGTAGGCGTTGCCGTGCCATTCGCGCGCCGTCATGGCCGAGGCGCTGAAGACCATCACGGCGCCGATCAGGCACAGCGCCAGCGTGACGCCGAAAAGCTGCCGGTCGTGTTGGAGACTGCGAGGCATTTTTATCCTTTGTGCGCCGGAGCGGAGGCGCTGGAAGGCCTATCGAGCTCGTCGCGATCGCCTTCGTGCATCTTTTCCTTGAGCTGGGCCACGAGCTGCTTGAACGCTCGGCCGCGGTGCTCGTAATTTTCGAATTGATCGAAGCTTGAGCACGCCGGGGCAAGCAGCACGACGTCGCCCGGCTGCAGGCGCTCTGCGGCAATCTCCACGGCGCGTTCGAGTGTCCCGGCCTGCACAGTGGGTACCGCATCTCCCAGATCGCGGGCGATTTTTTCCGCCGACTCGCCGATCAGCACGGCCGCGCGAGCCCGCGTGCGCAAGGGTTCGGCCAGCGGGGTGTACGGACTGCCTTTGTCTTTGCCGCCCAGGATCAGGACGAGTGGACCGGGAAACGCCTCGATGGCTTTCAGCGCTGCGTCCACGTTCGTGGCTTTGGAATCGTTGTAGAACTGCGCGCCGCCGATCTCGCCTACGAATTCCAGGCGGTGTTCGACTCCGCGAAACGTCTTCACTCCGTTTGCGATCGCCACAGGAGTCGCGCCGGCCAGATACGCCGCCGCGCACGCCGCCAGCACGTTTTCGACGTTGTGGTCGCCGCGCAGCAGGATGTCGCTTCGCTTGGCGATGAGCGTCTCGGAACCTTCGTGGCGGAAAATGATCTGATCGCCCGCCAGGAACGCGCCCTCAGCCACGCGTTTTTGGCGGCTGAACCAGAACACGTGCGATTTCGCGGGCATGCGCTTGGTCACTTCCGGATCGTCTGCGTTCAAAATTGCGATATCGCGCTCCAGTTGGTTTTCAAACAGCCGCATTTTCGCCGTGGCGTAGTCGGCAAACGATGCGTGTCGATCGAGATGATCGGGCGTGAGGTTCAGCATCACTCCGATTTCCGGGCGGAACGCTTCGATCGATTCCAGCTGAAAGCTGCTGACCTCGGCGACCGTCACCGTCGAATCGGTGGAGCTCTCGACCAGCGAAATCAGCGGCCTGCCGATGTTTCCACCGACGAGCATGGGAATGTCGGCAGTTTCCAAAATGTGCGCGACGAGCGAAGTCGTGGTCGTTTTTCCGTTCGAGCCTGTGATGGCCACAACTTTTCCGCGCAAGTATCGCCATGCCAGCTCAATCTCGCTCCACACCGGAATTCCTGCGACGTGCGCCAGCACCATGGGAGCCAGATTCGCCGGCACGCCCGGGCTCGTCACAATCAAATCCTGCTCAAAGAATATCGATGGAGGATGCCCGCCCAGCTCGAGCTTCACGCCGGCCGCCCGCAACCGTCCCGCGGTTTCACCCATCGCGCTCTCGGGTTTCGAGTCTGTGGCGGTGACCGTGGCGCCGTAAGCAGCGGCGAACAGCGACACAGACACACCGGTCCGCGCCAGTCCCACGACCAGCACGCGCTTTCCCGAAAGATCGAATCCCGGCCTCATTTCATGCGAACCCTCAACCGAACACTCACGCAAACCCTCGCTCCCGCCGTCACCTCAGCTTCAAAGTCGTCAGCGAAAACAGCGCGAACACCAGCGCCAGAATCCAGAAACGCACGATCGTTTTCGATTCGCTCCATCCGCTCAACTCGAAATGATGATGCAGCGGCGCCATTTTGAATACGCGCTTCCCGGTCAGCTTGAACGAGCCAACCTGAATAATCACGCTCAGCAGCTCCAGAATGAAGACCCCGCCGATTGAAAGCATCAGGATTTCCTGCTTCAGGATCACGGCGATCGTCCCGATCGCACCGCCCAGCGCCAGCGATCCCACATCTCCCATGAACATCTCCGCCGGATGCGCGTTGTACCAGAGAAATCCCAGCGAAGCGCCCGCGAGTGAGCCGCAAAAAATCGTCAGCTCCGCCGCGTCGGGAATTCTCTGAATCTCGAGATAGTCCGCCCAGCGCGAGTTGCTCGACAAATACGTGATCACCGTCAGCGCCACGGCTGAGATCAACACGCATCCGATCGCCAAGCCGTCGAGACCGTCGGTGAGGTTCACACCGTTCGAAAGCCCGGCAATGACCACCACCAGAAACAGCACGAACGGCACATACGCAATCGCCCACAAAAATCGATGGTTGAGCAAAGACTCGATCACCAGGTCCGGATGCAGTTTTTTCAGGAACGGCACGCTGAGCTGCGTCGAATAGCTGCCTTTGGCCTGCAGACCAATCAACAGCGCTCCGATGAACGCGCAGGTCAGCACCTGCAGCGCGAATTTACCCGCCGCCGTAAGGCCTTTATTGTGCTTCTTGATCACTTTGCTGTAGTCGTCAATGAAGCCAATGGTGCCGAAAGCGAGCGTGGACCCGAGTGCGATCAGAACGTAGGTGTTCCGCAGATCCGCCCACAACGCCGTCGGAATCACAATCGCCGCCACGATCAACAGTCCGCCCATCGTCGGGGTTCCCGCCTTCGATTGATGTCGTTCCGGTCCTTCCTCGCGAATATATTGTTTCACCTGCATGGCGCGCAGCCGCTCGATCATCCATGGCCCCAGCAGCAGCGACAGCACCAGCGCCGTCAGGCTCGCCACGGCTGTACGCACCGTGATGTAGCGAAACACGTTCAGCGCGTTCAGGTGCGGCTTGAGCCCGAAGAAGAAAAGGTAATAGAGCATCTACTGGCGGCCCTTCGGTCCCGCTTCGAGAGGCTCCGCCACGCCTTTCGCCTCCGCTCGCTTGTGTCGCGCATCGATGGCTTCGAGCACGCGCTCCATGCGCGTGCCGCGCGAGCCTTTCAGCAGCAGCAAATCACCGCGGGTCACAAAGTCCGACAGGAATTTCGCGGCCTCCTGCGAGTTCCCAAAGAACCTGGTGCGCTCGCGAGGAAACCCCGCCTCTACAGCCGCGTCTACGAAATCGAGGGCATAACCCTGCACGCCGAATATCCAGTCGATCTTGCCGAGAGTCGCAGCCGCGCGGCCGCATTCGCGGTGCAGTTCCTCGGACGAATCGCCAAGTTCGAGCATTTCGCCCGCGGCCACGATGCGCCGCCGGTGTCCCGGCGTCGCGGCCAGCAGGCTCACCAGCGCGCTCAGTGCTGTCGGGCTCGAGTTGTAGGTATCATTGATCACCGTCAAATCGCCGTCGAAGCGCACAACCTCGCCGCGCTTGTCGGCTGGCGTCAGCGTCGGGAAAACCCGCTTCGCCTCCTCCGCGCCCACGCCCCAGACACTCGCCGCGGCCAACGCCGCCACAGCATTCATCACATTATGCCGTCCGATCAAAGGCAGTCCGAGTCTCACGCGCCCTCCGGGCCACACAAAATCGAATTCCGAACCCTCGATCCCGCGTTCCTCGATCTTCTCGGCGCGAAAATCCGCGCTTGCGCCAGTGCCGAAGCGAATCACCCGTCCGCGCGCCACATCCGAAAATCGGTTCACCCGCTCGTCGTCGGCATTCAGCACCGCCGTCGCGCCGGGCCCCGGCAAGTTCTCGATCAACTCGCGCTCGGCCAGCGCGATTTCGTCAATCGACTCGAAAAACTCCAGATGTTCGACAGCTACGCGCGTGACAATGCCGACATCGGGCGCCGCGATCTTCGTCAACTGCGCCAATTCGCCCCGGTGCGACATTCCCAACTCGACCACCGCCGCGCCATGATCGTCTTCGATCTTCAGCAGCGTCAGTGGAAGCCCGTACTCGTTGTTCAAATTCCCCTGTGTCTTCAGCACGCGGAACCGCGCGCCCAGAAGCGCGGCCAGAATCTCTTTTGTGGTGGTCTTGCCGACCGAGCCGGCAACCGCTCCGACCATCCGCCCCGGCTTCGCACGCCGCCAAATCTCACACGCCCGCCCTCCCAGCCGCTGCAGTGCCACGAGCGTGTCGTCCACCACGTACAGCTTCGACTGGATGTCGGCCGGATACCCTCTGAAAGCCTCCCGCGCCACCACCCCGGCCACGGCTCCGCGCTCGAGGGCCCCGGTGACAAAACCGTGTCCGTCGTGACTCGGTCCGCGTATGGCGATAAACAGTTCGCCGGGCTGAACGGTTCGCGAGTCAATCGAGACGCCGGCCACCCCGGCCAGGGCGGTAAGCCCCGCGGGGCGCGCCACGCCCAGTGCATCGGCCAATTGATCCGCAGTCCAGCGCATCGAGTCTCCGGGGAGCTTGGCGTTATCGCCCTCGCTTATTTCCCAGTTTTCTTCCTGAATCCCTTGCGGCGCAGGATCGCCCGGGCCTTCTCGCGATCGTCAAAATCGATGGTGCCGTCGCGCAGCACCTGGTACGTTTCGTGACCTTTGCCGGCCAGCAGGACGATGTCTCCCGCCGTTGCTTCATCGAGTGCCAGGGCAATGGCGTGCTCGCGGTCCGGCTCGACCTTGTAGCTGGCATTGACCTTCTGCAATCCCACCACCACGTCGTTGATGATCCGCAGCGGATCCTCGCTGCGCGGGTTGTCGCTCGTCAGCACCACCAGGTTGCTCAACGAACCCGCCGCCTCGCCCATCAGCGGGCGCTTCGTGCGATCCCGTTCGCCCCCGGCACCGAATACGGTGATGATCCGCGCCGAGGGGCCCAGCTCCCGGGCCGTGGCGATCAGATTTCGGAGGGCGTCGTCCGTATGCGCGTAGTCAACGAGGACGAGAAAAGGCTGGCCTTCGTCGATGCGTTGAAATCGGCCCGGCACCAGCTCCAGATTTGCGATGCCCTCAGAGATTTTCGCCGGGGAGATCTCGAGCCCGATCCCCGCGCCGATGGCGGCCAGAATGTTGTAAATGTTGATGCGGCCCATGAACGGCGATCGAACTTCGATGTTTCCCGCGGGAGTTTGTGCGGTGAACTCCAGGCCGTGAAAGCTCAACGAGAATTTCTTGGCGCTGAGATCGGCCGCGGTCTTGAGCCCATACGTCAATGTCCGTCGCGCGAGCCCGCTGAGTTGCGCCGCATATGGGTCGTCCGCGTTAATCACGGCGACATCCGGAGCGCCTGCGCCCGTGCCTGCAAACAGCAGCTTCTTCGCCGCGAAATACTCTTCAAACGTTTTGTGATAGTCGAGATGGTCCCGCGTCAGATTCGTGAAAATCGCTGCCGCGAATTGGCAGCCCCACAGCCGGTCCATCGCCAGCGCATGCGAACTGGCTTCGAGCACCGCGTGGGTTCCACCGGCGTCGCGAATTTCGGCAAACATCTCGTGCAAATCGAGCGATTCGGGCGTGGTGTTCACCGCCGCGCGGCTGCCCGCAGGCGTCCGGTAGCCGGTTGTCCCGAGCAAGCCCGTCGCGCGGCCGGCCGCGCGCAAAATCGAATCGACCAAGAAGGCCGTCGTGGTCTTCCCGTTCGTCCCCGTGACGCCGACGAGCTTCAAAGCATCTGCGGGGCGCCCATAGAAATTCGCCGCGGCCGTAGCCAGCGAGCGCCGGCCCGATCCCGGCAACAGCTCGACGACAGCGATTCCCTGCTCCGAGGCCTGCGCGGGATTTTCCGTCGCGACCGCCGCAGCCCCGCGTGCAATCGCATCGTCAATGAATTTCGCGCCGTCGAGTCTTTCGCCGTGCAACGCAAAAAAGATCGCGCCGGGCGTGACTTTCCGGCTGTCGTACGCCACCGCTTGAATGCGGACCTCGGACGGGCCGGTAATTCTTCCGGTCTGCGCGCCGGCCAGTAACCGATCAAGGGGCATCGTGCGATCGGCGTGCCTTTCGGTCCATCCGCCGCCGCTCGCCCCGCTCTCCGTTTTCATCATCACTCTCAATTGCCGCCGCCCGCCGTGGAAACCGGCACGATCTCACCGGCGCGTCCGAAGCGCACCGTCACCTGGCTGCCGCGCATCACCTGCGCGCCCGCCGCCGGAGCCTGCTCCACAGCCATGCCACTGCCGATCAGCGAAGGCACCAACCCAAGCCGCAGGCACTGCTCGGTAACGGCGCGGACCGATTGGCCTGTCAAATCCGGCACAACCACCGCACCCGCATTCGGATCGCCAAACGCAACCGTCGTGGCAGCGCTCGCCGGCTGCTTCGTCTGTGCCGCTGCAGCCTGAAAACGCGCTTCTGCCGAATCCGTCGCCGCATCGCGGCGCGCACCCGGCCGGCTCGCTTTCTCGTTCTGCGCGGTTTCGAGATCGGTCGGTGCGGGCACATCATGAGGCTCATCGCGATACGCCAGCACTTGTTCGGCAATCCGTTTGAATACCGGCCCGCCGACTTCGCCTCCGTGATGGGCTCCGACGGGTGAATCGAGTACCACCAAAATGGAAATCGCCGGGTTGTTCACTGGCGCGAAACCCACAAACGAAGAATTGTATTGCGTCGCGGAATAGCGCCCTGTCGCCGGATCGATCTTCTGCGCCGTCCCCGACTTTCCCGCTGCTGTGTAGCCATCCAGTCGCGCCGGCTTCCCGGTGCCCTCCAGGACTACGCCTTCCATCATCTCGCGAACTGTCGCCGCAGTTTTGGGATCGGTCGCTTGCTGCGTCGCAGCCAAAGATCGCAGCGCGCCCCGCTCCCCGCCGTCGATTTCGCGCACGATATGCGGCCGGTACAGCGTGCCTCCGTTCGCGACCGCCGAAATTGCCGACACGATCTGAATCGGCGTAACGCTCACTTCTTGGCCCATGGCCAGCGATCCAATAGAGCTTGCCGACCAATTCTCAATCGGGCGCAGCAACCCGCGATTCTCGCCCGGCAGCTCGATTCCGGTCGCCTCGCCGATGCCGAAGGCGCGAATCGCGTCATAGAAACGGGGTGCGCCCAGCCGAAGCGCGACCTTGATAGCGCCCACGTCGCTTGAGTGTTCGAGAATCTCCCGCACGCTCAGAACGCCGAACTTCTTCCAGTCGTGAATCAGCCGGCCCGACACCATGATCTGCCCCATCTGGCAGTCGACCATTTCGTCCGGCGACGCGACACCGTTTTCGATCGCACCGGTCAGCGTGAGCACCTTGAACGTGGACCCCGGCTCGTACGCCGACGCCACCGCCCGGTCGATCCGCGCCTCCGGCGGATAGTTTCCCGCGCCGTTCGGATCAAACACCGGCCAGTTCGCCACCGCCAGCAACTCGCCGGAATTGGGATCCTCGACCACCACCGTCCCGGCTTTCGCGTGCGTTTCGGAAATCGCCCGCGCCAATTCCTTTTCCGCGATGTACTGGATAGTTTCGTCGATCGTCAGCGTTACGCTCGCGCCGGGATCGGCCGCCGATTCCGTGCGGTCATACCAGCGCCGATGCCCGTCCGCCATCACCATCATCTTGCCCGGACGGCCGCGAATCTGTTTGTCGAGCGAGTATTCGATCCCGCCGATCCCCTTTTCATCCACATCGACGTAGCCGAGAACCGACGCCGCCAGCTCGCGCTGCGGATACACGCGCCGATTTTCCTTCTGAAAGAATACCCCCTTCAAATTCATGTCCGTGATCCGCTGGACGATTTCCGGCGAAAGCTTCCGCGCGAGCCGCACGGGAGTCCTGGCCTCGCGAAGTTTTTCGGAAAGATCGTCGGCGGAAACGCCGAGCACGCGCGAGAGCAGCTGCGAGACCGTCTCGACATCCGCGATTTCCGCGGGGTCGCCGAAGACGGAGTCCATCGGCAGGCTCACCGCCAGCTCGCGGCCCTTGCGGTCGTAAATCGGCCCACGCATCGGACTGATTTCGAAAATCCGCTGCTGTTGCCGCTGTGCTTTGGCGAGATATTCGCTGTA
>Ga0210388_10001674_pt1 | contig 17393 bp, 21 predicted proteins | sample IncBWC19OmetaG_FD_155485 | JGI IMG/M metagenome (GOLD analysis project Ga0210388, IMG submission 155485) | Forest soil microbial communities from Barre Woods Harvard Forest LTER site, Petersham, Massachusetts, United States - Inc-BW-C-19-O ... | reverse complement strand
AGAAACAAATGCACTAACCATAGGTGGCTCAGAACGTGCCATATCTGAAATAACCAATATCAGGTCCTTGGGATTTTTTTCAGCGGTCTCAACCATTTGTCTTGCCCAGTAATCAGCAAGGTTTCTATCTACACGGTCAATAGCTATTCTTGCGGAAACCCGCCTGAGATTCTCAATAAGTGCAAGGCGGAGCATAATAGGAATAGCCCATAATTCACCTAACTGCAAATTTGTAACAGATTGATAAGCTTGCATAAAGCTGCTAAGGCTTTCAATATCTATTCGTCCGTCGGTATGAGAAATTATCTGCAGAACAATATCATAAATACGCGTAAATCCTTTCGATGCTCCATCCAATAGTTGAGGTAGATCTTCACTATAGTCTTTTGGGAAGTGTGTTTTAGCGGTCCGAATATGTTCTTCTATCAGGTAGAAGTTATCTATCAGCCATTCGCCTGCAGGTGTAATTTCATGTTTTCTCTTTATTGAGCCGGTAAGAAGCTTGCGCACTTCATGTAAAACCGCCTCATTATCTGCAAGCCGTTTGAGTAGATGTTCCTTTGCCGGTTTTGTACTTAGTTTGTGTGACCCGGCAAGAGTTTTCCCAAATCTTTCCATCTGCTCCGAACTAAACAACTCACCTCTTAATGGTTCCTCATTCAAGTAACGGAGCCTTGAGTTATTCGCCCTGAAAAAGTCCCTCATATTGGATATGAGTTCGTGTGCTGCCGGTATTAATTTCATACTGCGTTTTCTTTAATGCTTAAAGCAGTATTGACAATATCTGTAGCTTCTTTGATGATCTGTCTTAAGTGAGATCTTTCTAAAAAGCTTTCTGCATATATTTTATAAATATCCTCCGTTCCTGAAGGGCGTGCTGCAAACCAGCCATTCTCTGTACCCACTTTCACACCACCAATCGAGGCGTTATTAGCAGGTGCAGTAGTAAATATTTTTTTTATTTCTTCTCCCGCTAAATCTTTGTGTGTGATCTGTTCAGAAGAAAGCGTTCTCAGTTTTTCTTTTTCCTGAGGTGTTGCTTTAGTTTCAATACGTTCGTAAATAGGGGTACCAAGTTCTTTTGTGAGTTCATTATAGAGCATACCCGGGTCGCGGCCCATTTTTGCAGTCATTTCTGCTGATAGTAATGCAGGTATAAATCCATCCTTATCTGTTGTCCATACACTTCCATCTAACCGGGAAAACGATGCACCAGCGCTTTCTTCTCCTCCAAAGCAAAGCGATGAGTTAAGCAAACCATCTACAAACCACTTAAAGCCAACCGGAACCTCATAAAGCTGCCTTCCAAATTTTGCCGCAATACGGTCTATCAGTTGGGTGGTAACAACCGTTTTACCTACTGCAGCTGTTTTATTCCACTTAGGGCGATTTTGAAGCAGGTATGAAATGGCAACAGATAAATAATTGTTAGGATTTAAAAGTCCTTCACTTCTTGTAATAATTCCATGCCTATCATGGTCTGTATCACAGGCAAAAGAAATATCAAAACGGTCTTTCATTTTGATTAACCTTTGCATAGCATAGGAAGAAGAGGGATCCATCCGAATCTGCCCATCCCAATCCCTTGTCATGAAACCGAAAGTAGGATCGACTGTTTTATTTACAACTGTTAAGTCTAATTTGTATCGTTCAGCAATGGGCTCCCAATAATGAACTCCGGCACCACCCAGAGGGTCAACACCAATACTAATATTTGAATTACGAATTACATCCATATCGATAATATTACCAAGGTCATTAACATATGAATTCAAATAGTCGTAGTAGTGCGTTGTAGATAAGCGAAGTGCTTTGTCAAATGAAATCCTTTTTACAGATTGAAGATTATTCTCAAGAAATTCATTTGCTTTTGATTCAATCCAGTCTGTTACCTCTGTTCCTGCAGGCCCGCCATTGGGAGGATTGTATTTAAACCCACCATCATCAGGCGGATTGTGTGAAGGTGTAATTACTATACCATCGGCCATGCCTGTACTACGCCTCTGATTATATTTTAAAATAGCATGTGAAATAACAGGAGTAGGGGTGAATTCATCATCTTCAGTGATCATTACCTCTACATTATTTGCAGCCAATATTTCCATTGTAGTGGCAAAGGCAGGTGCTGAAAGCGCGTGGGTATCGAAGCCCAAATATAACGGGCCATCAATCTTTTGTTCTTTACGGTATAAGCAAATGGCTTGTGTAATAGCCACAATATGATTTTCATTAAATGAATTTGTGAATGAAGACCCTCTATGCCCGGAAGTTCCGAACACGATACGTTCAGCCGAAACAGTTGGATCAGGTTTTCCAGTATAATATGCAGATACAAGCCTTGGTATGTTTACCAATATCTCCGGTATAGCCGGTTTGCCTGCAAAAGGACTCACTATCATATTTAAATTGCGTTTCGCGTACTTTCTAGTTCAGCTACTTTAGCCAAACGCCTGGTATGTTTTTCTGTATTCCTAAACTTTGCTTCAAGAAATATCTTAGTCAATTCCCAGCCAAGGGCCAAATCAATCACCCTGCCACCCAGGCATATCATATTCATGTCGTCGTCTTCAACACCTTGTTGTGCTGAAAACTTTTCATGGATAAGGCTCGCTCTTATACCTGTAACTTTATTTGCTGCAATACAAGCTCCAACACCACTTCCACAAACAGCAATACCTTTAAGTACATCACCTGTAGCAATTGCCCTTGCAAGTGGAATCACGTAATCAGGATAATCATCATCAGGGTGTAAGCCACTAGCACCAAAATCAATTGTCTGGTAATCGGTTTCATTTAGCTTTTTTACTAAATATTCTTTCAATTCAAATCCTGCGTGATCTGCCGCAATTCCAATTTTAAATTTCCCAATACTATTCATTACTATTCCTTTTTAATAAGGCCTGAGCTTGCTTGCATATATTTTCAACTGTAAATCCTTTTTTATCCATCATGGTTTTTCCGGGAGCCGAAGCTCCGAATGTGTCGATACCTATTACTATTCCTTTATCGCCTGTATATTTATGCCAGCCTTGTGTAACTCCGGCTTCTATAGCAATTCTTTTATTAATCGAAGGAGGAAGTATTATATCTCGGTATTCAGTAGCCTGTGCTTCGAATAGTTCCCAGCTTGGCATTGAAACAATTCGTGCAGGAATATTATGCTTCATTAATTCTTGTTGCGCATCTACTATCAAACCGACTTCAGAACCGCTTGCTATTAATATCAATTCTGGTTTAACATCAGGAATATCTGATAATATATAAGCCCCGAAGCGAAGACCTTCCGCAGAAGCATATTGTTTCCTGTCAACAGTGGGTACGTCCTGTCGGGAAAGAATTAATGCCACCGGCGCTTTTTTTGATTCAATAGCAATGCGCCATGCCTCGGCAGTTTCATTTGCATCACAGGGCCGTATTACAATCAAACGAGGGATTGCCCTAAGACATGCAAGATGTTCTATGGGTTGATGGGTTGGCCCGTCTTCACCCATAGCGATACTATCGTGGGTGAAAACAAAAACTGTATTTAATTCCATTAATGCCGCAAGTCGAATAGCAGGGCGCATATAATCTGAGAAAGTCAGGAATGTGGCACAGAATGGGATAATACCTCCATGAGCAGCCATTCCATTTGAAATTGATGCCATTCCATGCTCACGAACGCCAAACTGTAAATTGCGGCCGGCATAGCTCCATCCACCTCCCGCTGACCCTTGAAGGTCACCTACGGCCATGGAAGGGTTTTCAAAGTTTCCGGCATCTATAAGTTCTGTGAAAGTAGATGTGTTAAGGTCGGCAGAGCCACCAATGAAGCCAGGGAGTAAAGGACTAAAAGCCTGCATTATTTTGCCAGAAGCCACGCGTGTAGCTATGCCCTTGCTATCAGCCGGAAATTTAGGAATAGTGGCATCCAAGTAAATAGAAGGCTCTCCTTTTATTAGACTGAATAGCTCTTGAGCAAGTTCAGGATATTTTTGTTCGTATTCTGAGAAGTGCTTTTTCCATTTATCTTCTAAATGCTTTCCGGTTTCAACTGACTTGCGAAAGTTAATCAGGGCATCTTTAGGAATCAGAAATGATGGGGTCAAGGGCCAGCCAAGTTTTGCCTTGGTTAACTTTACTTCTTCTTCTCCTAACGGAGAACCATGAGCAGCGCATGTATCTTGTTTGTTAGGTGAGCCGTAACCAATATGAGTTCTTACTATTATCAGCGAAGGACGCTCTTTTTCTTCCTGAGCAGCTTTAATCGCTTTCTCAATGGATTCTAGGTCATTACCATCCTCAATAGATGCCACGTGCCATCCGTATGCTTCAAATCGCTTCGCATGATCTTCAGTAAATGTAACGGGAGTTGCAGAGGCAAGTGTAATATGATTATTGTCGTACAGATAAATCAGTTTGCCAAGTTTTAAATGACCAGCAAGCGGAGCTGCTTCTGCAGATACCCCTTCCATTAGGTCACCATCGCTTACTAAGCCATAGGTGTAATGATTGATGATTTCAAAACTGGGCTTATTGTATCGTGCAGCCAAATATGCTTCGGCAATTGCCATACCCACACCATTTGCAAATCCCTGGCCGAGAGGACCGGTTGTTGTTTCAACGCCGGGCGTTATTCCACGCTCAGGATGGCCAGGTGTTTTACTTCCCCATTGCCGAAACTGTTTAATATCATCAAGTGATAGATCATATCCAGTCAAGTGCAACAAGCTATATAACAGCATTGAACCATGGCCCGCAGACAATACAAACCTATCGCGGTTAAACCAATGTGGATTTGTTGGATTATGCTGCAGGAACCTTGTCCATAGAACGTATGCCATGGGTGCAGCACCTAACGGCAAGCCAGGGTGGCCGCTATTAGCCTTTTGAACAGCATCTATTGACAGAAAACGTATTGTATTTACAGAAAGGGTATCCAATTCCAATTGAGGATGAATTGGTTCACTTAGTTTGTTCATTAGGGTATTTTATTAATACGTAAAATAGCCGCTATTTGCCAAAGCAAGTGTTACACAAGTTTTAGAATATATTATACAATTCACACATTAGTGTAAAATTCAGAATGTTGAAACAAAATGAATAAATTTGAAACCTCTAGTGACTGAAAATTGTTTCAGCTTTGTATTACCTAAGCAAAATGAAATTATGTATTATGTTGCTTTTCAAGTAAATGAATGTTCTGGTTCGATTCCTATCGTAGCCACAAAAATTGTGATAATAAAAGGATTTAAGCTAAAAACCAGGGCACGGAAGGTTCTGTTTTTTTCATTTACTATAACATTTTGAATCGTTAAAATATGCCAAAGCTTATATATCCTAAGAACTATAAATCAAGTTCATATTATTACAACCCTAAAATTGAGGTAAGGAAATCTAAAATTCATGGGATGGGTGTTTTTGCTAAAAAGCCTATTAAAAAAAATGAAGTATTGGAAGAGGATCACTATATTATTTTAAAAGGGAACTTCAATAAATTACCCAAGCTTTTGCAAGAATATGTTTTTGCCTGGACAAAGGAGTTACCGGAGTATAAATCAAAAGCCGCCGTATTACTTGGAACAGGGCCCATTTATAACTCTTCACCTAAGCCAAATGCTGACTGGCTAACGAGTGTAAAGAGGAATCGATTCATATTCCACGCCACAAAAAACATTAAGGCTGGCGAAGAGATAATGATAGACTACGGCCCTGAATATTGGGAAAGTAGAAACAAGGACTATAATAAAGGTTAGTTTGATAAATTAATAGTAGTGAAAAACTTCCTAAACCCCTTGCTTAGTAAGGGGTTTATTGTTTATGGCCTCAACAATTATAATATATCACCAAAACCTTAGAATTTCCTTCCCTGAGTGTTATGCGTTCATTACCATTCAAGAATATTCTTCAATTCTGGTAAAATAAGCGTAACTTGTGTGAATAGTGTAAGTTAATTCCATCGCAGTATAACACTTCCTTGTTATAAGCTTATCACTTTTGTGGTTGTAAAATCTATACAACTATCAAGTTTGGAGTCATGAAAAAACAGGAATTAAACCAATTTATAAGCGACATAGTAATTTGCTTCTATTCAAAAAGCATAAAGATTAGCCTGGCCTCATTAAATTCAATCCTAAAAGACAAGGATGCTGACTTTAGTAGTAAAAAGAAACTAGGAAGGCATGTGGCCGAGGCCTATAAGTATTGGGAGAAGAAAGACCCTGTAGTACACCATGCAATAGCTTATGTGTTTTCAGATAAGCATGGAAAGTATGTCTATTAAATGAAAGGAAGTGTGAATTATGTAACTATTCCCCAAAATGATGTAATAGTTAACAAAACAGAATAAAGGAATTTTGATTAGTACGAGTAAATAAAATAATTTGAAGTTACACATTAAGTATATGGTAAGTAACCGCTGCAAGATGGCGGTGAAAGAAGAATTAAATAAACTTGGCCTCCATTATGTAATTGTAGATTTAGGTGAAGTTGAAGTAATGGAAGACCTTTCTGTGTTGGAACTGGAACAGTTGAGAGCTGGTCTACAGGTATCGGGGCTTGAATTAATGGATGATAAGAAAGGTGTGATGATTGAAAAAATTAAAAACACCATTATTGAAATGATACATCATGCAGATGAGGCTATGAAAGTCAATTTATCGGACTACCTGAGCGAGAAACTGAAACACGACTATACTTACCTGGCAAACTTGTTTTCTGAAGTGCAAGGGATTACTATAGCCCAGTTTGTTGCTGCTCATAAAATAGAGAGGATTAAAGAACTGATAATGTATGATGAATTAAATATTACTGAAATTGCCTGGAAGATGAATTACAGCAGTGTAGCCCATTTATCTAATCAATTTAAGAAAGCAACCGGCTTTACTCCATCACAGTTTAAGCAATTGAAGGATAAGAAGAGAATGCCAATTGAAGAAATTGGAAATTTAAACGGTACGAAATAACCCCAATTTCGAAACTAGAATGGTTAAAACAAATAAAACAGATAAAGAAGCATTACTCGATGCCCAAAAGGAACTTGTCTCGCAAAAGCAAGAGAAAGACAAGTTGCTTGCAGAGTTAGATAGTGCGAACAAAAAATTAGCCTTTCAGGATCAGGAGAAAGGAAAACGTGCGGCGGAGTTAGGTATTGCCAACAAGGAACTGGCCTTTCAAGACGGGGAGAAGGAGAAAAGGGCAGATGAATTAAGCATTGCTCATTCTACAATATTAGCATCTCAATATGCCAGAAGTTTAATAGAAGCAAGTCTTGATCCGCTATTTACTATTAGCCCCGGAGGTAAGATTACTGATATGAATAATGCTTCAATAAACATTATAGAGTTATCGCGCGAGAAATTAATTGGCACAGACTTTTTTAAATATTTCACCGAACCCGATAAGGCTCGGAAAGGTTACCAGGAAGTCTTTGCAAAAGGTTTCGTGGCTGATTACCCTCTAACCATGATAGATGGGAAATTTACAGATGTATTGTTTAATGGCTCTGTTTATAAAGACGAAAATGGTCATGTGGTAGGTGCCGTTGTAGTGGCAAGGGATATTACTGACCAAAAAAGAATTGCTACAGAACTTACAGTAGCGAAAGTTGCTGCCGAATTGGCAACTGCAATTGCTGAAGAAGCAAAGGGTAAAGCTGAAAATGCTACCCGTATTGCTGAAGATGCTGTGAAATCGAAACAGCAGTTCTTGTCGAATATGAGTCACGAGATACGAACACCTATGAATGCCATTATAGGGTTTACTAAGGTGGTATTAAAGACAGAACTTACTGCAAAACAAAAGGAATATTTAATGGCTATTAAAATGAGTGGTGATGCTCTTATTGTGCTCATAAATGATATTCTTGATCTTGCAAAGGTTGATGCGGGTAAAATGACATTTGAACAAACACCCTTTAAAATGGCATTATCTATTTCTGCCATGCTGCATTTGTTTGAAACCAAAATTCAGGAGAAGAACCTAATTTTAGTTAAAGAATACGATAGCAAGATACCCGAAGTGCTTGTGGGTGACCCTGTACGCTTACACCAGATAATTTTAAACCTTGTTAGCAATGCAGTGAAGTTTACAACCAAAGGAAAGATAACAGTAAGTGTGAAATTGCTTAACGAAGATGAAGACAAAGTCACTATAAAGTTTGCTGTAACAGATACAGGCATAGGAATACCTACAAATAAAATAGGTAAGATCTTCGAGAACTTTCAGCAGGCATCGAGTGGCACATCAAGGTTATACGGCGGTACCGGTTTAGGCCTTGCAATAGTAAAGCAGTTAGTAGAACCGCAAGGTGGAACTATAAAAGTAGAAAGCAAGATAAATGAAGGTTCTACCTTTAGTTTTATACTCGATTTTCAGAAAACAAAAGAAAAGGCAGAAGCCGAGACTGATATTTTAGAAGTTGACCCGGAAATTAGAAACATTAAGGTATTAGTGGTTGAAGATATAGCACTTAATCAATTACTAATGAAAACACTGTTAGATGATTTTGGTTTTGAACGTGATATTGCAGGAAATGGAAAAGTAGCAATAGAGAAACTAAAGGCAAAGACATATGATATTATACTTATGGATTTGCAAATGCCTGAAATGAATGGATTTGAGACCACAGAATACATTCGCAATACCTTGAATTCTAAAATACCAATTATTGCATTAACCGCCGATGTAACAACCGTTGACCTGGCTAAATGCAAGGTAGTAGGCATGAATGACTATATAGCAAAACCGGTTGATGAAAGGTTGTTATACAGTAAAATAGTAGGCCTGGTTAAGAAGCCGCCACATATAAAGGCTACCGAAGTAGTAGATGACCATAAGAAAGTAAAATGTATTGACCTGGCCTACCTGATACATCGTACAAAGTCTAACCCTAAGTTAATGATGGAAATGATATCACTTTACCTGGAACAGACTCCTCCTTTAATTTTAGCCATGAAACAAAGTTTACGTGATAAAGACTGGCATGCTCTGTATTCCGCAGCGCATAAAATGATCCCTTCGTTCCTAATTATGGGTATAAGCTCAGATTTTGAGAATATGGCAAAGAAAGTACAGGAATATGCCAGTACACAAAAGCAAACGGACGGAATACCTGACCTGGTAATGCAACTTGAAAATGTATGTGAACAGGCATGTAAAGAATTACAAATAGAGTTTAATACAATTAAAAGCACAACTGTATGAAGAATAAAATAAAACTCTTCCTTGTAGACGATGACGCAGTATTTTTAAAATCATTGGAGATTGAATTCATGGAACATGCAGACTTTGTAATTGAAACCTACGCTACCGGGGAATTATGCATGGAAAATCTATCACACAACCCTGACGTAATTATATTAGATTACCATCTTGATGGTATTGATAAGAATGCAATGAATGGCCTGGCAACATTAGACAAAATAAAGGCATATAACCAGGATATACCAGTTGTTATGCTATCCTCACAAGATAAAATTGACGTTGCCGTAAACTGTATGCACCATAGAGCATTTGATTATGTGGTGAAGAGTGAAACTGCATTTATGCGCCTTCAAAAGATCATTACAACTATTTTTAGCTACCAGAAGATGCAAAAGACCTTGAACTGGTATATGGAGCGGATGTAATTCCCTTTATTACTCATGGCATGAGGCTTACACTATTTCTATTACTTTCCTGTACTTCAACCATTGGATATTCCCAATCAAATGGTCTTATTGGTAAGTGGAAGTTACGGCGTATTGACGCAGATAACAGAACCCTTAGGCCAGTTCCGGAAGTAAAAGAATACTTTCTTACAATATCCCAAACCAGCATTGCTTATAATTTAGATGTGAATGATTGCTGGGGAAGTATAGTATCAATTAATGATTCAGTTCTAGTATTAAGTAATGCAGGCTGCGCACAGGTTTGTTGCGACGGCCGTGTAGATGCTATAGCCCTTTACATAAACTACAGTGGCAGATATACCATTGTGCATGATAGTCTGCTAATTATAAGTAATGATAAAGGGAAGTTCTATTTAAAGAGAGAGTAGGGTAGTGCACCCTATAAGTAACCCGGGAAAGTTTATTGCAAAAAAAAGGGGCAGGTTTTAATCCAGCCCTGCCCCTTACACATAAAGGTTATAAATTACTTTATAACCACCACGAGGTATTTACTTTTACTCCAGAAAGCATCGGCATTGGTAATATCCAATGAGGCACTAACTGTATTTGTTACGGTATATGAATCGGTGGGATGTTCTGTAATTACTTTTACAAATCCTGCATCTAATGCTACATGTTGCAATACGGTCTTATCTGCCTTAATGAAAGCTGATGCACTTATATTATTGTTAAGTACAGCTTCACGGCCTATGCCAATAAAGCCACCTTCTTTAGTTATAATGCCTTCATGTTTTAATGTTTTCATTGTTCCAATAGCGTAATAAACGGTATTCATATCTGCCTGCATCATACCAATCTTTTCACGCTCTCTAACAGCTACATTAATACTGTCGTTAAGTTGAGCAAGAGTAATTTGTAAGGTGTTGTTGGTTTCAACAAGTGTTTCCTGAAGGCCAACTATCTCAGTATCCTTATAGTTCAATTCTACACCCAAGCGTTGTACCATGTCTTCCAATGAGGCATTCTTTTTATCGCTTTTCTTTAACCTCACTTCCAATGCAGCTAATGCTTTATTATCGGCAATAATCATCCTGCCTAGTAATTTTACATCTTCTACTATGGTGCCTGTACTTGCTTTGGCCTCGCTGTTTACTTTCAAAATATGAGCCACAGTTTTAACACTGTCAAGGTTAGCCTGTATCCGGTCAATTGAATTAACAAAATCGGTTAGGGCTGAATCTTTCTGCTGAACGACTACCATAAGGGAGTCCTGGGTTTTCTGGTTTTGTGTTTGCAACTCCTGCCCCTGGTGGCCGCAAGCCGAGAGAAAGAATATTGCAATAGGAATTAGAATTGTACTTTTCATGATGTGTTTTAGTTTGTTTTAAATTAATTATTAGGACAGAAGAACATTGATAAGAGGTCGGACGAAGTGATAATACATACTATATATAATGAGCATGATCAAATCGTTGTTTCGTTATTCGAAGAACTTTGCTTCATATCTTCACGTTTAGCTTCACTAGCCATGTTAAGATATTCCTTGGCCAGCATTGCGCTTTCAGCTGCCTTTTCATAACTTCCTTGCTTAAGATAATTAGCGGCCTTGAAATGATGAGTGGCGGCAGCCAGCAAATGCGAAGCTGTTGTTTTATGGGTTTCAATTATGGCCTGACTGTCTATATAAGGCAGGTGGTTGGTGTTATCTTCTATTAGTGCCATAGGATTCTTCATTTTAGTTGTGTTTATCGGATGCAAAGATGCCTCCATAAAACCTGGCGGGCATTACATCTATCTATCAAAAGGTTACATCTTTCCTATTTGGGCAGAAGAATATAATCGTAAGCGCAAATCAAGATAAATGTGTAAGGTTATTCTGTGTATGTGTAACACTCTAAAGTGTTGTATGCACAATCTTTGTCTGGTAATTGATAAACCTTAAAGCAAAATATTATGATTGACGGTAGCTATTTTTTGGGCATGCATATGGTTTGGTGGTTTGTATGGGCTGCAATTATGTTTTGGATTTTTGCCACTCCATATAATATTCCTGGGCAACGGAAGAGAAAAGACCAAGACACTTCACTTGATATTTTGCAGAAGCGATTTGCATCAGGGCAGTTTTCAGCCGAAGAATACAAACGAAGGAAAGATACACTTAAAGAACATTTCATACTGGTAAACCAGATTACATATAAATAGCACATGAGGCAATAAGGCAGTTGGGAATGCTTTAGAACAGTTTTCAATTGCCGCTTCATTATACACTAACCTTTAAATCTTATTTAAAATGAATAAAACAGAAATAAAACGGATACTTATTCCGACCGATTTTTCCGATACGTCACTTAAAGCTATTGATCATGCCATATTTCTGGCAAAGCTTAAAAATGCAGAAGTAACATTATTGCATGTAATGGATGAAACTTCAAGGCAAGAAAACATAGCCGCAACCCCATTGAATTATGCTGAATATGTTGGAGCAGTTGAAATGCTGGCTCAAAGATATTCTGCCTTGGAAGAAAAGTGGGAAGAACATATCAATACATTAATGGCCCACCTGGTAAATAAGATACGTCATGAAGGAGTAGAGGAAGTAAATTCTATAATTGAAACAGGTGATGTATATGTTGTAATTTGTGAGCAGGCAAAAAAATTAAACGCTGATATAATTGTTATGGGTACGCATGGCGTTAAAGGCTTCAGGGAATTTACAGTTGGAAGTAACACTTATAGCGTAGTAAAACATGCTGAGTGCCCTGTTCTTAGTATTCAGAAGAAAGTTCCAATTGTCGCTTTTGCTAACATTCTTGTCCCTTTTAGCGATAAACCCCATTCAAGGGAAAGTGTAGACTATGCTGTAAGTATAGCTAAGGACTATGGAGCAACTATTCATTTATTGGGAATAGACACTGAGAAAACCGAAATGCACTTTGATAAAATAAAGAAAGAGGCAAACCAGATTATGGAGATAGCTGAGAAAGATGGTATAAAATGTACAAAAACGGTTATGCCTGCCTCGGATATAACAGAATTGATAATGAAGGAAGCTAAAATGAGTAATGCTGATTTAATAGTACTTGTATCAGATATGGATAAGATGAAAATGAGTGAATATTTCACGGGGCCAGTTATACAGCAAATAGTGAATCACTCACCTATTCCGGTTATTAGTATAAAGCCACAGCCTAAGCACTATAGCCCTGTTGCTAATTATCCTGAGCGGGTTACCTTCTAAATAGATCTAAGCTTGGGATGTGTTATATGTAAAACACTACTATGCAAATGTAACACTTCACCAACTGAATTCATCACTTTTGTTCCGTTGTGGAAATTCATTCACAGCTTAAAACAATAAATATGAAAAAGAGTAGATTGATAATTGGTGGCTTGCTGCTGATTCTTGCAGGAGTATTACATGCACAAGTTGGCGTAAATATAGTAGTTGGAACTCCGCCAGCATGGGGCCCGGCTGAATCATCGGGAGTAAGGTTTTATTACCTGCCTGAAATTGAAGCATATTATGATGTAAACACATCAAATTATATCTATATGTCTGGAGGAAGATGGATACATGCTTCAAACTTACCACCTGCATATAGAAATTATGATTTATACGGAGGGTATAAGGTTATGCTTAACGGTTATCATGGCGAAAGGCCTTATGATAATTTCAGGGAACATCAAAGAAGCTACCCAAGAGGATACAATAAAGGGCATGGACAAAAGACATACGGAGAAAGACCAGGCAATAGAGGCGAACATGGAGAAGGTAATCATGGGCATGATGATAAAGACCATGGTGATCATAAATAATAGTATTTCAACAACAAGTAATTACTAATAATAAAGGGGCCTTGGTTTTGAATAAGAACCTTGGCCTCTTTTTAATTAATGCCCGAATAGAAACAGTAATATAATTAAATTAAAATGGAAAACGAGAATATGCCAAATACAACCAAAGAAGGAATTGATTCGAAAATAGAATTGATTAAAGACCAAACCAATTATACTGAAGAAGCCTCTAAGAGCAACAGAAGGTTGGTTATTATAGCAATATTAATATCTATACTCAGCTTAATAGTAGCCGTCTTTAAATAGTCCTTAGCTATTAGCTGATGTAAGCTTTTTGGTAGGTGAGTATCTTTTTAGAAAGCCTATAGCATCCTGAAGCAAAGAAAGGCGCACACAATACATCAATAGTATAGTGAACATGTTGTATTAATACAAGGATACCAATAGCTATTGCTGCTAAAAGCATGTAAACTCTGTCAGGTTTTTTTGACGAGCATAAATAGAATAGGAAAAGAGTAGCTGTATGGCCGGAATAAAACAGATCCCTGGTAATTGTTCTTGAACAATACATCATATCGCATACTGGGTCTTTAAGGTCTATCAAACCTATTGGTGCACGTAACTCTGTTATGCTTATGGTTATTATACGTGTAATTAGTATAAGCACAAAACCAATAAGGTAAGTAATGAACATATTGGGATTAGTCAGGGATCGAAAGAAGAATAAGAGCATTACACTCGACATAAGGAAAGTAATTGGTACAGATGCATCCATTGCGGGAAGTACATTTAGTATCCAGTCGTTTAATACAATGCCACCCGATCGATTTTGGTTATAACCTAAGAAGAAATAGGTAAGTACTAGCATAATTACCAGTGCGACCGAACCCAAAATCAGGTTCTTAACAAATACTTTATTATGTACAGCACTATACCAATTTCGTTTAATTGGTAATGTATTCGTGTCATTTAAACTCATTGTAGTTTTTTTTAATTTAAAGTACCTACAAAGGTCTATTCTTCAAGTCATGTAGATATTATACTTGAATGGGGAAATATTATATAAGTCACACATTAAACCTGATAAGATATGTGTAAGCTTATTCTATATCTGTGTAATGCTTTGCCGGACAAATGCCTCCACCTTTGCATCGTAATTATTTATTAATAACTCAAACAACAACAATATGAAAACTAATGAAACCCTAAGCAAAAAGGAACAATCAGGCGATTCTTCCAAGAAACAATCCAATAGTTCATCTTCAGAGCAATCAACCAACACTCCTAAGAAACAATCAAGTGGAAATTCATCTGAGAAGTCTAATGACCCATCTAAGAAGCAGTCGAATAACAGCTCATCTGAAAAGGCGGGCCACTCTTCCAAAAAATAATCGGTAATATATTCTTCAGAGGATTAAATACCGTTAATAGAGTTAAGTAAGCAAATAAGTTGCCCTGATAATAGTATTGTGAGAGATACTATGTCAGGGCACTTTTAAAGAAACAAAATATGAGCAAAGAAGTAGAATTAATTAAGAAGGAAGATAACGGAAAGAATACTTCTCCAGTCCTTCCAGCCCATTTAAAGAACTACCTGGTAGATATAGATGGCACAATATGTGAGGATATACCTAATGAAGAACCTGAACGTATGATACTTGCAGCAGTATTTCCCGGCGCAGTAGACACCCTGAATAAATGGTATGATGAAGGGCATATTATTACTTTTTTCACTTCACGTACCGAGCAACACCGTTTGGTAACCGAAGAATGGCTTAAAAAAAATGGATTTAAATATCATTCCCTTTTAGTAGGTAAACCACGTGGTGGTAACTATACATGGATAGATAATGCACCTGTACAGATAATGAATATGAAAGAAGATTTCTGGAAATTCAATTTTAGTAAGAACAATGTCATTGGTTATAAACTGCCGGCGTAATGAACTATAAACGACAATACTTAATATTTAATCATAATGAAACATCTTTTCCCTCTTTTGCTATTCCTGGTTTTCATCAGTTCAGGAGTCGTAGGTCAAGATTTGAGAAACCCTAATACAAAATTCCTAACCAAAAGAGGATATACATTCCCCGACTCCACTAAGAAATATGCTATGTCGGGCAAAATAAGCCAGTGGCCTGATACTATGTACTATAATACTATGTATAGGGCTAAACTCATGGGTTCCCTAACTATTCCAATTACATTCAGTAGTATTGAAATTAGTAATGGCAATGCTGTAGTAAGTCCAAATGTAAGTTTAGGACTTGGTTACACCTGGTTCTATGGTGACTTTGTATTTAATGAAGATGATAAGATGACTGTCTATCCAACTTTTTTCTTTGGAGTAATAGGTGATGCAGGTATAGAAAATAATTTCAGTCTAAACAAATTAGCTGGTTTTTTTGCCGGCGGATTTGTGGGTATTGGAGCATTTACTTTATTCGGGGGCTATGATATTATTAATAAATATGCTTTAATTGGCTTAGGTGGCAGAGTAGACTTCTTTACTATTTCACAAAAGTTCCTTCATGTATTTGGCAAGGTTGAAGAGGTTAGAAAGCACAAATCGATTGCGTTACCTATTACCGGCGAATAGGGCGTACTGAATATAAATAAGATCGTCCGATTTAGAAACAATATTAAAACACATATTATGTTACAAGTACACCCAGTAAGAACAGAAAAAGAACTGAATGAGGATATTTTAAGAATAACACTATTGATACAGGATAAATATCCTGAGCTTTCAAAGTTTATAGGTGAAATGCCTGTTACTGTTCCCAATGCTAATGATACAGAATCAACTATTAAGAATCTGGAGAGTTACTATCATTCATTAAACTCATTATTATCGAACTATAACACTAGTCACGCAGAAGGGCTAAAGCTTAACGTGTGATTAATGTAAGGTTTTTCAATAAAAGTGTAATATCTAGAACAAGTTGAATATTCACCTTTGCTGACTAATAATCAAAAACAAAAAACATGAAACTCAAAACATTAGCTATTGCAGGAATTGCAATTGCTGCCTTAACCTTAAGTGTTACAGTTACTGCCAATGCACAGGAAAACAACAAGACGACCACAACTAAAAATTCATCTGAAACGAATGGCGACAAAACAGTAAAGAAGTCGAGCAAGAAAACGGTTACAAAGAAACAAAGTAAGGATGGCGATAAGAAGTCAACCGACACCAAGACCAGCACAGACACTAAAGTTGAAACAAACAAGAAATAGTTTTCTCGGTTAGTTTAAACTATGAAGGGCCTCGCAATTTGCGGGGCTTTTTCATTTTCTATTACACCATCAGTGAGAAATTTGCAGATATGTGTAAACCTTTCCATTCAAACTGTAACAGCCACAGGGCTCAATCCACTGACTTTTGCCGCGTAATATTTATTAATAATCTAAAACAAAATATCATGAAAATGAATTTCTTAAACTCAACAAAAGCGGGCATTTTGCTGTTGGCGGCTACGCTTGGCAGTAACTTTGCATCTGGAACAGTATTTACGGCAGCTGCTTCAGGAGGTACCTGGAGTGTAGGCACAACATGGGTTGGTGGGATAGCGCCTCCTTTTAAATTAGGAACACTTGACCAGGTATCTATAGGTGGTGGGATAACTGTTACTATGGACAGCACTGTTGAACTTACTGCTGCTGCTGCACTTGTAACAGTAGATGGAACGCTTAATTCGGCTAATAATTCGTTTATTATGCTGCTGGGTATGCTTTCAGGTACAGGTGCAATGACAATGCAAAATGTTACAATGGAAACCGGAAGTGTTCTAAACTTTACCGGCGCACTAAATACTGATACACTTATTAACTACGAAGCAACACTTAGTACTTCTGCGCAAATGATGGTAAGTAAAGTTCTTACTTATTCAGGAGCTATGACTATTATTACCGGTGGAAGCCTAACTATGGGTGCCGGTTCTGTAATTAATGTAGTAGGTGGCTCGCTTACTGTTACAGGTGGCACACTAGGGCTTACTTCAA
>Ga0210388_10001673_pt1 | contig 17401 bp, 10 predicted proteins | sample IncBWC19OmetaG_FD_155485 | JGI IMG/M metagenome (GOLD analysis project Ga0210388, IMG submission 155485) | Forest soil microbial communities from Barre Woods Harvard Forest LTER site, Petersham, Massachusetts, United States - Inc-BW-C-19-O ... | reverse complement strand
TCCCCCACCGCGACCCCGCCCTTCAGCGTGACGGACTCCCCCACGCAGAGCGACACCCGCACCGATTCCCCCACCGCGACCCAGACGCCCAGCGTCAGTGACTCCCCGACCCAAAGGCCGACCGCGACCCCGACGCCCAGCCTCTCCGCGTCGCCCACGGACAGCCCCACGGCGACGCCCGGCCCCAGTCTGACCGTCACACCCAGCTTCAGCGCGACGAGAAGCCCCACCCTGACGCCGACGGAGCCCCCCACCGCGACCGCCACGCCCAGCCTCAGCGCGACCGCCAGCTTCACGTCCGCGCCCACGGATACGGGCACTTCCAGCGCCACGGCCACGCCCACCCAGAGCTTCAGCTTCACCGCGACGGCGAGTTTCACCGCGACGCGCAGCTTCACCGCGACGCGGACGGACACGCCCACGTCCACGGACAGCCCGAGCGCCACCGCCACGCGCACCTGGACCTGGACCGCCACGGCGACCCAGACCTTCACGGTGACCGACACCCCCGAGCCCCAGCCCTACTCCATCACCGTCAACATCTACAACAGCGCCGGCGAGCTGGTGCGAAGCCTCTACAACGGCAGCTCGGCCAATCCGCCCAACCAGGTCAGCGTGCTCCAGACCGTCTCCTCCAGCGGCGGACCCGAGGTGGACATCACCGGCCTGGGCGGCAATGCCGGAAACGACCTCGTCTGGAACGCCACCAACAACGGCGGCCAGTCCGTCGCCAGCGGCGTCTACACGGTCCAGGTCACCTCGGTGAACAGCTTCGGCCAGGTGACGACCGTGACCAAGGCGGTATCCGTGGTGTCCAAGGCGGGGACAGCCAGCCTGGGCATCTTCAACAGCGCCGGCGAGCTGGTCGTCAACCTCAGCGCGTACCTCTCCAACGAGTCCTCCATGCCCATCGGCATGAGCCTGGTGCTGCCTTCGGGCGACGCCAGCGGGGTGATCTCGTCCACAAACTCCGCCGGCCCCGCCCTGACCATCAAAGTGACCCTTTCCGACGGCAGCACCACGACGGTCCAATGGAACGGCCTGAGCTCCCAGGGCCAGCCCCTCCAGCCGGGCAACTACCTGGTGACCCTGGCCCGCGCGGATCCGGGGGCCAACGAGGTGGTCACCAGCCGCACGATCGTGGTCCTCAACGTGAAATCCGGGGAGGCCTACGGCATGGCGCGGAGCGCCCAGGTCCTGCCCAATCCGGTGTCGGGAAACAGCTTCACCGTGGAGTACGCCCCGGACGGCGCGGATTCGGCCGTGGCCACGCTCTACAACCTGGACGGACAAAGGGTGGCTGAAGGCGCGGACGGGGGCTCAGGAAAGCTGCAGCTGTCCGGAAACTGGAGCGGCGGGGTCTACCTGCTGGATTTCGAGGTGCATAACGGCGACGGAATCCTCGCCCGGCGCATGCTGAAGGTCGCCGTCGTCCGCTGAGCGCGGCGCGGCCGTGAACGGATGCGTCCCTAATTTTTCCCGGCTAGCGCCGGGGCGGCTTCACTTCCAAAGACTGTCCGGATACAGCCCCAGATCATGCAGCTTCTTGATCTCCGCCTGCACGCGCGGCCGGTCGGCCGGATAGGTGACGCCGAACCAGGTCGCCTTGGTCGGCAGGACGTCCACCCTGGCCCTGCCCCCTCGCACCAGGTCGCCCACGACGTCGGGGATCAGGCATTCCGAATCCATCGAGCCGGGATGGGTTTCAAGGAAGCGCAGGAAGTATTCGGACAATATCGGGAAAACGTCGGGACCGAAGCCGAAACAGTTCATGGACACGCGCGCGTCCGGGCCCAAAATCCGGGCCCCGCTCTGGACCGTCCCGGACTCCAGGCGCCGGACGTCCTTCAGCTCCTCCAGGTCCAGCAGCTCCCCCTGGGCCCCCAGCTTGCAGACCGCCCTGGTCACGCCCCCGTTGGGCGAAAGGGTCGTCGCCAGGGTGTAACCGGCCATGGCGTAGTGCTTCGGGCGCGCTTCGCGGGCCAGGAAAGCGTGCATGACCTCGAAGCTGTCGCGGCCATAGAAGTCGTCCGCGTTGATCATCAGGAAGGGCTCCTGGATGGCCTTGCGCGCCGCCAGGAGGGCGTGCACGGTCCCCCAGGGCTTGGTGCGGCCCTCCGGGGTCTTCCAGGGCTCCGGCAGGTCCGAGGGGTCCTGGAAAACCAGCTCCACGTCGCACAGGGTCCTCCACTTGGCGGCCACGGCGGCCTCAAAGGCGGCGGCGAAATCCCGGCGTATCACGAAGACCAGGCGCCCGAATCCGCAGCCCAGGGCGTCATGGCTGGAATAGTCCAGCAGGGTGGCCCCGTCCGGGCCGAAACCCTCCATCTGCTTCAGGCCGCCGTAACGGCTTCCCATGCCCGCGGCCAGCACCAACAAGGTCGGTTTCTTCATCTTCGTCCCCGAGTTTAAGTCACGCGCGAAGGCTAACACCCTGCGGCTTTTTGGGATTCCCGTATTCCGTCTTCCATGCGGCGAAATCCAATATCGGGTTCCGGTGAATTTCTGGGGGAGCGCGGGTAGCGGATCCGCCCAGGGCGCCTAAGCTCATGGCATGATCCCCGCCCCGGAACTGCCCTCCACCTACCATCGCGTCGGGCTCAACAGCTACCTGCGCCGTCCGCCGCCGATGCCCGTGGCCCACCGCCACAACGAGATGGAATTCCTGTACCTGCTAGGTGGCACGACCTACTACAGCTTCGGCGGCCACCGCGTCAAGCTCCCGCCCCGGACGCTCATCCTGTTCTGGTCCGGCGTCCCCCACCAGGTGCTGGAAAGCAACCATCAGGCCCTTTTGTGCGGCCTCGAAATCCCCCTCGCCTGGTACCTGCACTGGAACCTTCCGGCCGAGCTGAACTACCACCTGCTGGGCGGGAAGATCCTGTACGAGACCTCGCCCGAGTTCTCGGAAAGCGACGCCGCCCTGACGGGCCACTGGCGCGAGGACATCAATTCCTCGAGCACGAACCGCCGGCGGGCGGTGCTGCTGGAGATCGAGGCGCGCCTGTGGCGCTTCGCGGATTCGCAAAAAGGGGGCCAGAGCCGCAGCCTGGCGACCCCGGCCGGAGTGCTGGAGGACATCGAAGTCAGCCGCATCGAGCGCATGGCGCGCTTCATCGCCGAAAACTACACCCGGCCCCTGCACGTGCGCGAGGTCGCCGGGGTGGTGAACCTGCACCCAAACTACGCCATGAAGCTCTTCAGCAAGGGCTTCGGCTCCAACTTCAGCGGTTACCTGAACCAATTCCGGGTGGCCCACGCCCAGCGCCTGCTCACCCTGAGCGACGCGAAGATCACCGAGACCGCGAAGGCCTCGGGTTTCGGCTCCCTGAGCCGTTTCAATTCCAATTTCCGGCAGATCACGGGCCTGTCCCCCCGGGCCTATCGCGCCGGCATGGGCTTCCCCCTTTCCGCCCCCTAATTCGCGGCTCCAGCGTGACCCAGCCCAAAATCCCGTCCTTTGATCCCGCCGCCGCGCGCTGGCGCCGCCTCGGGCCCGTGGCGGGGCAGCCGGGCCTGGATAAGGCCGGCTCCGTGTGCGGCGACCCCTGCGTGGTGTGGGACGAAGAAGAGGGCCTCTGGCGCATGTTCCTGTTCCAGTCGCCTCCCGGCCACGGCCAGGCCGTATGCCGGGACCGCGGCGATCCGGGACCCGGGAACTGGGAGTTCCTGGGTCCGCTGGCCTTCGAGAATCCGCGCGCCCTGCTGGGCGGAGAAACGCACAAGCCCTTTGTGGTCCTGAAGCCCGACGGCGGCAACCAGGCGGCTCGCGTGCACGGACGCTTCTGCCTGCTCACCGTGAGCTTCCTGGACCGCAGGAAGGTCCTGCAGCGCGCCTGGAGCGAACATCTGGCCGGGCCCTGGACCCTGGAGTCCGAGCCCCTGCTCGAGGCGGGGATCGGGGGTGACTTCGACGCCCGGCACCAGGACGCGGTGAGCGGCTACTATTTCGAGGAACGCGACGAGCTGTATGTCTTCTACATGGGCTATCCCCTCAAGGCTCAGCCCCAGGCCCTGAGCCCCTTCGGTTCGGCCCAGGCCCTGGCCGTCCAGGGGCCGGACGACACCCGGCCCCGCAAATGCGGGATCATCCTCCCCCCCAGCGCGCAGAAGGGCCACTGGGCCTCGGGCTGGGTCGGCGGCTTCCAGATTTTCCCGGGCAAGAAGCACGCCTGGGTGGGCCTCGCGAACGCCTCCCCCAGCGCCCCGGATCCCGGCGGCAGCGAGGTCTCCCGCGAGGAGCCTCCGCCCAGCCTGGGCGGCTTCGCCTACACCGACGACGCTTCGGCCCGCGGCGGCTGGCGCTGGTTTGAGCGGCCCTTGGAGCGCGTCGAGGACCTGCCGCGGGAGGCCCAGGAGTGGGGCGAAGGCGTCAATCTATGGCGGCAGCACCTGCTGAGCCTGCCCGGAGGGCGGCGCCTGCTCCTCTACAACAGCGGGTCCTACGGTTATGAGCGGTTGTTTGCGCAAGAAACCAGGGATGCGGACCTAAAAATTTAGTTCTTGGGCTTCATTTCGTTGCGGTATTCCTTGGGGGAACGGCCGCAAAATTCCTTAAAATTGGCGTTGAAGCGGCTCAAGGAGCCGAACCCCGACTCCAGGGCGATGTCCATGATTTTCGCGTCGGTGTTCGCCAGCAGGCGCTGCGCGTGGAAGACCCGGTGCTGGGTCAGGTAGTCCGCCAGGCGGGTTCCGAAGGCCTTGTGGAAGATCTTCATGGCGTAATCGGGGTGCAGGTCGATGACCTTGGCCACATCCTCCACCTTGATGGATTTGGTGTAGTTGTCCGCGATGTATTGGGCCAGCTTCTCCACCCGGCCCAATCCGCCTTCGCCCAGGACCAGGCGGGTCTGGTGCGCGGGCTGGCGCTGCGCGGACTGCCTGAGCGCCGCCGCGTTCCCCTCCGCGAAACGCCAAAAACGCGCCTCGACCTCGAGTAGGACCGCGCGTTTGAGCTCCTCCCTGCCGGAATGCAGATCCAAATTCCAGCGGTTCAAGGCCCGGGCGTCCGAAGCCTGGAAGGCCGGGTCTGATTCGGTCAGGAGCTGGCCGCCCAGCAGGGATTGGGTAAGGAAATCAGGGAGTTTCCACTGCAGAAACCAAGCCACCGGCACTTCCAGGCCCAGCAGGACTGTGGAACTGGAAAAACGCACGACCTGGTGTGGAACGCCGGCCCAGAAAGCCACCAGGGTCTTGGGCTTCAGCGCCACCTTGGTTCCGCCAAAAAGGTAGACTACGGAGCCGGATTTGAGATAAACCAACTCAATTTCGTTGTGGCGATGCGGCCTGGACATGGCATCCGGGCCCCGTTCATAACTGTTCAACCCGATTTGGAGGTATTCCGTGTTGTCCGTGGCCTGTGGGCTCATGGCGAAATTTTAGAAATATTCCCGATGCTTGGCAAGCAGTTTTACCATGCGGATGCTGATTTTAGGGATTTTTGGTTAAAAGCCGGTAAGATGCGCCGTGGACGACTCCCTATACTCGCCTTAGGGAACCCCTTTCGGAGTATTCAATGCGCAAGCAAAGCCTGGCCGTCGCCGCCGTCGTCGCAGTCGTGATGATCACCCTCGCGTCCCTGCTGGCCGCCTTTCCACTATGGCTTCCTTCCGCGACCCGGAACAACCCCCACGATCCGCTGAGCCCGATGTACAAGGGGACCCCCACGCCCATCTATACCGCGACGACCGCCGCAACCGACACCCCGCAGGGGACCTCGACGGACTCACCGACGGCCACGCCCTCGCCCACGCAAACCCCATCCCCGATCAAATTCTATGACGGCAGCGCCAACTTCAACCTGGCCAGCCTGACCACATCCATCGACTCAGGCGCCTCCTCTACCATCGGCTTCAGCGAAGTCTCCGGCGGCCCCAACGGCAGCCCGGACTACCTGTCGATCACCATGACCGTCGTCAGCAGCGGCGACTGGGGCAACGCGGTGATGCTGTCCGCGCCCATCGACGCGTCCTCGGCCAACGTCCTGAGCCTGTGGATCAAGATCCCCCACGGATCCTGCCCTGCGGGCGAGAACATCTGGCGTCCGATGGTGTCCCTGCGCACGAGCGGGGGCGGCGGCTATCCCAACGACCGCAGCAACTACGTCACCGCCACGGCGTACACCTACAGCTCCGGCGCCTCCGGCGTGACCAACTTCAACGCCACCAATTGGACCCAGGTGGTCATCCCCCTGGCGGCCTTCTACGCCGGCGCGCCCGCGGTGAACAACACCAGCGGGGGCACCTTCACCCAGGCCGACCTGGCCGCGGTGACCGGGGTCGTCATCGGCAACCTGTGGGGCAACTACGACAACAGCGGCAACATGCCCGCGGGAGGAGCGATGCCCGCGACCCTGGACGTGGGGGACATCGTGTTCCTGGGCCCGACCACCGGCATGCCCGCCGGCAACGTCCCGCCGGTCCAGAACGCCCCCACCCTGGGCACGACCTTCGAGGACTTCGAGACCGCCAACGTGAAGGATTCCGTCTGGGGCGGCACGACCTGGTTCGCGGACTACGACAACGACGCCTGCGCCCCGGTCACGACCATGACCTACCCCACGGGCACCTTCAGCGTCAACGGCCCGACCAACACCATGACCAACCCCCCGGTGGACGAAACGGGGAACACCCTGTCGGTCTGCTATGACGCGCACATCACGGGAAGCCAGGCCGACGCCACGACCTCCTGCAGCGGCAACTATCCCCTGGTGCGCATGCGGGCGGCCTTCTACGCCGGGCCGCAGCTCTATTCCGACGAGCCGCAGTGCAGCACCTATCCGTTCTGCGCGAGCTGCGCCACCACCAGCTGCCCGAGCCAGAGCGTCTGCACGAGCGGCGGCCCCTACCAGACCCTCGACGTCTCCAACAACAACACCATCACTTCGCTCGGCGCCTCCGGCGCCAAGGGCTTGAGCTTCGCCCTGATGACCAACATCACCAACAACACGGGCACCGGTCAGCAGCTCTATTCCATCCAGATCCTGCGCCTGGCCACCGCCTGCACCTGGGCCAACTACGCCGTCAACATCGCGGACACCAGCCTGCAGCCGGCGAACCAGTGGCACTACTTCTCCGTGGACTTCCCGGCGGACGGCAGCACCCCCACCGCCAGCAACAGCAACGCCTATCCCGGCGACCTCAACACCGACCTGGCCTGGAGGCAGCCGACCAACCCCTGCCCCGGGCAATATTGCTGGTATATGCCCGCCCCCTGGGAGCGCAACGACTTCTGCCAGTTGATCGTGCGCGTCATCGCCGGCGGCCCCTACGATATCGCGATTGATGACGTCCAGTTCTATTAGGCCCGCGAAAACAGGCGGCTTCATCGCCTTCCTGGCGCTGGCCTTCCTGGCGCCGGGAAAATGCTGGACGGCCCCGGCCGGGCCGCCCAGCCCGCCCGCGTCAACGGGGGCCCTTCCCTCCGGCCTGGACGGGCATGTCCTGCTTCCCGGCCCGGCCGCCTTGGACAACCCGCTTAAGGGCCTGATGGCCTATCCGCCGGACCCGGGCACGGCCGACAAGCGCCGCTACCCCACCAGCCTTACGTTCCGTTATTTCGCCCTCAACGAGCTCATGACCGGGCCGGACAGCTACAACTGGGCCCCGCTCGAAAACTTCCTCAACCAAACCGCTCGGGAAGGCCGCCAGGCCGTGGTCCGCGTGTACGTCGAATACCCCGGAGAAAAATCCGGCATCCCCGACTTCCTGCGCAAAAGCGGCATCGCCATCCGCCGCGTGAAGCAGTGGAACACCGAATCCCCGGACTATGACGACCCCCGGACCCTGGCTGCGCTGACCCATTTCATCAAGGCCTGGGGAGCCCGCTACGACGGCGACCCCAGGATCGGCTTCATCACCATGGGCCTCGTCGGTCTGTGGGGGGAATGGCACACCTGGCCTTCCCCGGAGCTCTTCCCCACGGACGATTCGGTGCGCCAGGTCCTGGACGCCTTCGCCCAGTCCTTCCACAAGACCCGCCTGCTGGTGCGCTATCCCCACCTGGCCCGCGGCTACGCCGTGGGCCTGCCCATGGGCTTCCACGACGATTCCTTCGCCTACCGCGACAGCGGCGGGCAGCCTGGAAGCCGCAGCGTGACCCTGCCCCAGTCCATGGGCGGCTGGGACTGGTCCTTCCTGCAGGAGATGCTCAACGCCGGCGGCGAGAACCGTTGGACGGTGCAGCCCATCGGCGGCGAACTCAGGCCGGAGATACAGACCAGCTTCGCCCGGCCGGGCAAGAACATCGACGACTGGCGGGACTGCGTGGCCGCTGCCCACGCGAGCTGGCTGCTGGACCACGTGGGCGTGGAGGCCTTCGCGGCCGGGGACAAGGACATGGACGCCCTCGACCGCGGCCTGGGCTATGACCTGCGCGTGCGCGAGGCCTACTTCAAAAACGCCCTGCACGACGGCGAGAGGCTGCGCCTGGCCCTGCGTTGGAGCAACGAAGGCGTGGCGCCCTTCTACTACCCATGGCCGGTGCTGGTCGGCCTGTTCCAGGGCGGAAAGCTCGTCAAGGCCTGGACCACGGGCTGGGATCTGCGGCTCCTGCAGCCCTCCAAGATCAGGGTCTTCCCGGACTGGAACCTGAAGGGCAAGCCCAAGGACATGGACTTCGCGGCCCCGCGCGTGGACGAGGCCTCCTTCCCCACCCAAGGCCTGGCCCCCGGAAGCTACCGCCTGGCCCTGCGCGTGCCCAACCCGCTTGAGGCCCTGGGCTTCGCCAAGGCGCGCCCCCTGCGCTTCTCCAACGCGGCCCAAGGGGCCGACGGATGGCTGACTCTGGGCAGCCTGCAATTGGGCGCCCGATGAGCAGGCTCGGGCTGCTGCTTCTGGCCCTTCTCGCCGGCGCCGGCGCTGTCCAGGCGAAAAGCGTCGCCTTCAGCCCGGATCCCTCGGATTTCAGCTCCCCGGAACGCGGATTTTCCGTCACCTATGTCTGCAAGGCCCCCAGCCTCCAGGACCTGGTCGCCTTGCGCACCCAGAAGCACGTGACCCTGGTGCGCCAGATCTTCTGCATGGATCCCTGGCGCACCGTGCCGCTTCCGGACTCCTTTTTGCAGGCTGCCGACGCCGAATTCGCCGAGGCGCGCGCGGCCGGGGTGAAGCTGGTGCCGCGCTTCGTGTACAACTTCGACCAGGCCGGCCCGGACGCGCCCCTGGACCGCATGCAGGCCCATATCGCCCAGCTCAAGCCCCTGCTGCAGCGCGACTCGGACGTGATCGCCTTCGTGCAGGTCGGCTTCATCGGCCGCTGGGGCGAATGGCACGACAGCTCCAACGGGCTGGACAACGCCGACGCGCATTCCGCCGTGCTCAAGGCCCTGCTGGACGCGCTCCCCAAGGACCGCATGCTGGTCCTGCGCTATCCGCGGCACAAGATGGAATACCTCTTCGACCGCTCCAACATCGGCGCGGACCAGGCCCACAACGGCTCGGATCAGGCGCGGCTCGGCTTCCACAACGACTGCTTCCTGGCCTCGGACGACGACTGGGGGACCTATTCCCAGCACGACGAAGACACGCTGGAGGGCCAGAAGGCCTGGATGGCGCGGGAGACCCGCTACGTGGTCATGAGCGGGGAGACCTGCAACTATTGCGCCCTATCGGCGGACTGCGCCAACGCCGTGAACCAGCTGGCCCGCTTCCATTACAGCGAGCTGGGCGGGCAGTATGAGCCCAAAGTGCTGGCACGCTGGGCCCAGGCGGGCTGCAAGCCGCAGATCAGCCAACGCCTGGGCTACCGCCTGCGCCTGCTGCAGGCGGACCTGCCCGACCAGGTGGCCCAGGGATACCGCCTGCAGGGCTCCCTGAGCCTGGTGAACGACGGTTTCGCAGCGCCCTACAACCCCCGCGACGCGGAATTGGTGCTGCGCGCCGCCAAGGGCGGGGCCGAGCTGCACCTGCCCCTGGCGGCGGACCCCCGCGACTGGCAGCCGGGCGCCACGATCACGGTCCCCTTCAGCGAGGCCATCCCCTCCAGCCTGGCCGCGGGCTATTACTACGTCTTCCTGAACCTCCCAGACCCCGCCCCGGCGCTGCGCCGCCGGCCCGAATACAGCATACGGCTGGCCAACCAGGGCGTCTGGGAGGCCGGCACCGGGTACAACTGGCTGCACTCCTACGTCCTGGTCGGCTCGCCCAGCTACAACGGAGTGCCCTGGTCCGCGCAATCCGCCCACCACTAGGCCCCCGCCGTCCGTTTTTGGTTTTTTAATTCCCCCTGATTTTCCGCCGCAAAACTCCGGACCAAAACGGGCGCCGCCCCGAGCGGGCGGCGCTCAAGCCTTCCCGGCCAAGGCCGCCTGCACATCCACCATGCGGCCTTCCTTCCTCGAACGCTCCGCCGCGAACACGATCCTGTGGCCGGCCAGGGACTCCTCCATGCCGCTGCGCACGGCCTCGCCCTTGCCCGTGCGGACGCTGTCGAGCCAGGCCCCGACCAAAAGCGCGTCCGCGCCCCCGTGGCTGCCCTGCTGCTTCGGCAGGAAGAGCTCCTCGCCGAGTCCGTCGAAGCGCCTCAGGCTCAGGCGCTCCCCTTCCGGCGTCTCCTCCAGGTCGATCGTGCCCTCCGTCCCCTCTATCCTCAGGCGGCGGGCGCAGTCCACGGTGAAGGCGGTGAGCGTGAAGGTGGCCACGGCCCCGCCGGCATAACGCATCAGGACGCTTTGGTGGTCGGCCACGTCGTTGTCGCAGCGGTACACGCAGCGGCCCTCGCGGCCCTTGATCATGGCCTCGGCCGCCTCGGCGGGGCTGCAGCCGCGGACGGAGGCGGTGTGCTCAACGAAGCCCCAGCAGGGCGCCTTGGGCGCGTAGAGCTTGCGGGCGTCGTAGGCGCAGTCCTTGGCCGCGCAGCCCTGGTGGCAATAGTCCGTGGCCCCGGCGGGCTCGGAGGCCGGCGTGAACTGCGCCAGGGACCCGTAGGAGGCGACCGAAACGCAGGGCTCCCGCATGAACCACTGCACCAGGTCGATGTCGTGGCAGCTTTTCGCCAGGAGCACGAAAGTCGAGGCGTCCTGCTTGGCCCAGTTCCCGCGCACGAAGCTGTGGGCGAAGTGCCAATAACCCACCTGCTCCAGGAGGTCCAGGCTCTGGATCTTCCCCACGCGGCCGGATTCCACCCAGGCGTGGGCCTTCACAAAGGCCTGGTGGTAGCGCAGGGAATGGCAGACCGCCAGCATGGAGCCGGCCTTGCGCCAGGCCTCGGCCATGGCCAGGCAGTCCTCCCAGTCCGGCGCCAGGGGCTTCTCCAGCAGCAGGTGCCAGCCCCGGGCCAGGGCCGCCTCCGTGGGGCCGCGGTGGTCCCGGTCCATGGTCGCGACGATGGCCGCCTGGCAGCCGGTGGGGGCCTCCATCAGGGAGCGCCAATCCTTGAACAGAGCCTCGGCCGGCAGGTCGAATTCGCGCGCGAAATTCCCGCGCTGGTCCGCCCTGGGCTCGGCCACGGCGCTGATCTCCATCCAGGGCGCCTGGCGGCGCACCTGCCTGGCGAGCTCGAAACCGCGGCCGCCGGCGCCCAGCACCGCCAGCTTCATCGCGCCGCGCCGAGCTGGATGCGCACGTCGCAGGGGCCGGCCGGCTTCGCGTCCGGCGCGGCGACATACCAATGCCCGGGGCCCGAAACGACCCTGGCCGGGACGCCGCCGAAGTCCACGGACGCGACCGGGCTCTCGCTGTAGAACCCGAAACGGCCGGACTCGCGCAGGCGCACCTGCACCACGCCCTTGCCGTGGCGCACGGATTCCACGGCCCGGGGGGCCAGGAACTTGTCCAGCAGGCCCGCGGCGGCGAAACCCTCCTCCATCGGCACCAATAGGTGGAGCTCCTTGCCGTCCACATCCAGGCGCGTGGTCATGGCCTCGTCCCGCTCCAGGACCACGGCCCTGCCGCTGAAGTGCTCATAGTCGAGGAAACGCCGCCCCTGGATCCCCTCCACGTCGGAGGGCTTCAGGGAGGCCGAGATGGATTCGTTGGCGCGGTAGACGTTGAAGAGCCCGATCGCCCCTGCGTCGCCCATGCGCGTGAAGCACTTCAGGGGCTGGGGGCGCTCCAAAGGCTCCCAGAACATGCTGTCGCGGGTGGGCAGCGCGGGCTGGTCGGCCCGCAGCAGGCGTCCGTCGGCGGTGACCAGCTTCCACAGCAGGTCCCACTGCTCCTCGCCGGGCCGGTCCGTGAAATACACGGGCCCGCCGGAGAGGGCGCGCAGGAGGGCGTGGTTCTGGCCCTTGGCGTGGTGCGATTCGAACATGTCGAAGTCCGGCGTGGCGACGCAGCCGATCCAGAACGAATTGTAGATGTTCGAGATGAGGTGCTGGGGCGCGTTCTCCGGGATGTTGGGCAGGAAGTCGTTGCTGGAGCGGATCACATTGGAGCGGTCCATGGCCGACACGTTCTCCCAGGACATGGCCATGCAGTTGATCAGGGCGCCCTTGAAGTTCTCCGCCACGGCGGTCTGCAGGGCGTTCTCAAGGCCCTGGGCGGCCTCCTGCAGGGGCAGGACTCCCCGGTACGCGAACTGGGCCGAGGACTGGTCGTCCACCTTGAGGAAGCTCACGCCCTCCGCCGCCAGGTAGCGGTACCATTCGCGGTAGAAGCGCAGGGCCTTGCCCTGGCGTGGATCCGGGACCAGGCCGCCGCCCGTGCCCTGGATCAGCGTGTCGCCCATGGCCTTGGCCAGCGGCGACTGCGGATGCACGTAGGACCAGTATCCCAGGAATGCGTGCCAGACGCCCAGCTTCTCCACGCCGCACACGGCCTTCACCTTTTCCAGGGCGCCCTTGAGGCCGTTCGGGAATTTGGCGGGGTCCGCCGGGAAATCCCACAGCATCGTCGCGGTCCCGTCCCAGGGCTTGTCCGGGTGCTGGGGACGGCTGGGGTCCTCCTTCAACTGGGACCAGCCGTCGTCGATGAGGAAATACTTTATGGGAAAGCCGGCCTTGGCGAAGGACTCCGCGGTCGCCACCAGCTTGGCTTCGTTGACATGGTAGTAGTAGGTGTTCCAGCTGCACCAGCCGATGCCCTCGAAGATCTCGGGGAAGGGCTTGGACTTGCGGCCGGCGAAGGAGCCCCCCATGGAATGGGCCGCCAGCGCGAACACGGACTCGTTCAGGGCGAAGCAGTCCTCCCCCAAACCCACCACAAAGGCGGGGATCTCAGCGGCCTTCAAACCCGGGGCCCCGCTGGCCAGGTTCAGGCCGAAGACGTCCTTGAACGCGCCCAGGGAGGCCTTGGCTCCCTGCCCGCCCAAGGGCAGCAGGACCCCGTAGGTCCCGTCCGCGCGGCGCCAGAGCAGGTGCTGGCAGGGCGCGGGGATCTTGTTGGGGTCGTCCACCACCTTGGGCTGGGTCCACCAGGAGGTGTTCCTCCAGGCGGCCATCCCTTCGGCGAAGCCCTCCAGGACCGGCATGCTGATGACGGCCGCGCCGTCCGCCTTGAGGGCTTCACCGCCCCCGTACAAAAGCCAGCAGGCCGCCAGGCCTTTTTGGGGATAGAAACGGATCCTCAAGCCCAGTTCAAAGGCCGCTGCGGACGGCGGCGAGTCCGGGGCGAGCGCCCGGGGCACCGAAGGCCCGGTCCAGCGCTGCTCAACGAAGTCGCCGAAGCCGTCCGTCCCCTTGCCCGTCGCCACGCCCGGCTCGCCGAGCTGGAAGGCCTGGGCGGCCCAGGTCTCGCCGAAGGCCCTGACGCTCAAGTCCCGCAAAACGGCTTTTCCGGCGATCCAAAGTTCAGTCCGTCCTGCGTCCACGCGCAGGCTGGCGCTTTCCACGGATTCAAAAGATGTGCTCATTGATGGGCTCCAGAGGTGTCTGCTACCAACATCTATAGCAGACCCCGGAGAAGGGCGTCTCACTGGAAAACACACCAAAACTGCCCAAATAAGGTGATTTACGGTGTCCTAGGGCCCTGTTTTTTCGCGTTGCCCAAAAAATAGGCCAGGGCGGCGTCCGGATTTTTCAGGCCGGAATCCGGCGCATTGCCGTAATAAACTTCGACCCGCCCGGGGCCGTCCGTGTCGTCGCTGACGCACAAGTCAGCGGTCCCCATCCCACGGATGTCCCCGACCGGCGCGCACCACATCCCGAAGCGGTCGTCCTTGTGGCTTCCGCGGATGCTCTGCAGCAGGACGGGCCCCTGTCCGGGGCTGTACTCATAGATGTCCACGACGCCGCCCGCGTCGCCGCGGCTGGAGACAAAGAAACCGGGTTCACGGTCCTGTCCCATCCTTCCCAGCGGCCCGAGGCAGAAGCCGAAACCCGTGCGGCCGTCCAGGGCCGCCAAGCGCATGAAGGGGCTCTTCGCCAGTCCCTCCGGCCCGCCGGCATAGGCCAGGACCTCGCCCTTGCCTCCCTGGGCGTAGGGCGCGCCGATGAGCACGTCGGGATAGCCGCCGCCCTGGAGGTCGCCGCAGCCGTAGACCCGCGTGCCGAGGTTGGCGGCCTTGCTGTCGCCCAAGGCCGTCCAGGAGGCCGTTGCGAGGCCCTTGGGGCCGCCTTCATAGAGGTAGGCCTTGCCCTGCTGGGGGACGCCTTCGCTGTGGTATTTCGCGGCGATGATCAGGTCGTCGTAGCCGTCCCGGTTGACGTCCCCGGCAGGGCCCAGGCCGTAACCGAGCTGGTCCCCCCTGGCCTCGCCCTGGACGCGCCAGCCCGCGGTCCTGTCCAAGCCTTTTTTGGAGCCGTAGAAAACGAAGACCTCGCCCCGGGTGCCGTCGAAGCCGTAGGCGCCCACCGCCAGGTCGTCATAGCCGTCGCCGTTGAGGTCGCCGGTCGGGACCGTGCAGTCCCCGAAGGAAAGGGGCGGCTTCCCCACTCCGTGCGCGGTCCAGGAGGCTCTCGATGGCAAGCCCTTGGGGCCGCCGTAGAAGACGTAGACCTTCCCCTGGCCCTTGCCCCAGGACGAGGCCGTGACGTAGACGTCCCCGTAGCCGTCCCCATTGAGGTCCCCGGCCGAGCCCACGCGGTCGCCGAAGGCGTCGCCCGGGGCTTCTCCCTCAAAGGTCCAATCGGGTTTTTGCGACAGTCCATGGGGGCCGCCCAGGTACACGTAGACCTTCCCACGATCGCGGTCATAGCCCGGGGCGCCGACAATCAGGGCGCAATAGCCGCTGCCATTCAGGTCCCCGGCAAAGCAAGCCCTGTAGCCGAAGCGGGACTCTGCGTCTTCGCCAAGGGCGACCCAGGATGGCTTTTCCGGGAAGGGCAAAGGGCTTTTAGACGAACAGCCCCCCAAAATCGCAATAGCACAAAAATATATGCATATTGTACAAAAGACTAATTTCGACCACTTAATCTCTGAAACCGGGGCGTTAAAAAAACCAAAATCACTATAATTGGCTATCAGCATTTCGACGCCAGACCGTGATCGCGAAATCGTATTTCGTGATCCGAGATGAATCAAGGTTCCTGCTTTTGAAAGTGTTTATCTTGCAATCCAGCTAACACAGTGTACGGCCCGGCCCCTACTTTGCGGTCCGGAATCGAACTATAGCACGTGAGAGGGTCATGGCACAGACCCAAAAAATTCTTAAGGCGCCGAAGACCTGGGCCCTGCTCGTTTTGTTGCTGCTGTGTCCCTTGCGCGCCTTCGCCCTCGGCGGCACGGGCGTGACTTCGTGCAACAGCTCCGCTCCCACCCCGGTCGCCCCGGAATCCCTCACCCAATTCAACACCATCACCGGCATCGGCCTGAACTACACCGAGGTCGAATCCACCGCCGGCAACAACTTCAGCGTCGCCCTTCCCGCGGGCGCGGTCGTTGTCCAAGCCTACTTCTGGCTGGTGGAGGACGAGAACACCGCCACCCCGGTCACCACCGCCACCTTCAACGGCACCGGCGTCACGGCCACCAACGCGACCACCAATTTCCTGTGGAGCCCTTTGTGGTACACCACGCTGCGCTTTGACGTCACCGCCCTGGTGAGCGCCACGGGAACCAGCTATTCCTGGGCCAGCGGCTCGGTCTCCTCCATCGGCATCGCCCAGTCCGGCTTCCTGGTCATCGTCTACCAGCTCGCCTCGGACACCACGGAGACCACCCTGGTCTTCGCCGACGGCATGAACGTGTGGCACGCCAACGAGACCACCGAGGACGGCCCCGGGCCCGAGCCGGTGGGCCTGAACTGGAACTGCGCGGACAACCCCGTGTGCAACCCCAACGACGTCAGCTTCAGCCGCGCCGGCGGGAACATCTACAACGTGGACGACGGCGACGTGTCCGACGGCAAGTACGCCGACGAGATCATGAACCCCAGCACCCAGGCGGTGCTTTGGACCGGGCCTTCGGGCCAGCTCCCCATCTGCGGCAGCGAACCCTGCCCACAGATCGCCTCCTACACCCCCGGTTCCCCGGCCTTCAGCGTGGGCCAGGACGCCACCATGTACGACCTCTACAACAACACCACCTACGCCGCCAAGGACACGGTCTTCCTGGCCTCCCTGGTGCTGATGAACAAGTGCCCCAACCCCCAAAGCCCGACGCCCACGCCGAACTGGACCGCGACGCCCTCGCCCACGACCGTCCCCACCAGCTGCGGCCCTGCGCCGAGCCTGTATTCCGCGGGCACGGAATACGCCGGCGGCAGTTCCGGCAGCCCCTTCAGCGCGGTGACCGTGAACGGCCCCGCCACGCTGCCCACCAACCCGCTCCTGCTCGTGCGGATCTACATGGGGGACCCCTCCTATGTGACCGCGGCCGGGATCCTCACCGGCGTCAGCTTGGGCGGCGTGCCGCTGGCGCATTGGCCGGCCGGCATCAACCAGATCCCGACCCAGCAGGGGACGACGGCGGACACCGACTTCGAAACCTGGTACCTCACGGGCGCCACCATACCCACGGGCAGCAAAACCCTGACGCTGACCTGGAGCGGCGGTGCCTCGGAATACCCGATCACCGTGGACGCGGAGTTCTTCCAGAACGTCGACCAAAGCGCCCCCCTGGGCGCGGCCAGCGCCAACGCCGAGCAGACCGGGGGGGGCACCTACACCAGCACCCTGACGACGACCAAGGGCAACAGCCTGGTGTCCACCCTTCTGGAGGACGGCTCCACCGGCGGCTCGGAATACGCGGGCTGCGAAGCCACCAACAACGCGACCACGGAATTCGCCCTGGCCTCGGGCGCCCCTGACGTGAGCGGGGCGGAGAAAGACGGGCCCGTCGCGGCCGGCGGCGCCACGACCATCACCTGGACCCTGCCCACCTGCAACACCTACTACTGGGTCGGGGAGAACGTGGAGATCATGGGCGTCCCCTGCAACAACAGCCCCACCCCCAGCCCGACCAAGACCTTCACGGTCACCGTGAGCCCGACCAACAGCTTCACCTTCTCGCCTACCAAAACCTTCACCCCATCCCCCACCAACACCTTCACGGTGTCGCCCATCAACAGCTTCACGGCCTCACCC
>Ga0210388_10001672_pt1 | contig 17409 bp, 12 predicted proteins | sample IncBWC19OmetaG_FD_155485 | JGI IMG/M metagenome (GOLD analysis project Ga0210388, IMG submission 155485) | Forest soil microbial communities from Barre Woods Harvard Forest LTER site, Petersham, Massachusetts, United States - Inc-BW-C-19-O ... | reverse complement strand
GCTCGCGGTGTAGTTGTTGGCAACGCCGGTAAGCGTTCCCGCGACTGGAGCGATTGCATTGTTCGAATACGGCTGCAGAATCTTCAGGATGTTCAGCCATTGCGGCGAGATCTGTGCGATCGGAATTACGTTGCCGGGATAGGCTGTACCGTTCGCCTGATAAACGATGCCATTGCCGGTGCCGCCGGCATTCGCGTAATCGCTGAAATCGCAGCCTGCGGCTACTCCGGAAGCGGCATTGGGAGCTTTTGTTCCCAAGCACGTATTGGCGAGCGTAGCGGTTGGAATCGTGCTGGTCGCACTCACGCCTGCCTTCTGACGAAGGCCCTGGTAATCCCCGAAGAAGAAGAGCTTGTCCTTGATAACCGGTCCGCCGATTGAACCACCAAAGAGACTCTTCAGGCCACCGGGGAAGGGCCCGGAGCCGGGATACTGCGTGTATGGATTAGTGGCCAGGTTCGCGTTGCTGGTGCGGTAGTCGAAGGCGCTGCCATGGAAGCTGTTCGATCCAGACTTGGTCTGCGCGGTCATCACCGAGGAGACGGCCTTGCCGAATTCGGCGTCGAAGTTCTGGGTGGCAATCTTGGTTTCGGAGATGGCATCGAGCGGCGGATTGACGACGATGATCCCAAGGATGGCGTCCTGGTTGTCTGTTCCGTCCAGTTGGAATGCGACGCCACCGAAGGCTTGCCCATCTACCTGGATCTGGGCGCTGCCCTGGGGATTTTCATCGGCTGCGTGAGCCCAGCTAAGCTGTTGGGCACCCGGCAGCAGTAGTTGCAGATTGGTGAAGTTGCGTCCGTTGACCGGAAGGTCCTCGACCTGCTGCTGGGTCAATTCCGTGGCGACATCGGCACGGTCGGTCTTGAGTACCGGCACGGTGTCTGCGCTCACCTCAACAGTAGTGCTCGCTCCGCCGACCGTCATCTTGACGTCGACCTTGGGCGAGGAGTCCGCGTAAACCTGAATGCCCTTTGTTTCAAAGGTCTCAAACCCTTGAAAAGTAACTTTTACGTCGTAGAGATCCGGAATCAGGTGCTCAACCGAATAATCGCCGGAAGCGCCCGCTTGGACGACGACGGTGGTGCCCTTGGCTTCATCCGTAATGGTCACGGTTGCGCCGGGAATCGCCGCGCCGGTGTTGTCCGTCACGGTTCCGAAAATCGAGCCGTAGACGGCCTGAGCGTGAGATATCGAGGAACTGAGGACAAGAAACGTGACTAAGAAACTCGCTGCGAAAATCCAGCGTAGCCTGCGGATCATAAACTACCTCCCAAAAAGTGTCACAGCCGTGTGCATCTATCCCACGCTCGTCTTCTCCTTACTTCTTCTCATCGGGAAGACTTGTGAGCGAGGGTGCGGTTTATCTTTAATCTGCCTAAGGGCAGTCCCACCTGCACTCCGGAATCAAGAACTTGGATCTGTACTGCTATCCCGGAGATTCCTAAAAGTTCTTCAACAGTTTCTTTGCTCCTTCATGACCTTTGAAATTCCAGGAGGATGGACTGCACGGGAATGAATTCCCGGACAATAAGCGCATTCCAGCCGAAAGCCTTCTCTCAGCTGGACGCCTCACCCACCACTTCTTGGATTCCGCCGACTGTTCTAGAGCGTCGAGATAGTCGTTGTCAATACATTCGTCTAAGGGATGGCTCAAAAAATTATCCCCTCTTCTCAAATTGGTCATCGACCCTGATGAGCTGCAGCGGCCAAGGGCGGCCGTTGTGCGTCTGCATGTAACCTGAAGACTTTGCGTGACAAATCGGTGCATTCGAACCAAGACGGGAAGTACCTTTCGCGGACAAAACCCGGCGATACTGTGACTAAATTGATTTATAAGTGGTGCCAAACACGGAATGCAGCCGGTTCAGAGTTGTTGCAAGTGACGCATCTCGTGCCAACGGAGGCTGGACTCTCCGGGTCCGGGGGATGAATAAATTGCATACTCAGAAGGTTATTGCTGTTCCTGATTCCGTTTCGATCACGATTCCTGTTTCGATCACTCATTCCGGATGGCTGTGACTGCCTGCCGGGCTTTGAAGAGGTTGCGAGACAGCGAAAGAAAAGGCCGGCAGATGAACGACGTGCAGCGTTGAATCGCCTTCCCGAATGCGGAAAGAGTGATCTATCGCGGTGTTGCTGAACCTCTGGACGGTATGCGACGCGGGCCAATCGATTTCGATGCTGTCAACCTGGGTCGCGGTGCCGACGCCTATGTGCTGCCGCCACGGACTGCCCCCGAAGCTCGATCCGTATCCCACCGTTCGATACACGTGGCGTAAGACTCCGCCATCGCGAAAGGTCACGCATATCCTTGCTCCGAACGCCGGACGGTTGGTTTGGACGCCCTCCGGCAGCAGGGTGATGAAGTGATTTTTGTTGCCTGGATTGCGGTAGAGCGTGCTCATGAATGTGTCGCCCGGTAGAGCTCCGCCCATCTCTTCGAAGACATCCTCGTTGCCGTTGTTCTCGAAGCCGGCGAAGGCGATGCCATGACCCTTTTGCAGGTTTCCGAATCCGCCTGACGTGGTCACATCCTGAAAGACCTTGCCTCTGTCGTTGCGAAACATGCGGTTCGGCAGGAGCGCCTGGTAGGAGGGCTCTCCGTTGCCCAGATAGATGTCGAGCCAACCGTCGTTGTCGAGATCGCCGAAGTCTGCGCCCATGGTGAGAATGGCGCGATCGAGGTGAACTGAGTGGGTCACATCGGTAAAGGTTCCGTCGTGATTGTTGTGATAAAGACGCGGCTGCTCCGCTCCCGAGGGATGGCCTATTTCGAATGCTCCTACATCCTGCATGGATTGAATTGCATATCCCGCGACGAAGAGATCGGGCCAGCCGTCGTTGTCGTAGTCGAAGAACCATGTTGCAAAACTGTGCATAGGCTGGCCGACTCCGGCCTGCGCGGTTACGTCGGTGAATTTCCAGTGAGCGGCATCGGGATGTGCCGGGTCGCGTGGACCATCGTTGCGGAAGAGATGGTTGGGGCCGTTGTGGAGCGAGACATACAGGTCGGGACGGCCGTCGTTGTTGAAGTCGCCCCAGGCGACACCCTTCACGTATCCCAAATCAGATAAACCGTTCGGCGCAGCTACTTCGGTGAACGTGCCGTCATGATTGTTGTGGAAGAGCTGCGATGGATGCGGCGCGCCGGGTTCAGATTCGTGTCCGACGAAGAGATCGAGCCATCCATCGTTATCGTAATCGGCCCAGGCTGCGGTCTGGGTCGGATGGATGGAGAGCAATCCTGCCTCTTCGGTGACGTCGTCGAAGGTTCCGTTACCGTTGTTGCGCAGCAGCGACATCGGATACTCGCCGAACTTTCCCCACCATCCGCCGCGCAGCACCAGCACGTCTGGCCAGCCGTCGTTGTTGTAGTCCGTGGCAACGAGATTGAGCCCGCCTGTTTCGCCGATGAGTCCAGCGGCGCGGGTGCGATCGCTGAAGGTTCCATCGCCATTGTTGTGATAGAGACGCAGTTGGTCGAGGGGACCGGAAGAGGAGATCATGATATCGAGCAGCCCGTCGCCGTCGAAATCCTGCACGACGACACCGCCGGCGTGGGTCATCGTCATCAGGTTCGCCTGCGCCGCCACGTCCGGGAATTCTCCGATCTCGTATTCGGAGCGAAAGCGCGATTCGGGTATCAGCCACTTCTTTGGGACTTGCGCGGGGTACTGCCCGAGCTGCATATAGGCGACGTTGAGCAGCCAGCGGGAGAGATCGTCGTCAGGCCGGCTCTCAAGGAGAGCCGTATACTCGCGGACCGCGCCCTGGGCTCCGCGCGTGTTCGTGTGCACTCCGGAGCCGCGGATGGGGAAGATACAGGATCGCTGCCCGTGCATGGCGAGGCAGTTGTCCTGTTCGCCGAGGCGCAAGTACGCAATGGCAAGATTCTGATGCAGGCTGCGATTCAGCTCGTCCGGGAAGTGAAAGCCTCGGTCGCCGCCGAGCTTCACCACGTCTTCAAACGTGGAGACGGCGCCCGCGCTATCGCCGGAGCGCAGCAACTCGTTTCCGAGCTCGATGCGGACTGGAATCTCTTTGTCGATGGGAAGGCCGTGATCCAGCAGCGAACGATAGTATTTCGCCCGCTCGGCGGGCTTGTTCGGATCGGCCTTCCAGTCGGTCTCGTCGTAGATTTTGTGCAGGAGCGCGGCCATCCTGCGCGTGCCGGCCGATTGATAAAACGCTTGCCCTGGTTCACCCTGCTGCTGCGCGAAAAGAGGTGTCATGGGCAAAATCGCGCACAGGCAGAGAAGCAGGACTCGTGCATCCCGGATCATCGCCTGCATCATACGTGACGGACGATGCGGCTTTCCAAGATCACTGCACGGTACAGACGCGATGCGGTACTGAAATCTTCTCCTCGGGAAGGTTCGCGCTTTTTATCAGCGCCTGCATCTTCTCGTAGGCGGCATTGGTCCAGCCGAAGCCTATGACATTCTGCTTGTAGCCGCTGGCGACATTCACTTCGGTCGAAGCGGTGACCACGTCATACTTTTCACGGATCGTCTTATCACAGGCGTAGTTGTCGTGAACCATGGCCATGAATCGGCGCGAGATGCGAACCGCGTCACGCATATCTCCGGCCCTGACAAGCCCATCGACGCTGATCCAGGTAACGGGAGCCCATCCATAGGGAAGATCCCACTGGACGCCGGACTCGTAATCGCTCATGGCGGTTCCCCCGGGTCGCTCAAAGAGATTGAGATGAGATTCAACCGCCTTAGCCTGAGCCTCATCCGCCACTCCCGCCCACAGCGGATAGAGGGTCGTCAGATAGTCGTAGGTAGACTGCTTGCCGGCCATGAAATCGTAGTCGAAATACATGCCCTTCTGCGGGTTCCACAGATACTTGTTGATCGCGGCCTTGCGGGCATCCGCCATCCCTCGCCAGCGCTTTGCTTCGTCAGGCTTCTTAAGCTGGTCTGCCATCCACGCGAGATCGACCTCGTATTTGTAGAGGAGCGAGTTGAGGCAGTTAGGGGCGTCATGATGCGTCCATCCGCTGAAGGGTCCGTAGCGGAATGCCGGGTCGAATCCGGATTCGCGCATGGCGCGATCACCCTTGTAGAAGTCGTGGCTCAGCCAGTGTCCGTCGACGTGCGCGTGGGCGCAGACTTCAGAGATGCGCGGATCGCAACTGGTTTCGGCGAGCTTAGCCTGCTCGGCTTCGTCCGGGGTGTCGGGAGCACTTACGAGAAAATCAGTGTGAACGTCAGGATGCGCCAGCAGCCAGCGAATTACGTCCGGATAGTAAGTGCTGTCGTCGGCCATCTCCTCAACGGGGCCATCTCCGAGGTCGTAGTAACGCGTCAATCCGGTGTTGCCCGCTTTGTGGAAGTCGCTCAGCCAGAGGGCGTGATCGCGCATCGCGAATGGATAGGCCTTTGCAATCCAGGCGGCAGCCTGCTCGCGATGGCCGGCGGCGAGGTCGACATCGTAGACGGCGCGAATCATCGAGGAAAGGAATGGGGGTTGCGAACGCGTGAAGTAGTAAGTGCGATTTGCGTTGAGAATGCCGCCGTAGTTCTCTATCTCGAAGAAGAAATTTTCGACCATGCCGCGCGCCGTGTCGACACGGCCGTCCTGAATGAGTCCGAGAAGGATGAAGTAGCTGTCCCATCCGTACATTTCGTTAAAGCGTCCGCCGGGAACGACGTACTTGTTAGGCAGGTAGAGCAGGCCGGCGTGCGCGATCTCGTGCGGCCTGATGTCGCCGAGGTGCTCGATGCGGCGCGGAAGGCGTTTCACTTCCACGTTGCACGAATGCTCCAGCGCTGCGACCTCGGGTGGTTCGGGCAGGTCGTGGGGCAGATACATTACGGAGGCCCGGTTCAGCTTGGGATCGGCGACCGATGCGCATTCGTTCATCGAACGCGAGAGCGTGTCCCAGGCGTGATGAATATAGGTGTCGATGGGCGGGAGTGAGCTGTCCTGCGCGACGTCCTGTGCCGCAGCCAGACCGGCGGCAAGTAAAGATAAGGCCAGGCAAGAGGTGAGCGGGGCGGAGATGCGTGCTAGGAAATGCCGAAAGGATGACATAGTTGAGGCGATACCGGGACGTATCTTACCCCAAGTGCGCTTTGGTTGACAGGAATGCCTCGCGGCGGACCGTTGCGGGGGGAGGGTGCGCCACGGTTAAGCGTCGGGGATCAGCATGTACTCCAACATCTCGTGAAGGCGAAAGGCTTTGTGGAGCTGAGCATCGACGAGCTGACGCTGGCGACGGCGGTGGTCCGCATCGATCAAGGTCTGGATCTGCTCTTCATCTCGCGCTGCCTGCCGCTCCAGTTCAAGGACCGCAGTCCTCATCGCGGCGTGGAAGCGGGCACTGACATATAAGGGTTCCGTCTGTTCCATCTGCATCGATTTCTCGCATCGGGCTGAAGTTTTTTGACTCTTTGCCGATGATAGGAAGTCGTGCAGTTTTGCGCGAGACGATTCCCCCGGGGCGGGCGAAATCTTTGGTTTAAACCTGATCCGTTTTCGGACAACGAAACCGGGATGCGGAGTTCGCGCGGCCTTTCAGCCGCGCTTCTACAGCTCCATTGATTTGCCAGCGTGCAGCTCGCCGGCGCGGGCTATGAACTCCGCCAGTGCCACGGAGCCCTGGTCACCTTTGCCTCGAGTGCGCACGCTCACGGCGTTCGCAGCTTCTTCCTTGTCGCCCATGATGAGGACATAAGGAACCTTCTGCATGGTGAAGTCGCGAATCTTCGCGTTCATCTTCTCGTTGCGGCTGTCGAGCTCCACGCGGAAGCCGGCTTTCTGCAACTCTGCCTGAACCTTTTCCGCATAGGCCTGGTGGCGTTCGCTGATGGGAACCAGACCGATCTGCACCGGCGCCAGCCACAAAGGGAAAGCTCCCGCATAGTGTTCGATGAGCACGCCGAAGAAGCGCTCCACGCTGCCGAAGAGGGCACGATGCACCATGACGGGCTGGTGGCGCTCGCCGTCTTCGCCGACATATTCAAGCTCAAAGCGAGCGGGCAGATTGAAGTCGAACTGCACGGTCGAGAGCTGCCACAGGCGCCCCAAGACATCGACCAGCTTCACATCGATCTTGGGACCGTAAAAGGCGCCCTCTCCGAGGATCGTCTTATATTCAATGCCCTTTCGCGCCAGCGCCTTTTCGAGCGAGGACTGCGCAATTGCCCACATTTCCGGTGACCCCTGATAACTTTTGGGGTCTTTCGGATCCCAGGTTGAAACCTCTACCTTGAACTCGTCAAAACCAAAGGTCTTCAATACCGACTGCGCAAAGTCGATGCAGGCCACGACCTCGTCTTCAATCTGGTCCGGGGTACAGAAGATGTGGGCATCGTCCTGGGTAAAGCCGCGCACGCGCAGCAGACCGTGCATGGTTCCGGAGCGCTCGTAGCGGTAGACGTTGCCCAGCTCGGCGAGGCGCACGGGCAAGTCGCGATAGCTCTTCGGCGAATTCTTGTAGATCAGGATGTGGCCCGGACAGTTCATCGGCTTCAGCCGGTACTCAGCATCGTCCAGCTCCATCGGAGTGAACATATTCTGCGCGTAATAACCTTCGTGTCCGCTGGTCTTCCACAGCTCAGTCCGCATCACGTGCGGCGTGAAGACGAGATCGTAACCGCGACGGATACATTCTTCGCGCATCCAGTCTTCCATGGCCTTGCGGATGATGCCGCCCTTGGGATGCCAGAAGATGAGTCCGGAACCCGCGAGTTCCTGGATGGAGAAGAGATCGAGCTGCTTGCCCAGTACGCGATGGTCGCGCTTTGCCGCCTCTTCGAGGCGCGCGAAGTGCTCATCCATCTCCTTTTTCGAGAAAAAGGCGGTGCCGTAGACGCGCTGCAGCTGGGGATTCTTCTCGTCTCCGAGCCAGTATGCTCCGGCGAGGCTGGTCACCTTGAAGGCCTTCACTCGCCCGGTCGATGGGACGTGCGGGCCGCGGCAGAAATCGACAAACGCGCCGTTGCGATAGAGCGAGATGTCTTCTCCATCATGGGTGAACTTCTCGATGAAGTGGATCTTCATGAAGTCGTTCTCGGCCTTGAAGCGATGCAGGCCCTTGTCGCGCGGCTCGTATTCACGAATAAACTTTTCGTCGCGCGCCACCACCTCGGCCATCTTCGCCTCGATGAGCTTGAGGTCCTCGGGAGTGAAGGGCGTTGGCCGATAAAAGTCGTAAAAGAAGCCCGAGTCCGTTGCCGGGCCATGACCTAGCTTGGTCTCAGGGAAGATCTCCAGCACCGCGGTCGCAAGCACGTGCGCGGCGGAGTGGCGGACTACCTTCAAGGCGTCCGGATCTTTCTCGGTGAGGAGTTGCAGGCTCACGCTTTCGTTGAGCGGCGTGCTCAGGTCCACCAGCCGCTCGGCGTGCGCGTCTTCGGCAGAGTACATTGCGTCGGCTTCGCCGGTCTCCTTCTCAGCTGCGTCGGTATGGCCGTTTGCCGGCTCCGTTTGGTTCAACGGTTTAACGCGGGCGACGACCGACGCGGCGGCGAGGCGCGGCGAGATGCTTTCAGCAACCTGAAATGGAGTAACACCCGCGGCAAATTCCTTAACGGAGCCGTCGGGGAGGTGAACCTGGATGGAATCTTGAACTGCGCTCATAGGGTCGAATCGATTCTGACTTTTTCCGGCGAGATTGAGTTCTCTTAAGGATATTTCTTTGTAGCGGGTTGCGTCGAGCCTGCGCGGGCAATCCTGCTAGCATCCAAAGGGCTGTCAGAACGAAATCCAGGGGGCGAGATGGCGACACAGGTGGAATCGAGGCCGAGATCGGGACTGGCGTTGGCGGGTTGGCTCGTCCTTTGTTTTGCCGTGGCCGCGGTCTCTTCCATCATCAGCGCGCGAAGCATTCCCACCTGGTATGCGGGGCTGATCAAGCCTCCGCTCAATCCGCCGAATCATGTCTTTGGGCCTGTCTGGACGGTACTTTACGCATTGATGGCGGTCTCGGCGTGGATCGTATGGAAGACCCGACCCAGCCCGTGCCGCCGGCGGGGATTGCTGCTTTTCTGTGTGCAGCTTGGTTTGAATTTTCTATGGACGTGGATTTTCTTTGACCGCCATCAGATTCTCACCGCGTTTGCCGACATCCTGGTGCTGTGGGTCGCGATTTTCCTGACGATTTTCACCTTCCGGAAAATGAGCGTGGCCGCGGCGTGGATGCTGGTGCCGTATCTGGCGTGGGTGACCTTCGCGAGCTATCTGAACCTGGCGATCTGGCGGTTAAATTAGGGACGCGAGGCTGTTCCTACTGCGGGATACGCTGGCGCGGGCCGCACAGTTCAGAAACGTCGCAACAATTCCTAGTCGCCGCCGGAACTGGCTGAAGGCTCAACCAGATCGTTGACGGAGAGTTCCGCGCGGCGGATTCCGTGGCTGGTGTGCGTTGCGCTTTGCAGCGTGATGTGCAGCCATTCGTGCATGGTAATGCGGGCGATGGCGGTTGCCATGGCATTCGCGCGCTGCGCGTCATCCATGCCAAGGGTCTTCGGATTGAGAACCTGAGCCAGGCGCTCGCAATCGACATAAACGAAGGGTTGAATCTCTCCGGAAACTCGGAAGACCCAGCCCAGCGGCCCGGGCCCTAATGGCCGATACGCCTGTTCGACGACATCGCATCTGCCGCGGAGATGGACCTGGATGACCTGACCGAACTCGGAGTCCGGCCGAAGATCAGTCGCCGGAAGCAACTGCAGCGTATCTGGCAGGAGAGATTCGCGGCTCTCGTGAGCGGTTTCCTGCCGGAATGCGTCGCGGATTGCGGGCCAGACCTGGGAGCTGGCGGGCGAGTCGAAGTAGAAAATGACCGCGGGATTCAGCGTATGCGCGTTCGAGCTTCTCGTGGAGGCCAAGGATGAATTTTCAGCAAACAGTGATGCGAAAGACACGACCCAGGCTACGAGCAAAATCCAACAGTACTTCATGCTTCGCAGTCTGCTACGGGCAATGAACATTCGTCCAATAGATTGTTAGAATGAGATCGATCTGTTTGGGAGATGGCAGCAATGGAAGTGCGTCAGCTCAAGATTTTTACCACGTTGGCCGGTGAATTGAATTTCACTCGAACCGCCGAGCGCGTCAACACGGTGCAGTCGAACGTGACCGCCCAGATCAAGGCGCTGGAAGATGAACTGGGGACTCCGCTCTTTGACCGGCTGACGAGGAAAGTGGTCCTCACCGAGGCCGGCCGGCGCTTCCTGCCCTATGCCGATCGCGCGCTTGCCGCGATGGATCAAGGACATCGCGCGGTCAGGTTCGGCCTTGAACCGGCGGGACCGCTTCGCATCGGCGCTCCGGAGAGCGTGCTTACCTATCGGCTACCGAAGGTACTGCAGCGTTTTCGCAAGCAGTATCCCAAGGTTGAACTGATGTTCCGGCCGCATTGGGATGAGTCTCTGAACGAGTCGCTGGAACACGGAAAACTGGATATGGCGATTCGCATGGCCGATGAGATCCAGCATGAGCACTTCAAATCCATCCGGCTGCGGACCGAAGCGGTGTTTCTGATCGCCGATCCCGACCACCCGCTAGTACGCAAGAAGTCGGTGCGGCCGGAGGACCTGGCAGGCCAGACACTGTTGCTCACCGAGTCAGGATGTGCCTACCGCAAAAAGCTCGACGATTTGCTCGCAGCGATGCGGATTCAGCCGGACAGCACGACCGAGTTCTCGAGCGTCGAGGCGATCAAGCCCTGTCTGGCTGCGGGAATGGGCATCGGACTGCTGCCGGAGATCGTCGTTGCGTCTGACCTGAAGAGCCATAAGCTCAAAACGCTGCGATGGACCGGGCCGAGCCTGGATATCGCCACCCACATCCTGTGGCATCGAGACAGATGGGTTTCACCCAGCATGGAGGCCTTTCTTGCTGTGCTGACGAAGACCTTGGACAGAAAGCCGAGCAAGGCGACTCGATGAGCTCTTCGGATGGCGGGCTGCGCTCGCCTCCGATTCGCGGAGTGGTGCTCTTCCCGTGAGGGAATTCTGCGGCTAGATTAGAGGGGCCTCGGCGATGCGTTCGAGCACCTTGAGCGGAGAGCTTTCGGGATTGACGAGCGCCCCCGGTCGTACAAGAAATGTCTGTTCGAGAGCGTACTGGCCGGCGAGCACGGCGTGCGGAACGGTGTCGGTGTAGACCATCCAGCTCGATCCTGACGGAAAATTCCACGGATATTTGGCGCAGTTCGTCTGAAACTGTGCGTTTTCCTTGAGGAAATTGTGGAAACGCATCATGAAATCGTCATAGGGCGAGCGCTTGATGGAAGGGATGGCTGCGCCGAGGCCGATGGCTCGTCCCAGCGATTTGCCGAGCCTGTTCGCGGCTGTTTCGGGATGCGGGGCAATCTGCGCCGGCGCGAATTGCTTCACCACCGTCGCGAAGGGGTCTCCGACGACCCAGTCTCGCGTTCGCGAGGGATGAATGTTGTTGAAGAAGCGGAGAATGCGCGATCCGTAGGTGGGCCGCGTGGGGAAGGCGTCGGTGTGCAGGAGGTCGTTGCGCTTGCGCAGGGCAAGGTCGCGGCCTTCCTCTTCCTGGGGACGGAAGCTGGCGTAGTCGAGCTGCCAGTTGGCGCGGTAGGGAGTGAGGAAGCCAGTGAGGAACTCCGTAACCGACCGCGAGTACTGGCGCATGATGCTCTGGAGCCGGGCTACGGCCTGGGCGTCGGCGGTTTTGGTGTCGACCCCGCTTAGTTTGTCGATATTTGGCTTGTAGGCGATGTTCTTGTGCAGGGAGCTGTCGGTCTGCTGCTGGCCGAGGAGGAACTCCAGATCACCGGAGGGGATCGCGATTGGGGTTTTCGGGAAGAAGAGGATGTCTCCGGCTTCGAGTTGGGCGCACCATTCGCGGGCCTGCTGATCCGAAGCGGGACGTCCGTTCTGCAGCAGGTTCGGATCGATTGTCACCAACGCCATTGCCGCTCTCTTCCTCTTATTTTCCTGACATTTTGCGCCGGGCCCAGAATCCAAGAAGGATGACGAGGGCCAGCGTGAGAGCGGCGAGGCCGGCGGGAAAAGCCACGTAGCGGTAGCTGTCGGCCATGTTCACGGTGTGATGTCCAGCGGCGTTGTAGAAGAGCAGGCTGAAGATGGCGATGAAACAGGTGGCGAAGAAGACCAGAAAGCCGAAGGCCAACGCCATGAGCAGGCTGGAAAAGAGGCCAAGGTCGCCGAGCGGAATCCCCAGGACTTTCCCCGAACGGGAGCCCGGCGGCAAGCCGGAGGCGGAAGTCAATTCGCGTGCGGACATAAACATTCCCTCGCGCAGCGGACTCGCCGCGCACCTCAGCTAGAATACAAGTTTATGGTTGAAACCGCTCAGATTCCCCTTCTCTCTGCCGCGCAGGTGGCACAGGAGGCGCAGGTTCAACAGGCTCCGAACGGAGTCTGCTACGCGAGCTACGGGGATACGCAGATTCCGACAGAGGAGTTGGAGCGCATTGTGCAGGCGGTGCCTGCAACGATCGCGAATGCGCTTACCCGGCGCGCTTACTATTTCGTTCCGCTCACGCTGGGCGAGCAGGATGAGACGACGGTTGCAACAGCCTATTCCGTCGACCTCGGTGACCGCGCCATCTGCCACCGGAACTTTCGTTTCGGCTCGTCGGAGTGCATCTTCATCTCCACGCGGCTAATGCAGGACCGCTTCGCGTTGGCCTTCGAATACTTCATCAATGTCGGTCATCACTTCGTCGAAGCGGTGGGCGTGCCGTCCAGCTTCTCCGACCTGGTGTGGTCGCAGGCCAAGGCCGACGTGCGGGGCGAGACCAGCCAGGATGCATGGGAGAGCCGTCGCAGGGCTGTCGATCGCGAACAAAATAAGCAGGGCAGCGAGCAGGCCAGCGATAAAGCCCAGGTGGACGAGAAGGCGAAGTCCAGCTACTTCGAGTCGGCGTTCTCGGATGCCATTGCGATTTATATGCTCTCGCTGACCATCGATTTCGATTACACGGAGCTGCGCGAGCGCGAGTATCCGCTGCTGGCTGCGCCGGCGCTGGCCGAACGGCTGCGCAATGTTGCTGGGCTGTTTCCGCCGAATCAGGGGTATGAGTTTGAGATTCGGTATCGGCGGAGGAGTTAGTCGGCGCGGCTGGCGCGTTTGGGGTTGGCGAGCTCGGCTCGCTTAAGAGCCGGTCGCTAACTCTTTCTTCCGAGTCAGAAGTAAACAACCTGTTTCGCTTTCCTGCTTAGGCTGTTTATGGCAAGAAACCGCAGGTCCTTCGACTTCGCTTCGCTCCGCTCAGGATGACAGCTTTGTTGTCTGAGAAATTGAGGACTCGTAGACTTGCATTCGCTAAAAAACCGGGATCGGCGATAAGCCGATCCCGGTTTCTTTTTTGTTCCCTATTCTTTAATCCCTAATCGCTAATCCCTGCTTTAGTGGATGCTGTACATCTGCTGCACATCCTTGCGCAGGGCTATGCTCTCGGTTTCGCGGGTGTAGAACATGTGTCCTCCGGGAAACTCGTGGACGGCTACGCGGCCTGGATCTCCCATGACCGGCATCTGGTCGACGGAGAGCACCGAGCCCATGAACGGGCAGGAGAGATCGTTCCATCCGTGGACGATGAGGACGCGCAGCTTGGGGTCGGCGGCGACGGCCTGGCGGAGCTGCTCCACGGAACCCTTGCGCAGCTCGTCTCCGCCATCCCAGCTCTGGTTCACGTCATAGGAGAGCGCGTTGTAGCGGGCGTCGACCTTCCATCCGACGGTGTTGGTTACGAAATTGACCATGGCGGTCGTCGTCGGAGCAATGATCGCGGCGAGGATCGGGTCGTTCGAGCGCTGATCCGGGGCGTAGGGGAAGGGATCGAACGAGGTGACGTTCGAGTCGTAGACGGAGCCGATCTTGCCCTGCTCGCGGAAGACTTCGCGGAGATATGCACCCGTTTCGAGACGGCCTCCGGAGCGCTTGACGAACTCGGCGTCGAGACCGGTCATCTCGGTTACGCGCTGGATCATCTTCTGCGTGGCCTCGGAGTCGGAGCGGCCTTCGAGGAGCGTCTGAGCGTACTCTCCGCGGGTGTAGGCGATGACCGGCTGCATGGCTTCAGGTGTGAGCTTGTGCTCGCGTTCGAGGTGCGCGGCGGTGATCGACGGCAGCGTGACCAGCCAAGGGATGGGAGAGACGTCTCCGTTGTCGGAGATGGTGGGGTTGAGATAAGGGGAGACGAGCACGACGCCGTTCATGGCCACGCCGAGCTGCGACTGGAGATAGTAGGCGACGCGGGGGCCGCGGAAGCCGCCATAGCTTTCTCCGACGAGATACTTGCGCGAAGCAATGCGGTCGTTCTTGACCAGCCAATCGTAGATCACGCGCGACAGGTACTCGATGTCGGGAACGGTGCTGTAGAACTGCTTCTTGGTTTCGGCCTCGTTGACCAGCGAGCGGCTGAAGCCGGTGCCGATGGGATCGATGAAGACGAGATCAGTGAAGTCGAGCCAGGTTCCGGGATTGTCGGACAGAGTGGCGGGATCGGAGGGGCTGTCGCCTTCGTTGCCGACCTTGAGATGCTTCGGTCCGATAGCTCCGAAGTTGAGATAGACGGACGATGCGCCGGGACCTCCGTTGAAGGCGAAGGTGACGGGGCGATTAGGGCCGTCGACGGTGTAGGCGGTGTAGACGACTTCTCCGCTCTCTTTGCCTTCCTTGTCGCGAACCGGCAGCGTTCCCACGGTCACCGTGTATTTCATGGTCTTGCCGTCGATCTCGATGCTCTGCTGCGTGTGGGCGTCGGCGGGCAGGGGCGGCAGGGCGGTTTTGGGGTCAGCGGAAGTTTTGTCTGCCGCGGATTTGTCGGCAGCGGGCTTGTCTGTCTGTGCCTGCGGCAGGGCCTGCGCGGGCAGGCAGAACGATGCGGTCAGGCAAGCGATGCCAAGAGCGAGAGCGGCGCGAAAAGCGGGGCGCGAATTTGTAACTGTTTCAGTTTCAGATAAAGGAGCGGGCGCGGCGGTTCCGTGAAAATCCATAAGGCTAAAATACACTGCGCCGAAGCTGCTTTCGTCACGAGGCCGTTTGCCTGTGACGAGCTGCATGGAATTCGCGATTAACGTAATAGAATCGCCCCATGATCGCCCATCTGCGTGGACGCCTCTTCTCGAAGCAACCGGGCCAGGCCATTGTCGAGGCCGGCGGCGTCGGCTACGACGTTGTCATCAGCATCCCGACCTACACGGCTTTGCCGGCCGAGGGCGGCGAGGTCTCGCTGCACATTCACACGCAGGTGCGGGAGGATATTCTGGCTCTCTTCGGCTTCCTCGAGCTCCGGGAGAAGCGGCTCTTCGAGCGGCTGATCACGGTCTCCGGCGTGGGGCCGAAGCTGGCGGTGACCATCCTGAGCGGGCTGAATCCGGAGATGACGGTGACCGCGATCCGCGGTCAGGACCATGCCACGCTGACCCGCATTCCTGGAGTGGGGAAGAAGCTGGCCGAGCGGCTGGTGGTGGAGCTGAAGGACAAGCTCGAAGACATGGCTGTGGCGCCGGTGGCCGTGGTGAGCGCGGGACCGGCCGGCGAAGACGTACTTTCGGCGCTGACCAACCTCGGCTACCAGCGGCCGGCGGCGCAGAAGGCGATCGAGACGGCGGTGGCGAAGGACAAGGAACTGGGGAAGGATTTCGACGGCCTGTTCCGGGCTGCGCTCAAGATCATTCGATGACCCCTCCCCCTCCCGGGCTTCGGGATGTGTTTGATTTCAGGACACTTCTGATTTGGCTTCGGGAAGTGTTTGATTCTAAATGGTATGTTTGGTAACTGTTTGAAAATAATGAAGTTACTTTGCCCGAGGTGAAGAAAAAGCAGGTCCTTCGACTCACTCAGGATGGCCCCCCGCTCAGGAGAACAGACTAGGTTTTCTCGCCGGAAGCGAACCGCAGGTCCTTCGACTGCGACGCGCTAAAATCGCGCGTCTCCGCTCAGGATGACAAATCTTTTGTTTTGGGGTTTAGCAGCCGGGGGTACTGGGGTGTCGCTAGCAATTTGCCCCTCTTTCCAGTGTACGGATTTCGACTTAATTCTCTGCCAGATATCTGCTGGTTGTGCCTTGTTTTCTGTTGCTTAGTGATCTCTTCCCTCTTCCTGTCTTAACAAGGTGGGGCGGCGGTTTATCCGGTTACGTTCAGGTAGGTGGTGTATTTTTCGTTGGTGATGGCGGTGAAGGGTAGCAGGCGTAAAGGTCCGTTGGCGGTCTGTGCCTGCCATGCTTCTCCGGCGGGCTGAGCGGCCAGGAGCTGCTGGCGGGTGATGTGCGGCGGCTGATCGGTTACTGCGAGTAGGACGAGCGGGCCGCGGAGGAGCGCTACTGTGTCCCGGTGCTGGGCGTCGATGGATTCGAGGCGCATCGGTGTTGGGAGGGTCAGGTCGATGCGGTCGCGGTCCTTCCACTTGCGCTGGATGGTTGCGAAACCGGACTTCTTCGTCGCGGCGATGGGATGGCCGTTGACCCGGATGCTCTCGCCTCCGGCTGCCCATGCGGGGATGCGCAGGCGGATGGCGGCATCTGTGGGGCGCGAGGCGCTGAGACGCATGGTGACGTTGCCGTCGATCGGATAATGTCCGGTCTGCGACAGGGCCATCTGCGCGCCGTTTTGGGCGGTCCATTTCAACGTGGAGGGCAGGTAGAGATTGACGTAGACGCTGCCCGCGCCGTCGTGGAAGTAGGTCAGGATGTGGTAGTCGGCGGCGACCTGGGGCAGGCTTCCTGAGCAGCAGGGCCAGCGGTCGGGGAAGTAAACTTTCTCTCCGGCGAAGGTGTAGTCGGAGTAGTAGAAGGCGTGGCCGTCGGGCTCGAGGCGCTTTACTCCGAGCACGGTGTTGTAGAGGACGCGCTCCATGCTGTCGCCGTAGCGTCCATCACCGGTCACCTCCAGCAGGTAACGGGTCAGCTTGAAATGGGCATAGCTGCCGCAGGGGGTTTCGAAGCTGTGGTGCGTGTCGTTGAGGCTGGCGTGGAGCGCGCCGGTATCGGGAACGACGAAGCTCTCATTCGGTCCCCAGCCGCCGGTGGCGAAGCTCTGCGTGGTGATGATCATGTTGAAGGCGTTGCTGGCAGCGCGCAGGTGCTTCTGACTGCCGGTGGTGAGGTAGCACTGCATGCCGGAGCTGAGTGAATTGCAGTAGCTGTAGGCGTGATGGTTGGGCATCACGTTCCTGTTCTCGGAGAGCGGGTCGAACCAGGTCTGATCGAGAAGGAAGCGGTCTCCCATTTTGCGATAGCGCTCGCCGGCTCCCCGCTGCCAAGCGAGGTATTGGTTTTCCGGCAAGGTATAGGACTCGTCCCAGGTGTAGTCGTCGGTGGTGGGATCGCCGACGGATGCGCGCCAGCGGCGCTGCTGGTCGCGATCGAGGGCGGTGGGCGGGAGATGCGGTTCGGCGGCGTCGGTGGTCTGGTTGAGCAGAGCGAAGGCCTGGGACTGTCCG
>Ga0210388_10001671_pt1 | contig 17416 bp, 16 predicted proteins | sample IncBWC19OmetaG_FD_155485 | JGI IMG/M metagenome (GOLD analysis project Ga0210388, IMG submission 155485) | Forest soil microbial communities from Barre Woods Harvard Forest LTER site, Petersham, Massachusetts, United States - Inc-BW-C-19-O ... | reverse complement strand
CACCCCGCGTTCACCAGCCAACGCCTCGTCCACGGTCACAATCCGCGCAAACCGATCCTCCAGCACAAGCTCCGTTCGCGCCTTGATCTCCTCCGCGCTCCAAACCCTGCCACGCCGGTCTGTCATAGCGAACGTAAGCGTAGCCTCTGTCACATAGTCGACCTCGTAACCGCTATCCGACGCATGGCGAGTCGTCGTCTCGCAGCACTGCTCGCTGCGAATCCCGCAAACAATCAAGCGTCGAATCCCATGCTGCACCAGCCAGACATCCAGCCCGCTGCCAATCAGCGCGCTGTGGCTGTGCTTCTGAAACTGAGCATCAGGCGTAATCGAAACTCCCTGGAACGTCGTCACATAACCCGACCCCAGAGAAAAAACTCCGCTCTCCTCAACATGAAAGATCTGCACCACGGGAATACCTCTGGCCTTCGCTCCATCGATGAGCGCCTGCAGCCGATCGACAAACACCGGCACATCCGCATCGCTCCAGTACGGCCGATGCCGAAAAGACTCCTGCACGTCAACGACAATCAATGCGGTTCCAGAATGAGACATCCGATAGCTCCTTTGGATCAAACGGCCAGATGCCGTCGATGACCAAATCCTAAGCCATGATCGAGACCATCGAAAGACCCCATGCGGACGGAGAAAGGACTAAAAAGGACACCCCATTTGCATTTCGAGCCACGCGATCCAGCCGCAAAGACCGTTCCCGTCTATTCAACTTCAGCCTCGACGAAAATGTCAGGCGCGCCATCGACATCCGACAAGATCAACGAAGCGGCCTTGAAGGAGCTTTTCCACAGGTTTATTTTCCAAAAGTGGCCAAAAATTAGCGGCCAAAAACAACCATCCAAAAACCACATTCCCACCACAAAATCACCACAACTTACCATCCAAAAACCACGATTTTTTGACACAAAATCGCGAAACCCCCTTGAAAAACGCCCCCTTCACCACAAACAGAAAAAACCGCTACCGAATCGCAGCCATCGCCGCCCGGAAAAGGGTCTCAAAGTCGCGCCCAGCCTCGGAATTCTTTTCGATCGCTGTCTCAATAGCCTTCTGCGCCACAGGACGGGCGTAGCCCAGGTTGACCAGCGCCGAGAGCGCATCATCCCCCGCCGCACCATGCATTTGCGCGCCCCCGACACCCGCAGGAATCGCCGTAGCCAGATCATCCAGCTTGTCCTTAAGCTCCAGAACCACCCGCTCCGCAGTCTTCTTCCCGATGCCCGGAATCCGTGTCAAAGTGGCATGATCCCCAGCCCGAATCGCACTCACAAGTCGCCCGGAATCAATACCGCTAAGCACCGTAATCGCCAGCTTCGGCCCAATCCCTGAAATCGTAAGAAGCTTCTCAAACAGCCGTTTTTCCTGGATCTCCGCGAACCCAAACAGAGCCAGCTGATCCTCTCGCACATGCGTGTGAATGTGCAGCGCTGCTTCCGCTCCCTCGTGCGGCAACGCAGAGAACGTGGCGACGCTGATGGTGATGTCATACCCAACGCCAGAACATTCAACGATAGCCTGATTGGGAGTTTTAGAGAGGAGACGTCCGCGGAGGTGAGCGATCATGCTTGTGGTGATTGTAGCGTGTAGGTCCGCCAGCGTTCCCTGGCGTGACAAGCGAAGCATAGATCCGCGACTGCGTGCCAACCCGGGGTGCGTCCCAGAAGAATCTCAAGCCGGTGAAGCACCCCGCTGGACGGACGGTTTGCTCGATGTTGAGCACAGGATGCAGAGTTGTGCCGGCGGCGGATTGGAGATTGGGAGGCGCGAGTGTACTGGGGGTTCTTGCTCCCACCCCCCGATTGACGGAAGGAGGAAAACCAGAAAGTGCTTGCGGCAGACGGAGGTTTCCTGTGGTGGTGCGGATGTGATACAAAGCTGTCGCTATGAAAATGAATAGTCGTTCAGTGTTGGGGTCTCGGCGTTTGGGTTTTGCGTTTGTTGCGGGCGTCGCCTGCGCGTCGTTTGCGGGATGTTCGAATGGAGGTTTGGATTCGCTCCAGCAGTTGCAGAAGGCGCAGGCGGCGAACGTGGGGAATTTCTCGAACACGATTTTTCTGGGGGATTCGCTGACGGCGGGTTATCAGAGCGGGTCGCTGCTGGATACGCAGCAGGTGCATGGGTGGGCTCCGGTGTTGGCGAAGCAGGCGGGATTCAATATTGTTCAGCCGCTGATTGCGTTTCCGGGGGCGCCGAATGTGCTGCAACTGGTGTCAGTAGGGCCTCCACCTGTGATTGCGGCATACTGTGGGCCCACGCCGCCAGTGTGCGTAACCACGACCGGGCGGGATAATTTTGCGACACAGGTGACGGACCTGGCGGTGCCGGGGGCGTTTGTGAATGATGTGATGAACACGGTGCCAATGGTGAATCCGGCTCCGGGACAGCAGCAGTTAAACCAGCTTGTGCTGGGTTTTCCAGGGTTGGGGTATGGTCAGGCGTTGAGCCAGTCTGCGCAAGCGATTGCGGCACAACCTACGACAATCTTTTTGTGGATTGGGAATAATGATGCGCTGATTGCGGACATCACGGGTTCGACGGCGAGCATGACTTCGGTGGCGAACTTTACGACGCAGTACACGGCGCTGATCACGCAGCTGACGACGATGACTCCGGCACATCTGGTGATTGGGAATATTCCGGATGTTACGCAGGTGCCTTATTTGACGCCCGCGGCTCTGGTGCTGGCGGAAGCTTCGCAGCAGTCGGGTCTGCCAACTTCGGTGTTGAGCGCGATTCTGGGGATTGTGCCGGGGGACTACGTGAATCCTACCGGGACGGCGCAGGTTCTGCCGATTCTGGAGCAGCAGCAGAAGGGGCCGATTACAGACGCAGGAGTGTTATCAGCTGCTGAAGTGGTGGTCGTGCAGGCGCAGGTGAATGCGTTCAACCAGGTGATCGCGGCGCAGGCGCAAGCAGCAGGAGCGACGCTGGTGGATATCAATGCGCTGTTCAAACAGGTAACGGCTTCGGGGCTGACGATCAATGGGTATACGGGGACTACGGCTTTTCTGGGCGGGTTCTTTGCGCTCGATGGGATTCATCCGACGAATACGGGGTATGCGGTGGTGGCGAATACGTTTATCGATACGATGAACTCGAAGATCGGGACGAAAATTCCGGATGTGAATCTGAGTGCGGTGGCGGCGGCGGATCCCTTGTGGCCGCCGAATCTGGTCGTGCCGGCGGTAAGAGGAGCGGCGATGCCGGCGGTCGCGGGGAAGAGTACCGAGGATCTGATGTTGGGCAAGAGATAGCTAGTAGTTGTCCCCGCCGGGCTGGAGGTTTTCGAAGCGGGTGTAGTCGGCGAGGTAGGCGAGGTGGACGCTGCCGGTGGGGCCGTTGCGTTGTTTTGCAATGATGATCTCGGCTTTGCCCTTGAGGTCTTCGTTTTCGCGATCGTAGTACTCTTCGCGGTGGATGAAGCAGACTACGTCGGCGTCCTGCTCGATGGAGCCGGATTCGCGGAGGTCACTGAGGAGAGGCTTTTTGTCGCCGCCACGCTGCTCGCTGGCTCGGGAGAGCTGGGAGAGGGCGACTACGGGGACTTTCATCTCCTTGGCGAGAGCCTTGAGGCCGCGGGAGATCGCCGAGACTTCCTGGGTGCGGTTCTCGAAGGACTTTGAGCCCGTGTTGCTGCCGGTCATGAGTTGGAGATAGTCGATGACGATGAGGTCGAGCTTGCCTTGCTGCTGTTGTTTGAGGCGGCGGGCTTTGGCGCGCATCTCGGCGAGGGTGATGCCGGGGGTGTCGTCGATGAAGATTTTGGACTCCATCAGTTTTTCGAGGCCGTTGATGAGTTTGGTGCGATCGTCCCGCATGAGCATGCCGGTCTGAATGGCCTTGGAGTTGACGAGTGCCTGGGAGGCGAGCATGCGGCGGAGGAGGCTGGCCTTGGACATTTCGAGCGAGAAGACGGCGACGACTTTGCCCCCGCGGACGGCTGCGTTTTCGGCGATGTTGATTGCCCAGGCGGTTTTTCCCATGGAAGGGCGTGCGGCGATGATGATGAGTTCGGAGTCCTGGAGGCCGCTGGTCATGCGGTCGAAGTCGATGTAGTGGGTGGCGAGGCCGGTGACTTCGCGGCCCTGCTCGTAGAGGGCGTCGATGGAGCCGAAGGAGTCTTTGACGATGGTGGAGATGTCGGAGAAGCCGCCGGTGATGGCATCGTCGGAGATTTCGTTAAGGAGGTGACCGACTTTGTTGAGGACGTCGAGAGCAACCTGGCTTTGATCGCCGGCTTCGTTGAGGCCGATGTCGCAGACGGTCATGAGCTGGCGCATGAGGCTCTTGTCCTTGACGATGCGAACGTAGCTCTCGATGCTGAGTTTGCGCGGGAGGCCTTCGCTGAGAGAGGCGAGGTAGGCGACGCCGCCGATGGAGTCTAGCTCCTTGCGCTTGCGGAGTTCTTCGGTGACGGTAACGATGTCGACGGCGTGGCCGACTTCAGCAAGGTGGAGCATCGCAGTGTAGATGCGGCGATGGGAGTCGAGGGAGAAGTCGTCGGCGCGGAGGAGCATGGTGGCGTCGACGATGGCGAGGGGGTCGACGAGCATGCCGCCGAGGATGGTCGTTTCGGCGTGGACTGAGGCGGGGCGCTGGTCGTCTTCTCGAACTAGGTAGGGGGTTGCCATGGTGGAGTCTGAAGGTTATCGGATGGAGTGGTTAGGAAAACTAGACGGGCTGTGCATCGTGTGGAAATCGCAATCCCTTCCTCTATTTTAGAGGTGATCTTGGGGAGGATCAGAGAGTGGTTATAAGCTGGAGATGTATCTCTGGAGATTCCTCAATGGGTGCAGAGAAGAGTTTGAGTATTCCGTCGGTTGCACAGCGGGACAGAGCCTCGTTTGAGGTCTTGCGTGTCTGGATTGCAGAGCAGGGGCAGCATGTGAGCATTCGGAGCGGGGCGTGGGAGGATCCGTTTGCTTGGGGGATCGTGCTGGCTGATTTGGCTCGGCATATTGCGCATGCGCATGAGCTGCAGAATGAGGGCGTGGATACGGCGGCTTTTTTGCAAAGGCTGCTGGAGGGGTTTCAGGCGGAGATTGATAATCCTACGGATGAGCCTGAGGGTGAGGTTACGCAGTAGGGTCTGGAACCCGCATCCAAAAGGCAGGACATTCGGGCGCGGAGACTCGATTCTATTTGGGTTTGTAGTCCTGGAAGAGCTCGGGGAACTGTTCTTTGAGGGCAGCTACCTTGGGGACGTCGCAGATCTGGATGTAGGGGTTGTTGGGGTTCTTTTCGGCGTAGTCCTGGTGGTAGTCTTCGGCGTCGTAGAAGCCTTTGAGCGGGGTGACTTCGGTGACGATCTTCTTCGGGAAGACGTGGGCGGCGTCGAGTTGGGCGATGTAGGCGGTGGCTATCTTGTGCTGTTCAGGGGTTGTGTAGAAGATGACGGAGCGGTAGGAGGTACCGACGTCTGGACCCTGGCGGTTGAGCTGCGTGGGGTCGTGGACTACGGAGAAGAAGATGCGCAGGAGGGTTCCGTAGGAGATCCGGGCGGGATCGAAGACGACCTTGACGGATTCGGCGTGGCCGGTGGTTTCCGACGAGACCTGATCGTAAGTAGCGGTGGCTGCGGAGCCTCCGGAGTAGCCTGCTGTGGCGGCGGTGACGCCTTTGAGGCGCTGAAAGGTAGTCTGGACACCCCAGAAACAGCCGCCGGCGAAGACTGCGGTTTCAGAGTGGGCTGTGGGGGAGTGCTCGTCGACCGCAGGTGCGGGGACCGGTTCTTTGCGGATGGCTTCTGCTCCCATGACCATTCTCCTTGCGCCTGTCATTAGCAGCGCTGCGATGATTACGATGCCAAAGATGATGCCTACGATTCTGGGTGGCGGTCACCGTTTTTTCTCCAGTGTCTGAGGATCAGACGCGCGCAGGTGCGGGTTGGTTACAGAACCTGCAATTTATGTACGGTGCGGTGGGGGTTTTGGTTTTGCTGAGCAATCCGAGCGGGTGGCACTGGCCTGAACCGTAAACGCTTGCCTCCCGAGGGTTAGATCGTTAGTCTGGATGGCACCACTGGAGTCAGCTATGTCCCTTGTTCGACTTGCGCGAGTCCTTGCCTTCGGTCCTGCTCTGCTCCTTACCATTCCGCGTTTTGCGTTTGCACATACCCCTCAGATCAACGAAGGCGCTTCGGTCAATGAGGACGATCCGCGGATTGGCCGGTGGATGCGCTCGATCGAATCTGACCTGATTGCGGAGAAGTTCGACGAGCTGGAGCGCATGGCAAATGACTATCGCGCTTCGAAGTCTCGCGTGCCGGGTGGCGAATGGCGGCTTCGGCTGTTCTACACCGCGCTTGACGCTCCGCAGCAGACAGATAAGGACACGTTGGATCATCTGTCACACCTGGAACACTGGATGAAGGCGCATCCTGAGTCGATAACGTCGCGTGTCGCGTTGGCGACGAGTCTTCACCGCTGGGCCTGGGTGGCACGCGGCAACAGTTTGGCGAATACGGTGACGCCCGAGGGTTGGCGGCTCTTTGATGAGCGGATCAAAGAGGCACAGGTTGTGCTCGAGGGTTCGGCCAATATACATACGATGTGTCCCCAGTGGTACTCGGAGATGATGACGGTTGGGCTGGCGCAAAGCTGGGACGCAAAGCGCGTGAAGGAGAACTTCGAACGCGGAATTCAGTATGAGCCGGGCTACTACTATCTGTATCTCCAGTACGCCAACTATCTACTTCCCAAATGGGATGGAAATCCTGGAGATGCCGCTAAGTTTGCGAAGTCATCCGCCGACCGACTGGGAGGAGAGGCCGGCGATCTCTTGTACTTCCAGATTGCGACGGTTCTGATCAAACGCGGCGATGGAGATTTTCCAATCAAGGAGATGGACTGGTCGCGCATACAGCGTGGGTACCAGGCTCTGACAACACAGTTTGGAGTTGACCGGCGCACGAAGAACCAACTGGCTTTTATGGCGTACAAATATCGCGATGTGACTGTGTCGCGTCAGCAGTTCGCGCTCATCGGGGACGACTGGGCTCGGGGTGTGTGGCGTGACCGTAAGTTTTTCGACCGCGCGCGGGACTGGTCGCAGGGAAACTGATCTTTCGATGACGAAGAAGATGACCGAAGTTCAGCGGTGCTCGTGGGCTGGAAGCGATCCGCTTATGCTGGCCTACCATGATACGGAGTGGGGTGTGCCAGAGCATGACAGCCGCGCCATGTGGGAGGCGCTGATGCTCGACGGATTTCAGGCCGGGCTTTCGTGGATGACGATCCTGCGCAAACGCGAGGCATTTCGCAAGGCGTTTCACCACTTCGATCCGAAGAAGGTCGCGCGGATGAACGAGGCCGACATTGCGCAACTGCTCCAGAACGAAGGCATTATTCGTTCGCGGGCGAAGATTGAAGCGACAATCAACGGCGCGCGAATCTATCTTGCGATGAAAGATGAGGGCGAGGATTTTGGCGCTTGGATCTGGAAGCTGGCGGGAGGCAAGCCGATTCAAAATCGCGGGCCGGTTCCGCCGAAGACGCCCTTGTCGGAAGAGATTTCGGCTGCTTTGCGGAAGCGGGGCTTCAAGTTTGTTGGGCCGGTGATTGTCTATGCGTGGATGCAGGCAATCGGCATCGTGAATGATCACAGCGCAGATTGCTTCCGGCGCAAGGCGGTTACGAAGAGATAAGGAAAAGCGGCGGGAGAAGGCTTCCTCTCTCGCCGCTCGTTTCTTCTACGTGAGGGTTACTACTGGCGAGGACGCCTGGATTCCTGCTCGGGTGCTCCGGTTGAGTTGGGGAAGATTCCTGGGATCGGCGCAGTGCTTTGGTGCTCGAGCTCGGGGTGCGGGAAGGGCTTGCGCGGCATCATCGCTTCGCGCTCGCTGGTGTTGTAGAGGAAGATCGCTTCGAGGACGGCGCCCTGCTCGAGATCAAGCGCGTGCAACCGGTCGAAGGTGTCCATGTCGGAGTGGTGGGTGCGCGTCTCGTAGTCCATCGGGTCCTGGATGAACTGGAAGCCGGGCAGGCCAACGGCGTCGAAGGAGAGGTGATCAGTACCGCCAGTGTTGCGGTAACTGATCGCCGTCACGCCAAGGTCGGCAAGCGGGGCAATCCACTGGCGGAAGATGGGAGCTACTGCATAGTTCTCCTGTGTGTAGACTCCGCGCACCTTGCCCGTGCCGTTGTCGAGGTTGTAGTAGGCGTCGAGCGCCTCCCACTCTTTGGTTGTCTTAATTGGAGGCTGAGGGGCCGTCGCCTGACCTGGGACTCCGGTCGTGGCGCCGCAGGCTGGTAGTGGTGCGCCTTCGGGTCCGCCGAAGTGATTGTGGACATATCCGCGCGAGCCGCAGAGGCCTTGCTCTTCACCCGACCAAAGCGCGATGCGAATCGTTCGTTTGGGTTTGAAGCCAGTGGCCTTGAGAATGCGCATCGCCTCCATCGCCATGATGGAGCCCGCGCCGTTGTCGGTCGCGCCTGTGCCCGAGATCCAGCTGTCGAGGTGCCCTCCGACCATGACGATCTGATCCTTCAGCTTTGGATCGGTGCCGGGAATCTCAGCGACGGTATCGAAGCCGTGCTCCTGATCGCCAGTGAACTTTGCGTCGATGTTTACTTCAAGCGTTACCGGCACGCGGTTCTGCAGGAGTCGGCCAAGGCGGTTGTAGTGCTCGATCATCATCACCGCGTTGGGAATGGTTACGGCATTCTCCCTTATCTGAGCGCCACGCACAATGTTCGCGCCGTTGTCATCGAAGATGATTCCGGTTCCGCCGCCGTTGCCGCCATCGCGGCTCGGCGTGATGATCGCGGCGACCTTCTCTTCGGTCATCATTTTCAACGCGGCGGTGCGAATCGCAGTCAGGCGGGCGCGGTCGGCGATTAGGCGTGCGATGTCGGGAGCGCCGCGACGACCTTCGCCCGTGGGATAGGTCTCCATCTCCGCCAGCTCTTCAGTGGTGTAGCGATGGAAAAGGGGTTCGGTGATATCGGGCGTCGGCCGCATCGCGCCGAGCAGAACGATCTTGCCGGCGAGCTTGCCTTTGTACTTGTCGAGGTCCTTGACGTCCTGAATGTCCATGTAGACGGCTTCGCCGGTGACGGGTCCGTTGGTCGAAGGCGACCATGGGGCGGCCTGCATCCAGAGCGGTTCGGGATCTGGCGAGACCATCCTTGCCCAGGTATTAATCTGCTGCCAACCCATGCCAAACTCGCCCCAGTCTTCGAGGTGCGCGTTCTCAAGGCCGATCTTGGTCAGCGTATCGCGCGTCCAGGCGTTAGCCTTTGCCATGTTCGGAGAGCCAGTGAGCCGCGGGCCGATGCCGTCTGCGAGAGCGCTGCCAAATTCCATGACGTGCGAGTGCTTGAAACCCTCATCGCGAATCCGCGAATACATCGTCAGATCGACATTTTCGGTTGAGGGCTGGAGACCATAGTAGGAAGGCGTCGTCGGTTCGGAAGGAGCCGCGTCTTTCGGTTTCTTGTCGGCAGAATAGGCGGGAACAGCAAGGCCTGCGACTGCGGCAGTACAAACGCCCCAGCGCACAAAGGCACGAACGAGTGGCATACGCGGTGATCCTCCGAAAACATGGATGAGACTGATTGATGGTGAAAGCGAAGAATAGCAGATATCACGGAGCCGGCGGAGTGAGGCGGAACGGCGTTATCCGTGTCGCAACTGGCGACGAACCCACAGGGTTCCCAAATACGCGAGGGCCAGAGCCAGGACGACGGCGCCTACCGGCAGACCGATAAGTCTGTATGTCAGCGCAAAATCAACCGCATGATGCGTGGCCATGTTGTAGATCAGCACCCCGAAGATCGCAAAAAATGTTGCGGCAAAGAAGGCAGCAAACCCGATCGCGAAACTCATCAGAAGGCTGGTAAACCATCCCAGGTCGCCCAGTGGAACACCAAACAGATAGCCCGAGCCGAAGCCGCGGGCTGTGGTCGAGCTTCTTTGCTGCGATACGTGCGCCATACCAGTAGAATACTGCTTTATGGCAGAAGGTGTTCAGAGCGAGCTGGTCCAGGCAACGCAGGTGATTCATGAAGCAGAGGTGCGGTATGCTCCCAACGGCATTCGCTACGCCTCCTTCGGCGAACATAATCTTGAGCAGAATGATCTGGAGCGCATGGTGCAGGCCGTTCCCATCGCCATCGCGGGTGCCCTCAGTCGCAAGACGTACTACTTTGTTCCGCTTGCTCTGAGTGACCGTCGCGGTGGCGAGGCTACTCTGGTCGCACCGGCCTATACACCCGAGCTTGGCGATCAAGCCATCTGCCACCGCAATGTCACTCATGACGGCACCGAAGCCGTTTTTATCTCAACGCGCCTGCTGGGTGACCGTTTTGCGCTGGCCTTCGAGTTCTTCATAAACATCGGCCACGCCTTCGTCGACGTTATTGGGGTGCCAGAGGCCTTCGATCAACTCGTCTGGGGACAGGCGCTGGCGGATGTCCGAGGGGAGACCAGTCTGGACGCCTGGGAGAGCCGAAACCTCGCACTCTCCAACAACGGCTCACAGGAAAAAGTCGACGGCAAACCGGTGATCGACGAGAAGGCTCGGAATAATTTTCTTGAGTCGGCGTTTTCCGACGCGGTTGCTATCTACCAGCTGTCGCTCTCAGTCGACTTCGACTACTCGGAGCTGCGCGAGCGGGAGTATCCGCTGCTTGCCCCGCAGGCTCTCGCCGACCGCCTTCGCCTCGTTGCCCGGCTGTTTCCACCGAACCTCGGGTACGACTTCGCTATCCGTTACCGCCGCCGCGCTTAAGTCGGGCCTGCAACCAGAACCGGGGAGCGAAATCTAATCGACAGGGAGATGCCCGATGCCTGCGATCCGAACCTGCAAGAGCTGCGGCCAGAAGAACCGACTCGCCGCCAACCACCTGGCAGACACTGGACGTTGTGGTGCCTGCAAGAGTCCTCTGCCGCCGCTGGACGAGCCATTGCCCGTCGACGCTGCCCTTTTTGATGAGATCATTCAGAGTTCGAGGGTTCCGGTTCTCGTCGACTTCTGGGCAGACTGGTGTGGACCATGCCGCGCCGCCGCTCCGGAGGTGGCCCGCACGGCCAAGGAGATGGCCGGACAGGCAGTTGTTCTGAAGGTCGACACGGACCAGAATCAACATCTTGCCTCACGATTTAACGTGCGCGGCATCCCAAATTTCGCTGTCTTCCACTCCGGAAAACTCGTTCGCCAGCAGGCGGGAGTCGTCGGCCATGACGAGATGGAATCGTGGCTCAAATCCGCGATGCACGCAGCGACGGCATAGATTGCCGGCGTGCCGCGCTGGGGTAGTTTCACACCGCGAGGCGCGTCATGCGAGCGGAGGTTTTGCGAAGGCCTTACCAGTCGCGTCCATGGTGAGGAATCGGCGAGCAATCTCCCTCAGTCAAATAACACCGCAGAAGACCGCAGACCACCGTACATCCGGCACCAAGAATCATCATGAGGACGCCCGAGGAGATGCGGCCAGTGAAGTAGGGAAAAAGGAAGACCGCGACTCCTGCATACATAAGAATCGTCAGAACAATTCGTAGAATGCTCTTCGTCACGTTCCACCTCCCGGCCCGCTTCACCAGCAGTCTGAAGAAGCAAGGTCGATCGTCCGTCTTCGATGCGCGCCTGGGCGAATAGCTTCGTCCTTGGCCACGGTACCGGAGATACTACCTCATTTCGACGAAATTAGACCAGATTTTGTCTGGCTGACCTGGGATGTTGGCTGAAACCCGGCCTGCACCCTAGATTCACCCTGTTATGATGCCCATTGCAAAGACAGCTCCCAGAATGGCGCTAGCATCTTCGACGAGTGCCACTGGCCAATCCTTGCCGCCGAACCGGTTGACCAACTCACGGCGGATGAGGAAGCCCGCAAAAGCTCCAATCAACGCGCCGCCGACCCCGAGAATGATGCCTTCGATATCAGATCCTTCGAGACCGGCCGCGACGATCGCACCGATCAGGCCCCCGATCACGACCCTCGCCAACAGAGGGGGAAGAGCGGTCCGGTTGGGCGTCTTTGGGAGCTTGTCCGCGATGAACTCTGCGAGCGCCAGCACGGTGAAGATGAGAGTGGTGGATAGCTTGCCCACCCACGCCGCCCAGGTGTCGTCGAGCGGGAGATAGCCTTCATGAGCAAACCAGCAAAGCACCGCGATGGCCGTCATGGAGCGCATGCCGGTAACCACGCCAAGCAGAGGGATGGCGATCAGCCACGTCATTATCTGCATCGCCATAACGTTCTCCTCTCGGCAGAATTGCCAGGGATAGCCGGATAGCAACCCGGTCTAGCCTTTCAAGAGAGAACTATACTCGCAGATTGTTTGCTGGCAACGGGGATGCCTCAACCTCGTTACGCAGGGTTCAAGCGAGCGTGCTTATTAGTTCCGCAGCCAGCCATAGAGAGGAAACTTCTCCGCGAGTTCCATCACCTGACCGCGAATCTGCTGCAGTTTTGCGACATTTGAGCGATGGTCGAGAGCCTCGGCAATCCATCCAGCAATGACGCGCATCTCCGGTTCTTTCATCCCGCGGGTTGTCAGTGCAGGCGTACCGATGCGAATGCCGCTTGGCTTCATGGGCGGATTTGTGTCGTAGGGGATTGCGTTCTTGTTGACGGTAATTCCGGCTTCGCCCAGTGCATGTTCTGCCTCGGAGCCGAGCATCCCCTTCTGGAAGACATCGATCAACATGACGTGCGTGTCGGTTCCGCCGGAGATGATGCGGTAGCCTTGGCCGGCCATGGCTTCGGCTAAAACCTTAGCGTTTGTTACGACTTGCTGGGCGTAGGCGGCGAACTCGGGCTGCAGGGCTTCGTTGAAGGCAACGGCTTTGGCCGCAATGATATGCATCAGTGGGCCACCCTGCTGGCCAGGAAAGACGCTGCGATCAATGCCTGCAGCGAACTCCTGTTGGCAGAGAATGAGGCCGGCGCGTGGGCCGCGCAGGGTTTTGTGGGTAGTGGTGGTGACGACGTGGGCGTGAGGGACTGGTGACGGGTGCACGCCTCCGGCCACGAGACCGGCGAAATGTGCCATGTCTACAACGAGATACGCGCCTACTTTGTCGGCGATGGCACGCATGCGGGGGAAGTCGAATTGGCGCGGGTAAGCGCTGCCTCCGCCTACGATGACCTTGGGTTTTTCGCGCAGGGCGGTGGCTTCAAGTTCATCATAATCAACGGTTTCAGTGTCTTTGCGGACCTGGTAGCCGACGATGCGGTAAAGTTTGCCCGAGAAGTTCAGCTTGTGGCCGTGCGTAAGATGCCCGCCATGAGCAAGATCCAGGCCCAGGATAGTGTCGCCGGGGTTGAGGAGTGTCATGTAGGCGGCGGCGTTGGCCTGGGAGCCGGAGTGGGGCTGGACGTTGACGTGGTCGGCGTTAAAGAGGCGTTTGGCGCGGGTTCTGGCGAGGTCTTCGACAATGTCGGCGTATTCGCAGCCGCCGTAGTAGCGCTTGCCTGGGTAGCCTTCGGCGTATTTGTTGGTGAATACGGTGCCTGCGGCTTCGAGGACGGCTCTGCTGACGAAGTTTTCCGAGGCGATCATCTCGAGGCCTTCATGCTGGCGCTTGATTTCATTGGAGATTTGAGCGGCGATCTCGGGGTCGCTGGTGGCCAGCGGGGCGTTCAGGTCGATGGGCATGGGGTTATTTTATGTCACTGTTTTGGTGATTTTTTTTTGTGGCTGGGTTTTGTGGTTTTGCTGTGTTTTTCGAGGGGTTTTTGGGAAAAGGTGATTTTTTGTGATGGTTTTTTGTGGTGGGTCGATGGTGAGTGCGTGGTTTTTCGTGGTGCGTTGGCTGGTGGTTTCTGGAGGCTAAAAATATGCCACTTTTTTGAACTTTATTTTGGGTAGGGTGTGGAAATTCCAATTTGGGAATCGTGCACCGAAGTACCGAGAGAGCCAATTGTGATGGGTGGGTTTCGGGTTTCCTCTAGCTATAGTCGAAGACGGTTTGACGAGAGGATAACGAGATGCCGGAGTGGATGATGGGGGTTGGGTTCGTTCTGATTTTGATTGCGCCTTGTTTGATTGCTATGCGTACGGGGATTGAGGAGGCGGAGGATTAGTGTGGCAGTGGTCGGTTCTGAGTTCTCAGTTGTCAGTTGTTGATTGCGAGAAGCGCAGAGAACTTTTGATTGGCCGAGTTATTACTGGACGGCCTTTTGTTTGTCGACGAGTGGGGGCCGTTGCGCGATCCCCCATTCTTTTCGATGAATCGAAAAGAATGGGGCACCCGCGTTCGCAGTTGAAATGGGTCGGGCGGTGTGGTTGAGTTGAGACCCTCGGGGTCCTTCGACTGCGGGCTACGCCCTCCGCTCAGGATGACGGCTCTGGAATCTGCGGGGCGAGGGTGGCCGGGGAGGGGTTTTGGGCGAGGCGTTTGAATTCGTTGTAGATGAAGTGGCCGAGGTACCAGCCGTCGAGGTATTTGAAGGGGAACTCGCCGGTGGTGTAGTGGCCGCAGGGGAGAGTTTTGCCGACGTAATCGACTTTCAGGGCGTCGAAGTTTTTGTGGACGTCGAAGGAGTAGTCGAGGGGGAAGGTGAGGTCGTAGGTCGCGTGAATGACCAAAGAACGGCGAGGTTTTTCCGGGTTTTTTGTGGCGAAGCGGTCCATGTAGGACATGGGGCTGACGATGGAAAAGATCTCGCGGACCTGGTCCTGATTGAGTCCTGACTGCTCGAAGGCTGCGCGGATGTGGCGGGTGGATTGGCCGGTCCAGACGACGTCGCCGAACCAGGTGGAGGCGTGGTTGAAGGCGCAGACCTGGAGGCGCGGGTCGAAGGCGGCGGCGATGAAGGCGTAGCAGGAGCCGAGGGATGTGCCGAGGACTCCAAACTGCTCGTAGCCTTGTTGTTCGAGCCAGTCGAGGCAGCTGCGGATGTCGACTATGGCCTGGCGGCAGGCCTGGGTGGTGCGGCCGACGTTGGAGCTGACGGCGTAGTCGGAGCGCTCGAGCTCTGCAGGGCGGCGGATGTCGTGGTAGGGCTTGGAGAGGCGGAGGCAGGAGATGCCGAAACGGTTGAAGAGAGTGCAGAGGGCGTTGTGGGAGAAGGCGTCGGCGTTCCACTGGGGCATGACGATCATGGCCTGTTTGGGTTTGCCGTTTTGGCTGGCGGAGGGTCTGGGTAGAGAAGCGGGTTTCTCCACTCCGCCTCCGGCTCCGGTCGAAATGACGACGTTTCGGGAGTTAGAGCCAGGGGAAGGGCCGGTCGAAATGACGGCGTTTTTAGTTCGTGGAGATCTGTGTTCGTGCGCGGGGAACCAGCGGGCGTTGACGGTGTCGTTTTCGGGGTAGCGGGTGCGGAGGGGTGAGGTGAAGCGGAGGAACTCGGCTACGTCGAGTTCGCCGGTCTCTGCCTGGCGCTTGATTTCGGCGTCTTCCTGGAGGGTCTCGGGGCGGACGTTGGTGGGAAAGAGCTGGGGGTGGCGGGCTTCGAGGCGGAAGTCGGTGGGAGTGGTGTAGCTGTAGAACTCGGCGGCGCGGGCTACGATGTCGGCATTGACGGCGGACATTCTTTCGTAATCGGAGAGGTGCGGGGCGGCAGCTACGGCCATGGGGCTGAAGTCTTCGAGCCAGTCGAAACCCCATTCAAGGGGACGGACGATGCGATTGGTGTCGCGTGTGGTGAGCGCGGTTTCCCAAGCGTACATCCACTTCGCGTAGAGCTGAGAGAGCATTCTCTACAAGTTTAGCAAGTCGCGGCAGCAGGTCAGGCGGGAAAGTTGGTGCCGCATATAAAGAGGTTAGTACATGGCCTGACGTTGTCAGGGCAGATATAAAGCTTGCTGCAGTTTTTGGGACACTTGGGCGGCTTTGGTTTTCTTCCCACCGCAACGAGTCTGGCTTCGATGTTCGCGCTAGTCGCGCGTGAACCTGCAGCAGATTTGATTGCGCTTTTCTTTACCATGAACTTCTCCTGATCTTGTGGATAGATTTGGACCGGATAACACCTATGAACGCGTCTCCTATCTACACAACTTCTTTAATCTCCTTCCCAGATCAGGTGCGAGCATCCGCCGGCGTTCAATCCGCATATCAAAAGAGGTGGACAGCCAACAGCATTTGTACCGCAGATGTAGAGGTGACCACAGGTCAGTTTGGGACAACGGGGCTTGGGTACCAATTTCGATTTGGCGGCAGCCGCTATCCTGGCTTCGATGTTCGCGCTGGTCGCACGGGAACCTGCGGCAGGCTTGACTTTGTCGATGTTCTTTATCATTTGCTCGACTGCGGAGATCAGTTGATCCCGGCTCTTTGGGCTCATCACCGGCGAATCGGCAGCACGCTTGATTGCCACTTTTCTTTTCATGATTTCTCCTGGATCTATTGGGCGTTGGACCCTATTGCTACGAAGTACTAGCTACAGAAGACGACTTTCCCTAGCTACATCCTGGTTTCGTTTCGTACACATCGCCAGCCACTACCTGCTCGCTGACGGGTAGTGGGTTTTCCTGCTCTGAGAGGAACGCTTCGTAGGCATCGGCTACGGCGCCTTTGAAGCGCGCGCCAAAGCCATCGCAGAAGTTTGAAAAGTATTCTCCATGAATCTCTTCGGCTAGTACGGCGCATCCTCCGCCGCATTGAAGAGAGTATGCGCAACTTTCGCATGTGGGATTTGTGGCGACGGTTCGGCTGCGCCATTTTTGAAACATCGGCATTTCGTAGACAAATTTGTTATCGGTTCCAATTCGACCGATGCGAATTTGCGAATCACCCATCCTTTCCCAGCAGGCGTAGATATCGCCAAAGGGATCGAAGATGTACATGCCGCTGTGTGCGCCGCAGAAGCTTGCTTTGAAGTCGGCGATGGGGTCGATCTCGGGTTGCTGGAAGAGAGCTAGTGCGCGTCTCTTCATGCTGTCGTCGGGCCTTTCAATCACGTTCAGAAGCTGATCTTCCTGCTGCATCTTCTGCAGGGATTGCCCGAGCTGATAACTGTTCAAGAGCCTTCCGTTGTTGGGAAAGTTTGCAGTTGGCTGGATGGGGGCGACATAGATTCGGAAGTTTTTGTAGTTGGTCCAGCCTCTTTGCGCGGCCTCCATGGCCAGGCCAGGGATATCGGCGAGATTGTCCTTGCAGACATTGACGCGAATACTGACGAGGACACCACGGTCGAGCGCGAGAACAATGTTTCGCGCGATCTTTTCGAAGGAGCCGTGGCCGTCTGCGTAGATTCTGAACTGGTCGTGCGTGCGCGGAGGGCCGTCGAGAGTTATCTGGAGGCTTGAGAGTGCGTCAGGGCCAAGCAGATCGCAATAGGTCTCCAGTTCCGTGCCATTGGTCACCGCGCCAAAGACTGCTGGGCCGAGCGCGGAGGCACGGCGCACGATGTACTCGACGATCTCGCGATTGGCTGCGAGGAGCGGCTCTCCGCCGAAGAATGTAAATTGACGGGTGTCCATCTTTGAATCGGGGTCGGCATTTTCGAGA
>Ga0210388_10001670_pt1 | contig 17428 bp, 11 predicted proteins | sample IncBWC19OmetaG_FD_155485 | JGI IMG/M metagenome (GOLD analysis project Ga0210388, IMG submission 155485) | Forest soil microbial communities from Barre Woods Harvard Forest LTER site, Petersham, Massachusetts, United States - Inc-BW-C-19-O ... | reverse complement strand
AGTTCGGTTCTGCAATCCCTGGCGCCAAGTTTGTCTGTCTGGCGGATTATGCGAATTCTCGCGGAGCCGCCGATATGGGGTTGTATCCCGATCTGTTGCCGGGATATCACCCGACGAGTGGAAGCAGCCGGTTCCATCAGGAATGGGGGGAAATCCCGAAGGTCGCCGGCCTTGATTTGGATGGCATGTTGGAAGCCGGGAAGGCGGGCGCGTTAAGGGCTGTTTATGTTCTGGGGTCGAATCCTGTCGGACGATTGAAGATCGATCCGTTTGTTTTCTCGAAGAGCTTTGTCGTCGTGCAAGATATGTTTCTGACTGAAACCGCGGTGATGGCCGACGTGGTGTTGCCGGCCGCGAATGCTTACGAAAAGTCGGGAACATTCACCAATACTTGCGGCGACTTGCAACTGGTGAAGAAAGCCGGCGAAGTCACGGACACGAAAACTGATTTTGAGATGATCGTACGCGTCGCGGATGCCATGGGATTCGATGTACGCCGGCTGGTGCCTTTCGGCGGCGGCACCTATGCTGACATGGGCCAGTCTCGCGGGGCACAGTCGGGCGAGGCTGACCGTCATGCGGTGTGGCTTGAAGCGCATGGGCTGGAGCCGAAGATGAGCCCGTTTGATCCCACAGCGATTCTGGACGAAATTCAGCGGCTGGTTCCGGGCTATGACGTGTCTCGCATGAATCTGCTGGCGGGGAACAGCCAGCATACGTCGCTGACCGAGGCTGGGCCTGGAGTGGCGCATCAAACAGAGGCGATCGCTCCCGCGAACGATACTCTTTTCAGTTCTGGAACCCTGGGACGTTATTCGCGCGCGTTGAAGTCGGTGATGGAGAGTCACGAGGTCAAGCCCGCTGAGGTCGCGGCGGACTGATTGTCGAGCATTAGAATTCCGGCATTTTGGAGAGCAAGGCATTGTCGGTTGGCGTTTTCATACTCGTGTCGGTGATCAAGTCGATGATTGTGCTCGTCGTGCTGCTGACGGCGGTTGCGTACACGGTTTGGCTGGAGCGGAAGGTCGTTGGCCACATGCAGAATCGATGGGGCCCGACGCGGGTTGGGCCGTTTGGATTGCTGCAGCCCGCGGCTGACGGCATCAAGTTTTTGTTCAAAGAAGACCTGACGCCTCCGCACGTTTACAAGCCGCTTTTTCTGGCGGCACCGATGATGGCGCTGATTTTTGCTCTGACCTCAATATCGGTGATTCCGTTTGGCAATAGCTTCACGCTAGGTCCGTTCACCGTGCCCCAATTCCTGCCGTTCCATTGGGGTGGTGCCGTAATTGGACCGTACAGCATTCCGTTCCAGATTACCGACGTGAATATTGGGCTGCTGCTGATTCTGGGCGTTACTTCGCTGGGAGTGTACGGGGTTGCCCTGGCGGGATGGTCCTCGAACAACAAGTATTCGCTACTTGGAGGACTTCGCGCGAGCGCACAGATGGTGAGCTATGAAATTGCACTGGGACTCTCGCTGGTTGGAGTCCTGATCCAGTCGGGCAGCTTTAGTCTGCGCGCAATCGTCGATGCGCAGGGAGGACGCTTCCTAGGATTCATTCCTCGCTGGAATATTTTTCACGGACAGTTCATCGGCTTCTTCATTTATTTGATGGCGGCGTATGCCGAAACTAATCGCATTCCATTTGACATGCCAGAGGCGGAAACCGAACTGGTCGCGGGATACCACACCGAATACAGTGCAATGAAGTTCGCCATGTTTTTCATGGCCGAGTATTCCAACATGATCACGGTTGCTTGCCTGGCCACGCTGCTGTTTTTCGGGGGATGGCACGGACCGTTGTTTGGACCTCCTTTGCTGCGCTCGTTGCTGCCGGTGTTCTGGTTCGGCGCGAAGATTTTCTGTTTTCTCTTTCTTTATATCTGGGTGCGTGGGACGTTGCCACGCTTCCGCTATGACCAACTGATGTCTTTCGGCTGGAAGTTTCTGCTGCCGCTGGCGATTGCGAATCTGGTGGCAACGGCGATTGCCGTAGCCTGGTAAGAGCAGCTGTCAGTACCCAGTACCAGTTGCCAGCAAGAACACTGGGCTTGACTCGGAACGGGGTACTGGCAACTAGGTCGTGAATTCATGAGTTTCCATCTCATACTTTTTCTCGCGTTCGGAGCAGTTTGCGTGGCTGGGGCGGTTAACCTGCTGGTGCAACGCCATCCCATCAACAGCGCGCTGTCGCTGATTGCGGTAATGGCGGCATTGGCTGGCGAATACCTGCTGCTGGGCGCTGAGTTTGTCGCGGCGGTGCAGGTTATCGTTTACGCCGGCGCCATCATGGTGTTGTTTGTCTTTGTCATTATGCTGCTGAACGCAGGCGAAGAAGAGCACACCAATGGCAGCCGGGTCGCGCTTCTATTGGGTGTGCCGGGAGTGCTAACTGGGAGCGTGCTGGTGGCATGGGTGGTGCTGCAGCATTCCGGGGCTGAAGCCGTGCCGATCGGCGCACTGCCGGGGCATCCTACCGATATTGCCCAGCTTCTTTTTCACGATTTCCTCTTGCCCTTTGAAGTCACTTCGGTGCTGATTCTGATCGCCATCATGGGCGCCGTGGTTCTGGCCAGCAAGCCGGAAACGCCGGCGGGGGAGACGGACTGATGGTTCCCTCATACATTCCGCTGTCGTATTACCTGCTGCTGAGCGGATTTCTATTTGCCTGCGGCGTGGTTGGATTTCTGATCAAGCGCAACATCATCACCATTTTCATGTCGATTGAGCTGATGTTGAACGGGGTGAATCTTTCGTTTGTGGCGTTTGCGGCGCACTGGCATGCGCTTGCGGGGCAGGTATTTGTTTTCTTTGTGATGGTGGTGGCGGCGGCGGAAGCGACTGTTGGACTGGCGATCATTATCGCGGTGTATCGCACGCGCGAGACTTTGAACGTGGATCAGGTGAACCTGCTCAAGCTATGAACCCGAATCTCAATTTATGGCTGATCCCGGTTCTGCCGCTGGCGGGCGCTGCGATCAACGGCTTTCTCGGAAAGAGGTCTTCGCGGCAGGCCGTCAGCGCCGTCGCGTTGGTCTTCAGCGGCGCAGCTTTTGCGATGACGCTGTGGGTTGCGATCCGATTTGCTTCGCTGTCACTTCCCTACCAGGAGTTTGTTGCGCACTGGATCCGCATCGTCGGCTTCAGGGCGGACTTCGCCTTCTATCTGGACCAGTTGTCTTTGGTCATGTTGCTGGTGGTTACTGGAGTCGGCTTCCTGATTCATATTTACTCCGTCGGCTACATGTGGGACGACCCCAGCTACTACCGCTTTTTCAGCTACCTGAACCTGTTCATGTTTTTCATGCTCACGCTGGTGCTGGCAAACAACTACTTGCTGATGTTCATCGGGTGGGAGGGAGTGGGGCTGGCGTCCTATCTGCTGATCGGATTCTGGTTCACGAAGGATTCCGCGGCGTCGGCGGGCAAGAAAGCGTTCATCGTGAACCGCATCGGTGATTTCGGGTTTCTGATCGCGTTGTTCCTGCTGATCAAGCACTTTGGATCGCTAAGTTTTGATCAAGTGTTTCGCAGCATCTCTCCTCTGGGCGTGGAGACGGCGGGTGCAGGAACGCTCACGGCCATCGGCCTTTTGCTTATGGTGGGTGCTGCTGGCAAGTCGGCACAGATTCCGCTGTACGTGTGGCTCCCCGATGCGATGGAGGGTCCCACGCCAGTTTCGGCGTTGATCCATGCAGCGACCATGGTGACGGCGGGCGTTTATATGGTTTCGCGTTCGCATGTAATTTTTGAACGGGCCCCTACTGCGCTGATGGTTGTGGCGATTATTGGAACGCTGACCGCATTTTTCGCGGCGACGATCGGCATCGCTCAGACTGACATCAAGAAAGTTCTCGCCTACTCAACTATTTCGCAGCTCGGTTACATGTTCATGGCTTGTGGAGTTGGCGCTTTCTCGGCGGGAATTTTCCACCTGATGACCCATGCGTTCTTCAAGGGCCTCCTGTTTCTCGGTGCCGGTTCCGTGATTCATGCTGTCGGTGGCGAGCAGGATATGCGCAAGATGGGCGGGCTCAGGTCGTACATCCCGTGGACGTTTCTCACGATGTTCATCGCGACGCTGGCCATCGCAGGCATTCCGCCGCTGGCGGGATTCTGGAGCAAGGACGAAATTCTCTGGAAGGCTTACCAGGTTAGCTGGGTGTACTGGGGAGTCGGCGTAGTTACTGCGTTCATTACTTCTTTTTACATGTTCCGCCTACTGTACATGACGTTTTTCGGCGACTACCGCGGAGGCCAGGAGCACGAACACGGCTCCCACGGGCACGATGCGCATGGACATGGCGAACCGCACGAGAGCCCGACGGTCATGCTTGTGCCTCTGATGATCCTGGCGCTGCTGTCTTTGTTCGGAGGGTTTGTAGGGTGGGGTCACCATTTCGAGCATTTTCTCGCGCCGGTGTTGGGCGGAGAATCTGCGAGCGAAGCCGCAACTAGCATCACTGAATGGGTACTGATGGGCATTTCGATTCTGGCCGCCGTGTCGGGATGGATGTTGGCCCATCTGCTCTACAGCGCGCGTCCCGAATTGCCGCAGAAGATTGCCGATTCGCTGGGCGACTTCTACCAGGCAGTCGTGCACAAGTACTACATCGACGAACTTTACGCCGTGCTTTTCGTCAAGCCGTTGATCGAGGGCTCGACCCGAATTCTCTGGCAGGATGTGGACAGAAAGGTCATCGATGCTTCCGTGAATGAATCCGCGGACGGGGCGCGCCAGGTTTCCGACGAAGTTCGGCAGATGCAATCCGGGAACATTCGCTCTTACGCGGGCTGGATCGCGGCCGGCTCGGCGGCCGTGATTGCTTTCATGATCTGGATGGGGGCGCGATGAGCACTGGTGATCTCAGCCCGATCATTCTTACTCTGGTGACATTCACGCCTCTGGTGGGCGGACTGCTGCTGATGCTGTTGCCGCGCCGCGATCGCGACATCCGCATTTTTGCTCTCGTCATTTCGCTGCTGACATTTGTTTTGTCCCTCCACCTACCAGTCTATTTCGTTCGCGGGCAAACTGACTTTCAGTACCAGATCGATAAGCAGTGGGTTTCCACTCCGAATATCCACTATCACATGGGGGTGGACGGGTTCTCGTTGTGGCTGGTAGTCCTGACTACATTTCTCACGCCGCTCTGCGTACTGATTTCCTGGAAGTCGATTCATGAGCGGGTGAAGGAATTCTTCATTCTGCTTTTGATACTGGAGACTGCTCTGATCGGGGTCTTCACGTCTCTCGACTTGTTCCTCTTCTACTTCTTCTGGGAAGCCACACTGATCCCGATGGCGTTGCTCATTGGCATTTTCGGCCATGAGCGCAAAGTGTATGCCGCAGTAAAGTTTTTCATGTACACCATGATCGGCTCGGTGTTCATGCTGGCTGCGATTCTTTGGCTTTACGCGCATACGGGGAGCTTTGACTTTGTTGTGATTCGCGATGCGATCGCGAGCGGAACTGTTCCGAAATTCCCAGCCGCTGCGCAGTGGCTTTTTCTCGGTTTCTTTCTGGCATTTGCGGTGAAGGTTCCTCTGTTTCCCTTCCATACGTGGTTGCCCGATGCGCACGTGGAAGCGCCGACTGCGGGGTCGGTGCTGCTAGCCGGAGTGCTGCTCAAGATGGGCACCTACGGAATGCTGCGTTTTAACCTCGGCCTGTTTCCTGAGCAATCGCGGCAGAATGCTCCATGGGTCATGACGCTTGCCTTGATTGGGATTATTTACGGCGCGCTGGTGGCCATGGTGCAGCCCAACATGAAGAAGCTGATCGCATACTCGTCCGTCAGCCATCTTGGATTCGTTGTGCTCGGAATTTTCAGCTTCACCCAGGCGGGATTGAACGGGGCCATGTTCGTGATGCTGGCGCACGGAATTTCTACAGGCGGGCTGTTCATGCTGGCGGGAATTCTGCACGAGCGCCGGCATACTTATGAGATCAGCGAGTTCGGTGGACTGGCCTCGCCCCTGCCGGTATATGCCACAACCTATCTGGTGATTGTTTTAGCGTCGGTGGGTCTGCCGCTTCTCAATGGCTTCATTGGTGAGTTCCTGGTGTTGAGCGGCGCATTTCAGGATAAGCCGGTTTACGGGATACTCGGCGCCACCGGCATCATTTGGAGCGCAATCTATTTGCTCTGGATGTATCAGCGGGTGTTTTACGGCAAGGTCACACATTCCGTAAACAATTCTTTGAGCGATCTTTCCGGGTTCGAGAAGATCGCGATTTGGCCTTGCGCCGCGGTTGCGCTGGTGATGGGAGTAGCGCCGATTCTGTGGCTCGCGGCGATTGATCCGGCGGTTCAGGCGGCACTCACGCCCGTTGTGCGAATGGCGAGCAGGATGGTGGGGCAATGATAGTGACATTGTCCCTCGTGCCGGACTACTCGCAGTCGCTGCCCCAGAGCGCAGATTATGTCCGCATTCTGCCCGAGATTGTTCTTTCAATTTTCGGCATGATTGTGATGTTGCTCGAACCTCTGCTCGATGAAGAGAAGGGTCAGAAGCTTCTGGGCCTGATCGCTTTTCTGGGGGCGCTGGCGGGGCTCGGGGCTACATGGTTCATGGCACAGTCCCCAGGGCTGGCGTTCTGGAACATGGTGAAGGTGGATGGATTCAGCGTCTTCTTCCATATCCTGGTGATTGCGATTGCCGCTATCGTGATTCTTTGTTCATATGAGTACCTGGCGGTGCAGCGGATTCGCGCTGGGGAATACTACGCGTTGATTCTTTTCGGCGTGGTCGGCATGGCGCTGATGTCCTCGGCCATCGAGCTGGTCCTGATTTTCATCGCGCTTGAGATTTCCTCGATCTCTTCCTATGTGCTGGCGGGATTTCGCAGGCACGAGGCTGCGAGCGCCGAATCTTCGCTGAAGTACTTTCTCCTGGGCTCGTTTGCCACGGCGTTTTTCCTGTACGGAGTAGCGTTGATGTTTGGGGCCACGGGCTCGACGAATATTGATCAGATCGGCAGCACCTTGCGGGCCGGCCCGGTCCCATTGCTGGCGTTCGTGGCAGTAGCATTGATGTTCGTGGGCCTGGGCTTCAAGGTGGCTGCGGCGCCGTTCCACATCTGGACTCCTGACGTGTACGAAGGAGCACCGGCGCCGGTTGTTGGTTTCATGTCGACCGCGCCCAAGGCGGCGGCCTTTGCAGTTTTGTTGCGCCTGGTTTTCGTGATCGACGTGCACGGCCTGGTCTGGGTCGTCTGGCTTGCAGCGGCGCTCTCCATGACTTTGGGCAACATGGGAGCTCTGGTGCAAGACAACGTGAAGCGGCTGCTGGCTTATTCCGCGATCGCGCACGCGGGTTATACGCTGGTCGCATTCGCAGCTGCGCCTGCCCTGGGAACCTCGGCTGCAATGTTCTATCTCGCGGCGTATGCCGCCATGAATCTGGGTGCGTTTGCAGTCGTCAGCCACTTCGCCAACGCAGGTGAGCGTTATGTGACACTTGAAGACTACGAAGGTCTGGGCCGCAGCTCTCCACTACTAGCCGCGACGCTCACCATCTTTTTGCTCTCGCTAATCGGGATCCCGATGACCGGGGGGTTTTTTGCAAAGTTCTATGTGTTCAATGCGGCGGTGAAAACCAACTTGATCTGGCTGACAATCATTGGTGTCGTCAATGGCGGCGTCGGTGCGTATTACTACCTGCGCATCATCGTGATGATGTACATGCGGGAGTCCCGGAAGGAAGTGCCTGTCACCCCGGTTCCAATCGCGCTCGGTTTCGCGCTGGCGTGCTGCCTCGCCGCCACTATTTATCTCGGAATATTCCCCAACCGCGTGTTGCAATTTGCTCAAGACTCCGCTCAGCAACTCGTGCAGGCCGCGCCCGAGGCTCCTCCTTCCACAGCCGGTTCAATGGTTCCCGAAGCACTCCGGTAAGGAAGCGAGCCAAACGCGCGACTATTGTGTCGCAACAAACGCGACACATCGCGCGGCTCGCCCAGATCCTTGGCTGCACAAAGAACGCTTGCTCAGACAATCGAAAAGCAAGAGTATCCCCACCCATAAATTCAATCGCGGTCGCGCACCAAGGGAACGAAGAGCACAAGTTCGCGAAGGGAGATTGCGGGCTGACCGTTCTGCATTCGGACGAACTGCAACTGCTGAGAGCCGGGAGAGCCGACGGGGATGATCATGCGTCCGGAGTCGCGGAGTTGGGCGAGCAGAGCCCGAGGCAAATCAGAAGCAGCTGCGGAGACAAGAATGGCGTCGAACGGAGCCTCGGCGGCGAGGCCGAGCGTGCCGTCTGCGGTGAGAATTTGGACGTTGGGAGAGCCAAGTTCGCCGAGAAGATTGCGGGCACGGTCAGCCAAGGCCGGGTGGCGTTCAATGGAGAATACCTGGGCCGCCAGTTCGGCGAGCAGAGCGGTGACGTAGCCGGAGCCAGTTCCAACTTCGAGAACCTTATCGGCGGGCGTGAGTTGGAGAGATTCGAGCATGCGGGCAACGATGTACGGCTGAGAGATGGTTTGGCCGTCACCGATGGGCAGAGGATGATCCTCGTAGGCCTGGCCCTGGTATGGTGCGGGAACGAAAAGGTGGCGGGGGACGCGAAGCATGGCTTCGAGAACACGCGGGTCAGAGATGCCGCGGGCCCGGAGTTGCGAGTCGACCATGAGTTGGCGCGCGGCGGTCGGGTCGGACATGAGTTGCGGCTTTGGCGCTTCCGCTTTCGATCCTATTGCTTGCGGTGTCGGATGCGCACGTCGAAGCTGACCACACCATTCTGGTCGCGGTTGCCGACGAGGGAAACGTTGCGATTCACATAGTACTCCCCCTCGATTATCTGCTGCGAACTCTGCGAGACGTTGGTGGAGTAGGTGAGGGACAGGTTGTTGGAGAACTGCTGCTCGATGGTGATCTGGGGACCGTTGCTGATGGGATTGGTCTCGGTGGTAAGTCCCTGAGGATCGATCTTGATGTTGCTGGCGCCGAACAGACGGTCGAGACGGCTGCTGACGGTTGAGTTGAGCGCCTGGCTGAGGATGAGGGCGCTGGCCTGGTCGGAAAAGGCACCCTGACCGCCCTGCTCCTGAAGTTGTGCAGATTCCTGGTTGGTGCGGCCGAGAGCGAGGAGAGCGATGATATCGGATTTGGGCAGAGGGGGTTCGGAGCGGTAATTAATATTCAGCCGGTCGGGCGTGCCGGTTGCCGTGATGTTGAGGTCGTAGTTGCGGACATGGCTGGAGGCCTGCAGATTGAATTGGGGCTCGATGGCGACCGGATTGGCAAAAGTGATATCGCCGCGCTCGAGAGTGAAGCGGATGCCGTGGAAAGTGGCTTGACCCTCAAGAATATCGACCCGGCCAAGGACGGCGGGCCGGGCCACGGAGCCGCGCAGCCGCAGATCAGCATCTCCGGAGAGGCGAGCGATCGCGGTCCGCATCTGGAGTTCCGGTGCAGTCACGACGTGGATGTCGAGTTTTATGTTGTTGAGCGGGGAGTTGGCCGTCGTAATGGTGGAGAAATTGCGGCTGCGCTCAAGATAGCTGCTGAAGTCGAAGCCCGGGGTCACGGCCATCTTGTTGATGCTGATGTCGCCAGAGACGGTGGAGGCGGAGCGCGTGCCCACCCAATGCAGTTCGGCATCGGCCGTAGAACTGACCCCAGGAGGATAGCGCAAGCGCACATCCTTACCGGTGGCGGTGAGATTAAAGTTGAGTTGCTGATTGAAGTAGGTCGCATCGCCTTTGAGGTCGAGCGTGCCACCTCCCGTGCGGGCAGTAAGTGTCTCTATGAGCGCGCGATCACGAGTGAACATAAGCGAGCCATTGAGTTCGCTCAAGCCGCTGGGCAGCCCGGCATAGGAGAGCGAACCGTTCGCGACCTGCAGGCGGCCATGAGGGAAGGGGTCGGCGAGTGTGCCACCGATCTTCAGGTTCAATGTGACGAGACCCGTAGAAGTAACATTGGAATCGAAGCTGGAGAGCAATTTGAGGTCAAGACGTCCGTTGGCCGTGAGATCGAGTGCGCGGTCGCCAGTGAGCTGGACGGACCCATGCGCCGTGAGGTCAGTTCCCTCCCCCACAAAGTGGAGTTGCTGGATGTTGACGGACTGATTGGCGACCGAGAAGAGAATGGGATCCTGGCTCCGCACGGTAGCATTCGCGACATCGAACGAAACGGAGGTCAGATTGCCTTCCAGAGCCAATTGACTGGGCTGGCGAAGTGGGCCGTGCAGGTCGAGTGAACCGCTAACGGCGGAATGCCCTGTGAGTTGGCCGCGGAGATAGGAGCGCCAGAAAGTGTCAAGGTCGAGCTGATCCATTTTGAAAGTGAGCGCGGCGGGATAGTCTCCCCGCAACTGGACATTGCCACCGAGGAGTAACGAGCCGCGCTTGAAATTGGAATTGCCGGAGAGGTGCAGCGCACTGCCCTCGGTCACTGCATGCAAGTCCATTTCGCCTGCAAGGTCTTGATCGAGGGTGAGCTCGCGGAGGTGAATGTCTGCATTGATTAAAGGCGCGTCAGGAGTACCGGAAGCTTTCAGGACGAAGTCTGCTCGTCCTTCGACGGAAAGACGATCGGTGTGGATCTGGCGGACAAGAGCAAGGTCGAAATTGCTGCCGGTGAGATCGAGATTGAATGCGCGGGTAGAAGGATTGTAGACGGCGTTCCCCGTGGTAACTGAATCGTGGTGGAGGAGATGCAGGTCGTTGAAAGCGATTTCGCCATGGCCGATACGAAAGGCGGAATCGAACTGTTCGATGATCTCACCGTAGGCAGAACCCTCGGTCAGGTGCATCTTTCCCTCGCCGTGCGGTTCCAAGAAAGTGCCGGAGGCCTGGACGAAAAGATCAGTTTTGCCGGAGATGGGATAGTTGTATCCAAGGTAGTTCTCGAGCTCGGCGAGGCTGGCGTTCTGGAAATTGGCGCGGAGGTTGAAAGTACTGTCTCCGGTGAAATGGCCGTGCTGTAGGGTGGTGGATGCGTCGAATTCAGCGGAAGTATCGTCTCGGCGCAAAGTGGCGTTCCGAAGAGAGATGGCGCGGAAAGAAAGCTGGATCGACGTGGAAAGAGAATCCCAGTGGGTTTGAAGCAGTTGAGTTTTGCCAATGGGAGGGGGTGTCAAGTCGAAATTGTCCACTTGCAGATTGCCGACAATTTGAGGTGAGGAGAAGGAACCGCTCATGCTGCCGTTGAAGGTGGCGCTGCCGTTCAGTGAGACGGGAAACATCGCGGGGCCGCGAACGACCTCGATGAAGGGTAGCCAGTCGGCAAGACTCGAGGTTTTAATGGAGAGGCGGACCGCAGACGTGTCAGATAATGTGCCGGAAGCCATGACGTGGGTGGTGGGCGTGGTAAGCGCGAACTGCGGCAGTTCGAGCACGTCGCCGGCGGTCCGGTAGACACCGCTGGCGTGCCCGGTGAGCGGCAGTTCCGACGAGGCAGGATGCGCGGGAGGAGTTAGTTCGAGAGCGAATTGGGTTTCCGCGTCTGCGACAGTTCCCTTCCAGCGAGTTTCCAGAGTTGCGGAGGCTGATCCGGCGGGATGAAGCCGGGCAAGCGGATGAGTGACAGCGGTAAAGGCGGCAATCAGATCTTGCACGGAAAGGTCACGCAGGCGAAGAAAAACGAGCGCACTTTGAATCGCTGGTGGCCTTCGGTTGACGATTTTCCCGCGGGATTTACCCTGGGGCGGGGTGGCTGAAATGACGGCGGTCTCAAGGGTTTTTCTGGCGGCGGGAGAGAGGTGCTGCGCGGGCGCGAGCCATTGATTCAATTCCGCGTCCCCGGTAAAGCTGCCGCCGAGAATATTTCCTTGGAGTTTAGAGAGTTTGAGTTGCTGGTCGGTGACCGTATAGCCGGTGTTGAGCGACGCCCGGGAGAACGAGACAAGATCGTCCTTCCACACCAAATCACGGATGGTGAGAAGACCGTTGGTGGCGAATTGATCGAGTGACCAGTCGCCGCTCCCCTTGAGGTCGAGCACGCCGGCACGAAGATCGCGGCGGCGGGCAATGGACGCAGCCTCGTTGAGATCGAACTGGGCCTCGTAGGAACCCCGGACGTGGGGATGACTAAAATCTGTGATGTCTCCACTGGCTGAGAAGTGCGAGTGTTCGGAGTTCCATTTAAGAGAAGAGACGGTAGCGGAGTTACCTCCAAGAGTGAACTGAAGGTCGGTCATCCATGCGAAGGGGCGGAAGTTTGTCAGCTTGGTATCGACCGTGCCGAGGCGAAGGTGTCCGTCGTAGCGGCGGTGGAGCAATGAATAGTCCATTTGAAGCGCCGCGTCTCGCGTTGCGAAGTCAAACGGGATTATCTGGTCGTCCCACAGGATGCGGCCGTGGTCAAGTTCTAGATGATCGACGGAGAGAGCAAAGAGTCGCTCGACGAGACTCTGGCCGCTAACTGCGGCAGCTCTTCGCGGTGGAAAATTCGTGGTGCCGTCGGAATAGAAGGCCACATGGACGACGGGTTGCTCAAGAACGACTTCATTGAATCCAAACTCGGAACGGACAAGAGAACTGAGCTTGAGGCGAGCGACAATGCGATCGGCGTGGGCTAGAGGCACGTCGGAAGCAGACTCGCGGCCGTGGACGGTGATATCGCGCACGTCCGCCTGCAGGCGAAAGGGAGCGGTGTGAATGCTGCCGATCTCGACGCGGCCGCCCGTGATGCGCTCCAATTCGGCGACGAGACGGCGGCGGACGAGTGACTGGAATGAGTCGCTGTTGACGTAGAGAAGCAGGCCAAGCGTGGTCACGATGCCCACTGCAATCAGGCCCAACAGATATTTCCACCAGCGTCGGCCCGTTGGTTTGGCGGGTGCTTCAGTCACTGCGATTGGACTCCCGGGTCGTTGACAGAAGGAGTGACGCCGGGGATACGAATCTGCCCTTCGGAACGCAAAGTTTGCAACCAGGAAACGAGCAACTCGCTAACTTTCTCCTCGGTAAGCAGTTCGCGAATCTTGGCGGAGACGTCGGCAAGAGGCACTTCGGACGCTCCCGACTGCTTCAACTTGGGAACGAACTTGTCGCGGTAGTACGCTTCGATGGATTTGGAATCGATCTCGACGGTGGGCCTAAGTCGGGCGTCAACCAGGCGCATCACATCGATCTGCTGCCGGACGTGAGCGAAAAGATCTTTTTCGGTGAGGTGGTACTGAGCAAGAAGAACCTGCCACGCCTCCGATGACGTGGCCTGAGGGTACTGTTTACGTGCGTCGGCGACGCGAGCGGCAACCTCGGTATCGGTGGCGTGCGGAAAGTCGGCCGATTTCATTTGCCCGCGAAGAAGCTCCAGGTCGATGAGGCGGTCGAGAACGGCGCGGCGATCATCGTCAGTGAACTGCGCGAGGGTGCGATTGGTAAGCAGAGCTTCGTAGCAGAGAGCTTCGTCCCAGTCGCTCTGCAGGATAACGTGGCCGTTCACAGTCGCGACGATGCGGTCGATTACCTGGGCCGAGACTTGCTCAGGCGCGAACCACGGTGCTGCGAGCAAGAGTGCCAGCGCGGTCACGGTTATCGCTCTGTAGATTCGCAATATCATTAAAATGGCTGCCCTATGCTGAAGAATACGTTGAAATGACGCATACGCTGGCTTTCGAACGTGAGCGCCTGTCCCGTCGCGGAAAACGTGACCCCCTGGAAATAGTAGGTTGGATTTAGATTGTACCCGAAGTCAAAACGCAAGGGGCCGATGGGAGTCTTGTAGCGCAGTCCAAGCCCAACTGCGTGCGAGGTGTAGTCGTAACCGCTGTTGTCGAAATAGGTCTGGCACGCTGGAACGACCACGCCGGGGTTAGTTAGCAAACACTGCGATGGATCCGGTTGGTGCCAGCGCATCAACCCCGTAAGCAAGTCGTGCCCCGCGGTGAATACGTTGCCCATATCGTGAAAGATGGCGAAGCCGAAGCCTTCTCCGAGGTAAGGCAAGCTCATCTGCGGGAAACGCAGTTCCTCACTGTTGACGAACAGTGCTGTTCCACCAATCGGAAAACCGGAATCGGGATCGCGGGGTCCTGCTTGATTTAACCCAAAGCCGCGATGGGAGTTGCCTCCTCCGGCAAAAAAAACTTCGGGAAGCGGAATAACCGAAATACCAGAGGGGCATGAGTTAACCAAATTAACGACTTCACATGCTCCCGGCGGCAGAACCACGCTACCGTGATAGACCTGTTCAAGGCCCAGGGTGGTGGAGCGAGCGAAGACAAACTTGTGATTGGGCCGCCCGAAGGCATAGTAGGTAGCATCTTGACCGAGAATGCGGCCGTAATTGGCCTGAGAACCGAAGTAACTGGATGCGGCGAAGACATCCAGCGTGAAGTATTGGCCCTTTGTACTTTCGAGGGGGTTGTCTCGCTTGTCGCGGATGTAGGTGACGCCGGGACCACCGACGCGGGCGGGCAAGGAAAACAAACTAAATTCGGCGGGCGAGAGGTCTGGAACGATGCTGCTGGCTTTCACGCGCCGGTAATCGAAGCGGTAGGTGATAGAGGTGGAGTAATTGCTCAGTAGTTTTCCGATTTGCTGGCGGAGATCAATCTTGCCCTCCCAGCGTTGAGAGGTAAAGGTAGACACGTCAAGGCTGTTGTCGTAAAAGACGGTGTAGAAAAGTTTGAGGCGGTCGTTGTCGAAGAGCTTGGGGATTTCGTAACTGATGAGGCCGCGCTGTTGGAGCCGGCCGACGTGAGACTGGAAGGTCAGGCTCTGATCCCGGCCGCCGACGTTCAGGCGGGTAATATCGAATCCGACGCGTGGGCTTACTCCAGTATCTCCAGTGGGAGCGGTGGAGCCGGCGGGCAGGCCGGTTTCGAATTCCAGACCGAAGCCATAGGTGAAGGTGTAGCGCTTGGCTTCCTGCACCTGGACAAGAACATTTTTCTGGGAGTCGGAGCCATCCGGATTCTGCACCGCAGTGTCGACCTGGCTGAAGATACCAAGGTCGTAGAGTCTGCTCTGGGTATCAAGGAGATCGCCCTGACTGAGAGGTTGGCCAGCAACTACTCGAATCTCGCGCTGCACTACGTAGTCGCGAGTGTGATCGAGACCGGCGACCATTACCTGGTTCACGAAGAACTGATCACCCTCATGGATGGTGTAGGTAATGTCTTCGTGGTTTGCCTGGCCGGGTGAAGGCTTGGTGGTGATTTCGAGGTTGGCGTTGGAAAACCCGTGATTGAAGTAATAATTGAGGATGGACTCGCGATCATTGGCGAGATTCTGTTCGGAGTAGGGCTGGCCCTCGGCAGTATAGAGTTCAGGGAACGCCTTGGCGTCGATCTTCTGGTTTCCGACGATTTGAAGAGAGCCGACGACGGTCTGCGGGCCTTCTTCGATCTGAATGTGAACTGCGATGTGGTTCTCGGCGCCGTGATAGTTATCATCGACCTTGGTCTGAATCTTGGCCTCGCGGAAGCCGTTGGAAACATATAAGGCCTGCAGGTTGGCAACGTCGCCTTTAAGTAGCTCTCCACTGTAACGTCCGTGAGATAGAAACCTCCCCGAAGGCTGAATCTGGATGCGCAGACGCAGCATCTGCCGGGAGAAGTACTTGTTCCCTTTGATTTCAATGAGGTCGAACCTGTGCAGGGGGCCGGGATCGATTCGATAGTTTACGCGAAGAGTATCGGGAGAGGTTTCCTTCTGGATGTCGACCGTGGCGTCGAAATGGCCGCGGCTCTGGAGGTAGTCGAGCAGGTTGCGCCTGCCCTCATTCAGCAAGTCATCGTCGAGGGCGTTTTCCTCATAGACTGGAACTTCCTTTTTCAGGACGCCGTGGCTGATATGAAAACCCTCGGCATGAATGAGCACGATGGGTCCGGGCTCGATCAGATAGGTATAGTCTACGGCATTGGATTCGAGCCGGTATTGCTGCTCGGCAATGGAAACCTGAGCCAGGACACGTTGCTGTTTCTGAAACCTCTTTCGCAGCCGCTGAAGAGAATTGGTGATGCGGGCGGCGGTAATGCCATCACCGGGATGCATCCTGGCGATGTCCTCAAACTGGCCCGGGGAGAAAGTTGCGTGCCCGGTGAGTTTGACCTGGCCGACGTGAGCAGGTTCTCCGGCACTGATGTGGATGAGAATATTGACTTGTTGGTCGGCCGCGTTGGAAGTGCTTTCGGCAGTGACACGCGCGCGGTAATAGCCATTCTCTTGCATGAGTTGGCGCACGTTTCGCAGGGCGTGTTCGAGTTTGTCCTGAGTATGAAGCTCGCCGAGTTGGAGCTTGGTGGCATTGACTACCTGGTTGGTGTTGGGGTGGGCGGGAGCCCCTTCTACGTCGATGGCTCCGACAAAGAAGTTGAGGGAGGTGGCGAAAGTGAGCCGCACGCCCGAGCCGGAAGGTTCGGCTTCGGCCTGGATATCGGCAAAGCGCCCGGTGGCAAAGAGAATGCGGATGCTTTCGCGAATCTGCTCGCGGTCGAGCGGCTGCCCGGCCTTCTGCGGGAGGGTTTGTAGCAAGTGGTTGGAGTCCGGGACGCCGGGCAGTTCGATGGATTGGACCGTGCGTCCGGCATAAGCCGCCATGGCGGCGAGAGGTGAGGAGGACTGCGCGATTTGCGGCTCCTTAAACAATTCGGGCGACTGCGAAGAAGCAGATGAGAGCGATCCGGCGCGAGCAGCCGGGCCGAGCGAAGCAATGATCACCATCACGAATGAGGCGTACCGTCTCAGCAAAAAATGTCCTTGGGCCTGTTGCTTACATTCGATGAAGCGCGGAAGGCCGGTGTTGTCTGCATCCTGGCGGCTAAAGCAGTCCAGACACTTATAATAAAGGTTTTGCGGCTGAAAGCTGGTGACCTCTTTGAGGCAGGGCGTGGAGAAGGAAAAGTTCGAGGAACGCTACTCGCGGCAGATTCTGTTTCACGGGATCGGCGCGGAGGGCCAGCGGCGCCTGGCGGCTAGACGAGCGGCGATCGTGGGATGCGGCGCGACCGGTTCGGTGTTGGCGTCATTGCTGGCGCGCGCGGGGGTGGGAACGTTGCGGATTATCGACCGCGATTACGTCGAGGCGAGCAATCTGCAGCGGCAGGCGCTGTTCGAAGAAAAAGACGCGGCTGAATCGTTGCCCAAGGCGATCGCCGCAGCACGAAAGATTGCCGCTTTCAATTCGGAGATCGAGGTCGAGCCGCGGGTCGAGGATCTGGTTCCCGAGAATATTAATGTATTACTTGAGGGGATGGATGTAATTCTCGATGGCACAGATAACTTTGAGACGCGGTATCTGGTGAATGATTATGCAGTGAAGAACTCCATACCGTGGATATATGCGGCGGCGGTGGGCAGTTATGGTGTGACGCTGAATGTATTGCCGGGCAAGACTGCGTGCCTGGCGTGCATTTTTCCAGATACTCCGGGCGGAATGGTGGAGACGTGCGAAACCTCCGGAATATTGAATACGGCGGTGACTCTGGTGGCGTCGATTGCGGCGACGGAGGCGGTGAAGC
>Ga0210388_10001669_pt1 | contig 17429 bp, 11 predicted proteins | sample IncBWC19OmetaG_FD_155485 | JGI IMG/M metagenome (GOLD analysis project Ga0210388, IMG submission 155485) | Forest soil microbial communities from Barre Woods Harvard Forest LTER site, Petersham, Massachusetts, United States - Inc-BW-C-19-O ... | reverse complement strand
GGGCACCACCAATATTGCCAATATCCTGGTTACCTGCACACCGAATAACTACGCGATCAGCGGCGCCTTGAGCGGCCTGCTCGGCGGTCGCAGTCTGACTCTGCAGGACAACGGCGGCAACGGTACGACGGTCGCGGCGAACGGAACTTTCAGCTTCTCGAGCCCGGTCCCGAGCGGTTCGAATTACGCGGTCACGATCATGACGCAACCGGCGGGACAGACCTGCTCGGTGACCAACGGCAGCGGCCTAGTCGCCGCGGCCGATATCACCAACGTCTCGATCAGCTGCTCGGACAATACTTACAATGTCGCGGTCTCGGTCACCGGTGGCAGTGCAGGCGGCCTCGTTCTGCAGAACAATGGCGCTGATAATCTCGCCGTTGCAGCGAGCGGCACCTTCAATTTCAACACACCGGTCGCGAGCGGCTCACCCTATTCGGTGACTGTCTTGAACCAGCCCCTGGGCGGCACTTGTACGGTCGGCAACGGCAGCGGCACCATCATCGCCAGCAACATCAGCAACGTGACAGTAAGCTGTGTCCCGAATTTATACCCGATCAGTGGCACAGTGACCGGCTTGCTCAGCGGCCGCAGTCTGACTCTGCAGGACAACGGCGCTAACACTACGGTGCTGGGCGCCAACGGCACGGTCAGCTTTTCGACGCTGGTCGCGAGCGGCTCGAATTATTCGGTGATCGTATTCAGTCAGCCCGCGGGTCAAAGCTGCAGCGTGACGAACGGCAGCGGCACCGTCGTCGGGAGCGCGGTGAGCAATGTCGGCATCGCCTGTTCCGACAACACGTACAACATTGGCGTGGCGGTCTCCGGCATCCTTCGCAGCGGTCTCCTGCTGCAAGACAATGGCGGCGACAATCTCTCGATCCTTGCGAATGGGAGCTTCGATTTCGCGACCCCGATTGCAAGCGGGTCGGGGTACTCGATCACGCTGCTGACTCAACCGGCCGGCGAGAATTGCGCCGTCACAAATGGCAGCGGCACCGTCGTGGCGGCCAACCTGGTCGGCATCCCTGTCGTTTGTACGCCGATTAACTATTCGGTCGGCGGTTCACTCAGCGGACTTCTCGCGAACAACAGCGTCATACTCCAGGACAACGGCGGCAACAGCACCACGCTCTCAGCGAACGGCAGTTACACCTTCTCCGGCCAAATCGCGAGCGGCTCAGCCTACGCGGTGACCATCTTGACGCAACCGCCAGGACAGAACTGCACCGTCACGAACGGCAGTGCCACAATCATCAGCAGCGGCGTGACCAACGCCAATGTCGGGTGCTCGGACAACACCTACAACATCGGCGTCACTGTGAGCGGCGTTATCGCGACCGGCCTCGTGCTGCAAGACAACGGCGGCGACAACCTAACGGTCTCCTCCAATGGCAGCCTCAACTTCAATACGCCCATTCCAAGCGGCTCAGACTATGCGGTCACGGTCCTGACACAACCGACCGGTGAGAGCTGCACGATCACGGGCGGCGGCGGCACGGTCACGAGCAGCGATGTCGCTGTGATGGTCGTCTGCACGCCAAATACCTATACGGTCAACGGCTCGGTCTCCGGTCTCATGAGCGGCAACAGCGTTACCCTGCAGGACAACGGCGGCAACGATACGATTGTCGCGGCGAACAGCGGCTTTAATTTCTCCACGCCGGTTGCGAGCGGCTCGACCTATGCGGTCACGGTCTCGCTCCAGCCGCCGGGGCAGACCTGTTCGGTCAGCAATGGCAGCGGCACGATCGCCGCGGCCAATATCAACAACGTGACGGTTGCCTGCTCAGACAACACCTACAACATCGGCGTCCTCGTTTCCGGACTCAGTGCGAGCGGCTTGGTGTTGCAAGACAACGGCGGTGACAATCTCACGGTCTCGGCCGACGGCAACATCAATTTTGCGACGCCGGTTGCGAGCGGCTCGGGTTATGCCGTGACGGTGCTCAGTCAACCCACGGGCCAGACCTGCACGGTCAGCGGCGGCAGCGGTACGGTCGGGAGTAGCAATGTCACAGGCATCCCGGTCAGCTGTACGAACACGTATACGATCGGCGGTACCGTCTCGGGTCTCGGATCCGGCAGCCTGGTGCTGCAAGATAACGGGGCCGACAATCTAACCGTCTCGGCCAATGGGAGTTTCACTTTCGCCACAGCGATTGTGCCGGGCGGCGCTTATGCGGTGACGATTTCGACTCAGCCGGCGGGTCAAACTTGCACGGTCAGCAATGCGTCCGGGATTGTGAGCGCGGCCAATATCACCAACCTCAGCGTATCGTGCGGGAACGTGTGGACCTGGGTCGGTGGCTCGAACAGTGCGAATGCTCTTGGAGTCTACGGAACTCAGGGTGTTCCCTCGATCAGCAACGTGCCGGGCGCGCGAGAATACGCTGTGTCCTGGACCGATCCGTCCGGCAATCTGTGGTTGTTCGGCGGCTATGGAAATTCTTCTTCGAGCATGGGCTACTTAAACGACTTGTGGAAATTCAACCCCACGGCAGGAACGTGGACCTGGGTCAGCGGATCGAACACCGTCACCGCCGGCGGAATCTATGGGACCCAGGGCGTCGCTTCGACGGGCAACGCGCCGGGCGCACGCGAAGCTGCTGTTTCCTGGACCGATTCGTCGGGCAATCTGTGGCTGTTCGGGGGATACGGATATGCTTCGCCGAGCGATAACGGCAACCTAAACGACCTGTGGGAATTCAACCCCACGGCGGGAACGTGGACCTGGGTCAGCGGATCGAACACGTCGATGGCTAGCGGCGTCTATGGGACCCAGGGCGTCCCCTCGACCGGCAATGTGCCGGGGGCCCGAACCGGGGCTGTGACCTGGAGCGATTCGTCGGGCAACCTGTGGCTGTTCGGCGGCAACGGCGCGGGCTCTGTCCTCAACGACTTGTGGGAATTCAACCCCACGGCGGGAACGTGGACCTGGGTCGGCGGCTCAAACACTGGGGGCTCCGTCGGGAACTACGGCACGCAGGGCGTCGCCTCGACCAGCAACATGCCGGGGGCACGATCCGGGGCTATTTCTTGGACCGATTCCTTCGGCAATCTGTGGCTGTTCGGAGGATTCGGATTTGATCCGTCGGACAGCGGCGACTTAAACGACCTGTGGGAATTCAACCCCACGGCGGGGACTTGGGAGTGGGTCAGCGGCTCGAACACCGCCGACGACAACGGTGTGTACGGAACACTAGGTCTTGCCTCGACGGGCAACGTGCCGGCAGCACGAACCCTGGGTGGGTCCTCCTGGACGGATTCCTCCGGAAACCTGTGGCTGTTCGGCGGAATCGGAACCAGTGCACGCTTGAACGATCTGTGGAAATTCAACCCAACGGCTGGCAGCTGGACTTGGGTCGGCGGGTCGAACGCCGGAAACGCCAGCGGTGTCTATGGAACACTGGGTGTTGCCTCGACGAGCGATGTCCCAGGTGCACGACAAACCCCTCTTTCCTGGACCGATTCGTCCGGCAATCTGTGGCTGTTCGGGGGGTTCGGAAATGATTCGACCGGCAGCAGCGGTGTCCTGAACGACCTGTGGAAGTACACCCCGTGACGATTCTGAATCGCGGCGGGGTATTGAATCTGCATTGCGAGGATCAGATGTTTGGACTTTTCGTCGCTCCCTAAAATCCGAAGCGATGGAGAGGAGCGGGCCGATGAAGGACTTACTGCGGTCCTTTATGGCGCAATTTGATCCGGAGGGTGTACCAATCGCTGAGTGCTTCGTCGCTCACGCGCCCGAACAACTGGCGCTGATCTGATTTAAGTGTGGCGTAGGACTTCAAAGACGTGCCAATCAGCGGAGCCGTCGACATTTTATGTGTTGCGTCGATGATTGTGTGCGCATACGCGCGGGCCTTCGCCGAGCGAGAGGAATCCGCTGCAAAACGCACGATTGCTGCGTCGCCCTGCTTTGTCACCGTGTTGGCAAGCAGGGTCAACAGGCTCTTTTGAGAAACTACGTTCTGTTCAGTCGATAGACGGTCTTCTGCAGCACGTAGATAAAACGTTTCGTCGGTTGGCAGCAGCAAGTACAAAAGGCACATTTCTTGGTCAAGCTTGAGCGCATGCTGTGGAATGTATGCCTGGAATTGCTCTTCGCCCAGAATTTTGAGCGCGGCTGCGGTGGTATTCAAGCCATCCACTGCTATGGCGTGAACGGTAAGAAAGTAATCCGTGGACTGGAGGTCGCGCAGGTCTGAGCGGCTGATTGCGACCAGGGCGAGTTCCTCATCTTCCCGTGACCTCGACAGCGACAGGAGCAGCTTCGCGCCGTCGTAACTGAAAAATGGCGATGAATCCGCCCGAGCGAGTTCCTTGCGCAGATCCGGCAGAGCGCTCGGATTTGCGTTAACGTCGGTCCAGAAGGCATCCCAGTGCCTTCGACTTTGATGCGATCTCGTCCTTGCTCAAGGTGTGAGGCGAAAAATTGTAGGCTGCAAGAACTCGGTTGTGCAGCGATCCAGGATCGGCCGCGGCCACGAGATACGAAGTTCCAAGCGCCGCAATCGTAAAGTAAAAGCGGAGTCCAGTCATTGTTTGCTTCAATCCCTTTGCTATATGAGCGCTGCGATGTTAGCAAGATCGCGGCTTCGCTTCAGACCCTGTAACGCCGGCCAATACTCTTATTGAAGAATAATTGACTAACGCGTGCCGAGAATCGCCTTTGTCGTGGCAACCACACGCTCGACATCGGATTCGGTCATGGCAGGAAAGAGCGGCAAGGTAACAATTTGTCGACAGACACGTTCTGCAACGGGGAACATGCCTTCCTTGAAGCCTCGCTTGCGATACAGGGTAAAGAGGTGAATGGCGGCGTAGTGGTAGCCTAGGCCGATGTTTTGGTCGAGCATTTTCTGCATGAATTCTGCTCGTACCATGCGGTCCGGCAAGACCAGATGGAACATATGCCAATTGCTGTGCTGGAAATCCGCGACGGGTAATTCCGCACCGTAGGTTGCTTCGAAGTCTGAGCCGAAACAGTGGAAATAGTGCCCCGCCAGCGCTAGTCGTCTGACATTGAATGCTTCCAGATGAGCCATTTGGCCGAGTCCGATGGCGGCGGCGATCTCGGTCATGTTGTATTTGCCGCCGAGCACGTCGACGTCGATTCCGTCTAGACCGCTGCGGGTGACGCCTTGCAGGCGATACTTCTCCGCCAAGATCGCTTCATCGGCATTGTTGACTACCAGGCAACCGCCTTCGGCCGTGGTGATGTTTTTGTTGACTTGAAAACTAAACGAGGCGAAATCGCCGAATGCACCGATACGTTTGCCTTTCCACGTCGATCCGATGGCTTGCGCGGCATCCTCGACAACGCGCAGCGAATGGTTCCTGGCGAGCGCAAAGAGTTTGTCCATGTCACAGGGCAAGCCGCACATATGCACGGGGATAATCGCCCTGGTACGGGGGATGATGGCCGCCTCGACTTTGTCGAGATTGATATTGTGAGTGCGCGAGTCAATGTCGGCGAACACCGGCGTCGCGCCGACTTCGAGGATCACGTTCGCCGTCGCAACCCAGGTGTTGGGCGTCGTGATCACCTCATCGCCCGGGCCGATACCGGCAATGCGCAACGCGATTTCCATGGTGCAGGTGCCCGAGTTGTAGGTACGGACGGGTCGGCCGCCAAAATAGGCGGACAGCTGCGATTCGAAGGCTTGTACCTTTTGCCCGTTGCTCGTCAGCCAGCCGGAGCGCAGCACTTCGCCGACTGCGGCAATGGTGGCTTCGTCGATGCTGGGCCGGGTGAAGGGGAGCTAGGGTTGCACGGGTGTTTGGGTCATCAGAGTCGGAAAGTGCGTTCGTGGCGGATCCGCCATTGTACGTTTATAGGAGTCAAAAGGAATTGGCCGGGCGGTCGCGAGCTCAGCGTTGCAGGGCCGAGCTTGACCGGCCAGGCGGGTATCGATTCGCGTTGGGGGTGGTGGGTGCGGTGATTTCGAACCTTTAGACAGAGGCAATCGCGCCGAAACAATGATTTTAGCGGGCGTGCCCGGTGTTCGTTAGAATGACGACCGGCATACAGGGAGGTGGAATAGGTCATGGACGGCGTCATCTGGGTTTTTATCGCTCTCCTCGTTCCCCTAATCGCGCTCGGCATGCTTGCCGGTCTTCGCCGCCGACCGTTGGGGGTCGATCCACCATCAGGTCATTGCTCAAACCGCCGAGCGCCGATGTCGCCACGGCGTGTTTCGCTCAATCAGTCGCTTACGCCTCGAGGAATATGGAAGTGTCCTCATTCTGGGAAAAGAATGAATGCGCAGGCAAACAAGCCCATGCAATGTAACGGTTAGCCATGGCAACCAGCGAAAAGGAGACTCGGACAGCGATAGAAGCCTATATCGACGTTGTCGAATTGACAACGCTGACAGCGGATAACCGGTTGGCACGGCTGCCAGGCGTACTTGACTTGCTCGCGGTCACAGTCCGCGATATTACCTATGAATTTGATGAGGCAGACTACGCCGAGCATCCGGCGGAGGATTACCAAGCAACTTATCAGGTGGTGGGGCGGCGTTTCCCTACGCTGGGTTACTACAACGTGCCGAATTCGATTACGCGGGAGATCGGCGAATCCAAGATCAGTGTCGGCGATGCGATCGATGATGTCGTTGATATATTGTTAGATCTGAAAGATGTGATTTGGAGATTCCAAAATACGAGCGCTGACGACGCGCTTTGGGACCTCTCCGAGGGTTTCAAGTATCACTGGGGTCGTCACCTGAGGCAGTTGCAGTTGTACCTGCACGTCTTGGCATCGGGTTTTGAAGCACACTCAACTTCATCATCTGAAAAACAATGAACAAAGAAGAGATCTTCTGTCCCGAAATGTAATTGGAGGCTGGAGCCGCTTTAGGGAGGCGCAATGAGGAAGTGGCTGGAATGGATTGGCATCGGCTTGGTCGTGATTGTTCTCTTATTTTCTGTTTTCACATACGTGCGGTTTTCGCAATGGCGAACCGCGGTCACCAAGAATCTCGATCGCGATAGCGTGGTCGTACAAACCGCAAAGGGTCCGATCGAATACGCGGAGATCGGTCACGGCACGGTGGTGCTCATGGTTCATGGTGATCCGGGTGGGTATGATCAGATTTACCAGGTGCTCAGAATCGACAATGCCGAGCATGGGGACTTCAGGTATGTCATTCCGTCGCGGCCGGGGTACCTGCGCACGCCGCTCTCCGTGGGCAAGACACCGAGGGAGCAGGCAGAAGCCTTTGCCGCGCTGCTTGATGCGTTGAAAATCGACAAGGTCGCGGTGGTAGGGGGTTCGGGCGGCGGACCTTCCGCGATCGAGTTTGCGGCGCTGTATCCGGAGCGCTGCGCGGCGCTGGTGTTGGAAGAAGCCATCACCATGCAGCTCAAACCGACTGAACCTGGGTTTGTTGAAGCTGCGCTCACCAAAACACTGGGGTTGGACTTTAGCGTTTGGCTCATCAAAGATTCTTTCACGGCGGGTTTGCAGTCTAAGGATCCCTCTGATCCGAAGATTGCGTCCATCGCGACGGCAATTTTCAACTCGACGGTCCCGGCCGCGAGCCGCGCGGCGGGTCACGATAACGACGTTGCGCAGTGGGCGGCTATTGCGGAATTGCCGCTCAAGAGCGTTCATTGTCCGACGCTGATTTTGCAGGGCACCGCAGATGTGAATGTACCGATCGCCCATGGCGAGTTTGCGCACACCCAGATTTCCAGTTCGCAGTTTGTGCAGTTGCCGGGCGAGGATCATTGGATGGTCATCACGAAGCACGGGGAGCTGGGGGAATTGATTCATACGTTTTTGGTGAAACATGGGAGTGCAACGCCATAGGAACCGAAGTCAAAGGCAACCTCGCTGACCCCGAGGCGGGTGTTACATTTTGTGTTCGGGCCGCCGGAATTGCCGTTGGGGCTGGAGTGGCGGTGGGCCGTTTGACGGCAACCTCTTGGAATCGGGCATTGACTTAGCTCGGGGAATGCATCCATAAAGCTGCTAGAATCTTCAAGCACAGGCGTAGACGCTGAGACCTTGGGAGGACAAGCGGAAAACATGGCAAAACGAGACGTCAACGCCGTTTTAACCACCCCTGCGTATCCGTTCGTGGAAGCAGCGCACTACCTCAATATTCCCTTGAGTACTCTCCGAGCTTGGTGTTTGGGTCAAGGGCACGGTGCGGGCAAGCGTGCGTTTAAGCCGGTGATCCGTTTAGATGCCAATGACCGGCGGGCGTTGTCTTTCTTAAATCTCATCGAGGCGCATGTGCTCGCGGCCATCCGGCGCACACACCACGTACCGTTACCAAAAGTGCGACTGGCGCTCTCTTACGTGAGTAAAGAGCTAAACACGGATCGACCGCTTGCCAAGGAAGATTTCCAAACCGATGGTATCGACCTATTTGTCGAGAAGCTCGGCTCGCTGATCAATGTGGCCCGAGAAGGGCAGACAGAAATGAAGGAACTCATTCAGGATCACCTGAAGCGGATCGAGCGTGACGCGACTGGCCTTCCGGTTCGGTTGTTCTTGTTCACCCGCAGGGACGAGGTGAAGGATCAGCCTTCGCCGGTCGTTGTTGACCCCCGCATTGCCTTTGGCCGACCGGTGCTGGCTGGCCGTTCTGTACCGACCGCGATTTTAGCGGATCGATTCAAAGCCGGCGACACACTGCAGCAACTCGCAGAGGACTATGACACCTCGTCGCAAAACATCGAGGAAGCGCTCCGCTGCGAGCTCGATCGCAAGGCGGCTTGAGTCGGCGGTCTTCTATCTCGACGAGTCTATTTATTCGCGGGTTTTGAGCGAAGCGCTGAGTGCGGCTGGTGCAAAGGTCAAACGTCCGGGGGTCGATATCCCTTTCGGAACTCAGGATCAGGAGTGGCTGGCCATCGCCGGCGCAGAAGGCTGGATCGTGTTGATGCGTGACCAACGCGTGAAGCATCGAGCACTTGAGATTCAGTCGCTTCGCGATGCTCGTGTGGGCGCGTTCGTGCTCACCGCCGGACAGGCGACGGCTCAGTCGACCGCCGTCGTAATTTTGTCGAAACTAATGAAAATCGTGAACATTTCCCGAAGCGAGCGAAAGCCATTCCTGTACACGTTGGGGATAAGCGGAGCGCTTTCGAAGGTCAAGATTCGACCATAAAGCCATCGATTTCGCCGAGCTTGCTTACAAGCTGGGGTTGACAGAAACTCGTGGAGCGGCAGCAGGGAGCTGTTTATGGGAGAAGGGGCGGTAAAGACCTCAGAGACGGTAGCTCAAGGTGCCGCCGCGCCGGCATTTATTAGTTACGCCTCGCAGGACGCCGACACCGCCAACCAAATCTGCCAGTCGTTAGAAAGTCAGGGAACCTCTTGTTGGATCGCGCCGCGGGATGTGAAGCCGGGTGCGCAGTATGCGGATGCCATTGTCCGCGCCCTCAATGAGGCGAGGGCGGTGGTGCTAGTCATGTCGGGGAACGCGGTGGCGTCATCGCATGTCGGCAAGGAGGTCGAACGCGCATCGTCCAAGCGCAAGCCAATCATCGCATTTCGCATTGACTCTGCGCCTCTAAGCCACGCGCTGGAGTATTTCTTGTCGGAGTCGCAGTGGATTGATGTCAAAGCGCTGGGAATGCCGGCGGCGTTGGCGAAGCTCGGGCAGGCAATGGCGCAGGGATCAATACCCTTGTCACCGCCGGAGCCGTCGCGAAATGCGGGGAGAATGGCGAAGTCCGCTGGCCTTGTAACGGCAGTGGTCGTTGTCTTGGCAGTAGCCATCGGACTGGGCATTCATTTTTGGTCCTCTGCCCGCAATGGTGGACAATCGGCGGCATCAGGCGCAGCCATCACCGACAAATCCATTGCGGTGCTGCCGTTTGTTGACTTGAGCGAAGCAAAGGACAAGGAGTATTTCGCGGACGGAATGTCCGAGGAGATCATCGACTTACTCACCAAAATTCCGGGCCTGAAGGTCATCGGACGTACGTCTTCGTTTGAATTCAAGGGGCGCAACGAGGACGTGCGCTCGATCGGCGCGAAACTGAACGCTGCCTATGTACTCGAAGGCAGCGTGCGCAACGCCGGTGAGCAGCTGCGAATAACCGCCCAGTTGATCAATACTAGTAGCGGTGCGCACGAATGGTCAAAAACTTACGATCGGCGCATCGGCGATGTACTCAAGCTGCAGGATGCCATAGCAGCGGCTGTGGTTCGCGAAATGCAGCTTACAGTCGGTTCTGCAAACCCTGATTCCCGTGCAACGCTGAAGAGCACCGAAGCTTACGATTTGCTGCTGCGCGCGCGACACAGCGCCGATCGGTGGGATAAAGACGGGCTCGACGAGGCGATCTCATTGCTGAATCAAGCGTTGGCTTTCGACCCAACACTCGCGGAGGCAGCGGCCGAGCTCGCTTACACCTACGAGAAGCAAGAGGAAGCCGGCTACATGCTGCCGACGCCCGCGTCGCTTCAGGCGCGCCATGCAGCAGAAAGGGCCATCAGTCTGGATCAAGGCAATCCGCTCGGCCACGTTGTGCTGGGTCGAGTACATCTTGCCTACGATTGGGATTGGGCCGCGGCCGATCGTGAATTCCAGAACGTATCGACGGTGGCGCCTGGCAACGCGGACGCTCTGCACGGTGAGGCGCTGCTTTCTCTGGCTTTTGGCCATTGGAACGAGGGGTTGATGCAGATTAAGGGGGCACTGGCGCGAGATCCACTCGATTCGAAAACTTGGTTTGATTTGGCGGAGATTCATTTTCGGCGCGGTCATCTCACCGAGGCTGAAGCAGCAGCTCGGCGTGCGCTGGAGATCCGACCGACCTTCCCGTGGGCACATTGGTTGATCGGACTAGTGAAGCTGTGGAGCGGGGATCGCGACGGCGCACTAGTTGAGATTCAAAAGGAACCGACAGATGAGGGAAAACAAATTGGATTGGGTATGGTTTATCACGCTCTCGGGAAAAGAGCGGATTCGGATGCGGCGGTCGCCCGCATGATCAAGGATCAAGCGGATGGGAACGCCTATGGGATCGCAGAAGTGTATGCGTACCGCGGCCAGCCCGATGAAGCGATGCATTGGCTCGAACGCTCATATTCCCAAAAGGAGCCGTTTCTATTCTTTGTCAAGACCGAGATCGCGCCGACCATGCCGGCGAATGATCCCGCGTTTAAGGCGTTTCTCAAGAAAATGAACCTTCCAGAATGACTGAGGAGTCCACAGCTCAGGCGGCCCAAGGTTGCGATGCGTTCGTGAGTTATGCGTCGCAGGATGCGGCGGTCGCGAATTCCATTGTGGAGAGTCTCGAATCCCAAGGACTGAAGTGTTGGTTGGCGCCGCGGGATGTGAAGCCGGGCGCCGAGTATGCGGATGCCATCGTGCGCGCGATCACCGATGCGAAGGCGTTGGTCCTGGTGATGTCGGGGAGTGCGATCGCGTCGGCTCATGTCGGCCGGGAAGTTGAACGGGCCGCTTCCAAACACAAACGGATTATCGCTTTTAAGATCGACGCGGCGCCGTTAAGCGCCGCGCTGGAATACTTCCTGTCGCAGTCGCAGTGGATCGATGTCCCGGCGCTCGGAATGAAGGCGGCTCTGGCCAAGCTCGCCGAGGCGGTGGGCCAGGGGCCGGTTTCCTCGGCGCCTGCGATCCCACCCATAAGTAGTGGCGGGATCACTCAGCGAATCGCGATCGCCGCGGCCGTCATCGTCGCGCTGGGCGTGGCGGTAGGTTCGGGGCTTTACTTGTGGAAGACGACGCATGGCGGTGCACAAGTTCCCTCCGTGGCCGCGATTACGGATAAGTCCATTGCGGTGCTGCCGTTTGTGGACATGAGCGAGAAGAAGGATCAGGAGTATTTTGGGGATGGGATGGCGGAGGAGATTTTAGATCTCTTAGTAAAGGTTCCGGGACTCAAAGTCATCGGCCGCACCTCCTCTTTTCAGTTCAAGGGACAAACGCAAGATCTGCGAACGATTGGCGAGAAACTCGGGGCTCACTACGTCCTCGAAGGCAGTGTCCGAAAATCCGGTGATCGCTTGCGCGTAACAGCACAGTTGATCAACAGCTTAGATGGGACGCATCTTTGGTCGCAGACCTACGACCGGGAATTGAGTGATGTCCTAAAGATGCAGGATGAGATTGCCATCAAGGTCGTGCACGCGTTGCAGATCGAAGTAAGCCCTACCTTCGCGGTCCCTCGTCCGGCACTGCGTAACACAGAGGCTTACACCTTATATCTACAGGGGATGCATGCCGGCGATCGTTTTGAGCCGCAGGGCTGGGAGCAGGCCGTTAACGATTTTAAGCGAGCACTCGATCTTGACCCTTCATTCACAGAAGCAGCGGCCGCTGCCGCGGGCACGTACCAGTACGGGGGACAAGTTGGATACGTGTCGCGCGATGTAGCTTTTGAGAAGACTCGGCAGTTCGCGGAACTGGCGCTCAAAATCGACCCCCATTTTGTTGCTGCGCATGCACTGCTCGGGAGCATTTATGGTTCGTATGCGTGGGATTGGCCCGCCGCAGATAGGGAGATTAAGGAGGCGCTGAGCCTTGCTCCCGACCATCCCGAGACTTTGTGGGCGGCCACGGTGCTATCGCTGACTTTGGGCCGTTGGGACGACGGTGTGAAGTTCGCAATCGCTATGCAAGAGGTAAACCCTCTGGATCCTGACGGTTACTTTTGGCTCAGCTACGCACAGATGGGCCGCGGCCGATTGGCGGAGGCTGAAGCCGGTATACGGCGCGCCCTCGAGCTCACTCCTACGTACACCTACGGACCGTACACCCTCGGCCTGGTGCTTCTCGCTCGCAACCGACCGCAAGCGGCGTTGGAGGCGTTTCTCAAGGAGCCCAGCGAAGGGGGCCGCTTAAATGGGTCCGCGCTGGCATATTTCGCGCTCGGTCGCAAAGCGGATTCGGATGCCGCGCTCGCGCACTCGCTGAAACGCAAGTTCATCTTTTCGACTGGAATCGCGGCGATCTATGCGTATCGCGGGGAATCCGATGATGCCTTTAAGTGGCTGGACCGCGCCTATGCAGAGAAGGACCCTCTTCTGTATGCAATCGAGTACAGAACTGAGTTCGACAAGCTGCACGACGATCCGCGCTACAAGGCGTTCTTGAAGAAGATGAATTTGCCAGAGTAGGTGGGTGCGAGAGGTCATGTTCCGGGCCCGCGTAAACCAATCCATGGGTCGAACGCATGCGTTCGACGGGTAACCAGGGATTGGTTACCCAGGCTTGCGCGGAGCATTGAAGCGCAGCTCGGTTCTGGCGCTCCAAGACGAAGAGGGCCGCCACGGGAGGGAGGTCTCTCTGCTCTAAACTTCGGTAACGGTGGATTCCGCCGCCGGCATAGCGGCGAATCAGATCAGATCCGCGTGGCGCAGCATGGCAACCAGCAGCACCTGCGCTCCGGCGGCCACATCGTGCTTGGAGGCGCTCTCTGCCTCGTTGTGGCTGACGCCGCCTTCACAGGGAATGAAAATCATGCCTGTGGGTGCTACCCGGTTGATGTAGCAGGCGTCGTGGCCTGCGCCTGAGACAATGTCGCGTTGAGACAGACCCAACTGAGCGGCCGCCTCGCGCAAGGTGCCGATACAAGCGCCATCGAAGTTCACGGCCGGCGTGTGCCAGATCAGGTCAACGGAAATCGTCAGTCTCAGTTCGCGCCCTATAGCGTGTAGCGACGCACGCAAATCGGCGTCCATGGTTGCAAGCATGGTGTCGTCCGGATGGCGCAAATCCACCGAAAAAAACGCGCTACCTGGGATGGTATTGCGGGAATTCGGGGCAACGCGCATGAAACCGACCGTGGCGCTGGCGGCCGGTGACAACCCGATGCGATTGACTTCGACTACAGCACGGGCTGCGCCGAGCAGGGCATCATGTCGCCGCGCCATGGGGGTCGGTCCAGCGTGCGCTTCCCGTCCCGTCACGCTCACGTTGTACCAGCGCTGCGCCTGAGCTCCCGATACGATGCCTATGGTGATCCCGCTCTCCTCGAGAATTGGCCCTTGCTCGATGTGTGCCTCGAAGAAGGCGCCAAATTTTCGCTGCCCCACGGGCTGGGCACCGCTATATCCGATACGAGCGAGCTCCTCGCCGATGGTCTTGCCCGCGGTGTCCGCTCGCGACAAGCCATAGTTCAGATCGAAAACGCCGGCAAACACCCCTGATGCAACCATGGCGGGAGCAAATCGAGAGCCCTCTTCGTTGGTCCAAACCACCGTTTCAAGAGGCGCCTGTGTTTTCCGTCCGGCGTCGTTGAGCGTGCGGATGACTTCCAGGCCGGCGAGTACGCCATACGCTCCATCAAAACGGCCCCCGGTGGGCTGGGAATCAAGATGACTTCCGGTCGCCACGGCGGGACGCGCCGAATCCAATCCGTCGCGGCGTGCAAAGATGTTTCCCATCTGATCAACACTGACCACACATTCGGCATCTTTGCACCAGCTAACGAACAGATCCCGACCCGCTTTATCGACGTCGGACAGCGCCAGACGACAGACGCCGCCGTGGCGGGTGGCGCCGATTCTTGCCATTGCCGCCAAACTGTCCCAGAGGCGATCGCCGTTGATGCGTATGTCTTTCATGGTGTTCCGTGGGGTGTGAAGTACCGAGCCGCGGCGATGACCAGAGCACTTCCCAAGGCGAGCATCATCGAGACGGCAAAGAAGTGGGCGGGTGAAATTCTCACCCATAGCTCTCCGAGCCAGCCGGCAGCCAGATAGCCAACCGTCGAAGTGACCAGCCACAGACTCAAAAACGTCGACAAGTATCCAGCGGGCGCCTGCCGACAAAAGAACGCCTGTCCCATCGAGTCGATATAAATCTCACCCAATGTGAGCGGTGCGGTTGATGCAAAGAACCAGAGCCAATTAACGGGTGTCTGACCACTTGCGACGCATCCGGTCCAGAGGATCGCGAACGATGCCGCCAGCATGAGCGAGCCCAAAACCATGCGGCGAATTTCCACCGTGATGGCCGGCGTCGAATTCCCGCGGGACCACAGCCGCGAGACGAACGGCGCGAATGCCAATATCATGATGGGGTTGAAGGTCTGGAACCACGCGGCCGGAACCTTGAATGACAGCTGACCGATCTGCAAAGTACGGTTGAGATTCTCGAACGTCCAAACGGCCATAGTGCCGCCCTGTTGATTGGCCACGGTCCAGTGCAGGGATGCACCGAGAAAGATGAGTCCGATCAACGCCAGCTTCCGAGCCGTGAATGGGGTTTCAGTTTTCGATTCAATTGAGACGGCCGGCGGCTCCGGACGCCTCTCAACCGGCAGAAATCGTCGGGCGGAGAGGTAGATGATGACGGCCGCGAGCATGCCTGCGCCGCAGAAAATGACCGCCCATATCCACCCGCAGAATTCGTAAAGTGCGCCGGCGACGATGGGGCCGAAGATGCCCCCAATCTGGCAACCGACCTTGTACACCAAAAGGGCGCGATTGCTCCGAGTGTCACCCGGCAGGTACAAGAGCCACACCTGACCGATCAGAGCGGGGCGGAACAGTCCGCTGCCAACGGCGATGACAACTAGACTGGGTGTGAGCAAAACTGGAACGCTCAATGCAAAGTGACCGAACGCGAGGAGCAAGGCGCCCCCTAGCACGGCACGCCGAAATCCAAACAGGCGATCTGCCAGCAGACCTCCGATCATGCTCATCAGAAATGAACCGGCGGTCGAGGCGCCGTAGATCTCCACCGCGCGCGCCGACGAGAAGTGCAATTGGTTGATGAGATAAAAGACCAGAATGGCGCGCATCCCCGCCAAAGCAGCGACCTCCCACATGCCCGTGAGGAACAGGAAGCTCAAACCCAACGGATGTCCGAATAGAGTGCGCGGCAGTGCCGGCGGCACGTCACACATGGCGGCGCCGCGGACGGCCACGCTTTGCTCGCCGCCGGTAGTCAATGCGCCTCCGGCGCGGCGAGAAAGCTCGCTCGACCATAGAGCGGGGCGACGTGACCTTTTATCCAGTCGATCTGAAGAGAAAAGTATCCTGCCGCATACTGAGCACGCTTGTGGCTGCCGTCCGGGCCGACAGTGAAGTTGCGGATACCGTGGTCTGTGTCGGGAAATACGGCAATCTGGATGGGTAGGCCATCGGCCCGCAGGCGTTGCAACCGAGCAATTGTCGGACCACTGGGCGCGAGAGAATCGTCGGCGGCCATAATCCATAACTGAGGGATCGATAGCTGGCGTAGCACCGATTCGGCATCGTAATGCCAAATCACGCCGGGGCTCTCTTCGCGCGCCGTCGCCAACTCGCCGCGCACGAGTTCGCCAGAATATTGACCCTCGAATTGTGTGATCCAGGATTGGCCTCGAGAGCGTGCCTGGATTGCGTGCAGCTCGGATAGGTCACGCTCGAAATTGGACGCCGCGATTCTTCCTGTCTCTTCGGTGAGTTCGTGCGCTTTGGCCAATATGTCCGGGCCAAATCCCTTCTGCGTCAGCTCGTACGCAACTTGCCATTGATCCTGCTCGATCGGAGTACCGACTACGCCGTAGCCGATCTCCAAGAAATCGACGCTAACTTTGGTGGCCGCCAGGGGGGCCACCCATCCGCCTTGGCTCAGTCCCTGAAGCCCCAGGCGCGTAAAGCGGCCACCACCGACCTTGCGCGCCTGCATAACCGCGGCGGCCGCATCGTCGGCGAGTGCGACGAAATCCTGAGTGTAGATTCCTTCGGATGCGCCCGTGCCACGCTTGTCATAGACGAATACTGAGATACCGGCGGTCGGCAAGATCCACTGCCAAGGCTCGCGGTCCAGGGAGGGTGTATCGAGGGAGCCTTGCACGAGAACCACTGCGGGTCGTCGCTTGCCGCCGGGAGGTTCAACGAGGCGGCCCGCCAGAGTAGTGCCGTTCGAGACAAAGCGAATATTGGTTATTCTGAATGGTATTTTTGTCCAGATGCCGTTGGGGCCGCCGGCGATATTAAACTCGATGTGCTGCGACCCGCAGAAACTCAGCTTGGCGTCCGCGACGACCGGCGATTTGGTTTCCCAGCCGGGGCCCGCTGCATAATGATGTGCTGGGGCGGGCTGCAGCAGCCCGCTGCGGCCATCCACGAGGTAGTAACGCAGGGCACCCTCGGTTGCGGTAGTACCGAGCGCGAGCATATCGCCGTGGCTGTTTCGGTAGGCGCCCACGTGACAGTCTGGCTCAGTCGGCGGTGAGATCGCCGAAGCCATCTGAAAGGACAGCAGCGCAGCAAGAAGGCACACGGTCTTGGTGGCAGCGGAAATCAACGCAACATTTCCATGTGCTACTGGGCGAGCGCGCTTTGCTTCAGGAGACAGCGCCGTCATAGGACGATAGGCATCCGCCGCCACTCTCTCGATGCCAAGCTTCGCAAAGGCTGTCCTCGCCCCACAACCCACGAGCAGAATACGCGCAGCCGAAGTGCCACAGGGGACGATGACATCCAGGTACTG
>Ga0210388_10001668_pt1 | contig 17433 bp, 11 predicted proteins | sample IncBWC19OmetaG_FD_155485 | JGI IMG/M metagenome (GOLD analysis project Ga0210388, IMG submission 155485) | Forest soil microbial communities from Barre Woods Harvard Forest LTER site, Petersham, Massachusetts, United States - Inc-BW-C-19-O ... | reverse complement strand
CAGTACATCCTGGCCGCCGGGGCGTAGTCCCAGGTCACATCCTCGGCGGCGATGTAGTAATGCCGGGTCACTGCAGCTCGAGCCGGCACAACGGCGACCGCGAGCATCACCAGCAGGATGAGTCGGGTCTTCATTAAAAGTATTCGGCCTCGATCTCTTGGCAAAACGCCCCCGATGGTGTTTCCGGAGGCCGCGCGTCGTACAAAATAGGCCGCCGATATATAGTCTACTGAAAATCCCGCGACTCTCTTGGCGACTCAGATTGTCGATCTGTGGAAAGTTACAAAAACTTACACAAACCTACTTGAACTGAAGCATAGGTTTTGATAGAAAAATCTTAAAGCCAAGCTTTATTTCGTTCGCGGGCGAGATGCGGAAAGAAAGTCCAGGCAACTGGCTTCTGATGGATTCGCATCCCAAGCGCGATTGTTTGCCAAATCCGGCGCCTCCGGAACTCCCTCGCTGTGGTTCCGCCGGTGTAAGACTTCGAACCTCCTAGCAAATTTTTGGAGTTCGGATGCTGTTGAATTGCAAGTCGGTAGCGACCGGGACGTCCTCGCATCCCATCGTCCGCTGTATCCTGCCTTCTCCGAGCGGTAGCCGATTGCTGCCGCGCCGCAGAACCAGCGCTCCATCCCACAGTCCTGCTCAGTTCCACGCTCAAAATTCCATACAGTGCCGGAGGATCGAATGGCCACGAACTTAATCCACATTGAGAACGATGCGGAAATCAAGCAACGATTAGAAGCCGAGCGCATGCGCCTCCGGAAAATTGCCGGACTGGATCAACCGTCTCACTTTCACCGGCCGGTGGAGCGCGCATTTACCGCTGAAGAACGCAGCAAAGTGACGATCCTGTTCGGGGGATTTACCTGGAAACATGAGGATCTGATCCGCGCCGTGTTCCAGGGCTGCGGATATCGCTGTGAGAAGTTGCCCGTGCCGGACGTGCCTGCATTCCAGACCGGCAAGGAGTTCGGCAACAACGGGCAGTGCAACCCGACATATTTCACGGTGGGCAATCTGGTGCAGTATCTCCAGTTCCTGGAGAAGGAAGGGATCGCCCGTAAAGATATTCTCGACAACTACGTTTTTTTTACCGCGGGTTCCTGCGGCCCCTGCCGGTTCGGTATGTATGAAGCAGAGTACCGTTTCGCGCTGAAGAATGCCGGCTTCGACGGTTTCCGCGTGCTGCTGTTCAAAGACAGCGACGGAATCAAGGCCGCCTCAGGCGAGCCCGGACTGAAGTTCACCATCGATTTCGGTTTCGGCATGCTCAACGCCATGCACCTTGGCGATGTTTTCAACGACCTGATTTATCAGATTCGTCCATTCGAAGTGAATAAGGGCGAGACCGACCGCGTATTCCGCGAGACGGTCGATGGCCTCTGCGATGACCTCAAGAACCGGGATTCGTTTGAAATCGAGCAGCGGGCGCCGAACTGGGCCAAGCCGAAATTCAAAAGCAACAAGATTCTGCGAAACACCTTCAATGTGTTCGGCAAGATGAACGAGCATCTGCGCGGCAAAGATTATCTCAATGCACTGGCCGCTGCCCGGGAGAAGATGGACAGCATTGAAGTCGACCGCACCAAGGTGAAGCCCGTGGTCAAGATCACCGGCGAGTTCTGGGCGCAGATCACGGAGGGCGACGGAAACTTCCACATGTTCGAATTCCTGGAACGCGAAGGCGCGCAGGTCTTGGTTGAGCCGATCGCAACCTGGGTGGCCTATCTGCTCTATCAGGCGAAGGCGCACGCGAAAGCGAAGTGGCCGGCCAATCGTCCGCACCGGAATCCGCAATGGTGGGAACTGAAAAAGCACTTGGCCAATGATCTGGGATTGCGCAAGAAGCTGATGGGTCTGGGCGTAGGTGAGTTTATGTGGAACGGACTGTACCACCGGACGATCAAAAATCTGGGCGGGCTGACGCATCATTTGGTGCCACAAAAAGAGCTGGCTGAAATGGCGCATCCCTTCTACAACCAATTTGCCCGGGGCGGCGAAGGACATCTCGAAGTCGGAAAGAACGTCTACTACACGGTCCACCGGCTCTGTCACATGGTGCTGGCGCTCAAGCCGTTCGGGTGCATGCCATCTTCACAATCGGATGGCGTGCAGTCTGCAGTCATCAACAAATTCAAAGACATGATCTTCCTTCCGATCGAAACTTCCGGCGAAGGCGAGGTCAACGCCCACAGCCGCGTGCAGATGGCGCTGGGTGAGGCCAAAGTAAAGGCCAAAACTGAGTTCGAACAGTGCCTGAAGTCCACTGGAAAAAGTCTGGACGAAATCCGCGAGTACATCGCTGAGCATCCGGAACTGAAGCGGCCTTTTTACCACGTCCCGCACCGCGAAGGGATTACCGGAACCGCGGCCCAGTTCATTCTGCATGTGAACGACCGCATGGACAAAAGCACGAGGCTATGGCGTCGTGCGCGCGTGCCCGGGGTTGCACTTCCCAACGCGGCCTAACTGATCGGGACCGGCGAGGCCGAGTGCCTCGCCGGTCCTTCATCGTTTTTCATTTTTCTTTCTTGCGGAATCCGATCGGAGAATTGCATGCACGACCATCTTGCCGGACACGAACCCAAACCGCCTCAGCTGTTTCAGATCTCGGCGGCTCCCTATCAAAAACCGCACGACCATCAGACCCAGTTTCTGGTGGGGCTCGATGTGGGTTCCACAACGGTAAAGGCGACGGTCGTCGACTCCGCGACGGACAAGATTCTCTGGCAGGACTACCAGCGGCACGAGACCAAGCAGCCGGAAAAAACGTTGGAATTTCTGCGCCGCATGGAGGCCGAGGTCGGCATCAATCAGCACAACACGCGAATGTTCATGACGGGCTCGGGTGGCGGCGGCATTGCGGAACAGATCGGCGCGAAGTTTGTGCAGGAAGTTACGGCTGTTTCACTGGCGGTTGAGAAGTTGCATCCCGAAGTGTATTCAGTGATTGAGTTGGGCGGACAGGATGCCAAGATCATCGTCTTCAAAGATGACGATGAAACCGGACGCAAGAAAAAAATCCCATCGATGAACGATAAGTGCGCCGGTGGCACTGGGGCCGTTATCGACAAGATCAATGCGAAGTTGAAAATCCCGGTCGCCGAGTTGGCGATGCAGAGCTATCACGGGGTCAAGCTGCACAAAGTTGCCGGCAAGTGTGGCGTGTTTGCCGAGACCGACATCAACGGCTTGCAAAAAGTCGGGACGCCTCCAGATGAATTGATGGCGTCGCTCTTTGAGGCGATCGTGCTGCAGAATCTAAGCGTTCTCACGCGCGGGCACACGCTGCGGCCGCACGTTCTCCTGCTGGGCGGCCCGAATAGTTTCATCAAAGGCATGCGCGAGGCGTGGCAGGCGAACATTCCGCGCATGTGGCAGGAGCGAAAAGTTGCTGTCCCGGACGGCTCGAAGCCGGAAGATCTGATCAAAGTTCCCAACAACGCACAATATTTCGCGGCTCTCGGGGCGATTGAATTCGGAAAGAGCGAAGAGGATTGCGTCGGCTGCTACCAGGGTTACGAGAAGCTGGTGTACTACATCGAGTTCGGACGCCAGGAGGAAAAATCGAAATCCGGCGCGAAGGGCCTGGTGGCGAAAGACGGCGAACTCGACGTGTTCAAGGACGCCTACCGCCGCAAAAAGTTTACCCCCGCGACGTTCCAGAAAGGTCAGACCGTAGGTGGTTTTATCGGCATCGATGGCGGGTCGACCTCAACCAAGGCCGTGTTGCTCGACGACCGCGGCGAAATTCTCTGCAAGGCTTATCAGCTCTCGAACGGCAATCCGATTCAGGACACGATCGAAATGTTCGAGAATCTGCGCGGGCAGGTTGAAGCGCAGAATGCCAAGCTGGAAGTTCTGGGCGTTGCCACCACCGGTTACGCCAAGGATATTTTGAAAGATGTTCTCCACGCGGACGTGGCTCTGGTCGAGACCGTGGCGCACACGGAATCGGCGCTTAAGTTTTACGAGGATCCGCACGTCATCGTCGACGTAGGTGGGCAGGACATCAAGATCATCATTCTGCATAACGGTCGCGTAAAAGATTTCAAGCTGAACACGCAATGCTCGGCGGGCAATGGATATTTTCTGCAGTCCACGGCCGAGGGGTTTGGATTAGGCGTGGAACAATACGCCGATCTTGCTTTCTCAGCCCAGTCGATGCCGGTGTTCGGCTATGGCTGCGCCGTGTTCATGCAGTCTGACATTGTGAATTTCCAGCGTCAGGGCTGGCGCGCCGAGGAGATTCTGGCGGGCCTGGCGGCCGTGCTGCCAAAGAACGTGTTCCTTTACGTGGCCAGTATTCCGAATCTTGCGGCTCTGGGCACGCGCTTCGTGTTACAAGGCGGAACGCAAAACAACATGGCCGTGGTGAAGGCTGAAGTGGATTTCATTCAGAACAGCTTCCGCGCTGCCGGCAAGAAGCCCGAGATCATTGTTCACGAGTTCTGCGGCGAATCGGGCGCGATCGGCGCGGCGGCCGAGTCTCTGCGCCTCTGGCGGAATGGCCAGCAGACGACTTTTGTCGGATTGGACGCCGTGCGAAAAATCAAATATCGCACGACTCGGAACGAGGAGACGCGCTGCCATTTCTGCAAGAACGACTGTTTGCGCACTTTTATTGATATAAGAACCGCGCCAACCGACGACATGAGCTTTATTCCCATCAAAAAAGTCACCAAGGTTCCGCTGATGCATGGCGAACAGCGGTTGATTATCGCCACTTGCGAAAAGGGTCTGGTCGAAGATGTCAACGATATGAAGGACATCAAGGCCGGCCTCGACGAGATCAAGGGGAAATATCCTAACTTCGTGGACTTCGCCGCCCGAGAAGTGTTTCGTCCGGTGAATGCGAAGAATGTAGCCGACCCGATTCCATCTGCGAAATTCTGGAATAAGGCTGCGAAGGAACGCATTCCGCGCATGGAGAAGCGCAAGAAACTGCGCGTCGGCGTTCCCCGCGTGCTGAACATCTATACGTACGCTCCGCTCTTCAACGGATATCTCGAAAGCCTGGGTGTTCAACCGGAGAACGTTGTTTACTCCGACTACACCAGTTCTGATCTATACAGGGCGGGAGCTAGCCGTGGCGCTATCGATCCCTGCTTCCCGGCGAAGATTGGTATTTCGCACGTCTACAACCTGATTCAGGAAAAGCATCGCAAGAAACCGCTCGATGTGATCTTCTTCCCGATGTACGACGTACTGACGTCGCCACTCGTCAAGATTGTGGGCACCAACGCATGCCCGACTGTGACCGCGACTCCGGAGACGGTGAAAGCCGCATTCACGAAAGAGAATGACGTTTTTGCCGAGCACAATGTCAAATATGTGGATCCGGTACTGAACTTTGCTGACCGCAGGTTGTTCGCGCATCAAATGCTGCAGGCCTGGCAGCAAATTCTCGGGTTATCACAGGAAGAGAATGACCGTGCGGTCGAAGTGGGTTTCAAAGCGTTGACTGACTTCGAAAGCAGCATCCGCAGGCGGGCCCGCGAGGTGATGGACCAACTGGAACGCGAAGACCGTATTGGCATTGTCATGCTGGGCCGTCCGTACCATCATGATCCCGGCCTGAATCACGAAATCATGGAAGAGTTCCAGAAGTTGGGCTACCCCATTTTTTCACAGAACACGTTGCCGCTCGATGAAGACCTGTTGGAGCGTCTGTTCGGCGAAGAGGTGCGCGCGGGCGTAATCACTCACCCTCTCGATATTACAGACGCCTGGAAGAATTCCTACTCCTGCAGCACCAACCATAAAGTGTGGGCGGCAAAGTTTACGGCGCGGCATCCTAACCTGGTGGCGCTGGAGATATCGAGCTTCAAGTGCGGCCACGACGCTCCGATCTACGGTGTTGTCGAGGGCATCATCGAACAGTCCGGCACACCGTATTTCTGCTTTAAAGATCTCGACGAGAACAAACCGTCAGGCTCGATCAAGATTCGTGTCGAGACTATCGACTATTTCCTGCGGCGTTACCGAGAAGAAGTCATCCGCAAGCGCAAGGCCGTCGAAGACATTGATGCTCAACTGGCGGCGCTGGAAGCGGAGTTGCGCAGCTCCATGGCCTCCGGGGCAACTCAGCCAGAACGAGTCGTGCAGGAGATGGCGGCCGATTGATTGTCCCCTACGCTTAGACGGCGGCCCGGACGATCGAACGGGCCGCCGTTCTCCTTCCGTCTTTTTTCGATCCGGTAGCAAAAGGTGGCGGTGCATCGTAAGCCACCGGCTTTCTTCCCCGCGTGATCTCCCCGAGAGTGCCGCGGCTCCAGCGGCGCGAGCATTTCGTTAGAATGGTTCACGACGGAATCGAATACTTCAGGCTGGCTGTGTTTGTTGTGGGATCGGATATCGTCTGGAATGTTAATGTCGCTATGATGAATCGTAAAGTAGACGCTGCCAAACTGTTTTCCAGCATGCGCTATGTCGGCTGCCACGATGAGAAGAATGCAGAGAAGCAGGGGGCTGCCTGATGGTGGATTTCTCGTCTGACGCCTTTGTGTTTTTCGGCGCCACCGGCGATCTCGCTTACAAACAGATTTTTCCTTCGCTGCAGGGATTGATCCGCGATGAAGGATTTAATCTGCCAATCGTCGGCGTGGCCAAAGCAGGTTGGAATCTCGATCAGCTCAAAGCTCGCGCCAAAGACAGCCTCGAAAAAAATGGCGGCCTCGACCAGGATGCATTCAACAAGCTGACCGGTCTTTTGCGCTACGTGGACGGCGACTACAACGATCCGAACACGTTCGCGCAACTCCGCAAAGAATTGGGATCGGCGAAACAGCCACTGCATTACCTCGCCATTCCACCCAGCCTGTTCGGCACGGTGGCCGAGGGTCTGGCCCATGCCGGCTGCGCCGACAACGCCCGGGTTGTGGTGGAGAAGCCATTTGGACGTGACGTGCCTTCGGCAGAAGAACTGAACCGCATTCTCCATCGTTATTTTCCCGAAGAACGAATCTTCCGTATCGATCATTTTCTAGGCAAGGAACCGGTGCAGAACATTCTGTACACCCGCTTTGCGAATCCAATGTTCGAGCCGATCTGGAATCGCAACTACGTACGCAGCATCCAGATCACCATGGCGGAGAATTTCGGGGTCGAGGATCGCGGCAAGTTCTACGAGGAGGCTGGCGCGGTGCGCGATGTGGTCCAAAATCACCTCCTTCAAGTCCTGGCCGTCCTCACGATGGATCCGCCGACCGGGGAGGCTCATGAAGCCTGGCGCGACCAGAAGGCCGAGTTGCTCAAGGCGATACGGCCAGTTGCTCCGACTGACGTTGTGCGCGGCCAGTTCCGAGGTTACCGATCCGTGCCGGGCGTGGCCGCGGCTTCAACGGTGGAAACTTTCGTCGCGCTCAAGCTGTTTATTGAAACGTGGCGATGGGCCGGCGTGCCCATCTACATCCGCGCCGGCAAAATGCTGGCGGTGACCTCGACCGAGGTCTTCGTTGAATTCAAACGCCCGCCGATGTCGACCTTTGGCGAGAACGTGCCGGGAAAGTCCGCGCATCTGCGGATGCGTATCAGCCCCGACATCGCCATCGGGATGGGAGTGCGCGTGAAGACGCCGGGCGAGCAGATGACCGGCAAAGATGTGGAACTCACCCTCACCGAACACGCGGCCAACGACATGCCGCCTTACGAACGACTGCTGGGCGACGCCATGCGCGGCCTGACCGAGCTCTTCGCCCGGCAAGACATTGTGGAAGCGCAATGGCGTGCGGTCGAGCCGATCCTGGGCAACGTTACACCGTTACATCTCTATGAGCCGGGAACGTGGGGGCCCGACGAGGCGCAGGGCCTGATCGCCGGCGATGGATCGTGGATTAATCCCACCGTGCAAGTAGAAAAATAAGCCCGAAGAGAAATAAGCAAAACGAGAAGTAAGAAAGAGAAAGACTATGAGCCAGCGACTGACGGAATCGCCATCGTGGAATGCGCTGCGAGCGCATTACGAGAAAGTGAAAGATATCCAACTGCGGCAGTTATTTGCCGGCGATCCCAGTCGCGGTGACCGATTGGCCGCCGAGGCGGCGGGCCTTTACCTCGACTACTCGAAGAATCGGATTACTGACGAAACCATTCGGCTGCTGATCCAGCTGGCCAACGAGCGAGGCGTCGCAAGCCGTCGCGATGCGATGTTTCGCGGTGAGAAGATCAACATCACTGAAGGCCGGGCTGTTCTGCACGTTGCACTACGCGCCCCGCGCGGGACGAAGATCCTGGTCGACGGCGTAGATGTGGTCGCTGACGTACACGCGGTACTCGATAAGATGGCCGCGTTCTCCGACCGCGTGCGCAGCGGAGAATGGAAGGGGCACACCGGCAAAAGCATCAAGAACGTGATCAATGTCGGTATCGGCGGCTCATACCTGGGTCCGGAGATGGCTTACGATGCGCTGCGTACTTTTACTGACCGCTCGATGAAATTCCGTTTTGTGGCGAACGTCGACGGCGCCGCCTTTGCCGAGGCCACCCACGACCTTGATCCCGCGGAGACGTTATTCATTCTCTCCTCGAAGACCTTCACCACGCTCGAGACCATGACGAACGCCGCGACCGCCCGCCGGTGGATCGTCGATGCGCTCAAGAGCGATTCCGCCGTCGCCAAGCACTTCGTGGCCGTGTCGACCAATGCGCAGGGAGTCAGCAAGTTTGGCATCGACATCGCCAACATGTTCGGATTCTGGGACTGGGTCGGGGGCCGTTATTCCATGGATTCGGCGATCGGGCTCTCTACCATGATCGCGATCGGGCCGAAGGGGTTCGAAGAGCTACTCGCCGGCTTTCACGACGTGGATGAACATTTTCGGATGGCGCCGCTGGAGAAGAATCTTCCTGTCCTGATGGGCTTGCTCACCGTCTGGTATAGCAACTTTTTCGGCGCGCAGACCATCGGCGTCATGCCGTACGCCGACAATCTGAAGCGCTTCCCGGCCTACCTGCAACAGCTCCAGATGGAAAGCAACGGCAAGCACGTGGACCTTGACCGCCAGCCCGTGAACTACCAGACTGGACCGATCATCTGGGGCGAGCCGGGCACCGATGGGCAGCACTCGTTTTACCAGCTCATTCACCAGGGGACCAGACTGATCCCATGCGATCTAATCGGGTTCTGCAAACCGCTCAGCGAATTTACCGACCATCATGATCTGCTGATGGCGAATTTATTCGCGCAAGCTGAAGCGCTGGCTTTCGGCAAGACCGCTGAGGAACTGAAAGCGGAAGGCTCGCCTGACTTTCAAACTCCGTTCCGCGTTTGCGAAGGCAACCGGCCGACTAATTTGATCCTGGCTGAAAAACTGACGCCGCGCATAGTCGGCGCGCTGGTGGCTCTCTACGAGCACAGTGTTTTCACTCAGGGCGCGATTTGGAACATCGACTCCTTCGATCAGTGGGGCGTGGAACTGGGCAAAGTCCTGGCTACACGCATCATTCCTGAATTGCAGAGTTCCGAAGAACCCAAACTCAAGCACGACGGCTCGACCAACACCTTGATCGGACGATATCGCCGCCTGCGCGGCAACCGATAGGACGCGGCCAAAGCCGTTGTGCCACACTAAACCGCGTCAAGACACCCGCGGCTATGCTCCCGCGCCTGCAGCCCGCGCCAGAACCTGCGGACGCACCGTCTCCGCCATCCGTCCAAAATACAACTTGTAAGATCGGTGGATTCCGTACATGACGGGGAACACTGCCAGCGCCAGGGCCCACCCCATGTGCGAGCTTACCGCCTGGAGCATCGAAGTAACCCCTGCGGTGACCACGTAGTAGGGGAACGAGAGTTGTGCCAGACTCAACCAGATTCCCGCCGCGGCTTTTCCCTCGCTCAGGGCCACGATCGCCGCAACCGGAACGGTCTGTCCCAGGAACAAGGTTGTAGTCGCCAGGGCCAATCCAAGTATCGTGGAGTTCCACTGGAATTCGCGGAACCATACGGCATGAAACATGAGGCTGGCCAGGCAACTGGCGAACGCCATCATGCTGACATTGAAAGCCATCTGATCCAATTTGAGCTTGCCGTTTTTCTTCGGCCAGCATTGTACGACGGTGGAAATGCAGGCAATCGTGACTGCCTCCGCGGCGCTCAAGTTCACCACCGCGGTGAGCAGGAACGGCAGGTTTACCGACATATTGCCGTTGATGCCCGGCAGCTTAACTTTCATCCGCGACGTCACTACCGCCAGCGCCAGGACCGCCATCGCGTAGTACGCATGCAGCGTGTGGCTTGCGAAGGCCGCGTATCCAGTAGCGCTTACTGCTGCCAGTATCATTGCGCCGATGAACATCTTAATTCGCCGTGTGTGATTCATGATCGTCTCCTTTCTTTGGTTTTCACACGGCTAGTTATTGCTCATCGTCTCCTGCATCTGAGAACGCGCCATTGGCGGTCCCGACGGATGTACCCCAGACCACGCTGGTAGCGCTGGTGGCCGCCCCTGTGCTCGTTCCCCAAACGACGCTAAACGCACTCTGCGTGCTGTCGCTCCACGGCAACGATGTGCCCCATACCACGGAGGTTCCGTTAACGAGCGAGGTTCCCCAAACCACTGACGTACCCCACACCACCGAAGTTCCCCAAACCACTGAGCTCGAGCCAACGCTTGAGTTGCCGTAGACCAGAGAAACCGTGTGCGTTTGTGGGTTATAAGAGACCGACGGCGAGAGCGCCGATCCGACCGTGGCCGGGGCCAGGTCCGTATTGTTGACGGCGGACCCTACGTTCAGCAATCCCGATCCGACTGACAACAGATCGTAGAAGCTGGTGAAAGACTGGGACAGGTGCGGTACCCACGCCGAGGTGGAAGTGAGCCCCATCTTGAAGGCTGTCTTCATGAGCCGCGCCTTCACCTGATCCGGAGTCAGCGTGCTCTGTTCCTGCAGCAACAACGCCACTGCACCGGCAACCGCTGGAGTCGCCATGCTGGTACCGCTCAGGCTGAAGTAGTCGGCGTTGCCATCGGTCCCGTTAACCAGTTCGGACGGATACGCCGCTTCCAGCGTAGCTCCCGGAGCCGCCAAAGAAACGACAGCATTGCCCGGCGCCATGATGTCCGGCTTGGCGACGTGATCGTAGGTCGTAGGTCCCTTCGAGCTGTAGCTGGCAACGGTTTCGGCTGAGGGTGACGATGATCCGTTGCTCTTCGTCGCACCGACTGTCAGCACATAGGGATCGTTGCCCGGCGCAGTGATGGTTCCGAAGCCGTTGCTTCCGCTGAAGGATAAGCGGCCATAGTTTCCAGCCGCGACAACCACTACGATCCCGCTCTTCCACGCTGCTTCCACGGCCTGGCAGAGAGGATCCAGAGTGTAGCTCACCGGGATTCCGCGGCCCAGAGAGAGGTTGATGACCCGGATGTTGTAGGTGTTCTTCAACGCAATCGCCTGTTGGATGGCCGCGATTACGGTACTGTCGGTGCCCACTCCGTTCAGGTCCAGAGCGCGCAGGTCGATCAGATTGACGCCCGGCGCTACACCCTGATATTGCCCGCCGGAAAGTGAGCCATTGCCACCGATGATGCCAGCCACATGCGTACCGTGGCCGTAGAGGTCGTATTTGCCTCCGAATGAGTTGCGGATAGAAGTTCCGGTGAAATCCTGGTGATAGACGACGCGAGAAACGCCGTTTGCATTCAACAGATCGGGATGCTGATCGTTGATGCCGCTGTCAATCACAGCGACTCCAACCCCGGCTCCGTTATATCCGCTGTTCCAGGCGCTGGCCACCCCGCTAGCGCCGTTGGTCAGATCGTCCATGACGTTCATGGGGTGATCGATGCTCACCGACGCGATCTCAGGATCCGACTCCAAAGCCGAAAGAGCGCTGACTGGGATCGTAAACGATGCACCTTTGATCATGTGCAGCTGCGCATGCAGGTTTCCGCCCCGGTTCTTCATCGTGGCGTAGTGCGCTGCCGTGGGCACCTGCTTGTACTGCACGATGACCCGCACCGTGGCACCCTTGGTGGACCCCTGATGAGCTTTGGCCAGCAGTCCCGAGAGTTCGGGTGCGATCCGCGATCCGGCGCCGGCGGCATTGGCGTCGGTCCAGCGTTGTCCAAACGCCATTCCCGTGGCCAGGAGCACTACCATGCTCACGCGTTTGCCCCAGGCCGCGCTATGTCGTTCTCCGCGGCCAGGTTTTTGCAATGTCGGTGTGCCGACCATAAAATCTCACCCTTTCTTTCTGTGGGGGAACAATCGAGCTTGTACTCGGCTTCTCTGTTGCACGGGAGCCGCCATCTGGGTAGGTTCTAAGTTATTGATTAGATGGGGGCTTGCTGGGTTCTGAGGATGGCAACTCGGGGCGTTCTGTCCCGCCTCAGGGGGCGTGGGACAACTTGTCCCGTGTCATGAGGTGACTTCAGGTTCGGGTTGTTGGGTACCGGTGGGATCGAATCGGCTGTGCAGAGGTCACAGATGCTCGACAACTTTACCGCAGGCCGGCCGCGGCGGCGTTTTTCTGGTTTGACTGCGGCATTTTCGGCATGGCGGCCATCAGGCGCTGGGTGTATTCGTGCCGCGGACTAGTCAGAACCTGTTCGGTCGTTCCCGTTTCGACGATTTGTCCTTCATGAAGAATCACGATCCGGTCGCAGATGCCGGCCACCGATGCCAGATCATGCGAGATATAGAGGATTGCCATCCCGGTGGTGCGGTTCAACTGGCGAAACAGCGCCAGGATTTCCGACTGTGTGATGACGTCGAGAGCGCTAGTCGCTTCGTCAGCAATCAGCAGCGCCGGCCGGTGCAGAACCGCCATCGCAATCAGCACTCGCTGCGCCTGGCCCACGCTCATCTGCGAAGGATACTTGCGCAGGAACTCATCGCTCGACGGCAGGCTCACGCTCTCGAGTGCGGCCCGGATCGCCGCTTCACAATCCGCATTCGATCCGGAGGCATGTGCCCGCCATGCCTCGTTCAGCTGCGTGCGGATTTTCAGCGCTGGATTCAGAGATGAGAGTGGACTCTGCAAAACCAGCGCAACTTTGCGTCCGCGCAACTCGCGCAGTTCGCGCTCGCGAAGTTTCAGCAGATCGCAACCCTCGAACTCGATGGCACCGTCGATGTGAGCTCGCTTGCGGTCGAGCAGCCCGAGAATGGCCATTGCCATCGTGCTCTTTCCCGATCCGCTTTGTCCTACGAGGCCCAGCACCTCGCCGCGCTGAATCTGGAGAGTCACCTCACGCAGCACGGCAGGCTTGTCGCCATAACGCACGGAAATGCGGGCGCTTAGAAGAACGTCGCTCTGCGAGCTTCCCGCCATTACGCTATGTCCCCTGTATTTTCTGTGGTTTAAGGTTTCAGAGTTACTTGACCGACAGCCGTTCCACATTCCAGTACGTCTGCGGCACCAGGATGACCGGACTCGCTCCCTGAACTGTCGAAGCGACCGCCGACAGGGCATTCCGGTTGACCAAATAAATAAACGGCGCCTGCTCGATCGCGATTTCCTGAACGCGGTCGAAGCTCTCTTTGCGTTTCTGGGCGTCAGCCGAGGAAGCCTGCGCCAGCATCAGCTTGTCGATCTCCGCCTCCCACGTGGTTTCCGGAGTCTTCTCCGACGGATTCCATTGGTGATTGTCGGAAGAACTCAGCCACACGTTCATCTGCTCGCTCGGATCGAGGCCCACGTTAGTCAGCCCCAGCAGAATCGCTTCATAGTCAAACGTCTGCGTCATCCGTTCGATCAGGGAAGGGAAGTCGAGCGTGACCACGTTGAGGTGAATACCGATCTTCTGCAGGTCTTCCTGAATCATCGTAGCCATGCGCTCGCGGTACTTATTTCCCGCGTTGGTGATGATGGAGAACACGACCGCATTTCCGTCTTTATCTTTGAGCACGCCATTTTCCAGCCGGAAGCCCTCGCCCTGCAGGGCTTTCAAGGACGCGTCGGGTGAATACGTCTCAGGCTTCAGTCTGGCGTTGAACCAGAATTTGTTCGCCGGCGACACTGGGCCAACCGCCGGTTGCGCGTGCCCGCGAAACACCACCCGGGCCAGATCGTCGCGATTGATTGCCTCGGACACTGCCCGCCGGAAATTGGCCGAACGGAACCAATTCTTTTTGTAGCCCGGCAGCGGAGCTCTGGCGACTTCGTTGAACCACATCTGCTCGCTGTCGAGCGACGGGCCGGCATCGTGCACGACCTGGGCGGATGTTGCCGCCAACTTATCGAAGTACTCGCTGTCGAGTGAGTTGATCAAATCGATTTCGCCGCGCTTGAAGCGCAGCATCTCGACGTCGCGATTGGGCTGAATGTCGAGCCGGATGGAATCGAGATAGGGCAGTTTCCGTCCCTGCGCGTCTGATTTCCAATAATTTGGGTTCCGCTTCAAAAGAACTGTCGCCCCCGCTTTGTAGTCCGCGACCATGAAGGGACCGAGCACCGCCATTTCTTTCTTTGGCGAATGTGCCGAGAGAATCGCGACCTGATCGAACTGCCGGTCGAGTCCGGCCACGGGCGCCGGAAACGTAATCGAAACCTGGGTCGGAGAGATAATCTTCGTCTCGACGCTCCCCGGACCAGAGCGGAATGCGTCTCCAGTGGACGAGTGCAGCGCGGGATCCATCAGTTGTTGCGCGGTGTAGACCACATCCTCGGCGGAGAAGGGTGTGCCGTCGGAGAACGAGACGCCACTGCGCAGTTTGAATGTAATCTGCCTTCCGTCCTTCGAGACTTTCCACGACTCCGCCAGTTCCGGCTCCAGAACCTGTGTCTGCCGGTTCATGCGCAGCAGGACGCCGCCGGTCAAATAACGTATCGCCACCGAAGCGTCGTCTTCTACTTTCATGGGATCGAACGTCTTCGGTTCGGAACGCAGGCAAAACCGCAGTTCGCCCTGCGCCATTGCGGAGCCCGCCAGAATTCCCAGGCAGACCGAAACCAGGATCGCTTTTCTGTAGATGCTCACCATCGCCAACAACCTTCCCTGGAGGCCCGTCATGCGGCTGCCTCCTCCTGTTTCGAAAGCACAAATTGAAATGATGTGACCACCACTACCAGCAAGATCAGCGGGACAAATTTCCATGGTTCCTCGCCCACCGATACCAACCCTTCCAGTTCTTTCAACAGACTTCCCCAGGAAGGCATGGGCTCGGCCACACCCAGACCGAGAATTCCCAGATTTGCCTCGCTCAAAATGAACGCCGGGATCGAGATCCAGAACTGCGCGTACAGAACCGGTTTCAAGTTCGGCATCACGTGCACCCAAAATAGCCGCGCTCCGTGGAGTCCTGAAGCGCGCGCCTGACGAATAAAATCCGAATCTCGCAACGATCCCGCGGTCGAACACAATACCCGTGCGGCGCTGGTCCATCCCAGCAGGCCCAGCATCAAAAAAGTCACCAACACCGAAACCAACGGCGACACGTTCAGCGGCATCACCGCGCGCACTGTGATCAGCAGAAATAGCCATGGAAGTGACAGGAACAAATCTGTCACCGCCATTGCGCCGCGAGCCCAGGCGCCGCCCAGATATCCCGTGAGCCCTCCGAGTAGAGCCGCCATCAAAGTCGACAGCAGCGCAGCCGCCGGCGCGAGGAGCAGAGAAATTCGTGTTCCATAGAGCACGCGGGCAAAGCGATCGCGGCCAATCTCATCCGTCCCCAGCCAATGCGCTCGCGACGGAGCCGCATCCGCCGCTTCGCGATACTGCTTGGCATATCCCGCCGGAGCCAGCCAATTCGCGGCCAAAGAGACGCCTACCACGAGCAGCAAAACCGCGCACGCGACACTTCGCCAGAAATTTCCGCGCCAGAATTTCATGCTTCCTGACCTCGAAGCATATGTCCGATCACATCGGCACTCGAATTCGCCAGCAATGTGACCAGCGTTACCAGAATGGTGATGTTCATCAGCAAGGGCAGATCACGCGCCAAAGCCGCCTGCCACGCCAGTTGTCCAACTCCGGCTAGACCGCAAAGGGCTTCGACGGGGATGGCCGCGCCCACGGCGATGCTCACCGATACTCCCGCGACTGCCAGCAACTGTGGACCAATTACCGGGACGACATGCCAGAACAGAATTCGCAATTCGCTCAGGCCTTTGGCTCGCGCGGTCATGATGTGGGGCAACACGTAAGCCTTTGCCAGAAGATTGCGCGCATAGCGATAAACCCGCGGAAACACGATCAGTCCGATGGCCAGCGCGCCCGGGACATTCCACAACACCGACAACAACGCCAGCACCGCCGCCGGAATGCAGAGGAAGGTTCCGCTGATCACGGTCGTGAGCGCATCATAGGCAGAAACCCGCAACCAGGCCGCGCTGAGCGCCAATGCCATCGCTACCGCCCAACTGAGCAACAATCCGAGTCCGACCAGTCGCAACGTCAACGGAGTTCGCTCCCGCAGTAACACGCTTACCGGCTGTCCAAGCGAGATTGAAGTTCCCAGGTCACCGCAGGCGGCGCGCTGCAACGAGTGAAAGTAAAAGCGAAAAAGGTTGTGTTCTTCGAGCCGGGTGGCGCGCAGCGCTCGAACGCTTTCTGCACTCAAGTGCGGATCGAGTTGCTGCTCATCCACATCGAACCCCGGCGCGAGGCGCACCAGCGCTCCGGCGAGCAACCCGCCAAGCAACGCCGTCGCCACCAGAGTGAGTCCATGCCGTGCGATTCTTTTCAGCATGGAAGATTGCTCCTATTTGCCTGCAGCTCGTTGAACTTTGATTTCTTCGGCCGCGAGTGCCTCGGCATGATGAATCTGTTTCATCGAATACATTCGCCGGTCGGCTTCTGCCAGCAGACGTTCCACATCGAAGCCGTCTTCAGGGCAAAATGCCATGCCCACGCTCAACGTGATCACCTGACGTCCGCACACGTGCCGTCCCGACTCAATCGCGGCCTGGTTCAGCCGGTCCGCCTTTTCCTTCGCCGCCTCCAAAGTCAGGCCCGGCGCGGTGATTACGAATTCGTCGCCGCCCATGCGGGCCACGTAGTCGTAACCTCGGCAAACTTCTTTCAGGCGAGTGGTAAACTCGCGCAGCAATTTGTCGCCTTCCAGGTGGCCAAAGGAGTCATTAATTTCCTTGAACCCGTCGATGTCGCAGACCAGCACCGCCAGTTGCGTCTTCATGCGGCGGCAGCGCCCGACTTCCTGCGCCAGATGCACGAATAGCGACCTTGCATTCGGCAGTCCTGTAAGGTAATCGGTGGTGGCCGAACTTTCCGCCTGCTGATACTTCAGTGCATTCTCCACCGACAGCGCGACCTTCGATGCGACTGCCAGCAGGATTCTCAAATGATCGGGAGTGAAGGCATCCCGATTCGCGTGGTACATGGCCAGCACGCCGACAACACCATTCAGGCCCTCGAGCGGCACCACCAGCGCTGACTGCAGCGTTGTATGCTTGCCGGGATTGACCACGTATCCGGCTTCCACCTGGGGATTGCCATTCACGATTGGTTTGGAATTCTC
>Ga0210388_10001666_pt1 | contig 17434 bp, 14 predicted proteins | sample IncBWC19OmetaG_FD_155485 | JGI IMG/M metagenome (GOLD analysis project Ga0210388, IMG submission 155485) | Forest soil microbial communities from Barre Woods Harvard Forest LTER site, Petersham, Massachusetts, United States - Inc-BW-C-19-O ... | reverse complement strand
CTGCGGCTGAATGCGCTGCATCTTCAGACCGCTCTGCATGGTCTTGATGCGCAACGGCAACAGCAGCAGGTTGATGATGACGGTAAGGATGATGATGGCCCATCCCCACGCGCCCGGCCAGCCGGCAATCGCCGAATGCAGGAATTGCAGCGCGAGGAAGAGATACTTCCCGATCGGCCCGAAGAAGCCGAAGTCCAGCAGCGGCTCGAGGGTCATCGTGCTGCCGGTCGCATGAATTCCACGCAGAATATTGACTGCCTTCGGTCCGGCGTAGATGCGCGTCTGAGTGCGGCCGGTCGTGTTGCCCAGCGCAAGGCCGAGGATTGGCACCTCGACGGGCTTTGACGACGAGCCGCTACCCAGACCGGCGTGTCGAATCGTCTTCGCTACGTCGAGCTGGTTGTGCAGCGTCGCCACTGTTGCTGTCTCCGGAGAATCCGGCAGGAAGACCGCCGCAAAGTAGTTGTCGCTCGTGCCTGCCCAGTCAAACGGGCCATTCAGCGTATCGCCGCCTGAGACCTTCTTCGCGGCAATGTGCTCTTCCTTCCCATTCCGTGCGACGTCGACCTGTGTGCTCGCATAGGCGTTTACACTGTCCTGATCGCCGAAGCCTCCCGGCCAGTTCAGCAGCGCGCGAACCGGCTGGCCGTTGCGCGTGACCTGTATGTCCGCGTGCAACAGGTACGTCTCGTCGAACGAGAACGTCTTTTGGACATCAACGCCACCGTCGGAGTAATGGAAGGTCAGCGTCGCCGGCGCAGTCACCGTGCCGCTGGCGGATGGCACATATAGCGCCTTGTTCAGCACCGGCGCAAGCGAAGCATCGTACGTGTAGAGCGATAGCGGATAGCCAAACTGCTCGGCCGCCTGAGTGTGCACGAGGTTCAACGGTTTGCCGTCCGCATCCTTATATTTCTTCAGGATCCAGCTCGTGACCTGCGCCCCGCGATTGCTGAAAGTAATCTTGTAGAGCTCATTCTCGACCGTGGTGGTCGACTCGCCAGCTGCCTGAACCGCAGGCACGGAGGAGACCGCCGCGCGAACCGGTTGCATTGCCGAAGGAATGCCTGCTGCAGGACTGCTGGCCGCGGCGGGTGTGCCGGGCTGTGTGGGGGCGGTCTGCGCCACATTCGGTGCCGCGTTGGGCGAGACCGTCTGCGGATTATTCTTTGCGCGAAAGTACTGCAGTCCGAAAAAGACGGTCACAAGTACGACCATCATGACGAGCAGCGATTTATTGTCGCCCCCACCTTGCTGATTTGGGTTAGTAAACTCTGCCAAAAGGGTCTTCCTATTCTTTACGTATGGCTCAGGGTAATTCCGCGCAGGGTTTACGCGCTTTTTCCATGATAAATGGTCTGCCGCTCCGTAGACGGCCGCCGCCTAATCGGAGTTTCCCCGAGGATTGCGCGCGGGGTCTGCCAGCGGAACGGGATCCACCCCGCCCTTCGCAAACGGATGGCACCGCGCCACCCTTCGCAACGCCAGCCACGAACCCTTCCAAACACCAAACCGAACCAGCGCAACATACGCATACTCCGAGCACGTCGGCAGATACAGGCATTGGCTTAGGCTGAAGGCGTGTAGTAGCGGCGAAACGAAAGTCTTGTAAATTCCATAGACGGCGCGAACTGCGAAACCCGGCTCAGGCGTCTCCTCAGGAGGCATCGTTTGACCTGGTTGTGTCCGGCACGACGGCCACCCGCTGCTTCTGTTGCTGTTTCTCCACCGCGTTCTGGATCATCCGGAAGACCTGCGCCACCTCGCGCTCGAGCGCCGCAAACTCCATCTCCATCACGCTGCGCCGCGGATGCAGCACCACATCCACCGGGCTGTGGAGCGCCGCAAGATTCCTCCGCACTGCCTCCCGCATTCTCCGCTTGATGCGATTGCGCTCCACAGCCTTGCCCAGCACCTTACCCACCGTTAGACCCACACGCGGACTATGCTCTTCTGCGTCGCGCAACAACTGACCATCGGGCCCTATCGGCGCGCGCAACATGAAGAAGTACGCCATCTGTTTGGCAAACTGCTTGCGGCTTGCCTTGTAGACGCGTTGGTAATCAGCGTGTTTTCTGAGTCGGAAGATGGAAGCTTGCGTGGTCATACACAGGAAACACCCGCTCTTCAGCGAAGAAGAGAATGGCGCTACCGGTTATCTTATCCCGCGCAAAAAGAGGGAGAAAATCCATCGGGACAACGGGCTGAAGGCCCGCGAAGTTCAGCGGGCCTTCAGCAGTCGAAACCTGTTGTTGGTTGAGGGGTTTAGCTATTTCTTATTTGTGGACTGATCATGCTGTCCGCCGGTGCTGGTCTGTTGCGACCCTTGGCCGGGCTTATTCGGCATCTGGTTGGGCTGTCCGGGCTTGTTGCCCTGCTGTGGTTGATTCGGCTGATTTTGCTGACTCATAGTTTTACGTCTCCTAATGATCAGGCGCCTCATCGTGCGTGGTGCTGATATAACGTTCGACATCGCCCGACTCCGCAGGGTTGCCCACTTCTGCCGCCTCCGAAACCCACGTTTTTCCCACACAAAAACCCACCCTGAACAAATCAATCAACTTATGCCCATGGCGCAGTTACAGCCTGTTCCAAATATATATTTCGGTCATGCCCATCCCTCGCCATGACGCCCCCAACACCCGAGAACGGACAGCAAAGAACTGAGAATCGCACTCGGATAAGGCTGTGAAAATCACGCCCTCTAAGGTATACTCAGAGATTGCTGCTATAGCTAAAAGTTTGCGCAGGAGTCTGCTCCTGCCTTAGGAGTTTTTGTCATGCCGAAGCGTACCTTTCAACCCAACCGCCGCCACCGCGCCAAGACCCACGGCTTCCTCTCGAGGATGAAGACCAAGGCTGGAGCCGCGGTGCTCAGCCGCCGTCGCGCCAAGGGCCGTCACAAGATCGCCGTCAGCGCCGGATTCCGCGACTAGTTCGCCCGCCTATGCCTTCGGGATCGCCTTTCGAAGCGCAACAGCAACCCATCTCTCTCGAAATCGCCTGCTCTGCTCTCAAAGAGCTTTGGTCGCCGCGAGTCGTGGGTCAGGTCAACAACCAATACATCAAAGTGGCGAAGATTCAGGGAGAGTTCCCCTGGCACAGCCATGAGCACGAAGATGAGATGTTCTTCGTCCTCCGTGGTCTGCTTCACATTGGTCGCGCCGAGGCCGATGGTGGAACCGTCTCCGTGCGCCCCGGAGAGTTCTTCGTCGTGCCGCGCGGCGTGCGCCACAACACCTCGGCTGCGGAAGAGACATGGATTGCGCTGATTGAAACCATTACCACCCGGCACACCGGCTCAGAACAAACGCCGATGACTCGCTCCATCGAAGAACAGCTCGGCACCAGCGCCACGCCGACAACAGATAACTGAAGACCATTCGCGGATACCATAAGATCCCACGTACGGAAAGAAAGAAATACGCTCTCGCGGCAACTTTTCTTCCGCTTGCAGCCCCGAAGATTCCCTTCTTCACAACGAATGGTGCAACTCATTTTTTTTGGATGAGACGATTGAAAATCGTCGTCGCTTCCGTGCTACTATCGAACCCGTTTAGTAAGACGTTTTTCTTGAGGTCCAGCTGTCCCGCACTCTGATACTCGATTGAACAACTCCTCTTCGCCTGATCGTCGATAGGCATCTACGAAGAGACTTCTCGCAACTCCGGATTTTTCCTCTTGCCTCTTAACCGGCAGGAAGAGACTTCTATTTGCTCTTCTCGCGCTTTCCACGCGAATTTTGAAAGTGCCGCTGTCTGGGTTGAAACAGGAAACGAGACAAGGAAACTAGAGAATGTCATTCGTTCCGACGGCCACCGCCGTATTGAACTATTGGGTCCGCATCCTCGCGGCGCTCGAAAAGAAGATCAATCGCCAGTCGTATGAGACCTGGCTCAAGCCGACGCGGTTCTCGCACCTCGAAGGCAAGAAGCTCTTTGTGCGCATCCCCTCGGCCGACTTCCAGCACATCGGCGACCGCTACGCCGACCTCATCCAGGAAGCCATCGACAACCTCGGCCTTGACGTCGAGGCCGTCACCTTCACCACCCCCGAGCAGGACCCGCGCACCCCCAAGGTTCGTGAGGACGGCGGCTTCGCACCCGTGCCCAGCCACAGCCAGAACGCCCCGCGCCAGTCGCGCCTCGGCGTCCCGTCCCAATCAATCGCCGGCCCCGCGCCCGAGCAGGCCCGCTTCGACTGGAGCGCAGCCAGCCAACTCAACCCCCGCTACCAGTTCGACGCCTTCGTCATCGGCAGCGGCAATCAGTTCGCCATGGCCGCTGCGCAGGCCGTCGCCGAGCGCCCCTCCAAGGCCTACAATCCGCTCTTCCTCTACGGCGGCGTCGGGATGGGCAAGACTCATCTCATGCATGCCATCGGCCACGACGTGAAGCGCCGCCAGCCCCACGCCTCCATCAGCTACGTCTCCGGTGAGAAGTTCACCAACGAGATGATCAACTCCGTCCGCTACGACAAGATGACCGGCTTCCGCGACAAGTTCCGCAACGTCGATGTCCTGCTCATCGACGACATCCAGTTCCTCGCCGGCAAGGAGCGTACCCAGGAGGAGTTCTTCCACACCTTCAACGCGCTGCACGAGAGCATGAAGCAGATCGTCATCGCCAGCGACCGCCCGCCCAAAGAGCTCGCCGACTTCGAAGACCGCCTGCGATCGCGCTTCGAGTGGGGCCTCATCGCCGACATCCAGCCACCCGATCTCGAGACCAAGGTAGCCATTCTGCAGAAGAAGGCTGAGAGCGAGCAGACCTCGCTGCCCGTCGACGTAGCGATGTTCATCGCCTCGAACGTCCGCACCAACGTGCGCGAGCTCGAAGGCGCCCTGGTCCGCCTCATCGCATGGTGCAGCATGCACGGCGTCGAGATCACCCTGCCGGTCACGCAGCAGTGCCTCAAGCAGTTCATCGACACCCAGGTCCGCAAGATCACCATCGAGACCATCCAGCGCAGCGTCGCCGAGCAGTTCGGCATGCGCGTCGCTGAACTTAAGCAGAAGAACAACTCCCGCCAGATCGTCGTCCCGCGCCAGATCGCCATGTATCTCGCGAAACAGCTCACCGAAGCCTCGTTACCGGAGATCGGCCGCCAGTTCGGAGGCAAACACCACACCACGGTCATGCACTCCATCGCAAAAATCGACGAGCAACGCCGCGCCGACAAAGACCTGAACCGCACCATCAACAAACTGATGGAGACCCTCAGCTAATTCCGCATCACTCAACGGTCAGAGGCTCGCGAAAGCGGGCCTCTTTGCTTTTGCGGTCTTCGTTGCCTGCCCTTTTGTTTGTCAATCCGCACCCTGAGTGAAGTCGAAGCGGGAGGAATCTGCGGTTGCTCTTTCAACGAATCGGAAGCTGCGACGAACTGCTTCGGTAAGATTGCGTAACTTTACTGCCCTGACGGAAGTTCCGCGCGGGTGAAAGTAGGCGTCCCGAAATTTAAAGTCTTCGCCCTGGTGCCGAGTCTCTTTGCGGAAGATGGGTTCCCCCGAAAACCCATTGACCGTCCAGATTCCTATCTGTTTGCCCGACTGCTTCCGTCCCAATGCGAGCGTCTATCGCCAGCTTAATGATTGTTCATAGTCAGCAGGATATTCGCCTAATCAAACGCCATCATCCTCGGCAATGCAAATCCACGCCCTCCGAACGCATCCCTTGATCAAGAGGTGCCGGAATGACCGTTGCGGGCCCGACAACCATAGCGCCTGCCACCAAAGCCAGCCCATCGCCCAATAGCATCCGTCCGCTCGAGTGGCTCAACTTCCTCGTCGCCGACGTCCAGACCGGAGTCGGTCCCTTCCTGGCGGCTTACCTCGCTGCCAGCCATTGGAACCCCCGCGATACCGGCTTCGCCCTCACCCTGGGAGGCCTCGTCACCGTCGCCGCTGGCCCGTTCGCCGGCGGAGTCATCGACCGCTCGAACAGCAAGCGCACCCTCATCGCCTTTTCGCTCGCCATCCTCGCCGCCGGGGCCCTGGTCCTCGCATTCACCACCAAATGGAGCGGAGTCGCGCCCGCGCAAGTTCTCATCGGCCTCGCCGGAGCCATCATCGGCCCTGCTCTCGCCGCCATCGCCCTCGGCATGGTCGGCCCGTCCAGCTTCGACCGCCAGTTCGGTCGCAACCAGGGCTTCAACTCGGCCGGCAACGTCGTCACTGCGCTGCTGCTGGCCGGCATCAGCTACCTCGCCGGACTCCGCAGCATCTTTTTCGTCACCGCCGCACTCACCATCCCCGCCTTCCTCGTCCTCAAACGAATCAATCCTGCCGACATCGATAACAACCGCGCACGCGGGGAGCGTCCCACTGACGGCAAATCCGCCGCGCCCGAGAGCTGGTGGCGAGCACTCCTCACCAACCGAACCTTCGCGCTCTTCCTTCTCTGCTGTTTTCTTTTCCATCTAGCCAACGCCGCCATGCTCCCCGAACTCGGCGAGATGCTCGCCCGCGGCAATGCAAAGCTTAGCGCACCCTTCATGTCCGCCTGCATCATTGTCACGCAGCTTGTCATCGCCGCCAGCGCATCATGGTTTGGCCGCATGGCCTCCACCCGCGGACGCAAGCCATTACTCCTCGTCGGCTTCGGCGTACTGCCTATCCGCGGAGTCCTCTACACCCTCACCCACGCAACCTGGGCGCTCATCGGTATCCAGCTTCTCGACGGAGTCGCCAACGCCATCTTCGTCGTCGTCTCCATCCTCGTCGTCGCAGACCTCATGCGCAGCACCGGCCGCTTCAACCTCGCGCAGGGGGCCCTCGGCACTGTCGTCGGACTCGGCGCCTCAGCCAGCAACGCCTTCGGTGGAGTCCTCGCCCATCGCTACGGCTTCTCTGCATCCTTCCTTGGTCTCGCAGCCGTGGCCCTCGCAGCCTTTCTCCTCCTCTGGCTCACCATCCCCGAAACCAAAGACGCCGCGCCGGTTCCTGCTAAATAATCTCCCGCAATCCATTCACGCCGACTAGAATTCCCCGACACCACAATTCCCTTTTTTAAGGATGTGAACGTGACCACACCTGCCTCGGTAACGCCCGATCGTATCTCCCAGTTCGCCTGGGGATACATCCCAACCTTCGCGCTGGAAGCCGCTGTTCGCCATCGTGTCTTCGACGTACTCGACTCCGGTCCTAAGACCCTGCAGGAAACCGCCGCTGCCACCGGAGCCTCCGAGCGCGGCCTTCGCGCCATCATGAACATCCTCGTCGGCCTCAACTTTCTTGCCAAATCCGGCGACAGGTACTCACTGACGCCAGAGAGCGAAACCTTCCTCGTTAGCACCAAGCCCAGCTTCTTCGGCGGCATCCTAAAGCACACCAGTCAACAGCTCATCCCCAAGTGGCTTGAGATCAATGAAATTGTCGCCACCGGAAAGCCCTCGGTCGCCGTCAACGAGCAGTCCGCAGGCAGTGATTTCTTCCAGAAATTTGTCATCGACATCTTTCCCATGAGCTATCCTTCCGCCCAGGCGCTCGCGAAACACCTCGCGCACGGCAACGCCGCAGCTCCCGTGCGCGTGCTCGATCTCGCCGCCGGCTCAGGAGTCTGGGGTATCGCTCAGGCGCAAACCGCGCCTAACGTCACCGTCACCGCCGTCGATTGGCCCGACGTCCTCCCTGCCACCCGCGCCACCGTTGCCCGTTTCAATCTCACGGACCGCTTCACCTATGTCGAAGGCGATCTCCTCACCGCGAACTTCGGCACCGGCCACAACGTCGCCACCCTCGGCCACATCATTCACAGCGAAGGCGAAGCCCGCAGCAAAGCTCTCCTCCGCAAAACCTTCGATGCTCTCGCCCCCGGCGGCACCATCGCCATCGGCGAGTTCCTCGTCAACGTCGACCGCACCGGTCCCGTCCCCTCGCTGCTGTTCGCCGCCAACATGCTTGTCAACACCGACAACGGCGACACCTACTCCTTCGAAGAGATCAGCAGTTGGCTCACCGAAGCGGGCTTCATCAACCCACGCCTCCTGGAAGCCCCCGGCCCATCGCCTCTCGTTCTCGCTACCAGGCCCTGAAGTCTCGCGCCATCAGTGATCGCGAACCCGTCACTTCCCTAAATACTTCGCCGGAATTGGATTATCCGGTCGCTCGCTGTCCCAATACACATCGACGATGTAATACCTGTCGCCGCTCTTGAGCAATTGAATGCTGTTGATGCCCCGCGAAAACGGCTGCGGATCTGACAGGTCGTGGCGCGACTCGTAGGTACTCCACACGTGTACGATGTTGCCGAACTGCTGGGCCTCGTTATGGATCGTGCGCTCAAAGAATCCGTTCGCAGCCATCGTCTGCGTGCTGCGCTGGATATAGTCGTCCAGAGAGAGCACAACCGTGTCCGCAACCCCGGTCCCACGATCGATGCGTGTCGGAATCAGCACCGCATCCGGGGTGAACAACGAGCGCATCCGGTTCCAGTCGCGAGCTTGTCCCTTCGAGATCGAGTTATAGAGCGCTGCCAAAATCGCTTCTATCGAGTGCACATCCTCGGGCTTAGCCTTGGGCCAATCAGGCCGGGCAGCAATCGAGCCAATCAGCGGCTTCTGCGCTAGTGCCGGAGCGGGAGCCGGAGCCGGCTGCTGTGCGACCGCCACACTGCACACAAGCGCGAGAGCATAGATCGTCTTTTTCATTCTGGACTCCTTGAGTGAACTTCGAACCACTCTACCGCACCCGCACATTCCTGCAAATCCTCTACAATCCACCGAATCTCCTTGTAATTGCACACAGACTCAGCGTAACAACAAGTATGACGAAGAAAACTCTGCTTCCCTGCTCGCTTCTTCTCTCCTTGCGCCTCGCGTTTGTTCTCACCGTCAACGCGTTACCGGCCCAAGCCCAGCCCGCCGCAAAACTCATCGTCCGCAACGCCTATATCTTCTCCATGGCCGACACCCAGCGCACTCCCTTCCACGGCTACCTTGTCGTCGCCAACGACGGAACCCTCCAAACCGTAGCCGCAGGCGACCCTCCCACATCGCTCCATGCCGCCACCATCTACGACGCACACAATCACTGGATCATCCCCGGCTTCATCTCCGCGCACAGCCATCTCTGGCAGAGCGCTTACCGCGGCCTCGCCGCCGACCAGACCCTCCTCGGCTGGATCGACGCCCTCTACGGCAACGCCGTCAAGAATGCCACCGCCGGAGACCTATACTGGTTCACCCTAGAAGGCGCGCTCGACCACCTCCGCCACGGCATCACAGCCGCTTACAGCTTCAACTACGGCGGCCACACCCGAGACCAAAGCGAATCCTTCAACGAGCAGGCCTTCCGCGCCGAATCCGACTCAGGCATCCGCTTCGTCCATGGCTGGGAGCCAGGCCATGCCAGCTCCACTTACACCCCCGAAGTCGCTTCAAACGAACTCAGCCCCTTCCTCACCTACACCCGCACTCGCTCCAGCCCAAAACTCCTCTCCGTCATGATCAACGGAGGCACAGCATTCGACAACACACCCCTGCAAGCCCCTCTCGAAGCCGCTCTTATGCAAAAATTCAACGTCGGCAACCAGAGTCACTACCTCGAACAGCCCGAAACCCAAGTCGAGGACCGCGACAAGGTTTGGCCGTGGTTCACCGACGGCGGCCTCGTCACCGACAAGCTCATCTTCGGCCACTTCATCCACACCGACGCCGCCATCCTTGCCGCCACCGGCAAAGCCCACGCCTCCATGAGTTGGAACCCGCTCTCCAACGGCCGTCTCGCCAGCGGCACCGCCGACATCCCTCAGTACCTCAAGGCCGGCATCCGCGTCGGCATGGGTGTCGATGGCGAAGCCTCCGCCGACCTCGCCGATCCCTTCGAAAATCTCCGCACTGGCCTCTATGCCATCCGCGACAAGTACGAAAACGCCGCCATCATGAGCCCCTACGACGTCCTCCGCCTCCACACCGTCGGCAGCGCCGACGTACTCAGCGTCTCCGACAAGCTAGGCTCGCTCGAACGGGGCAAACAAGCCGACTTCCTCGTCATCGATCCCACCCGCTTCGGCCACATCTTCGACCCCTACGCCACCCTCGTCTTCGTCACCAGCCAGCCAGACCTCGAGCGCGTCTACGTCGCCGGCGACCTCCAGGTCGACCACGGCGCCCTCCTCCATCAAGACCTAAACAAGGTTCAGCACGAAGTCGATCAGCGCGTAAACCTCCACGCTCATCCGTGAGGCGAATATTTTCTCAGAAAATATTCCGCCCAGAGTCCTCATTCTTCCTGTAAGGCAGCGCCAACAGCTTCTGCACCAGCGCCGACAGCTTTTCCAGATCACCCAACGCCTGCTGGCCGATCGTCCTCGCATCGGTTCCGCTGTAACCCTGCACCGCAAGATACAAAACATTGGTCAAGCTCTGCAGCGGATTGTTAATCTGATGCGCCAGATCGTTCGCCATCGCCGCCGCCGCCGCGGCGCTCGCCTGTTCCACCAGTAGTTTTTGTTGCTTCAACTGCCTCACACCCATCGCCGCAAAGTCAGCGAGCACCTGCATCACCGCGCAGTCGTCCAGGTCAAACGCCTCATGCCGGTCATGCGCCATGATGAAGATCGTCCCGCGCGTTCCATCCACCTCCCACGGCAACAGAATTCCATCCGTCACCAATGGCGCTTCGATCCCCATCAGATCGAAAAACCGTTTCCCCACGCGAAACAGTTGCGGCCGTCCCCGCTCCAGGCAGATCCCGCACGCACTCGGATACCGTGGCAAAATTGCATCCATAAATCCCGAGTAATGTCCCGCGGTCGCAACCCAGTGGTAAAAGTCTTTGTCCGTCCCGTCTTCTCTTTCAATGCTGATGCCCGCGCTATCCGCCCCACAAATCGCAACTGCCGCATTCACCAACTCGAGCAGAATTGTGTCTGGCTTCTCAACAAACGCGTGCGCAATCCGCTGCATTCCTTCCATCTGCGCCGCCACCGCGCGAGCATGCGGCTGCCGCGTCGCATAAGCTGCATCTCCTTGGATGTCGACGACTTCTAAGCCCGTATCTTCCCACATTGAAATCGATGCCAGCACAGCGCTCCCCGCAGAATTCAGAGCGTTTATTGTACGCTGCGCCGCAGACTAAGATGATTTCACCATGCCCGAGGCCCAAATACCCGACGCTACCCTCCAGGGCTCCGTGCTAGTTCTTCTGCAATTCGACGTCTGCGAAGCGATCCGCCTCGACCAGCTCCGCACGCTCCTCCAGGCCCGCATCGCCGACCCGCCCGGCCTCAAACACCCCGCCCAGGGCAACGTCCGCTACCAGCGCCCACCCATCATCGAACCCCTCGACCCACTCATTCTCGAATCCGGCGAGCAGCTCCACGGCACCATCAAGTACTACGACTACGGCGTCCTCAGCGTCATCTACCAGGTCGCCTACACCGGCAGCTGGGAAAAACTCGTCGGTCTCGCCAGCCGCTGGGTATGGGAGATCGACTTCGCCGCTCAGGCCACCGAAGCCGTTCGCACTCGTCTCGCCCGCGCCGCACCGGCCCTCATCAAGCCCTACGAAAAATGGCTCAGCGAAGACTACCTCATCTTCCACATCCGCGAAATCGCCGGCTCACCCTCCGTCCCTGATCTCATCCAGCAGCACGCCCTCCACATCACGCAAATCGTCCGCGGCGACACCGGCAAACTAGCGGAATCCGAATGCCACGAAGTCCTCCAGTCCCGCATCTCCTACTACGCCGACGACCTCGCCGTCATCGGCTGGAACGCCGCCTTCCTCTACGACACCACCACCGGAGCCGAGACCGCCATCCAGCTCCTCGAGTACGCCAACTCCCAGCTCCTCGACTTCCGCCACTACGACGATCTCCTCACCCGTGAGCTAGACCGCGTCTACCCTTTGCTCGACAAGGGCACCGGCTTCTTCTCCCGCTGGCGCCTCGCCCGCTCCGCCACCCAACTCCAAACCGTCCTCCTCGACGTAGCTGAGCTCACCGAACACACCGACAACGCCATCAAGTTCCTCTCCGACATGTTCGCGGCGCGTTTCTACAAACTAGCCGCCTCCAAAATAGGCGTCCCCGACTACCGCGACCTGGTCACCCAGAAAGTCCGCACCGCCGAAGAGCTGTATCGCTTCATGGTCGATCAGTTCAACCAAGGCCGAGCCTTCCTCCTCGAACTCACCGTAGTCATCATCCTAGTCATCGAACTCGGCTATCTATTCCGCGGCCGGGCCATCTAGAGACAAGCCGCATCATGCGCCTTCGCAACTCCGACCCGGATGCGATCGTTCGTGCGTGGTCGCCTAAAAGATAAACAAAGGTTGTATTGTCCGGGAGAAATAGTTGTGAAATTTTATACGCAACGCAGGACGTGACATAAGAATCACAAATGCGAGGAGTTTAGAACGCTTCGGCACTCTCGACTCACCTGGACAAAGCTAGGAGACGACATGGAAGACGCCAAATTTCTTCAACAGTGTGGTATCGAGATTGATCTTCGATGGCTGCTGGAGTTTATGGATAAAGACGAGGCGTCTGAAGTCTGTAACCACGTCAAGGATTTGCTAAGAATCGGGGATATGTTGGGCAGCGTTCAGGTTCCTCAAGGAAACGCCAACAAAGCTCTCCCCAGCAGTTGTCAGTCCGCCACAGAGCTTACCGGCGAGTAAGGTTTACCCTGCGAGGACAGCCCGATAGCCATCGGTGATTCGCAATGAGAGTTCGCGTGTCCCGCGACTCCCGCCCCTACTTCACACCCTCGCGCAACAGGGCATCCGCACTCCAAAGCACCGGAGCCTGCCCATGGAAATCGCCCGTCCGTCTCTTCCGCTCCAGATAGTAAGCCAGGTCATCCTTCTTATTCGTTCCCTCGCACACCTGCGTCACATCGCTGTTCTGGTCGACATATCCCACCACGGCAATCCAAGCCTTCCGAGCCGCAGGCCCATACGTCGCAGCATCCAGCCACCCATGCTTCACGCCCGTAATCATCGCAAAGCTGAACATTCCCGAACTCGAACTCTCCGGCCAAGCTTCATCATGATCGATCAGCTGCCGCCACATCCCATCCTTACCCTGATACTTCAGTAGCGCGCTCATCATCAGCTTGTACCCCTGCAGAATCCGTGCTCTGTCCGGATGATTCTCCGGCAACGTCGACAGCATCTCCGCCATCCCAGCCGCAACCCACCCGTCCCCGCGCCCCCAGAAGTACTTCACATCCGGCGCGTGATAAAACAGCCCATTCGGCTGCTGCAGCTTATCCAGATAAGCCACCATCTCCTTCGCATCTCGATCGAGATATTTCTTATCTCCCGTCGCCCGATAAGCCTCCAACTGCAGCATCGTCAACATATACATATCGTCGATCCAGAACCGCGTCTCATCCGACAACCCATTCGCATCCGGACTCTTCCACTGGTCATCGGCGAACGTCTGCCCAAACTCGACATACTTCTTATCCTTCAACTGCCGCCCAACCTCCAGCGGCACAATGCCGAAGATCGCAGCATCTACATGGTGCGCATGCGGAACCCGTTCCGGCGTCGCACCACCGGGCATCATCGGATCCAGCCGCTCCACGAGCTTCTGTCGCAGCGCATCGTCATGCGTCAGCTCCGCAAACTGCAGCGCCCCGTACCAGGTCCCCGCCTCCGCATAGAACACCGTCTTCGTATACTGCGTCGGAGCTGTCAAAAAGTGCTCCGCAACTTTCTTTCCCACTTCTGTCGGCGAAACTCCCGCAGGCCAGTTATCAAAATACCCACCCTGAGCCGAAGCCACACCCGCACCGGCGGCCATCACGCACCCAAGCAACCCGATCCTCGAAATCGAAACCAAAAATGACATCATCCTCACCTCACAAAATCTTCTTAACTGCAACGTCGGCCATTTTACCCTCCAAAAGATAGTTTCATCCTCCAAATTCGCAAGCCGCTGTTGCTTGCACTTGCCCAAGACACTATTTCAACCTGAATAAGCACAGTCCTTCATGAACGCGATTCTGAAGATTGGCATTTCCCTGACATAGTGCGAAACTTGTGAAACTGTACGTCGTGGGATCGGGCCGTTGGGAGGTATCGCAATGGAGACGATGACCGAAGGGCGGAACGCACAGCGAAATCTAGGACTCACCTCTTGGGCACGTAGACATGAACGGACGATAGTCGCTCATCGCGGGCGGCGAGGGCTATTGCCGCGAATCGAACTATGACCCCCGAACTCTGGCAGCGCCTGAAACCGTTGTTCCATGCCGCTCTGGAAGAAGAACCGGATAGCCGTGCCGCATTTATAAAGTCTTCCTGCGGTGGCGACACCGAATTAGAGGCCCATCTCCAACTGCTTCTGGAGGCCGAGCAACGAAACGGCGGTTCGCTGGACGCTCCATTTGCCGATGTCAACGATCTCCTCGAGAAGATAGCCCGCATTCAACCCGACAAACCTGCGTCCGGCAGCTTGCCCATCGTTCGCCCAATGATCGGCCAAGTCATCTCCCATTACCGAATCGTCGAAATGTTGGGTGGCGGCGGCATGGGTGTTGTCTACAAAGCCGAAGACTCTTCCCTCGGCCGGTTTGTCGCACTTAAATTTCTTCCCGACGGCCTCGCCCAGGTTCCACAAGCTCTCGAACGTTTTCGGAGAGAGGCACGCGCAGCCTCCGCGCTGAATCATCCCCACATCTGCACCATCCACGAGATCGGCGAGCAAGACGGCCAGTTGTTTATTGCCATGGAACTCATGGAAGGAGCCACGCTCAAGCATCGCATCGCCGGCAAGCCGCTACCACTCGACGAAGTGCTTGAATGGGGCACCGAGATTGCCGATGCACTCGGCGCAGCCCACAGCAAGGGAATCGTCCATCGTGACATCAAGCCCGCAAACATCTTTGTAACGAAGCGCGGCCACGTCAAAATCCTGGACTTCGGCTTGGTAAAGCTTCTACCCGCAGCCGGCCTCAGCCCCTCGGCGATGCCCACACTCGATCCGCTCACGCAATCAGGTACCGCGATGGGCACCGTCCCTTACATGTCTCCCGAACAGGTGCGCGGCGAGGAGATGGATTCGCGCACAGATCTGTTTTCCTTCGGAGTCGTGCTCTACGAAATGGCAACCGGAGTGCTCCCCTTCCGCGGCGACACTGCTGTCGTGGTGGGCGAGGCAATTTTGAATCGCACCCAAGTCCCGCCTGTGCGCCTCAATCCCGACGTGCCCCCGAGACTCGAAGAGATCATCAACAAGGCGCTGGAAAAGGACCCGAAGCTGCGCTACCAAAGTGCCGCCGATCTGCAAGCGGACCTGCAACGGTTAGCGCGAGACACCAGCCGAAGCCACTGGGACGCATCGTCTTCCAGGCAGCAGCAGGAAAAGCCAAAAGAACCGCCGCCAGCAAAGCCAAAGTCGCGGAAACCCTACTACTATGCTGTGGCCGCAGCTCTTCTTCTCGCAGTTGCTGCAGCATTTCTCTTCCGGCGATCAACCCCTCCCGCAGCACCAGCCAGCAAAGAGTGGGAGCAGCTGACATTCTTTACCGACTCGGCGGTATATCCAACCCTCTCCCCGGACGGGCGAATGCTCGCGTTCATTCGAGGAGACCACTCATTCATCGCAGTTGGAGAAGTCTACGTAAAGTTGTTGCCGGGGGGCGAGCCGGTCAAGCTGACCCACGATTCGATACCAAAAATAGGTCTGTCGTTCTCTCCGGACAATTCGCGTATTGCGTATAGTGTCGTCGAGCCATGGGACACCTGGGAGGTACCAGTTCTCGGTGGCGAACCTCATATGCTGCTGCCCAACGCTTCTTCCTTGACGTGGATCGAAGGTGGCAAACGGCTGCTCTTCTCCGAGATCAAAGAAGGGCTGCACATGGTGGTGGTGACCACAGATGAGGGCCGCGGAAATAGCCGTGATGTCTACGTGCCTGCCGGCAAACGCAGCATGGCCCATCACTCCTACCTTTCGCCTGACGGCCGATGGGTGCTCATTGTTGAGATGGACAGCCGAAGCGAAATTATTCCCTGTCGAATCGTTCCCTTTCAGGGCACGAACGACGTTCGAGTGGTAGGCCCTCCCATCGGGGCATGTCTTTCGGGCGCGTGGTCGCCTGATGGGAAGTGGATCTACCTCACAGCCAAGACGGACGACTTTCATATCTGGCGCCAACGTTTTCCGAACGGAAAACCAGAGCAATTCACCTTTGGCCCGACGTCTCAGGAAGGCATTGCGATGGCGCCTGACGGCAAGTCGCTCATTACTTCTGTCGGGTCGGAGGACCGGTCGGTGTGGCTGCACGATAAGGATGGAGACCACCCCATCTCCTCCGAAGGGAGCACTTCCTTGCCAAGGTTTTCCTCTGACGGACACAGCCTCTATTTCCTCAAATCCATCGGACAAACAGGTAGGGACGAACTGTGGGTCAAAGACCTGGATGGCGGGAAAGAGGAGAAGATTTTGACGGACTATCCGATGCAGGAATATTCCGCAGGGCGAGACGCAAAAGAGGCATACTCCGTATCGCGAGACGGGAAAGAAGTTGTATTTTCCATGAAAGGTCAGGACGGTCATACAAACCTGTGGATTGCTCCAACCAGCCGTCGCTCGTCCCCCGTCCGTATCTCCTCTGTGGCTGTCGAAGATACTCCCTTTTTTCTGCCGAACGGCGATTTGATCTTCCGCGCGATAGAAGGCGGCTCAAGCTTTATCTATCGCATGAAATCCGATGGCACTGACCGCCACAAAATTACCTCCGAGCGCATTCTGGATATCGTTTCAGTTTCACCGGATGGCCGTTGGGTTGTTGCCGGGGCGCCCAATCCCGACGAAGAATACACGGCTGTAGCCAAGGCGTTTCCGGTGAATGGGGGCGCAGCGGTGCCGTTGTGCATCGGTTATTGCACACTCAATTGGGATACGGCTGGAAAATACGCCTTCATTTCCTTTTATGCGAATGGCGGAGCCAACTACGCAACGCCGGTGATGCATGACGTGGGACTTCCAAAGCTCCCGCCGGCCGGACTCCTGCTCAATCAGGATTTCAAAAATGCAAAAACGACTATTGCTCTCCCATGGTTTGTGCAATCGGCCGTAAGCCCCTCTCTTTACGCCTACACTCGCGAGGCCACTCGCCGCAATCTCTACCGCATCCCGTTACAGTGAGTGAAAAGCGTTAGCTCTTGACCATCAAGACTCACCAAACGCCAATCAACAGACCGCCGCTCATCCCAATCGATTGCTGGTGGCCCCTCGCAAAACTGTAGTCATAAGCCGGTTCAAGATACCAGCCGAAACGGTGTCTCCCGCTCGGCCAGAACATAAAGTCTCCTGCCACCTCTCCAGCTACGGAGTTGCTCACCTTCCCATGCTGCTTCAGATGAACCCACTCGGGACCGACGCCCAGCATGAACTCCACTTTCCGCGAGATCGTCCACGGCTTCTTGAACAGAAGGTCGGTGTCCCACTCCATAGAGTTGCGCGTGTAGAAC
>Ga0210388_10001665_pt1 | contig 17446 bp, 12 predicted proteins | sample IncBWC19OmetaG_FD_155485 | JGI IMG/M metagenome (GOLD analysis project Ga0210388, IMG submission 155485) | Forest soil microbial communities from Barre Woods Harvard Forest LTER site, Petersham, Massachusetts, United States - Inc-BW-C-19-O ... | reverse complement strand
TGCTGGTGCGAGCCGATCGAAATCAGTGTCGAGACAGGTCGCCGGGCGAGGCAGGAGCTGATTGCGGGGGGCGACCAGGCAGACGCCGCCTACACCTACTACGCGTCGGTGCCAGCCCTGCTGGACTGCGCGCCATCACTGGACAGCTACCTCGCCGAGGTCGAGACGGCACTGGCCTTTGTGCGCCGCACCGGCAACGAACAGTCCGGTCAGGCCCTCGACTCCTACCGGTGGCTGGCCGGGGTCCTGCTCGGTGAGAGCACGGCCGTGGCGGGTGAGGCGATCCCCTCGGAAACCTACGCCAGCAACCCGCTGGCACAGTTCTGCGCTCATCTCAGTCAGGCCAATGCTGCCGCCATCTTCGGCGATCCGGCGGAACTGGAGCGACAAACCGCGTGCGCTATGCCACTTGTTCCGCTGCTCCCTGGCCTCTACCCGACCGCCGTGGCCCGGCTGCTACGCGGGCTGGCCCTGGCCGAGCAGGCCCGGGGCGCCGACGCGGACAAGCGCGGCCGCCTGCTATCCGAACTGGACGAGGTGACCCGGTGGCTGGCCGAACGCGCCGCCGACGCGCCCGACAACTTCCTGCACCTGCTGCGGCTGCTCGAGGCCGAGCGGGCGTGGGCGGCCGGCGACTTCCGCGCGGCCGCTCCGGCCTTCGACGCCGCCCGGTTTGAGGCGTCCCGGCGCCAGCGACCATGGCACCGGGCCCTGATTGCCGAGCACGCCGCCCTGTTCAACCTCGCCCACGGCCTGGAACAGGCCGGTCACGACCTGCTCGCCGAGGCGCGCGGTGAGTACCTCGCTTGGGGCGCGACCGCAAAGGTAAGCCAGCTCGACTGGGCCCATCCCGCCTTGCCGACATCGACCGAGGCGATCGCCCGCGACGACGGCAAGCCCGGTGACCGGCCGCGTGAACGGGCCGTCATCACCACCGGAACGATCGACCTGCTCGGTATAGTTTCCGCGTCGCGGGCGCTGAGCTCGGAGACCAGCATCGGCCGGCTGCACACCCGCGTGGCCGACGCGCTCAGCGCCATGACCGGCGCAACCAGCGTCCGGCTGCTGCTGTGGAACGAGAATCCGGATGGCTGGTTCCTGCCCGGACCGGACGCCGACGGCCGCACCGTGCCCGTCAGCGGCGCCGCGGCGCCGATGTCGGCGCTGCGCTACGCCCAGCGGACGCGCACGCCGCTCGTCGTGGCCGACGCCGCCCGCGACGACCGGTTCGCCCGCGACCCCTACTTCGCGGGCATCGACTGCTGCTCGCTGCTGGCGGTGCCGATCCTCGGGCGCGGCCGGCTGCGCGCGGTCCTGCTGCTGGAAAACCGCCTGTTCGGCGGCGCGTTTACCGCCGGTCGGCTCGACGCGGTCAAGCTCATCGCCGGCCAGCTCGCCGTCTCGCTCGACAACGCCCAGCTCTACACGGAGTTCCGCCAGGTCGCTGAGGACCAGGCGGCGCTGCGCCGGGTCGCGACTCTAGTCGCCCGGGGGGCGCCGCCGCATCAGGTGTTCGCCGCGGTCACCGAGGAGGCCGGCCGGTTGCTTGGCGCCGACGTCACCGGGATGAGCCGGTACGACCCGGGCGGCACGGCCGCCGCCGTCGGCGGATGGAACAGAGCCGACGATGACAAACCCTTCCCCGTCGGTAGCAGCGTTCGGCTCGGCGGACGGAACGTACTGACGCTGGTATCCCAGACTGGCCGTCCGGCCCGAATCGACCGGGTCGCAGACGCCTCCGGCGAGCCCGCAGCCGCTGCCCGCAGAAGAGGGTTCGGCTCGGTCGTTGGCGCGCCCATCTCCGTTGGCGGCCGACTGTGGGGTGTGATGATGGTGATCTCGAAATCCGACCGGCCGTTGCCGGCCGCAACGGAGGCGCGGCTGACCGGGTTCACCGAGCTGGCCGCCACCGCGATCGCGAATGCCCAGGTGAAGGCCGAGGTGGCCGCGTCCAGGGCACGGATCGTCGCCGCCGCAGACGAGACCCGCCACCGGATCGAGCGGGACCTGCACGATGGCGTCCAGCAGCGCCTGGTCACCCAGGCGCTGATGCTCAGCAATATCCGCGACCGGGTGCCGGCCGACGTGCGCGCCGATGTCGACGAGATGCGGGACGACCTGGCCGCCACCCGCCAGGAGCTGCGGGACCTCTGCCAGGGCGTGCATCCCGCCATCCTCCTCGAGGTCGGCCTCGGGGCGGCCATCCGCGCGTTGGCCCGGCGTTCACCGCTGCCGGTACGCGTGCAGCTGCGGGCCGATGGCAGGCTCCCCCGCTCCTGCGAGGTCACCGCGTACTATGTCGCCGCCGAGGCCTTCACCAACGCCGCTAAGCACGCGAACGCCTCAGCGGTGGACGTCCTCATCGAGGAGGCCGATGGCACGCTGACCGTGCAGGTCCGCGACGACGGCGTCGGCGGCGCCGACGCGGGCCGCGGCTCGGGCCTGACCGGCCTGCGCGACCGGGTGGAGGCGGTGGGCGGCAGCATGACCCTGGACAGCACAGCCGGGGCCGGCACCGTACTGACCGCGCTGCTCCCCGTCACCGACGCTCATTGATCCTAACCGGCCGTTGGTTACCCGCCCCACGTTAGAGCCAGCCCGGATCCCCAGCGATGCAAGACCGCAGCCCACGCTAGCGTGTAGCCGTCGGCTACCGCCAGCCTGCAGAAACCGGTACACGCTGGTGACGATGATTCCGCGCAGCGGTTGAGGAAGAGTCGTGACCATGACGTTCGTGGCCAGCAAGACTAAGACCGTGCCTTCAGATCCGTGCATCAAGCTGACCGGCATGAGCGGGAAGTCGGCCAGCCATCCGGATGCCGACGCCAGGGGCCGGGTGATCGTCCGGCGTGAGCTATTCGAGCGGCTCAACCGGGCCGGACGCGTCACCGAGGTGTCCGGGCCGGCCGGGAGCGGCAAGTCGGTTCTGCTGCGGTCATGGATCGACGAGGCAGCCCCCGCCGGGCAGGCCGCCCAGGTGTCGGTGCAGGAGGGGGACCACGATCCGGGGCGATTCTGGACCTCGGTGGCCGAGGCGCTGCGGAGCACGGCGGGCGGCTCGGCGCTCGTGCAAACCGAGACCACGGCGCCGGATCTGGACGGGTGGTCGGCCGTCGATCGCTTGCTGGCTGACCTGAGCTCGTTGCGGGACCGGATCTGGCTCGTCATCGATGACGTCCACGCGCTGGGCTCGGCCGAGGCGCTGCAGCAGCTTGGGCTGATGCTCACGCACGCGCCCGGAGGGCTGCGATTCGTGCTCGCCAGCCGGCCGGATCTGCGCCTGGGCCTGCACCGGCTGCGACTGGAGGGCGAGCTGACAGAGATCCGCGCGGCCAGCCTCCGCTTCAGCCTCGACGAGGCGCGGGCGCTTCTCGAGGCCGCCGGGGTGCGGCTCTCCGAATCCGCGCTTGCCTCGCTGCACCAGCGGACGGAGGGCTGGGCGGCGGGGCTGCGGCTGGCGGCGCTGTCACTGGCCGACCATCCCGATCCGGAACAGTTCGCGGACGAGTTCTGCGGCGGCGAGCGCACGGTGGCCGAGTACCTGCTGGCTGAGGTGCTCGAGCGTCAGAGCGAGGAGGTGCGACGGCTGCTATCGCGGACCTCTGTGCTCGAGCGGGTGAACGGCCCGCTAGCTGACCTGCTCACCGGGGGATCTGGCGGGGAAAGGATCCTGCGGGAACTAGAACAGGCCGGGACGTTCGTCGTCGCGCTGGACGCACGACGGTCCTGGTTCCGCTATCACCGCCTGTTCGCCGATCTGCTCGAATCGGAGCTACGGCAGACCGAGCCGGCCGAACTGGGCGCCCTGCACGCCGCGGCCGCGGACTGGTTCACCGAGCACGGGTTCCCGGTCGAAGCGGTCCGTCATGCCCAGGCGGTGCAGGACTGGGACCGGGCCGGCCGCCTGGTGGCGGACCACGGACTCGACGCCGTCGTCAACGGCCGGGCCGCCACCGTGCATCGGCTCGTCACCTCATTCCCGGTCGGCGCCGAGACAGCCGATGCGGAGGTCACCGCAGTCGCGGCCGCGGCCGAGCTGATGCTCGGATCGCCGGAGGAGAGTGCGCGGTGTCTAGCGCTGGCCGAGGCGGTAGCGGCGTCGCTGCCTGCGGACCGGCGCGACCGCTTCCGCCTGACGGTGGCAATCCTGCGGCTTCACCTCGCCCGTCAACGCGGCGATCTGCGGGCCGTCGCCGATGAGGCAGAGCAGCTGCGGACGGCCGGCCCACTGGACGCGGGGCCGCCCGGGCTCGAGCCGGAGCTGCGCGCGCTCTGGCTGATCGGCCTGGGCATCGCCGAGCTGTGGTCCCCGCGCGCCCATGAAGCCGAAGCGCACCTAGAGCGGGGCATTGCCCTGGCCCGCCGGATCGGACGGCCCCTGCTGGAGGCCAACGGCCTGGCCCACTGGGCCGCGGTCGCAGGTTCCCGGTCGACTGCGCTGGCGGCGGAGCGCGCCTTGGCGGCGATCGAACTCGGGCAGCGGAACGGCCCGAGCGCGGAGCCGCTGGTCGCGATCGCCTACCCGATCCTGGCCGGCTCGCTGATCGGGCAGGGAGAACCAGAGGAGGCGGAACACTGGCTCGCGGAGGGCGAACGGGCGCTGCCGTCCGGGGCCGAGCCGACGACACGGATTCTCTTCCACCTTGTTCGCGGTTCTCTCGAGATCGCCCGTGGCCGGGGCGAGGCGGCTGCAGGCGCCCTGCGCGCCGCCGAGCGCCTGCCCGAGCGCCCGCTCATCGCCCCGCACCCGCTGACAACGGAGGTGCGCGCGCTCCTGCTGCACGTCCTCGCGAGGCAGGGAGAGACCGGACAAGCCGAGGCAGCCTTGACCGAGACAGATGAGGAGGAGCGGGAAAACCCGGGTGTCCGCACCGGCGAGGCAGCGCTGCTGCTAGCTCAAGGCAGACCACGGGCGGCGACCGCCGCGCTCGCCCCCGTTCTCGACCGATCGGCCCCGGGATCCCGGCAGATGTGGCCGACCACGGCTTGTTTGCTTGAAGCGAGCGCCCGGGCCACGCTCGGCGAGTGGGAGGCGGCCGACCGCGCCCTCGAGCGCGGGCTCGATCTGGCCGAGACTGATGGCCTGCTCTTTCCGTTCCAGCTGCACCCGCTGCCGGATTTGCTCGAGCGTCATGCCCGGCAGGGCACCGCGCATCGCGCGCTGACGAGGAACATCATCACCGTGCTGGACGGGCGACGCCCAGCGGCCGCAGCCGTCGGCCCGACCGAGCAGCTGGTCGAGCCGCTCAGCCAGGCCGAGGCCCGCGTCCTGTCGTTGCTGCAGACCACCCTCTCCGCGCCGGAGATCGCCCGCGAGCTGTACGTGTCGGTGAACACGATCCGGACGCACACGCGGCACCTGTACGACAAGCTCGGCGCCCACCGCCGTCTGGAGGCCATCGACCGGGCTCGTGCCGTCGGCCTGCTCGCACCCGCTGTGCAGAGGTCTTAGCCCCATAGTCACGGCTGTTTGCCGGTCACGCCCGCGGCCGCTGGCTGCTGCGGGGCGGGCGGGGCGGCGTGCACCCGGGACGTCATGACGATCCCGACCGTCAGCAGCAGGAACGAGATGATCTCGCCGGCGATGGCGGCCGGGCTGCTGCGCAGGCGCACGTCCAGCCAGGCGATGCCGAGGGCGATGGAGATGACCGGGTCGGCCACGCTGATGATCGCCTGCACCGGCGCCAGCAGCGTGCCCTGCTGGAGGGCGTTCTGGTTGAGTACGAAGCCGGCCGGGCCGACGACGATGAAGACGTAGATCGGCCAGTTAGTGAAGACCGCGCCCAGCCCGCCGCCGAACTCCGACGTCAGCAGCTTGATCACGAAGGCGGCGACGCCGTAGCTGACGCCGCATCCCAGCGCCAGCGCGAGCGGCTGCAGGTCCCGGTTCCTGTTCGCGACGACCAGGCAGGCGCCGACGACCACGACGTACCCGATGGCCAGCGGCGCCAGCATGCTCAGCCTGGCCTGCGTATGGCCGGGCGTCGGCTGCCCGATGGCGAGGAATCCCGCCAGGCCGATCGTGGTAACGCCCACTCCCGTCAATATGGCCTTCATGCTCGGTTGGGGCTCGTTCGCGTTCCCCCTCAGGACCCAGGCGATGAGGACGGCGAACAGCAGGTCGGTGACCAGCAGCGGCTGCACGAGCGCGAGGCTCCCGTAGGCCAGCGCGACCACCTGCAGGGCGAAACCGACGACGTTCGCCCCGATGGCGAGCAGCCACAGCGGCTGCCGGACCAGGTCGAGTATCAGCCGAGGCGACAGCGGCTCCCTGGTCTTGACCTTTTTCGTGCTGCGCTGATCGATGGCAGCCGACAGGCCCAGTACAGCGGCGGCGGCGATGGCGGTCACGATGGCGACCGGCGTGTTGTTAGTCAAAGGGCTAGCTTCCCCGACGGCCGCTGATCGCTACGCCTGGTCGTCCGCGGGCGGCGCGAACTGGAACCTGATGCCGTGCTCGCGCAGCGTTGACCGGAGCCACAGCACCGAGACGGCGATCCCGGCGCCGATGAGCACGATCGTGGTCACCAGCCAGATCGGAACGTAGATCCCAAGCGGGACGAAGGCCAGCAGCACCCCCAGGATGACGGCGAGCAGCAGGAAGTCCGCGGCCCAGAACCAGGTCACGCCCTGGAAGAAGCCGTGCAGGCTCGACTCGTGTTTCTTCGGGTAGCGCAGCCCGATTACCTCCCCGGCCAGCTCGGCGGCGATCGGGCTCGACCCGCGCGCGGTGCGGGCGAAGACGATGCACAGCGCGAGGTTGGCGAGCGGGAAGTGGATCAGGAAGATGAATAGGTTCCCGGTCGCGATCGAGGTCGCGGTCTGCACGGTGAGCACCGCCAGCGAGATCAGCACCAGGCTCGGAACCGAACCGGTAAAGATCAAGCGAACCGCTGCCGTCAGCCAGATCGCGCCGAGCACCGCCCACAGGCCGGCGTCGCGTCCGCCGAACGCCGTGCCGAGGACGTAGCCGATGGTCGGCAGACCGAACGCCTCGCTCAGGTTCCAGCCGACGGTGCGCAGCAGCCCCGCCGGCCGGGGCAGTTCCAGGCATTCGTTCGGGGCGTCGGCATCCGTCACGGTCAGGGCCTGCGGCGCGACGGGACATGAACGTACAGCTCCTTCCGGTCCGGCGGCTCCGCGGTCCAATCGGCCGCGGGCGGTAGCAGGTAGCGGGGCTCGCGTAGATGGTCGGAGAACTGGCGGTCGGCGTTGTAGACCTGGTTGAACTTCCAGATCATGCGGGCGAAGTTGGTCTGGCCGTGCAGCAGCTGCCGGGCGATGATGCCGCTGGTCTTGGCCAGTGCCGCGACCCCCAGGTGCTTGCGCGCCAGCACCGCCTGGGTCCGAACCAGTTCCGTGTAGAACCGGTCAAGCGGCAGCCGGGTGGGCAGCACCGCGTGCTGCACGTCGAACAGCCGGTAGTCGAGCGTGGTCAGCCGCCGCGCCTCGGTCAGCCAGGTCTCGGTCCCGGGGTAGGGCGTCTGAACGGTGATGTTCACGATTTCCGGCACGCTCATCGCCCATTCCCTGACGAACGCGAACCGGGCCTCGTCCCAGTCCGGGTCGGCGATGATGTTGATGGCCACGCTCAGCCCCATCGACCGGGCCACCTCGAGCGCCTTGTTGTTCACCTGCGGGGTGGTCCGCTTGCGGAATGCCGTCAGACCCTCCTCATCGAGGGCCTCCAGGCCGAGGAACATGTAGTTCAGCCCCAGACGGCGCCAGCGGCGGAACACCTCCTCATTGCGGAGCAGAACGTCGCAGCGGGTCTCCAGGTAGTACTGCTTGCGGATGCGGCGGCGCTCAAGCTGCCGGGCGATCTCGTCGCCCTCCTCGGCCTTGATAAACGCCACGTCGTCGACGATGAACACGCCGGGCTCGGTGATGCGGGCCATGTCCTCGACGGCGGCCTCCGGCGACAGCCTGCGGTAGCTGCGCCCATAAAAGGTCCAGGCCGAGCAGAAGGAGCAGTCCCACGGGCAGCCGCGAGTGAACTCGATCGAGGCGGCCGGGTCCATCACCCCGATGAAGTACTTATTTCGCCGTCCGCCCAGATGCCGGGCCGGAAGATGATCATCGAGGCTGTGCACCATCTGCGGCGGCCGCCCCGCGCCGTCCACGGTGACCGCCCCCGGGACCTCGGTCAGAGCCCGGTCCGGGGCCGCCGCGAGCAGGGCGGGGGCCCCGGTCTCGCCCTCGCCCTTCAGCACGACGTCGATCGCGCCTTCGGCGTGCCCGAGAACCTGCTCTGCCACGAACGAGACGCTGTGCCCGCCGACGAACACGAGGGCGTCGGGCAGCACCGTCTTGACCCACTTGGCCAAGTCCACCACCTCGGGCACGTTGGCAAGGTAGTTGAGGCTGAAGCCGACCGCCTCCGGCCGGAATTCGGCCACCTCGCGCTCGAGCTGCGGCCTCTGGTAGACCTGCAGATCGACCAGCCTGACCTCATGGCCGTCGGCCAGCAGGGCCGCCGCCACGCGCTCGAGTCCGAGCGGCTCCAGGCGGAGGAAGATCTCCGAGTACATCAGGGCGCTCGGGTGCACCAGCAGAACTCGCATGAGATCAGGCCTCCCTGGCCCGCCGGCTGAGGAAACGAACGAACTCGGTGCCCTCGCGCAGCCGCCTGGACGCCATGCCGGGCTGGAACATCTCGGCCGACATCTCCGCCAGCTTCCCGGCCCGGAAGTAGAACCGCCGGTAGAACGCGTCGACCGAGTCCAGGATCTCGGTGTGCTGCAGATGCGGATACGACAGCGCCGCCAGCTGCGTTCCCTGCTCGCTAACGAGCGCGGCATCGTCGTCGTCATCGGGCAGCCAGCCGTTCTCCACCGCCTGCCGGTGCAGCTCGGTCCCCGGGTACGGCGCCGCGATCGAGACCTGGATCGTGTGCGGGTTGACCTCGCGGGCGAACCGGATCGTCTCCTGGATGGTCTCCTTGGTCTCCCCCGGCAGCCCGAGGATGAAGGTGCCGTGCACGGTAATCCCCAGTTCCCGGCAGTCGGCCGCGAATTGCCTGGCCCGCTCGACTCGCAGGCCCTTCTTGATGTTGATCAGAATCTGCTGGTTCCCCGACTCGTACCCGACCAGCAGCAGCCGAAGCCCGTTGTCCCGCATCACCTGCAGCGTCTCCCTGGGGACGTTCGCCTTGGCGTTGCATGACCAGGTCAGGCCGAGGCGGCCGAGCCCGCGGGCGATCTCCTCGGCCCTCGGCCGGTCGTCAGTGAACGTGTCGTCGTCGAAGAACAGCTCCTTCATCTGCGGGAACAGCCGCTGGACGAGCGCGGCCTCTTCGAGCACGTTCTCGACGCTGCGGGTCCGGTACTTGTGGCCGCCAACGGTCTGCGGCCACAGGCAGAACGTGCACCTGGACCGGCATCCGCGCCCGGTGTACAGCGACACGTAAGGATGCAGGAGGTACCCGATGTAGTAGTCCTCCGCGCGCAGATCCCGCTTGTAGACCGGTGTCACGAACGGCAGGCGGTCCATGTCGGTCAGGATCTCCCGGTCGGGGTTGTGCACCACCTGACCGTTCGAGTCCTTGTAGCTAAGGCCGTCGACGGATGCCAGCGGGCGCCCCTCGGCCACCTCGGCCACCGTGAAGTCGAACTCCTCCCTGGCCACGAAGTCGATGGCGGGCGAAGCCTGGAGCGACCGCTCGGGCTGCACGGCGACCTTGGCCCCGACGAAGCCGACCATGAGATCCGGGTTCTTCGCCTTGAGCGCCTCGGCCACCTTGACGTCGCCCGCGAACGTGGGCGAGCTGGTGTGCAGGATCATCAGATCATGCTGGTCGGCGCGGGTGACGATGTCGTCGAGGGTCAAGCCGGCCGGCGGGGCGTCCACGAGCTTGCTGCCGGGTACCAGCGCGGCAGGCTGGGCCAGCCACGTTGGATACCAGTACGAGCGGATCTCCCGCTTCGCCTGGTACCTGGCGCCGGCCCCGCCGTCGAAGCCCTCAAAGGACGGCGGATTCAGGAATAGCGTGCGCAACGTGGGCACTTGGCTCCTTCCAGGATTTCAGATCGAGGCCAATCCGCCGCAGGGCGGCAATGTAGGCGGGCTCCCAGCGCGGAACCCGGCTGGGAAACGGGCCGACGGCCTCGTCACGCAGGGCAAGCACACTGGCGGTCACTCCGCGGGGAGTGGGCACGCACGCGTCGGCGTCCCCCAGCTCAAGCTCATGCTGCAGGTTGTCCCGGCCATGGCCGGGCATGACGTCGAGCAGCAGCAGGTGACGCCCCACCACCCGGGCCTCGCCGCACGTCACCGCCCCGGGCAGGGCCACGATCACGTCGGCGGCCGCCATCAGCTCGGGGACCCGGTCGGTGAAGCCGAAAGGTGTTATTCTGGGCCGCCCGTCGGCCAGCTCGCGGAGCCCCCGCTCGATCTTGCGATCCCGGCCCGCCACCGCCAGCACGTGCACGCCGGCGTCGGCCAGCTCGGACACCGCCCCCAGCAGGGGACCGAACCCCCAGCCGCTGTCGATCACCAGCACGCAGAAGGCGTCGGCCGACACCCCGAACGCCCGCCTGGCCTGCTCCTGCGGCGGAGCCGAGTAGAACTCGGGGCGCACCGGAGGCGGCACCACCGCGATCGGCGCCCGCGGCAGGTACCGGCGGACCGACGCCCCGGCCGCGGGCGAGGTCACCAGGAACAGGTCGGTGCCCTCCGCCGCCCAGATCCGGTGCACCGACACGTCCGTGCACAGTACGACCGACCGCACGCCGGGCAGCTCGGCCTTGAGCTTCCCCGCCGCCGAGGCACCGGTGGCGAACACGCTGAACAGCACGTCGGTCGGGTGTTGCCTAAGTTCGGACCGCAGGGCGGGCACTAGCCTCGCGTTGGAGGCCCGGTCGATGCGCTCCGCCAGCCTGCTCCCGGTTCGCAGATGGGCGAAATGCAGCCCGTCGTACAGGCCGGGAACGGCGACCAGGCCCTTGAACAGCCGCTCGCCGGCGCCCCCGCGCCACGGTCCGAGCAGCGACATGCTGTCAAGCTGGCGGACACGCCAGCCCGATCTCTCGAGCAGCCGACCGCAGCCGCGCGCCATCATCTCGTGGCCCAGCCCCAGCGGCCCGGTCAGCATCGTCGCGGTTTCCGTCATCCGTCCTCCGGCTCATGGCCCGGCCGCGAGTGGTTACGCGCGACCGGGCACGCAGCGAATGAGCTGGCTACTGGCGGTTCAGGTCCTCGATCACCCAGTCGACCATGACCGCAAGCAGACAGGCGGAAGCTCCGAGCAGCAGACCGATCCGCGCTTCCTTTCCCATGACCTCCCCTTTCGTAAGCGACTCTGACGCCCTAAGCCTGGCGTGCAGCCGGGCGACCCTGAATCACCCAGCCCGGGTGATTCCGTCTGACCGGGCCGGCCCTGAGGCTGGTGCCAGGCACTCGAGGGAGAGGCGTCAGCATGGGCATCATCACCGCGGGGGCCAGTTCCCGCACCTCGGCCGCGGCGGCGTCGGGCAGGCACCGCGGCACCAGGCCGGGGGGCGTCGCCCTGGTGACCGGCGCGTCTTCCGGGATCGGGGCGGCCGTGGCCGACTGCCTGGCGGCCGACAGCTGGCGACTGCTGGTGTCCGGACGGGACGTCGCCCGACTGGACCAGGTGGCCGCCCGCACCGGCTCGGTTCCGCTGCCCGCCGACCTGTCGTCGGTGGCGGGCGCGGGCGAGCTGGCCCAGGCCGCGCTGGCCGCCGCCGGGCAGGTCGACCTGCTTGTGGCCTGCGCCGGAGTCGGCTGGTACGGGTCGTTCACGGCCATGCCTCCCGGCCGGGTCGAGGAGCTGCTGATGGTCGACCTGTTTTCTGCCATCGAGCTTGTCCGGGTGCTACTGCCGCAGATGCTGGCCAGGGGACGGGGCCGGGTGGCCCTGGTCGGGTCGATCGCCGGCAGCGTCGGGGTGGGCGGGGAGGCGGTGTACTCCGCGGCCAAGGCCGGACTCGGCGCCTTCGCCGAGGCGCTCCGCTACGAGTTGCACGGCACCGGGGTGGGGATCACGCACGTGACCCTGTGCGTGGCCGACACCCCGTTCTTCGTCCGCCGGGGCGCCCCGTACGCACGGCGCCGACCACGGCCGCTGGCGCCGGAACGGGTGGCCCGGCTGGTCTGCGAGGCGGCGCTGTGCGGTCGCGACGACCTCTATGTACCGGGCTGGACGAGGCTGCCGGGCATGGTCCGCGTCGCCGCGCCGTCGCTCTTCCGCCTGATGGCCGGCCACGCGGTGCGGACCGGCACGCCGCGACCGGGCCGATCAGGGCGCGAATCCGCGCCCTCCGTCAGCTGATCTTCTCCCGTCGGCCGCGAACCGCGACAACATCCGACACAGCATCACACTTCGGGATGAATCCGTAATGGTTTCGTGAGGTTTTCGCGAACCGGTTGAGATGCTCCCGTTACCTTCACTACCGTGATCTCCAGCCTCTGGCTTACCTGCCAGGCATGGAGAACGGAGCGTGACAGCATCGTGGCTAAGCGCCTTGCGGCCAAGCACCTTGCCAGCACAACCCAGATCCGGCGCGGCGCCGTCCTCGCGGTCGCCGTCGCCGCCGCGACCAGCATCGCGGTCTACACCGGCACCACCGGGGCCGGGGCTGCCGCCACGCCGACCATCGCCCAGGTGAAGGCGCAGGTAAACAGCCTGCAGGCCAAGATGGATATGATCGGCCAGCAGTACGACGCCGCCAACCAGGAATACGGCTCGGCGCAGGCCAGGCTGGCCGAGGTCCAAAAGCAGGCGGCCAACGCTCAAGCGCGCTACAACACCGCTCGCGCCCAACTCGCTGCGGTGGCGGTCTCGGAGTACGAGAACTCCAACCAGACCTCGATCCTCGGCCTGCTTAGCTCGGGCGATCCGGCCAGTGTGCTCTCCAAGGCGTCGCTCGTCCTCCAGGTGGCGGGGACGCACAACGAGGAGGCAGCCCAGTTCCTGACCGCCGCCCAGACGCTCGCGTCCGTCAGCGAGCAGCGGCAGCGCACCGAGCAGGGCATCGCGCAGATCCGCGCGCAACTAGCCGGGCAGAAGACCTCGCTGAACAAGCTCCTCGCCACCAGCAAGGCGACACTCGACAGCCTCACCACCGCGCAGCAGGCGCAGGTAACCGCCGACACCATCGGCGGCACCACCGCCACCAGCAGCGGCAGCAGCAGCAGCGGGCAGTCGGGTTCGGCTCCGATGGCGTACACCGGGCCGACGGGCACCCAGGCGGACAAGGCCGTCGCCTTCGCCTACGCCCAGCTCGGCAAGCCATACGTGTACGGAGCCACCGGCCCCGACTCCTACGACTGCTCCGGCCTGGTCCAGGCCGCCTGGGCGGCGGCGGGCGTCGCCATCCCCAGGACCACCTTCGAGGACTGGGACTCCCTGCCTCACATCCCCGTCTCCCAGATGGTGCCGGGCGACCTGATCATCTACGACGGCGAAGGCCACGTGGCCATCTACGTCGGCAACGGCTACATCATCGACGCCCCGCATACCGGCGCCTACGTGGAGCGGGTCCCGTACGACGAGTCCTGGTACGTCGACAACGAGGACGGCGTCCTCCAGCCCTGATCACCCGCGCAGCAGAAGGCGGGCCGCGTGGCATACGCCTCGCGCTGGCACCGTCCGTCTCATTGTGTGGACTGTTGCGAATTAGTTAACAATCGTCCTGCTCTGTATCAATTCTGTGTGCCATAGCCATATAACGATGGATAACTTTCGTTATGAGGAGGTTTGGCATGCGATTGCTCCATCGGCCAATCAGAGCCGGCGGCGCCGCCGTGCTCGGGCTGGCCACGATCGCGCTCACCGGCGCCTTCGCGGGCGGCGCGCAAGCGTCGACCGCGGCACCGTCGGCCGTTTCCCCGACCCTTATCACGCTCAGTAACAGCGTGCCGCCCACGACCGACCGGCAGACCGGCGCCTTCACCGCATCCAATATGTCGGTCCAGGTCGCGCTGGCGCCGCGGGACGGGGCGGGGCTCAACGCCGAGCTTAAGGCCGTCTACACCGAGGGCAGCGGCCAGTACGACCAGTTCCTGGGCAAGGGCCAGTTCGACGCCAAGTACGCGCCCACGACGGCCACCACGAACGCGGTCGCCGCCTACCTGCGCGGCCAGGGCCTGACGGTCTCGGCGACCGACTCGCCATTCCTGCTCCAGGCCAGCGGCTCGAGCGCGAAGATCACGGCCGCCTTCCACACCAACCTGCGCAATTACGTTGACCGCAAGGGCACCCGCTACTTCTCCAACTCCGCCTCGGTCCGGCTCCCCGCCACGATCGCGTCCGCGGTCTCGGGCATCGTCGGCCTGACCAACACCGTGCGCCTGCAGTCGCAGGCGGTCCGCCCGGCCGCCGCCAGCAAGGCCGGCTCCAACTCCTCCTCGGCGTCCGCCAGCTGCGAGACCGGCTACGTGAGCACCGCCGAGCTCTTCGACTTGGTCACCAACAACGTCGGCTTCAACTACGGCTACGGCGGCGCCCCCGGCTGCGGCGGCCTGACCCCGTCGCAGACCAACTCCATGTACGGCGCCCCCTCGGCCAGCCCGAGGACCGAGGGCGCCGGCGTCACCGCGGCCGTGTTCGAGCTCTCCGCCTACCAGGAGTCGGACATCGACACCTGGGCGACGCACTACTACGGGAAGCGCTACACCGCGCCGCTCGAGAACGTCACCGTGGACGGCGGCCCGCTGGCCCCGGTCTGCCCGACCGGCGACACCTGCCCGGCCCAGTACAACGGGTACTCGAGTGACATCGAGGTCGACGCCGACATCGAGATGACGCTGGCGGTGGCGCCCGACGTCAGCCACCTGATCGTCTACAACGCGCCCAACGACTACACCGGCCAGACCGAGCTCGACGAGTACACCACGATCGCCAGCCAGGACGTCGCGTCCACCATCAGCTCGAGCTGGGGCTCGTGCGAGAACGACGTCACGGCCGGCTACGTGCAGTCGGAGAACACCATCTTCGAGCAGATGGCGCTTCAGGGGCAGTCCCTGTTCAGCTCCGCGGGCGACACGGGCGCGTTCGGCTGCATCCGCGGCGACGGCACCACGGTCGTAAACGTCAACGACCCGGCCACCCAGCCGTGGGTGACCAGCGTCGGCGGCACCTCGTTCGAGGGCGACAACCCCGGCGCGAACCCGCACCCGGGCGCGCCGGCCAAGGGCACCGAGACGGTCTGGAACGTCGACAACCTCTGCAGCGACCAGGCGGCCGCCGCCGACAACGACAACGAGGGCGGCTACTCCTGGTGCGCCGAGACGGGCGCAGGCGGCGGCGGTTCCAGCCAGTACTGGGGCCGTCCCTTCTACCAGCGCGGACCGGGCGTGAACAGCCCGACCACCACCTACTCGGGTGAGACGGTCGCCAACGGCGAGACGGCCTGCACGCTGGCCACGCCGGGGACGCCGTGCCGCGAGGCGCCGGACATCTCGGCCAACGCCGACCCGTACACCGGCTACTCGGAGTACTGCACGGGCAGCGCGAGCACGCCCTACAGCTACTGCGCGCAGCTCAGCGGCAGCGAGGCGGTCCCCGGCTGGTTCGCGATCGGCGGTACCAGCCTGTCGTCTCCGCTCTGGGGCGCGCTGATCGCCGACCGCGACAGCTTCAACGGCCAGCGGACCGGCAACATCAACCCGTTGGTGTACTCCTGGTTCGACACCGACCCAGGTAAGTACTTCAACGACGTCACCGGCAACGGGACGCTGCAGCAGGCGGCCACCAACAACGGCCTGTTCCCGACCACGCCCGGCTACGACGAGGCGACCGGCATCGGGACGCCGAAGTTCGCCGCGATCATCACCGGATCCTGATCGCCGTCGGCAGCGTAAGCAGCTCGCCCGCCAGGTGAGCTCACCCTCCGAAGTGCGGGAGGCGGGTCATCCCGCCTCCCGCGCTTTTTTCCGGCTCTACGCGGCTGCGGCCCGGGGGAGGTCGAGGTAGACGACGTCCTGAGCGGCCCGGGCCAGCACCGCCGCGAGGCTGCCGCGCCGGCTCACCACGGTGACCCGGACGCCCCGCTCGGCCAGGCTGACGGCCGCCCGGCTGAACCGCCAGTCGCCCGACCCGATCACCACGTGGCTGAAGCGCGCGGCGACGTCCTCGTGCTCAAGGACGTCAAGCAGCTCATGGTCGGCGCCGTTCGGGCCCGATCTGATCCGGTAGCGGGCGTGCGGCCAGCCGAGGGCCGCGTTGAGAAAGGCGAGGTGGCTGGAGGCCATCACCACCTGATCGTCGGCGCCGAACCCCAGCCTCGTCATGTACCAGTCCTGCACCTCGTTCACCTGGACAAGGGACGGAATCGGGGCGCCGGCCAGGTTCTCGATATCGACGACGTGCAGCGCCCGTTCAGGGAACCGCCACCGGTAGCTGGCCTTCTGGCGCAGCCGGGTGGCCTTGTCGATTCTGGCCGTCGTTCCCATGGCGCAGCACCTCCTGGGCGATCCCCCGCGATCTGGTGTTATTGGCAATCCCCTTGGTGTAATTCGATACCCACAACATCCATGCGCCAACCGCATGGGGAGCCATGGATACCCTGCATGGTTGCTGGGTACATCCCGATCGTGCCCTTGACTGCGGTCCGCGACGAGCTCGTCGTGGCACTAGAAGAGACGCTCAAGCTCGCCCGGCGGCTGGCGGCGGACGCTCGCGATGGCGAGGTCCCCGTCGCCGAGCTTGTCGCCCAGGCGAGCATGCTCGGCCGGCTCGACCAGCGGCGGGAGGACCTGATCGGCCGGCTCCGCCGCGAGGCGAGCGCGGACGTTCGGGCGACGCGGCCGGGACTGCCGGTCCGGGCGGTCGTGCTCGACGCCCTCGATGAGCTCGGCTGGCCGCAGAACGCGCGGTTCCTCGAGGAGTACCTGTGGGCCAAGCGCGAACTGCAGGTTGACAGCCGCGCGTTCGCCTCGCTCCGCCGCGACGAGCTGCGAGCCTGGCAGCGCTCGCCCGGCGCGCGCTCCGCCTATATCGTCCCGGCGCTGAACCCGGACGGATCGGCCAACCCGCGCTGGCTCACCAGCTCCGCGTGGGAGCTATCGCGGCGGGTGGTGGCGTCGCCCGAGTCCGAGCGCCTGTTCGACCTGCACAAGATTCACGCGCTTCCTGTTCGCGGCTCCCGCGGCCCGCTTGGCACCCTGCTCGAGCGTTACGCGGCGCGGATCCTGGCCATCGACCCGCCGCCGGTCTCCGCGTCAGCCGCCGCCACGAGCGCGTGGCGCGCGCACGTCAGCGCGCAGACGGCCGCGCTGATCGGGGTCATCCGCGGCCATGACGACGCGGACCGCGACCGGATCGCCACCCGCCTGGCCGACCTCCCGGCTGAGGACCTGGTCTGGGGCCGCAGGGCGCTATGACCTGGCCGCAAGCCCGATCAGAGCCGTCGGCCCGATCAGGCCGGGGGCCCAATCAGGCCGGGGGCCCAATCAGGCCGGGGGCCCAATCAGGTCAGCCGGC
>Ga0210388_10001664_pt1 | contig 17451 bp, 11 predicted proteins | sample IncBWC19OmetaG_FD_155485 | JGI IMG/M metagenome (GOLD analysis project Ga0210388, IMG submission 155485) | Forest soil microbial communities from Barre Woods Harvard Forest LTER site, Petersham, Massachusetts, United States - Inc-BW-C-19-O ... | reverse complement strand
CAGGCCGGGATTCGCTGCGTTTCCTACTACTCGGCTACCATCAAAGACGATCGGGATCTCGATTATGCGGTTCGTTTTGCGGGATTGTTGGGCGCGCGAAATATTTCAGGGGACGCGACAGACATGCTGGCGAAGATCGACGAACGTCTTTCTAAAGAAGGGATTACATTCGGAATCCACAACCACTACTTCAAGCAGAAATTTGCTTACGAGAGCCCGGAAGACGTGCTGAACGCGCTGGCCGGACGTTCCAAAACCATGGGTGCCACATTGGATGTCGGGCACATCGCCTCCTGCGGGTACGATACGGTGGACGCTGTTCGCAAACTGGCGCCGTATCTCAAAATGGTCCATTTGAAAGACGTCAAGTCGTCCGGAGGCGAAGATAATGTCTTGCTGGGCCAGGGCATCGCCAAGATTCCAGCCGTAATAGAAGAACTTCACAAAGTGTCTTATGGTGGGCTGTGCGCCATCGAGTACGAGAAAGAAGGCAACGTCGACGCGGACGTGGCGCAGGAGGTAGCGTTCGCACGTAAACTGGCATGACGACAAGATTGGCAATGTTTCTAGCTGTCGTTTCTGTTTGCGCCCTGGCGCAGTCTACGCATCCGATTGCGGCCATTGGATCCCCGGCGCCCGAATTTTCGCTTCCCGGGGTGGACGGCCAGATCCACAAACTCAGCGATTACGCAGCCAGCCCGGTACTGGTGATTGTGTTCCTGTGCAACCACTGCCCGATCGCATCGGCCTATGAGCAGCGGGTCCAGAAAATGGCCGATGAATACGGACCCAAAGGCGTAGCCGTGGTGGTGATTCAGCCTAACGATCCGCAGGCGATCCGCGTTGACGAGCTGGATTCAGCCGATACCAGCGACAGCTTAGATGAGATGAAGATCCGGGTGCAGTATAAACACCTGCGCTATCCGTATCTCTACGATGGCGAGACGCAGGCGGTAACTCGCGCTCTTGGTCCGCAAGCCACGCCGCATGTATTCGTGTTCGATAAGGACCGCAAGTTGCGCTATCAGGGGCGCTTCGACAATAGCTATCGCGTGGAGCAGGTGAAATCCGAAGACGCACGCAACGCCGTGGATGCACTGCTCGCGGGGAAGCCCGTTGCGGTGGCTGAGACCGGCGTATTTGGTTGCTCCACGAAATGGAAAGAGAAATTGGAGGCCCGTTTAGCGGATCAGAAAAAGATAGACGCCGAGCCAGTGCGGCTGGAACTGGCAACGGCCGAGGATCTGCGCAAGCTGCGCTCGAACGATAGCGGCAAGATGTTGCTGGTCAGCTTCTGGGCCACATGGTGCGGGCCTTGCGTGCACGAATTCCCGGATGTGGAAACCACTTACCGCATGTACCGCGTGCGCGATTTCGACCTGGTGACGGTCTCCACCAACATGCCAGATGAGCAGGCGGGCGTCCTGAAAATGCTGGAGAAGCAACACGCCTCCAGCCGTAATTTGCTGTTTGGATCAGACGATACCTACGCCATGCAGGCGGCGTTCGATCCCAAATGGAAAACCGGCGTGCCGTACATGGTGTTGATAGCGCCCGGCGGGAAGATCCTGTATGAGCACCAGGGCGACATCGATTTCCTGGAATTGAGGCGGACGATTCTGGCGAACATGACGGCGGATTACATCGGGTTCCAGAATTACTGGAAGTAAAAAGCACCGACTCCCTTACGGTCGCGGTTCGGTAGCGCCTTCTTTCCGAACCGCGACCGTAAGGGAGTCGGTGCTTTGCGCTAATTCCCCAGCTTGCCACGCAACACGACAATTGACGACTTCGGAAGTTGATACAACGTATCCGCCCCACCGGAGGTGACCGTCGATTTGGATGGCGGTCCGTCGGGATCCGCGTGGCCGCTCTGAGGGTGTCTGCGATCGCCCTCAGCCGAACCCGGATCCGGATGCCACTGGTATTCCGCCGGACCGAAAACCACGCGATCCACCGACCCATGGAAAAAGCGGCCCGGGCTGAACGAAATTTTGACGGAATGATCGTTGTCGTGATCTTTGTTCACCAACATGACTGACCATTGCCCATCCGGCCGCTCCAATGCATAAGCCGTCACCAGAATATTTCCGTCTTTATCCTTCACGTCGCTCGCTACCTTGAACAGCTTATGAATAGCGTCCACCGGCTGCACCCACTCCTTCGAAATCACTTGCGTGGCGAGATATTGCGGCGGATAGTTCTTAACGTGTCCTTGGTCATCCATGGAAAGGAAACCGCCTCCGCCGCCTCTACCGATGGTGGTGATGTAGTGAAAGTAGAAAGTCCCTGAGGCGCCCGCGGTCAGCATGGATCCGACATAATCGGCCAGCCACAGCCCGCTCTTCACCGTGCCCGGGCTACCTTCGCCGAGATCGTTGCCCTCGGTCATGAAAAACGGCACGTTGGGAGGCAGTCCGTTGTCTTTCCACGCCTGCACCACGTGGTTGACGAAGGCCGGCTCCCAGTACAACGAATTCCAATTGGCGCAGGCTTTGTTGCCCATGCAGGGATAATGCTCGAACGAAAAAAACGTGAAGTCCTGCAGATGGTCGTGTTGCTTAAGGTAATCCACGAACCGGCCCAGGAACGAGACTCGTCCATTAGCGTCCGCCCAGGAATCCACGTCGCCGGATGTTCCCTCAAAAGCCGGCCCTCCCAATGGCGCGTTGGGGACCAATTTATGAATGGCCTTGGCGAACTGGATATACAGCGTGGCGTAATCTTCCGGAAGCACGCGCTGGCCGTCCGCCTCCTCGCCCATCTCGATCCAGGAAATCGGATACTTCCGTTTGTAGAGATACGCGATTTCATTGGCCGCATCTTCGGGGATGGCGTAGAGAATCGCGATAGGGATCATGGCGGGAAGACCGCGCGTGACGCCGCAATTAAAGAAAAAATCGAACCCGGTCTGATCGCCCCTGCCATAATCCAGGTCGGAAGCGGCATGCCACGGATCCACGGAAGAGGGCCAGGTGATGGTTTGCTTGCGGCTGGGCAGGTGTTTGACGATATCGGTAAACTGGCCGTCGGCTGATACCGTGCCGATATACAGTTCGTTGATGGCATATCCCACGCAGTTACGTTGGTCTTCAGCGCCATGCGTGTCGCAGGTGTTGGATGATTCCGTCATCCAGATACGCAGGTAGCGCACCGGGATCTTCCAGTTCATCAGCTTCACCGTGGGCGTTCCGCCCTGGCCATCGGCGATGGTACCCATTGGAAAAGTCTGCCAGGCGCCTTTGTTGATGCCATCATAAAACGGCTCTTTTTCCCCCGTCCAGAATTGGATGTAGTATTTCTTGGCATAAGGATCGGCCCAAGCGATCTTGATGGCATTGACGTCCACCTTTGCGCCGAGGTCGATCATGACCCATTGCGGATGCAGCGCGTCATCTTCTCCGGTGAAGGCTTTGGTTAGGTAGGGGTTGCTCTTCCAGTAGGATTTCAGATCCCCATCGGTGAGGCGGGACCAGCCGTTGCCGTCACCTTCGGTAGCGCCGCGATGGGGCAGAGGATAGGCCCAGGAATGGCGAATCGGTTCGCCGAGATCGGCGCTGCCTGTAAAATACCCCTCCTGTTTAGCGGCGTTGCTCCAGGTGCCGCGCTCGTTCCAGTGCCAGGCTTCGATCATCAATTCCGTGTTCTGGCGATAGGTCACGGTCTGCCATCCGGCGCCCAGCATCTCTTTGAGAACCGGGTCCGTCAGCAGCCGCTCGGTGTTTTTTTCGTTAGCCTCTTTGGTGTCTCCACCGCGCAACCGGTCGATAGCGCCTCCCAGCGCGCGCATGGGGCTGAACGAATTCACGGCGTGGGCTTCGGCGGCATCCACTACGATATTTTGGGCGCCGCAGACGCTAGCGAAGGCAAGGAGTGCGGCTGTGCGAAGGCTCGCTGCTGTCATAGTGGCAGTGTATCGGGTGGTCGAGAAGCGCACAAGATTGCGTCGGAATTGTAATGTTGGCGTAATCTTGGCAGGCGGAAGCGCCTGCCCCACTTGGCGTAACAAGTGATTGATCTGGAACGTGGCGCAGGCGCTTTCGCCTGCGAACTGTTGGGGCTGCTAACGCAAGGTCCATTTTCCGTCGGTGAACGCGGCGGTGTCTTCGCTCCATGTCCCGAACTTCGATGCCATTTGCCCCCCATCCACGAAAAGTGTTGCGCCGGTGATATACGACGCCAGATCGGACGCGAGAAATACAGCGGCATTCGCTACTTCAATTGGTTCGCCACCGCGCCCAAGCGCGATGTGCTGGAAATAGTCCCGAATGACAGTTTGATTGTCAAAGGATGCCTGCGTGAGACGCGTGTGGATCAATCCCGGACACACCGCGTTCACGCGGACCCCGTACGGGCCCAGTTCATTGGCCGCGGTGTGCAGTAAGCCCAGCAATCCGGCTTTGCTGGCGTTATAAGCGGTGAGACGCTGTTCGCCGTCGAAGCTGTTGGTTGATGCCGTCAGTACAATTGCGCCGCGACAGCGAGTCTTCATGGCGCGGGCCGCGACCTGAATGGTATGAAAAGCCCCGGTGAGATTCAGGGCGATGGTCCGGTCCCAGTCGTTCGGCTCTAGAGACAGGAACTCGCTCTCCACCACCATTCCTGCGTTCGCCATCACGATATCCGGCGGGGAAGGCAAGGAAGCGAAGGCGCGTTCCAGCTGAGCGCGATCAGAACAATCCGCGATCAGTCCTTGAGCGCCAAACGCCGCGGCGATTTCCATGGGACGCTCTCGCTCAAGATCCAAGATGTAGGTGCTGGCCCCGCTGGCCGCCAGCTGCTTCGCAATGGCCAGTCCGATACCATTGGCGCCACCGGTGACGACGGCGAGTTTGCCTGAGAAATTGATTTGCATTCGTGCTAGAAAGCGTAGGAAGGCGGTTGGATGCCTTTCAAGCGCAGGTACACTTCCAACTGTCCGCGGTGGTGCGCGGTATGCGTGAAGTAGGCCCACAGCCATTCGAACGCTGTCATCTTGCGGTTCTCTGGCCCCACCACGGCATCCAGCTTCTCCGGTGTCATTCCTGCTACGGCCTGGTTGCAAAAGTCGAATGAATCGGTGAGGAACTGAATAGCCGTATCCTTGTCGATCTCGGCTTTCCCGCGCACGGCCTGCATAACTTTGTCTGGAATCTCGGGACGCTTGGTTCCGCTGGCGTTGGAGCAGGCGTTGAGATTCGCGCCGGCCACCTGGACCACAACCTGGCCGAAACTCAATTCCGCCGGAACCGGCTTGAATCCATAATCCGCGGCCGGCATGAGCTTGGCCACGGCGATGGTGAAATCGGTGGAGACCTTCCAATGTTTCACCAGCGCGTCTTTGATAGTGCTTTGCGCCAGGGCGGAAGCAGCCAGGGCGAGAAACGTCAGGAACTTTTTTGGCATGGTTGAACTAATCCTCTTTGGACAACCTAACATTTGTCCAAGCGCTCGCGCTTGGGGCTACACCGTGGACATTCTAGCCTGAAGGCCGGTGCTGAGCCGCATTGTAGCCCCGCACTTGTAGCCCCGCACGTGAGTGAGGGGACATGAGTGGGGGACCAATTTTCGGCGATTCACTGGTGCGATACCATGAAGGATTAACCCTTAAATGGCCCTTCGTTTCTATAACACGTTAACCCAACAAGTGGAGCAGTTCGCGCCCCTGCACGACAATACCGTCCGCATGTATACCTGCGGCCCGACGGTTTATAACTTCGTGCACATCGGAAACTTTCGCACCTTCACTTTTCAGGACATCCTGCGCCGCTGGCTGCGGGCGCGCGGTTATAAGCTGGACCACGTGATGAACATCACCGACGTGGAAGACAAGATCATTCGCAATGCCGCTGCCCAGCACAAATCGCTTCCTGAATACACCGAAAAGTACACGCAGGCTTTTCTCGAAGACAGCGCCGCGCTGAGACTCGAACGGCCGGAGCGTATGGTGAAAGCCACGGACCATATCGAAGAAATGGTCCACGCCATTGAAAAACTCGATCAACGCGGCTTCACTTATCGCAGCGACGGCTCAGTATATTACCGGATTTCGAAGTTTCCCGAATACGGCAAGCTCTCACATAACGATTTCAGCGGCATCCGCGCCGGAGCCCGCGTGGATTCTGACGAGTACGACAAAGCGGATGCCCGTGACTTCGTGCTATGGAAGGGGCGCAAGAACGAGGAGCCGTTCTGGGATAGCGCCATTGGCCCCGGCCGCCCCGGCTGGCACATCGAGTGCTCGGTGATGGCCATGAAATACCTGGGCGAAACGCTGGACATCCATGCCGGCGGAGTCGATCTGATTTTTCCGCACCACGAGAATGAAATTGCGCAATCGGAAGCAATTACCGAAAAGCCTTTTTCGCGCTTCTGGCTCCATTCGGAATTTCTGAATGTCGAAGCGCAGAAAATGTCGAAGTCCGCCGGCAACTTCTATACCTTGCGCGACCTGCTGGCGATGGGCTACGCGCCGGAGTCGGTGCGATACCTGTTGGCTTCCGTTCCCTACCGCAAGAAGCTCAACTTTACGTTCGACGGCTTGAAAGCCGCCGCCACCACCATCGAGCGGCTGAGGAATTTCAAGCTGCGCCTGGAAACGGACAAGTATCCGGATGGCGACAACGAACGGATTGCGGAACGCACGCGCTCCGCCAAGCGCCGATTCGAAGAGAGTCTGGACGACGATCTGAATACCGCGGAAGCCTTGGCCGCCTTGTTCGAATTCGTTCGCGATCTCAATACCGCGATGGATTCGGACGAATTTCCCGTTGGCAATGTCACTGCCGCGCTGGAATTCCTGGACGAGTTCGATTCCATCTTCGACGTCCTCCGCCCATCTCGAAAAGAAACCGGTATCTCGGAACCGGAAGTGGAAGGGTTGATCGCCGAGCGCGCCGCGGCCAAGCTGAACCGGGATTTCGCGCGCTCGGACCAGATCCGCGCGCAATTGTTGGAGGCGGGCATTATTCTCGAGGACACCAAAGAAGGAACGCGCTGGAAGAGAAAAACATGAAAATAGAAACCAAAGCCATCCACGCCGGCGATCGTAAGGCCGATCCATCGAAGCCGGGAGGCTTCGTACCGGTCACCACCCCCATTTATACCGCCGCCAGTTACATCTACGAGAGCACCGCGCAACTCGATCGCGTGCTGGGCCGCGAAGAAGAGGGCTATTGCTATTCGCGCTACGACAATCCCACCAATGCGGCGCTCGAAGAGCTGATGGCTTCGCTCGAAAACGGCCACGGCGCGCTGGCGTGCTCATCCGGCATGACGGCTGTGCACATTGCCTTGCTGGCCGCGCTCAGTGACCGGCGTAAGTCAATTCTGGCGGCCAGCGCGCTCTATGGAGCAACCACGAGTCTGCTTAACAAAGTGCTGGAGCCGCTCGGAATTCAGGTAAACTTCGTGGATATTTGCGATCTGGATAAGGTCCGCGCCAAAATCGACGACCATCAACCCGGCTGCGTATTGATGGAAACCATTTCAAACCCGCTGCTGCGTGTCGGCGATATGGATCGCATTGCGGAGCTGGCGCGCGCCGCGGGGGCCGCGCTGGTGGTGGATAATACCTTCGCTACTCCGCTGCTGGTCCGCCCGCTGGAGCACGGCGCTCACATGTCTGTGCATAGTGTGACTAAGTTTCTGGCCGGCCACGGCGATGTTATGGGCGGCGTTATTGTTTCCGATCAGGAACACCACGTCATTACCCGCAATCTCAGCCGCACCATCGGGCCGATGCTGGGTCCGTTCGAGAGCTATCTCACCATGCGCGGCATCAAAACTTTTGCGCTACGCATGGAGCGCCAATGTTCCAACGCCTGCCGCGTGGCGTCCTGGCTTGCTTCCCATCCGCGCGTCTCGAAAGTGCACTACCTGGCGGATCCGGCTCATCCGGACGCCGCTGTGATCCGGCGCCTGTTGCCGGAAGGCCTCTTTGGCGCCATTGTTACCTTCGAGCTGAAGGACGCAGGCAAGCAGGAAATGTTCCGCTTCATGGACCGTCTGAAGCTGGTAGTGCGCGCGACATCGTTGGGAGACGTGCATAGCCTGATACTTTATCCGGTGATCGCATCGCACCGCGACGTATCGCCCAAGCAGCGCGAACGCCTGGGCATCCACGATGGTTTAGTCAGGCTGTGCGTGGGCATCGAAGCCGTGGACGACATCGTCGCCGACCTGGAGCAAGCCTTGGCGTAAAACGATGCCACCGTTTGCGTACGGCATCGTCGCGGCGGCCTGGATCGTTCGAAAAAGCCAAATAGTTCATCGGTTATTCAGTTGTTCGGTTATTCGGTTCGGCAACAGAGATTATCGATGGGTATCGAGACGTGGCGGGACACCGAACTGAAGAACTGAACAACCGAATAATTGGATAACCAATTTCCTGGAGCGCGACGCGTGTGCTGGGAAAGCAGTGGCGCGTGGACGGGTCACGGCAGGGCCGTATCGCATGGTTCGGCATCCCATTTACACCTCAGTGCTTTGTCTGCTGTGCGGCACCGGATTCATCGTTCTGCCTCTGCCTCTCATTCTTCTTGCCACGGTCCTGGCGCGGATTGGGACCGAGATCCGGGTTCGGATTGAAGACGGGCTGCTGGCCTCGCGATTCGGAAAGCAGTTTGACCAATACAAAAGCAGCGTTTCCGCGTACCTCCCGTTCGTCCGGTGAGGGTGTTTCCCCGCGCTTTCCGCCTCCAAATACAGAAGGATGATTATGCGGTCCCTCACTATATTTTTCGCGCTGGCGTATATTTTGATCGCACAAGCGCCCCCGCCGCAATTCACGGTAACTGATCTTGGTATCCTGCCAGGAAAGGCGTACAGCCAAGCCACTGCAATTAGCAGCAACGGAACCGTGGTTGGCTATAGCGCGACCGCCGGTTATTCGCTTGGACAGTCTACTGGAGCGGCTCAAGGCTGGATATTCGCCCAGGGTGTTCAGACGGCGATGAATGTCGACGGACCGACCATTCCTATTGGCGTCAACGCATCGGGGCAAGTTGTGGGGATAACGGGGCAAACCCCCGGCTTTTCCGACGGGGAGCTGTTCTACGCGCCTTTCTTCTACCTGAATGGAACTTATAACACGCCGGGAAATCTGGCTATTGACAACGTCTGTGCCGCTTGTGCCCCGGACGTTGCCGTTCCCACAGGAATCAGTGACACCGGAGTGGTCGCCCTGACCAGCGACCCGGAAGGAGGTTTCTTCGAAGGTGACGGCGGGCCTTTCCTGCAGGCTGGCATGTGGGCAGCAGGTTCCTTAACGGCGCTGCCGCTCCCGAGCGATTGTCCGGCACTCAAGCCCGCTTCCGGAGTGCACATCATCGACGACCCCAATTTTTGCATGACCCGGGCTATGGGTATCAGCGCCAACGGCCAATTCGTCGCCGGGTTCGTCTGGTATTGGAATCAGCGCGTGTATGAACCCGCGCTCTGGACCAATGGGCAACTCGCCACATTTGCGTCTAGCGGGCTTATGGCCGGGGTCAACAATTCCGGGCAAGGGGTGGGATTCGCGGGAGGCGGCCCGGCGATGTTCAGTCAGACCGGAACCAGCACTAGCCTCGGAACCGGGTGGTTCCCTGTAAGTATCAACGACCCGGGCTGGATTGTTGGAAGCGATCAGCCGTATTCGGTGCCCGGAGGTTTGTATCCCGAGCCTGTATTCAAGTCCATCACAGCGGGATCCGCGAACGCTATTCTGTGGGCCGGCAACACGAAATACAACTTGAATTCGTGTTCCTGCATAAATAACAGTTCCGGCTGGGAATTCGACTACGCTTACGCCGTCAACGATGCCGGCCAGATTGTCGGCACCGGCTTTCACAACGGCGTCGAGACGGGTTTTCTGCTCAATCCGGGACCGGTTCCGCCGGCGGTTACCGCCGTCGTGAACGGAGCCAGCTTCAAGAACGGGGGAGTGGTGCCGGGCGAAATGGCCACTTTGTTTGGTACCAACCTGACCACGAACACCGGGATCAACGTAACATCGGGCCTGCCGCTGCCGACATCGTTCGTGACCAACAGCGTAATGGTCAATAATCACGCCGCTGCGCTATTCGCGGTGGACAATGTCAACGGCCAGCAGCAGATCAACTTTCAGGTTCCCTGGGAGGTTGCTAGCGGACCGACCGCGACCATTGCCGTGGCGAATGGCGACACCACCGGCGCATCCTTGACTGTGCCAGTGCTCCAAGCGCAGCCGGGCATTTTCAATTACACAGCAGACGGCAACACGTTCGGGGCGATTCTACATGCGAATTTCCAGCTTGCCAACACGGCGAATCCGGCGAAGCCCGGCGAGACCATGCTGATCTACTGCACCGGCTTGGGCGCAGTCGCGTCGGCACCGGCGGATGGCGCCGCGGGCAATGGCCAGGTCACTATGAACACCCCGACGGTGACGATCGGTGGCACAAAAGCAATAGTCAGCTTCAGCGGACTCGCACCGAACTTCGTGGGTCTATACCAGGTCAATGCCGAAGTTCCCGCAACCCTCAAAGCCGGCAATCAGATTGTAACGGTGGAAGTGTCCGGAGCATCCAGCAATTCGGTGCTGCTGCCGGTGAGCTAAGAAATTACCCGCCGTTGGATTGAATCTGCACCAGCGGCGTCGACCCCTCCGCCGGCGCCGTGCTGGGGATGGTTTGCGGGTCACGCCAAAAATCCATGTAGGAAATCTGATGGACGCAGGACACTGTGCAGAACGGCGCGCAGTCCTTTTTTGTCACGTACTCCCGGCGGATGTCGGCTACGGTGTATTCAGCCAGAGGCTTGGCGGGAAAACCGCGTTGCTGCGAACAATAGTGAACCAGGCCGTCCTCGCAAATGTACAGATAGCGCGATCCCGCGCGGCAACGCCACGTGCTGGGCTGGCCGTGGGCGATATTGTTCTGGAAATAGTTGATCTGCGAGAAGTTCTTTTTCTCAAACTGCTTCATCGCCAGGAACACCGCGCGCTCGCGCTCGCCGATGGGCTTCAGCTGCCCGCCGCCGTCGTGAATGATCCCTACAGTGGATGTGAATCCCAGTTCCAAAGCGCGTTTGCCCACCACCAGCGCGTCATCCGGATTGTGAATACCGCCCCCGAGCACGGAGTTGATGTTTACGTGAAAAAGCGCATGCTCGGCCAGGATCTGCAGCTTCTTGTCCAGAACTTTCAGACTTTTTTTCGATACGTCGTCTGGCATCACGTTGTCGATGCTGATCTGCATGTGGTCCAGGCCGGCGTCGTTCAGTTGCTGGACGCGCTGCGCGGTTAGTAGGTAGCCATTGGTGATCATTCCGGCGATGATGCCGCGACTGCGGACGTGCGAAATCAGCCGGTCCAATTCCGGGTGCAACAAAGGCTCGCCGCCGCTAAAAGTCACGATGGTGGTACCAAGCTTGGCCAGTTGGTCCAGCCGCTCCAGCATGACGTCCACGGCGACCGGCTTTGAGACGTCATCGTACTCGTTACAGTACGTACACGCCAAATTGCAGCGGCGGATGGGAATGATGTGAGCCATCACGGGATGGTCCGTTGACGCCACTCCCTTGAGGATCATTCGCAATTCCCGGGTGCGCCGGTTCAGGGCCCGGATGTCTCGTCGAAACTTGAATCCCACGTTGGGCATCGGTCCTAGAGTTATTTCCTATTGAATCATACTCATCGCGGGATTGCATCAAATCGGGGGCAAACGGCGACCATGGCGAGTTCAATGGCGGTATCGCGCAGGGAGGGGAAAAACACGTTTCTGGTTTCTAGTTTCTGGTTTCTAGTTAGTGGCGACCCGTGCTAACCAGAAACCAGAAACCGTTTTCCTGTAACCCCCCCGTCCTTGAAAGACACCAATGAATAAGGGCATGTTATTCTTAAGCCAAGTTCTGGCTCTGTCGATGCGTTACCGGACCGCTTGCGCTACGTCATTTAATGCAGTGAGTTACTGAGGAGCCGGAAAAGAGTCCACCATCCGATGTTCGAGTTCCTTTTCAAATATCCGCGCACTGTTTTCGCCAAAGGAACGTTTGTGCTGCTGGCTCAATGGCCGCTCTGGGTGCTGATCCTCGCGATATTTGCCGCTGCGGCGGGATTGGCCTGGGTGATCTGGAGCCGGCGCGGCGCCATTGCTCCTTCTATGCGCGGCGCACGGACGGCGGTGGTTTGGCTGATGGAAACAGTGCTGGTTTGTCTGTTGATCTTCCTGCTATGGCAGCCGGCCGTCAGCATTGCCACTCTGCGGCCCCAACAAAACATTGTCGCCGTGGTGATTGACGATAGCCGCAGCATGGCCACACAGGAAGACGGCCAGTCCCGGAAAGACCAAGTTCTTAAGACGCTCAACGGCGGTCTTATTAATAGCTTACGGTCTAAATTTCAAGTTCGACTTTATCGATTGGGCGAGCATGTGGAAAGAATCGAAAAACTGGACCAGTTGAACGCATCGGCTCCGGCAACCCACATCGGGGAGAATCTGAAAGAAGTTCTGGCGGATTCCGCCACGCTGCCCATCGGCGCGGTGGTTCTTCTGAGCGACGGCTCCGATAACACCGGCGGCATCGATCTGGAGACTGTCTCTGAAATCAAGCGCCAGCGCATTCCGATCCACACGGTAGGATTCGGGCGGGAGCAGATGGCTCGGGATGTAGAGGTTTCCGATGTCCAGCTTCCAGCGCGGTCGCTCGCAAAATCGCGTTTGGAAGCACAGGTGACTTTCCACCAGCGGGGGTTCTCAGGCGGCAAGGGTCATTTGGTTGTTCGAGAGACCGGCGGCAAAGTTCTGGCTAATCGAGATGTCACGTTCAAAAGTGACGGCGCCGTGCAGACGGAGGCGGTGTTGTTCAACGCCGGCGACGCGGGCGTTAAGAACCTGGATTTCGACATAGATCCGCTGCCGGGAGAAGAGAACTCGAACAATAACCGGCAGACGCGTGTGCTGAATGTCGATTCCGCCAAGCCCCGCATCCTGTATATGGAAGGCGAGCCGCGCTGGGACTATAAGTTCCTGCGCCGCGCGGTGGAGGATGACAAGGATATCGAGATAGACGGCGTCCTACGGACCACTCAGAACAAGGTTTACGCGCAGTTCCCGGCCGATTCCAACGTCGATTTCTTGAAGGCCGGCTTCCCAACCAAGGTGGAGGATTTGTTCGGGTTTCAGGGATTGATACTCGGCAGCGTGGAAGTGAATTACTTCACCGCGGCCCAGCAGGATATGATCCACCAGTTTGTGGATCGCCGCGGAGGGGGATTGCTGTTCCTGGGCGGCCGCTCCTCACTCGCTGATGGCGGCTACGACAAAGAGCCGTTCGCCGATTTGCTTCCTGTTCACCTGCCGAATCACAAGAACACGTTTCACCGCGATCCCGCCACCGCGGAGCTGACCCCGGCCGGCCGCGAAAGCTTGATCTGCCGCATCGACGAAAATCCTGATTCCAATGTCGCTCGCTGGAAGAAGCTGCCATATCTGATGAATTTTCAGGAAGCCGGTCAGCCGAAGCCGGGCGCGCTGGTGCTGGCCGAGATGACCGTGTCCGGTCACAAGCTGCCTTTGCTGATCACCGAAAAATACGGGCGGGGCCGCACCGCTGTTTTCGCCACGGGCGGCGATTGGCGCTGGCAGATGCTGCAGCCGGTGGAAGACATGAGCCACGAAATTTTCTGGCGCCAGTTGCTGCGCTGGCTGGTTTCCGATACTCCGAATCGCGTGGTGGCGTCCACACCGCGGTCGATCCTGTTCGATGACGGCCACGTGCGATTGCACGCCGAAGTTCGAGATACAACATACTTGCCAACCAGCGACGCGCAGGTGGAAGCGCGGATACTGCAACCGGACGGTTCGGCGCAAACCGTGGAGTTGCATCCCAATCCAACTGAGCAAGGCCTGTATACGGCCGATTGGGACGCCGGGCGCGCGGGTTCTTACGTGGCCGAGATCACCGCACGGCGCGGACAACAGGAATTGGGGCGCGACGTAGTGACGCTGCGGCGTGAAAACGGCGTGGCCGAGAATTTCCATGTGGAGCAAAATCGCGAATTGCTGGAGAAGCTTTCAGCGGAAACCGGAGGCCGTTACTATCGCCCCGGCGAGGCGAACAAACTCGGCGACGACATCTCTTATTCCGACGCCGGGATCACGGTGCGGGAGACCAAGGATCTCTGGGACATGCCCATCGTATTTTTCCTAGCGCTGCTATTGTGTTGTGCCGAATGGTTACTGCGGCGCAGATGGGGAGTGGTATGAGCACCGTGGCGCGGCCTTTAGGCTGCTGCATCGAGACTCGTCTCGATGTTCGTATCAAACCACACGTCGAGATGAGTCTCGACGCTGCGGACACGAGTGTCCGCGCCACAAAGTGCGTGCGTTACCCTGTCCTGCTATTTGCGCTCTCCGTCACGTTGCACGCCACCACTTTCTACGTTACCGTCGCCGGATTAGGCGGCGAACCGGAATACGAGCAGCGATTTGCTTCCGAGGCGCAGGAGATGGACAAGCTGCTCCGCTCTGGCAATCCCGACGCCAAGGTGCAAACGCTTTCCGGCGCCCAGGCCACCAAAGCCCAGGTGCAGAGCGCGCTGGCGGGCGTCGCGAAAGAAGCCAAGGCCGGCGACGCATTCGTGCTGATGCTGATCGGACATGGCAGCTTCGACGGCGTCGATTACAAAATCAACCTTCCAGGTCCCGATCTTTCGGCGGTTGAATTGGCCGCGCTGTTGGACCGCATTCCGGCCAGCCGCCAACTGGTGGTCAACATGACCAGCTCAAGCGGTGGATCGCGCGCGGCGCTGGAGAAGCCGAATCGCGCCGTCATTACAGCCACTAAGAGCGGATCTGAAAAGAATGCCACCATCTTCGCGCGCTACTGGGTTGAGGCGCTGCGCGATCCAGCGGCAGACACGGACAAAAACGAAACGGTTTCGGCGCTGGAGGCATTCATCTATGCGGAACAGAAGACCTCGCAGTTTTACGACACCCAGAAGCGCTTGGCCACCGAACATCCCACTCTCGAAGATACCGGGCAATCCGACGGAACGCGCAAACCGTCGCCGGAAAACGGCGAAGGCCGGCTGGCGTCTCAAATCGCGATGCTGCACATTGGCGCAACTCAAGCAGCCGCGAATACTCCCGAAAAGAAAGCGCTGCTGGCCCATCGCGAAGAGCTGGAGCAACAAATCGACACGCTGAAATACCAAAAAGCCGCCACGCCCCCAGACGAGTATAAAAAGCAGCTCGAAGCTCTGCTCCTGGAGCTAGCAAAAACCCAAGCGGAGCTGGACAAGTGAAAAAGAATACGGTGACAGGATACTCATTTCCGAATTTCCTGGTTCGAAGCTCCCTGACAGCACGCATGCGGAAATTGGGAATTGAGTATCCTGTCAAAGTATTTTTTCTCGCGTTCATCTGCGGCCTAATAACGCTCCCGCTCACCGCCCAGAAACTGGACGACTGCCGCACCCTTCGCCATCACGGCAAGCTGTCCGAAGCACGCACTTGTTTCGCACGTCTGACCGCTTCGCCCGACGCGTATCTTCGCGCCGAGGGCCTGTGGGGCCTGGAACAATATAAAGAGGCCAACGAACAATTCAAAGAGGCGTTGAAGCAACATCCCAAGAGCGTCGACATTCGCGTCCGCTGGGGCCGCCTGTTCCTGGAGCGATTCAATAAAGACGAAGCCAAGGGCTTGTTCGAGGAAGCACTGGAGATCAAGGAAAACGACGCGGGCGCGAGCCTGGGCCTCGCGCTGGTCGCGGCCGAAGGCTTTGGCAGCGCAGCCGTCCATTTTGCGACGCGAGCCACCGAGCTCGATCCGAAAATGGCCGAAGCGCGCGAGCTGCTGGCGTTTCTGGCGCTCGAAGACAACGATCCGGAACGCGCCGCGAAAGAGGCCGATAACGCGCTGGCCATCGACAAGGAATCACTGGACGCCATGGCCATCCACGCCAGCATTGATTGGCTGGACGACAAGAAAGAGTCGCCCTGGATGGATCGCATCCTCAAGATCAACCCCGTTTATGGCGAAGCGTACTCCACTGCCGGCCATTTTTTTGTGCTGAATCGCCGTTACCAGGAAGGCATCAAATTCTATCGCCAGGCGCTGGAATTGAATCCGCGCCTTTTGGAAGCACGCGCGCAATTGGGAATCCAACTAATGCGTCTGGGCCAGGAGCAAGAGGCCCGGCAACAGCTGGAGCAGTGCTATGCGGACGGATACAAGAACGCCGAAACCGTAAACACGCTTCGATTGATGGATAGCTACAAGAACTTCGCGACCTTCGAAACCAGCAACACCATTCTGAAGCTCAACAAGAAGGAAGCCGACCTGCTGCGTCCGTACATTGAGTCCGAGCTCAAGCGCTGCATCGCCACTTACGAAAAGAAATATCAATTGAAGCTAAAAGGGCCGGTGCAACTGGAAGTCTATCCGGACCATGAAGATTTCGCGGTGCGCACCATGGGCATGCCAGGATTGGGAGCCTTGGGCGTAACGTTCGGTTCCGTAGTGGCCATGGACAGCCCGTCCGGACGCCCGCCCGGGACTTTTCATTGGGCCAGTACCATGTGGCATGAAATGAGCCACGTGTTTGTGCTGCAGGCCACCAATCATCGCGTCCCGCGGTGGTTCACTGAAGGTTTGGCGGTCTACGAAGAGACCGCAACATCGCCGGACTGGGGCGACCGGCTGGATCCGGAAGCCATTACCGCCATCCACGGCAAGAAACTTCTGCCGGTGGCCGAACTTGACCGCGGCTTTATTCGCCCCAGCTATCCGGCGCAAGTTGTCGTCTCGTATTTTCAAGCCGGCAAGATCTGCAGCTACATCGCCGAAAAGTGGGGCTACGGGAAGCTGCTGGACATGATGCATTCTTACGCCAAGCTGGAATCCACGCCGGATGCGATACGCAACAATCTGGGCATGTCGCCGGAGGAGTTCGACAAACAGTTCCTAGCCTGGCTGGATGACCAAACGAAGAATACCGTGGACCACTTCGAGGATTGGAAAAAGGAATTGAAGGTAATGGTTGCCGACGAGCGTTCCAAAAAATATGACGAGGTCATCCGCGAAGGCGCGGCCATTCGCGATTATTATCCTGACTACGTGGAGCCCGGCAGCGTCTATGAGTTAATGGCGGACGCATACGAAGCCAAGGGCGATAAAACGGCGGCTCGCAACGAATTGGAGAAATACAGCCAGGTGGGCGGCCGCAGCCCACTGCTGATCAAGCGGCTGGCGACGTTCGAGGAAGAAGCGGGTGAGCCCAAAAAGGCGGCAGCCACGCTGGATCGTCTAAACTACATTTATCCCGAGGATCCGGAATTGCACAAGCGATTAGGCGACCTGTGGCTGGCGCAAAACAATCTCACAGGCGCGATTCGCGAATACCAGGCTGTGCTGGCCTCGAAGCCGCTGGATCAGGCCGGGGCGCATTTCGAATTGGCCAACGCCCTGCGCAAAGCTAACCGGCTGGATGATGCGCGCGAACAAGTG
>Ga0210388_10001660_pt1 | contig 17481 bp, 12 predicted proteins | sample IncBWC19OmetaG_FD_155485 | JGI IMG/M metagenome (GOLD analysis project Ga0210388, IMG submission 155485) | Forest soil microbial communities from Barre Woods Harvard Forest LTER site, Petersham, Massachusetts, United States - Inc-BW-C-19-O ... | reverse complement strand
CCCCCGGAGTGGAAACGCCTCGGGGCGGAATCTGAGCGCCGCTCGTGGCGCCGAGATCGTTGTCGAGATTCCCACCGAATGGCCGCTGGCTGCCTTCAGATGGTGGCTCGTTCATTCCACCTCGAAGGGCACATAAACGATGACCGACTGACGCTCCACTTCAAACATTGCGGCGTCGCCTACTTTAAGGCCAGCCAGCTCTCGCCGTAATTCTTCGGTGCTCACGATAGGCTTATCGTTGAGCGAGAAGATAACGTCACCAACTTGCAGGTCGGCCAAGGTTGCCGGTTCGCCGCTGAGAAGCCCGGCCACGATGACTCCAGACTTCGACCGTGTCGGCATCGCCTCTGCCAACTGGCCTTTCAGGTCAATCGCAAAGAAGCCGAGGGAGTCGACGAGGTCGGTCTTCGTGTTGATCAGATCAGTGAGATTCTCGACAGATGGAGGAGCAACGGCAGGGTTGACGGAGACAGTCACGGGATTTCCATCGCGAAGCACTTTCATCTCCATGGGAACGCCGTGGGGATGCAGATAAAGGAAGGCCGTGTACTGCGGGAGGGAGTCGATGGGGAAGCCATCGATCGTGGTCACGAGGTCTCTCGGCTTCAATCCGGCTGCTGCGGCTGGCCCACCCGGCTCGACATCGGAAAGAATCACGCCCCAGTTTTGCTTCAACTTCATCGCTTCGGCCAGGTCCGGAGTAATGCTCTGCGCGTGACAGTTGATGGTGATGGGAGGAACGGAGCCAAACTCCTTGAGCTCGGCGTAGGCGAACTGCACGATGGGTTCGGGAATGGCGAAGCCTAACCCCTCACTGCCCCCTCCCTGGGTATAGATGAAGGTGTTGATGCCGATGAGATTTCCGTCACGATCGATCAGCGGGCCTCCGCTGTTCCCCGGGTTGATGGGCGCATCTGTCTGCACATAGACCATCGGACGGTCGAGCTCAGGCTGTCGTCCGACTGCACTCACTATGCCCTTGGTTACGGTGTGGTCGAGGCCTTGCGGTGAGCCGATGGCCAGTACTGTTTGACCGAGCCGGACCTTGAACTGACCAGGCGGTAGAAGCGGCATGAACGGCAGGTTCTTCTCATCAATCTTGATCACTGCCAGGTCGGCATAGCGATTGGTTCCGATCAGGGTGGCTTCATAGACGCGCTGCTGGTGAGACAGGTGGGTGTGATACGGCACCAGCTCAAAGGTTGCGGGCGCGATGGTTACACGGATGCGCAATGCACCGGCGACGACATGGTTGTTGGTGATGATGTAGCCGTCCGGATCGACGATGACGCCCGAGCCGAGCGCCCGCTCGCGGCGCAGGCTCTGTGTGTCACCCTCCTCGCCATGCTCGGGCACGCTGTAGGACGTCACATTGATCTCTACGACGGTCCGCATCGCTCGCTCGGCGACCTGATCGAGCGCCTGATCGTACATCTCGAGAATGGGTGACGGCGGCTTGGACGGATTTTGGTTTGGCGTTTCAGTCTGACTGTGAAGTGAGAGCACGAAACAGAAGAAGGCGACGGCGAGTGTTGCAGTTTTTTTCATCATAGTTGGGTTCCCGCAGGAGAAAGCCTCGGATCGTATTGAGCCGGGAGATCGGTTGCTTCCGGGCTTTTTTCCACCGTCTTCCACTCCAACACCTTAAGGTCGAGCACAAAGATGGCATACATCACCGGCACCTGCAGCTTGGTCACAATGGTGGCAATCAGCAGGCCGCCGATCTGCGCGTAACAGAGCGGCTTCCACAGCGGGCCTCCGTGCAAGGCCAGGGGAAAGAGAGCAAGCACGGTTGCAAATACCGTGATCAGCACGGGGCGTAGCCGGAGAATGCCTGCGTCGATCAACGCATTCTCGAAGTCGTCGCCCTGTATATGCCGCTCTTCGATGTAGTCGAAGAGCACTATCGAGTGGCTGACGATGACGCCGACCAGGCTGGCTACGCCAAGGAATGCCATGAATCCGAATGGCTCATGCATGATCCAAAGAGCAAAGAAGGCGCCGACCATGCCGTAAGGTGCGGCGGCAAGAACAAGCAGCGGCTTGACCGCATTCTTGAACTGAAATACCAGAGCGAGGAAGACGGCGAATGTGGAGATGGCCATTACAAGCGCGAGGTTCTTGAATCCCGATTTCGTCTTGTAGTACTCGCCGCCGATCTGCATTTCATAGCCGGGAGGCAACGACGCCTGCAGAGCGAGCAGGCGCGGCATGGCGGCTTTCAAAACTTCGGAACTCAAGTGCCCGGCAACCGGGAAGCTGCGTACGTTGATGGTGCGGAATTGCTCCATCCTGACGATGCGGCCGTTGATGAGATCGTGATCGACATCGGAGATCTGCGTGAGCAGCACCTTCGAACCAGTCTCGGATGAGTACACGTAAAGATCCTGAATGTCGGAGAGGCGGGCACGCTCGTCCATGCGCATCCGCGCGACAACCGGAATCTGCTTCTGGCCCTCCTGGAACGCCGTCACCGTGGTCCCGCTGATACCTGCGGTGGAGGAGTTGGCGACATCCATATTGGTGACGCCGGCCAGGTTGGCGCGATCGGGATTTACCGTCAGCGCAATCTGCGTATTGTTATCTCCCCACTCATTCCGCGTGCGCTCTGCGTAGGGCTCGGAGCGAAGGATGTCTTCCACCTGCCCGGCAATTTTGCGAAGCTGACGAATGTCGTCCTTCTCTTGCGAGGCATTCACATCGGCGGTGCTGGCGATGCGAATCTCGATGGGATAATCGATCGGATTGGTGAGCAGCTGGCGGGCATCGAGGCGCGCTCCGGGGATGGAAGCGGTAAGCACGGGCTGCAGCTCCTTGATGAACTGCGGCGTAATTTCCTTGTCGGTGACTTCGATGAGTACCTGGGCGTAGTTCAGCTGTTGGAGCTGAGGCGATGCCGAGAACCAGAAGCGCGGACCGCCTCCGCCGACAAAAGTGGTGATGTAACGCAACACAGGTGTGGGATGATCGCTCTTGCCTTCATGTTCCTTCTCATATTTCCGGGCCTGCTCGCGAACGATCTCTTCAACGCGAAATGCAGTCTGGTTGGTGGCATCGAGATTTGCGTCGTTCGGCAGCCAGACATCGATGTACGACCAGTACTGCACGTCCTCGGGAAAGAATGCTGAGTTCAACCGGGTAAAGACAAAAAATCCGAGAACGAGAAATGCCAGCGATCCGGTGAAGAACTTCCAGCGATGCTCGATCGAGTATCTTGCGACGCGCGTATACCATCCATAAAACCCCGCCGCGCGCATTTCTTCGAGCGACTTCTCCGGCTTTTTCTCAGGGCGAAGAAGGTAGTAAGCCAGAAGCGGAAGGAAGGTCATCGAGACGATGCGCGAAGCGATGAGCGCACAGGTCATCACGATGGGAAGGCTGTGAAGAAAGTCGCCGGTGCTCCCCGTCACCATGAGGAAGGGCAGGTAAGCGACGATATTCGTGATCGTCGCATACATAATTGCGGTAGCCAGCTTGGTGGGGCCGAGCCACGCGGCGATGATGTTCGGGTGGCCTTCGGCGAGCGTCCGCTTGATCGCGTCGCCCGCCAGCACCGGATCGTCGACGAGAAGGCCGAGGGCGATGATGAGCGTGGCGACCGAGACCTGCTGAAGATCGAGCCCCAGCAGGTACATCGCTCCAAAGGTCATGGCCAGAGTGATGGGCATGCAGATCGCCATCAACACAGCCGATCGCCACTCCCAGAAGCCCAGCCATGACACCAGCACGACCAGGGCTATGGCTTCATAGAGGGCATCCATGAAGAGGCTGATGTTCTCTTCTACTTGCAGAGGCTGGTCTGAGGTGCGCGCGACGATGAGATCGTCGGGCAGGTACTGCTTCACCGCCGCCAGCTTTGCGTTCACGCTTCTTCCGAACGCATCGATCTGCTCACCGTCTTTCATCTGCACGGCCAGCGTAACGGCTCTGCTTCGATGCGACGCGCCGCCTTTGTCGGCCCAGGTGAGATAGTTCAGATAACGCGCGGGGCTCTGATATCCGCGGTATATGTCGACCAGATCGCGAAGATAGACGGGGTTCGGCGGCCCCGCCGGTGAAGGCGACGACGATGAAGAGCTGACGATCACGTCGCCAATCTGCTGCGGCTTTGTAAATTTTCCTGAGGGATCGATCTGAATGCTCTTTGCTCCGATCTCGAGCGCGCCGCCGGGAAGCGTGATGTTGCGCCCTCCGAGGATGTCCTTGAGATTCGAAGGCTGCAATCCGTAGGCAGCCAGGCGCTGCTGCGAGTAGTCGAGGTAGATTTGCTCGGGCAGAACGCCTTTGCGATCGACCTTCGCTACTCCCGGCGCTCCCTGCAGCGTTCGTCCGATCAGATCGGTGAAGTCGTCCAATTCACGGTAGGAGTACCTGTCGCCGGCGACCTCGGCGAGTCGCGCCTCCGCGTCTGCCGGATTGCGGATCAACACGGCGCGCCATGCATCCGGATGAAGCTCCGAGCGGTGCAGGTTGTCTTCGACCCATTGCTGCCCGAGCATGCGCAGCTGCTCGTCAGAAAGCTTCGAGGTGATATCGACCCCAATAAATCCGCTCCCCTTAAACATGTGAGGGTCGGCGACCGCCTTGCTTTCAACTGCAGCATGCACTACGGAGACAAACGAGCTTTCGACCAGATCGGGAGAGACGGATAACGGGAACGCGTAGATAACACTGATGCGCGGCTTGGGCGCGTTGCCTGGTTCAGCTGCGCGAGTCTGTTCGATCGCGCGCTGCATCGACCTGGCCCGCAGCGCGATGTCGACCGGGTTCGCGGGCGGACTGGCCACCGTCAGCATCATCGCGGCCGTATCGCCGAAGTCGCTGTTGAACTGGACGGGACCAGCGCCCTGCGGCAGCTTGCTGTTCAGGGCGTTCAACTTCAGGTTGATGTCCGCAAATTGCTTCTTTGTGTCTTTGACACTGTCGTCGAGCTGCACATACACAAGGGATAGCCCGGGAAAGCTGATGGATCGGATGCCGAAGTCTGCCGGTGTTGGCGCTTTAATGAAGGGATTTTGCGCCATCGTCTGTTCGACCGGCCGCGATACGAGCTGCTCCACCTCCTCGGCCGTAGCTCCGGGCCACTGCGTGGAGGCGACCGCGACGCGCACGGGAATCCGGGGATCCTTGCGCTTGGGCATGTGGCGATACCCGTACCACCCCCAAAGCGCAACCGCCATCAGCAGGATCAACGCAACCTGGCGATGCTCGGTGAAGAAGCGCGCGGTGTTATGCGTGTTCGCGATGTATTCCGCTTCGGACTTATGGCTCATTATGGAATGACCCGGACCTGATCGCCGTCTCGAATGAGGTTGACGCCTGTGGTAATGACTCGTTCGCCGGATTGAAGGCCTTTGTTCATTGCAACCATGTTTCCGTAAACATCGCCGAGTTCGACGGCTCGCAGCCTGGCGGACTCTACCTCTCCGTCGCCTTCGACGATCATCACCGCAAATCCATTCGCATTCCGCGGATCGCGCACGATTGCGGAGAGAGGCACTGCAGGGAGAGATTGCGGCAGGCGTTCTCCGTTCAACGCGAGCGACGCGATCATTCCGGACTTCAATTGATCGCGGGGATTGGCGATGGTTACCTCGACAGAGAAGACGCGGCTCTTGGGGTCCGCCGAAGGAGAAATCACCGTGACCTGCCCCGCAAACGGTTGCGGGAAAGCGTCGGTCAGAATCGCCAGCCGCTGGCCTGTTCTCACGCGGTCGATCGAGGTATCGGGTACACCGAAGACGGCCTTCACCGATCGCGTGTTCGCAATCGTAAAGCCATTGGTTGCCGGTCCCACGAAGCTGCCGACATCGACGGTGCGCTTCATCACCCAGCCATCGAACGGCGCCTGCAACGAACAATAGTTGAGCGCTATCTGCGCTTCACTGATCTGCGCTTTCGCTCCGGATACAGAGGCTGCCATGCTGTCCAACTGCGCCTGCGCGGAATCGAGATCGGGCTTGGTGGCGCTCTGCGTCGAGTAGAGCGAGGACACCCGGTCGAAGCTCAAGTTCGCTTTCTCGTACTCGGCCTGGGCCCGCGCCAGTTGCGCCTTTGCCTGTTCGAGTTTGTCGGTGTAGCTCTGCTGGCGCACGATCGCGAGGACGGTACCCTTCTTCACCCAGTCACCCTGGTCGATGTTCCGCATGCCTCCGCTTGCGCTGGGGACCTGGCGAATGTGGTCCACGTAGCCGCTCGACTGAAATGCCAGGTCGACCTGGGTATAGGGAACGATGCTGGCTGAATACTTCGCGGGATTTCCGACCGCGATGGTCTGCACCATCGCGGTGTGCACGGGCAACGGCGCTCGCGCAGCTTCGACGTTCTGTTTGCACGCGCTCATGCAGAGAACGCAAAGCATCGCCGAAGCAGCGACGGCATATCGGTACCAAGCCGCGGAGATCACGCGCTCACTCCTCTCCCAGAGCCTTCTCGAAATTTGCCTTCGAACTCCAGAAGGCCAGAAGGCTCTGCTCATACTCATGATTTGCGTTGGAGACAGCAGCTTCCTGTTCGAGCACGTCGCGCAGCAGCACGGCGGATTTCCTGAACTGATCGTTCACCTCGCGCAGCTTTTCAGTGGCAGCGTCGCGAGCTGCTTCGGCAACGTGCAAAAGTGCGCGGCCTTCGGCCAGTTTGCGAAAGGTATTGTCGACGTCGAGAAGCACCTGGGAGCGCGCTTCGTCCAATTGATACTTGCTCTGGGTGACGGTGATGTCTTTCTGTTTGACATCATCCCTCCGCTTGCCCCAGTCGAATGGGTCCCACCTCATCTCCACGCCTGCAGAGGCGATGTTCTCGGGGAGAATCTGTGTATTGATGGGGCTGAGGTAGTGGAAAGCGACCCCGATATCGGGGATGTACTGTGAGCGTGTAATTTTGCGGTCGTACTCAGCGCGCTCGGTATCAATCTCCGCCTCCTTCACCTCCGGACGCTGACTCAACGCAGTCTGACGCGCGACTTTCAAATCCATCTCTTGCACAGTTTGCGGAGGAACCTCCTGCACGCGGAAAGGTGTGTCGAGATCCCGGCTGAGCAGCTCGTTCAGATGTTCCTTTTGCGTCTGCAGCGTGTCATGCAACTGGATTACTTCGAATTGTGCCTGTGCCAGCTTGGCTTTCACATCCAGGCTGCTGGACTTCAGAACCGATCTCTGCGCGATGTAATCGAGGACGACCCTGTCCGTTTCGTGGTACTGCTTCACGACCGCGTCGGCGGCGGTGAGCGCGCTTTCCGTCTGTAGAACCGCGTAGTAAGCCTGTTTTACGTCGGCAACGAGGGACTGCCGCTTGCCTTCGTATTTCTGCTTCGCAAGGTCGGTCTCAAGCTGCTGTTCCCGAACCGCGAGGTTGATGCGGTAGAGCTGCGAGAGAGGCTGCGCGACCTCGGCCACAGCGTAGCCCGTGAACCCCTGCGACAGGCTGATCTTCGTGTTTTGCGCGGGCACCGGCATGTTATCGACTAGTCCGAACTGATCTTTCTTGATGGTGAAAGACGGCGATGTGAGGTTCCCGGCGCCGAAGAAGTAGGTGCTGATCGCCGGGAACCGTTTGCTTTTGGCAGCGGCAATCTGCCACTGCGACTTGGTCACATCGAGCAGTGCGATTTTGGCAGGGCGATTGTTCGCGAGCGCGATCCGGATCGCTTCGGCCAGCGGCAGCTCGGGGGCGTCCGCGTCGTCATCCTGCGCGCTAACGAGCCCCGCTGAGCAAAGAAGGGACAACATGACGGCGAATCCAAATGCGCGCATGGACGCCGTCAGGCTCACCGGCGCAGTCCACCGCCGCCCTGCGGTCCAAGATTATTCAGGTCATCGAGAACGGCCTGCCGGTCCGCAGGACGGAACTCGCCGGCGTTCATCACCTCTTCAATCTGGGATTTCGAGCTCTTGAGGGCGCGCAGCTTTTCCAGAGGCCGCTCCCCTCCGCTCTTCACTTTCTCCAGAGAGTTCAGGCTCTCCTGCAGTTGCTGGACCTGGCTCTCCGTAGGTTTGCCGAACATGACCGCTTTGAAGACATCCTTGCCCAGCTTTTGTCCGGGTGTTGGAGGGTCTGCCGACGCGGCCTTGGGCTGTTGATTGGCCAGCACTGCCTGCAGGTCCTCATGCAGGATGTCGCGATCCTTCGCGTTGACCGATGCCATGATGGTCTTCATGTTTGAGACGGCGCGATACGGCGTCAGAAGGTCGACGGGCGCACCCGGCGTCTGCGCAGCGCGCGCTGCCTTCAGGGTCTCAGCGTTGGTCTGGAGCTCCTTTACCTGGGGAACGGTGATGCTGCCGTTGAGCACCGCTGTTTTCATATCCTGTTGGAATTTCTCCATCGCGGGATTCGCGGCCGTGTCGATGGCGAACGCAGCGGCTGCCGGCAGTGCGGCTAAGGCGAGAGAGAACGAGAGAGCTCTGATTGCTTTTTTCATGAATGTGCCTTCCTGGCGAAGCTTGAATAGCGTGCTAAGTGCGGATTACTTCACAGGTCCGGAGTATTGGGTGCTGCTTTTACTTGACGGAGTATCCGCGGGCAGTGAGGCAGGCGCTCATCGCCCGCTTGAAGTTGTCCTGGTTCTGCTGCAGTTGTGTTTTCGCGGCATCATCTTTTTGCTGACCCTGCTCCTGCTGCTTCTTCTCTTTTCGTCGGGCGCGAACACCTCCGATAACTGCGCCGCGAGCCGCTCCTGCACCCACATCGCCTCCGGTTGCGCCTGAAATTGCCGCGCCTGTGGCTGCACCTTTTGCCGCTCCGTGATCGTTGCCAGCCTTTTGATCCTGAGTTTTTGGTGCGGTCGTCGTGGCATCGGGATCGTACCCGGATTGGGTCTTCGCATTGCCGTAACACTGCTGTTCGTCAGTGAGCTGCTGCGTGGCTGCCTGCTGCTTTTCCGGATACACATACAGCCCCACGGTGCTGGCCATGCCTTTCACCGGGGCGGCGGTGTTGCTTTGTTGCCCGGCAGAGGATAGCGCGACGCCCGCGGCGAGAAGCGGCGCGAGAATGCGGGTACGACGACAAGTCATAGCTGTGCCTCCACACTGCGAGGGGATGATTTGTGGGGATATCGGGGCCGTTTGTTTGCCGCGACGAGGGAGGGTGTCCGGGCAAGTGCAACGCAGTCTGGTCCGCCGCGCTGCCGCCGTCAATAGTGGCGGTCTAAAGTTTTCATCAAGCCATATCAAGGCCATCTAAAGCGCCAACTCCATGTTTTTTCTGTGAGATGCGGCGATTCCTGTATTCAGCTTCCGGGGCTGCGCGCTATACTCCCTGCAACTCCCGTATCCATGGTCGGGGGCTGCACGCTTCTTCCTTACCCCCTTCCAGGCGAACGGCCACCCCTTTGGACCCATCGCGCGCACGAGGTCGCAGGGATGCCCCAGGCGAACATTCGCTTTGAAGAATTCGAGTTGGATGTTGATGGCTGCGAACTGCGCCGGGCAGGCCGCCCCATCAGGCTGGAGCGTCTCCCGATGGAGCTGCTGCTTCTGCTGCTTCAGCGCCCCGGCAAGGTGGTCAGCCGGGATGCCATCAACCAGCGGCTTTGGGGAGACGATGTTTTTGTCGACACAGGACCCAGCATCAACACCGCAATCAACAAATTGCGTTCGGTCTTCCGGGACGATTCCCGGAACCCACGCTTTATCCGCACAGTCGTCGGCCAGGGATACTGCTTCATCGCGAAGGTGAGCGTTGAGGCTCCCACCGAGGAGGTAGCGGTTGCTGGCGTGGGAGGCGTAGCCGCCGCACGGAACGGCTCGAGCGGTTCAGGTGCCTTATCGGGACGCGGAGAATCCGCGGTCGCCTTTGCGGTCGAAGAGCCGGAGGTTCGCAGCGAGGCTGCTCCGATGCCGGAGGGTGGCGAGAGCCGGCGCAGTGACCTGCCCACGCCAGCCACGGTGCACCCGGGCCATCCCAGCGCCCGCCGTGAGCTTCGCTACCTGCCGATCCTCTCAATCGTTCTTGCCTCGCTCTCTCTGCTGGCGCTTGCGGTGACGGCGGTCTACTGGGTGCGCAGTCACGACAGGCCGTCAATTTCTTCTGACGGCGCGACGGAGTTTCGATCGGTTGCCGTGCTGCCTTTCCGCAATCTCGCGGAGAACTCCGCGCAGGATTATCTGGTCGACGGCATGACCGATCAGCTGATTACCAATCTGGCCAGGGACACACATCTGCGCGTGATCTCTCACCGCTCGACGATGCAATACAAGGGTGTGGCGAAGCCCATCCAGGAGATCGCCCAGGAACTGAACGTGGACGCCATCGTCGAAGGCACCTATCTGCACGAAGCGGAGGAGGTGCGCATTACCGCGCAACTGGTCGACGCGCGGCATGACCGCCAATTGTGGGCGCAGAGCTACCGGGAGAGCGACAAGAACCTGCTGGCGATGCAGGATGAGGTGACGCGCGACATCACGCGAGAGGTGGCTCTCGCTCTGGGCAGCGCCTTCACCCCGTCGAAAGCGCCGGCCGTGAATGCGTCCGCTCACGATGCGTATCTTCGCGGCCGCTATTTGTCGAACGAGCGAACGCTGCGCGGGATTACCGATTCGATCAAGTTCTATACGCAGGCCATTCAGGTGGATCGCAACTATGCCGATGCGTATGCTGCACTGGCGGAGTCTTACGTCATGATGAGCAGCTACGGCGGACCCGACCCCTCCGATGCGCTGTGGAAGGCGCAATTTGCGGCCGAGCGTGCGCTGCAGCTCGATAGCACGTCGGGCGAAGCGCATACCGCGCTGGCCGCGGTGAAAACAGATCGCGACTGGGATTGGAGCGGCGCCGAGACCGAATACCGGCGCGCCATCCAACTCGATCCCGATGATCCCACAGCGCATCACTGGTACAGCCTGCATCTCGCGCGGTTGGGAAGAAGCGGCGAGGCAGAGGCTGAGATGGAACGCGCCGTGGCGCTCGATCCGCTCTCCCCGATCATTAATACTGATGCCGCGGAAACCGCGTACTGGTCGCGAAAACCCGACGAGGCAATGAAACGGATCGGAGATGTGCTGCTGCTCAATCCCCATTTTGCGGAAGCCCATCTGGTGAAGGGAAAAATCCTGGAGATGATGCATCAATATGGGCCGGCCACAAGCGAAATCGACACCGCGGATAAGCTGTTCGGGGGCAGCGCCAGCATTGATGCGCAGCGCGGCCACCTTCTGGCGCAGAGCGGCGACAAAGATGCGGCTCTCAGGATCGCCACGCAGCTCCAAAGGGAAGCGGCCGGCAAATTTATCTCAGGGGTTGATATTGCGGAAGTGTATTGCGCACTTGGACAGACTAATGACGCGATGACATGGCTCAACCACGCCTATGAAAAACGCGATAAGGGCATAGACATGCTCCGCATCGATCCCCTCTTCGATGGCTGTCGCGCCGATCCCCGCTATCAAGCGTTGCTCGTCAAACTAAAACTGGGCTAGAAGCTTTCTTGCCCAGTTGTGTCAGGCAGATGGTCATGTCAGACCAAATCGCTGAGGGGCTTACCAACAGTGGAAGGATTCGCGCACGGACCGGACACAGGGTGAATTTCTCGGGTCGCCACTTGGGAAACAGTCGATGTCGCACGGATCGGGAACACGTTTTGTCTGTTCGCGTTGACATGAGACGGACAGGATATGCAGCCCGCCATCCAAATTTGCCTGCGCTTTATCGCGACATTACCCAGCGCCTGGAAGCGATGCCAGGAGTGCAAACTGCAGCAGTCGAAATGTGCTCACTGCCGGATTGCGGATGGAACACGGCGCTTTACGTCTTCGGAGGAGGCGGACTTTCGAACGCTCAAGTGCATGGCAAGGAAGATCACGTGGGAGCGGGCTTCTTCGCGACCATGGGTATACCGCTATTACGTGGGCGCGATTTTTCAGGAACCGACACCGACAAATCCCAGACAGTTGCCATCGTGAGCCATTCTTATGCGCGACAACTGTTTGGCAACGAAAGCCCTATCGGGCATTGGGTTGGATACGAGCCTGCTCCGCACGATCACGAGTTCTTGATTGTTGGTGAGATCGCCGACGCGCGAGTCGATGGCCCTCAGTTTGAGGCTCCGCCATTGGTCTATATGGACATTGACCAAGCTCCTAATCCAGTACAGATGATCCAGGTACGCGCGGCTGGCGACCCTCGCGACGTCGCTGGACAGATTCGCCAGGCACTCAGCGAGATTGATCCGGATTTTCCCATCACAGAAATCGTGCCATTTACGACGGAATTGAACGACGGCCTCGGTACCGAGAAACTACTCGCACGCGTCGCGAGCGTCTATGCCGGGCTGACGCTGCTCCTCCTTGCCATCGGCTTCTATGGAGTGATGGCCTCCCGGACCGCGCGGCGGAAGAACGAGTTTGGAATCCGACTCGCCCTCGGCGCTTCACGACGCCACATTCAGGTGCTGATTCTGGGACAAACCGTATGCATCCTGCTGGCGGGAGTTGTGCCCGGTCTGTTCCTGTCTGCCGGAGCCATTCGCCTGGCACGCCATGTTCTCTACGGTTCCACCAGCGCAAATTCTCTTGCCGTCGTTGCAGGCACAATTGTGCTGGTGCTGGCGGGATCGTTGGCGACTCTCATTCCGGCCCGAAGGCCAGGTATGGCTGATCCGCTGGAAACGCTCCGAAGTGAGTAAACGACCCGATTGCACGGACTCCGCGGAAGAATCGTCTTCACTACGGAGCACTGATCAAGAGGCCTGCATTGAGGGGACGAACCCTGACTATTCCCGCAGAAACTTGATCTCAATAAGTGCGTTTGTTCGCGTCAACCGAAAACCACACCCGGAAGGATCCGCCTACATTAGCGGCCTCTTGAGTTGTCAGTTGCTTAACTCGAAGACAATCCGCGTTGCGGCTGGGGACCAGTAAAAAGGGTGGTGAAGTCCTTTTCTGTCCGATTTTGGTCCGTATCGTGTCTTTTAATCGACCGAGACAACTGCGTAGCATCGGAAGCTGAACGACACTTGGATGCCTTCGATGTCCACTGTTGAGACGGCTCTTCTCGTAATTGACGCGCAGGAATCGTTCCGCCATCGCCCCTATTGGAGCGATTCTGATTTGCCCTTGTTTGTGGAGCGTCTTCAGGCGCTCATTAACGGCGCCAAATCTCGCAAGATGCTCGTCTTGCAAATTTTCCACGTCGAGGATTCCGAGCCTTTTTCTCTGGCTTCCGGCTATGTCGTGCCTCTTGCGGAGCTCTCCTTCACACCGGACGCGGTCTTCCATAAACGCAGCCACAGTGCGCTTATCGGCAGCGGCCTCGACGTCTGGCTCGTCCGACACGGCATCCGCCGTCTCATCGTTTCCGGCATACGCTCAGAACAGTGCTGTGAGACTACGACGCGGCATGCCTCGGACTCTGGCTACGAGGTCGACTATGTTACCGACGCGACACTCACTTTTCCGATGATTGATCGCCACGGAAAACAGTGGCACCCGGCGGAAATCAAAGCGCGAACGGAGCTCGTTCTGGACGGCCGCTTCGCTCGCATTGTCAGCGTCGAAGAAGCACTTGCCGGAAGTGCGGAAGAGCTTGCTCTAGCGGAAGATTGCTAGTTCACGGAGGCTTTTTCAAATGTCGAATGAACCTAAACGATCTCATGGCGTCATGGAAGGCGGCGGTTCTTACAATCGGCATGCCCGAGTTCCGGCAGGTGGTGGAAATCTGGCGTTGCAATACCTAGAGCAGGCTGCTCGAGACATTACGCTTGAGGGAGGAGATCAGCCGGTCGTCATTGCCGACTACGGATCCTCACAGGGAAAGAACTCGCTCGCTCCCATGAGGGCGGCAATCAAAGCGTTGCGTACACGCGTCGGCGCCGATCGACCGATCTCGGTAGTGCATGTCGATCAGGCAGCAAACGATTTCAACACGCTCTTCGACGTGCTTCACAGTGATCCGGAGCGCTATTCGGTAGACGATCCGAACATATTTCCCTCGGCGATTGGAAGGTCGTTCTATGGGAGTGTGTTTCCGAGACAACACGTTCACCTCGGGTGGTCGTCATACGCCGCAGTATGGTTGAGCCGTATTCCTATGTTGATTCCGGACCATTTCATGCCATTTGCCAGTAATGGCGATGTACGTAAAGCGTTCGAACGACAAGCCGCTGATGACTGGAAATTGTTCCTGTCACTGAGAAGCAGCGAGTTGAGGGTTGGAGGACGCCTGGTGGTTGTGTTACCAGCCTTCAATGATGAGGGCGTAACCGGGTTCGAGCCTCTTTTCAAGCATGCCAACTCGACACTTGCAGAGATGGTTTCCGAAGGCACGATTACGGATGACGAATGCGCTCGGATGGTGCTCGGGTCTTATCCTCGGCGCAGAAGCGAGCTGCTGCAACCATTCAATGCTGACGGCCGATTCTGCAGCCTGACTATTGAGCAATGCGAGTTATTCGGCCTTCCCGACGCTGCGTGGACAGAGTACGAACGCGACGCAAATAGGGAACTTCTGGCCAGCCGCCACGCGGGCTTCTTCCGTTCCATTTTCATTCCCTCTTTGGCATCCGCTCTCACCAACTCCGCGAAAGAACGGGTCTTTGCCGACGCCATGGAGCGAAAGCTTGTGCGACGCATGGTCGAACAACCTGTTCCATTTCACTCGTTTGTGCAGACGATGGTACTCGCAAAGAGAGACTAAATCCTCGGGAGAGGATACGCAGATCCTTGAGGGATTCAAAGCGGCACCAGAGGGGAGATGAAAGTGCACCCGTTCTGTCACCCGGATTGATCGGCGCCTAGTCCAGGAAAAGCGCTCCATTTGTCTCGAACTCTAGAGCTATCGAAGTAGGGGCTTTGAATCATTGACATGTCTCGACAAACCAGTCCTGCGGGAGAACTCGTCGTGCAAGCAGCGTACAGCCGGCCTCGCGCCACCTTCTTTTACGGCTGGTGGGTAGTATTCGCCTGCGCAGTGGGGCTGTTCTGGGGTCCGCCCGTCACCGTCTTTTGTTTCCCGGTTTTTCTCAAGCCGCTCATGCACGATTTCCATGCTGGTCGTGCGGCGGTGTCGTTTGGTTTTACCTTGGGCCTGATAACGATGGCAGTTGGTGCCCCGCTTGTGGGATGGCTCATCGATCGCTACGGTGCGCGCAAGATGATCCTGCTGGCTACTTCGATGTTTGCCTCCATCCTGCTTTTGAATAAGTTTCTCTCGACTAGTCTCTCGCGGTTTTATCTCTTCAATATCGCGTTGGGTTTTGTGGGAAATGGCGTGGGACCGTTGCCTTATGGGAAGGTAGTGTCGCTTTGGTTTGACAAATACCGAGGTCTGGCTCTCGGACTGATGATGATAGGGATTGGTTCGGGTGCGATGATCATGCCTTCGGTCGCGCAACAACTCATTACAGGATTCGGCTGGCACACAGCGTACGCAATTCTCGGAGGCGCGGTTCTTCTCATTGCCATACCGGTGGTAGCTTCACTTCTCAGGGATAGGCCCCAGGATCTGGGGCTGCTGCCCGATGGAGCGCACCGCGAGGGAATTCCAGCCGGCGGCGAAGCCACTGCGCCGGGTCTCAGCGCACAGGATGCGTGGCGCACCGGAACATTTTGGCTCATGGTCTGTGCGTTCTTCCTGGTAAGCGCGAGCGTGCAGGGCTGCGTGATTCATCTGGCCGCGATGTTAAGCGACCGCGGCATTAGCTCTCAAACGGCTGCTCTGGGTAGTTCTCTGGCCGGCGCTGCCGTGTTACTAGGCCGAGTAGGAACCGGCTACTTGCTTGACCGATTTTTTGCACCGCGAGTGGCGGCTGTCTTTTTTAGTATTGCCGCAGTTGGGATTGGTCTGCTTTGGATGAGTAGCACGATAGCGATCATGTTCGTGGGCGCGCTCTTTGTCGGGCTGGGCTTAGGTGCAGAAGTGGACCTCATCGCGTATCTGGTCAGCCGCTATTTTGGCCTGCGCGCCTTCGGTAGGATCTTCAGCTACGCCTTTGCCGCCTTTGCTTTGGCAGGAGCATTGGGCCCTCTGATCATGGGCGCCGGCTTCGACTCGACGGGCTCCTATCGTGGGCCTCTGGCGTCATTTTTTGTGGCGACTCTGATTGCAGCTGTGCTCATGACCCGATTGGGTCCGTACCGCTGTCGTGCCAGCGAGCCAGGCGAGAACGATGAGATCGTACATGTTCAGGCAGAGGACGGGTCATGCGGAGTTTGATCTATCGCGGGAACGCATCCCTTTTCTGCCAACTTTCGTGGTATCGCCACCAAGAGTTATTGGCCGGCCGTGTAGCATGTCCAACATCAACAGGCGAATTAAATTGCCAAGACTCTAACCAATAGGAGGAACCGTGACCACCTCAGCGATGCTTCAACGGCCCACTCCGGAGCGCTTCGTTAACGCCATCAACGCTTATGAACTGACCGAGGCAATAAACACTGCTATTGAGCTGGAAATATTCACCGCTATCGCCGAGGGCAACACGACCTCCGCAATGATTGCGAAGCGCTGCGAGGCTGCGGAACGCGGCGTGCGCATCCTGTGTGATTTCCTGACGATTCATAGCTTCTTGATTAAAGACGGGACGCACTACGATCTTGCACAGGATTCCGCTCTGTTCCTCAACCGACATTCTCCCGCATATATCGGCGGCGCTGTTGAGTTTCTGCTCACCCCACGCTTACGCGAAGGCCACGCCCGCATGACGGAGGCCGTGCGCCGCGGAGGCACCGCGCTCGGCGAAGGAACGCTGGAGCCGGAAAATATCGACTGGGTGAAATTTGCGCAGGCGATGATGCCGCTGATGCATATGCCGGCCGAGATCATGGCTGCCGAACTCCGCAAAGGCGGCGAGGCACACAAAGTTCTCGATATCGCCGCTGGTCACGGTATTTTCGGAATCTCCGCAGCAAAACAGAATCCTACTGCGCACATCTATGCAGCCGAATGGAAAAATGTGCTTGAGGTGGCAACGAAGAATGCACAAGCAATGGGAGTTGGCGATCGCTACCACCTGCTTCCCGGCAGCGCCTTCGACACCGATTTTGGCGGCGGTTACGATCTGGTATTGATTGCCAACTTCCTCCATCATTTCGACCCGCCCACCTGCACTACTTTCATGCGCAAGGTTCATGGCGCGCTACAGCCAGGCGGTCGCGTTGCAATTGCGGAGTTCATTCCCAATCGTGATCGTATTACGCCGCCTGCAGCGGCTGCTTTTAGCATGATGATGTTGGCCACCACTCCGCGCGGCGACGCTTACACGTTCGACGAACTTAAAAGCATTTTAGAAAATGCTGGGTTCCTCCGAAGCGAGATGGCACCGACGGAGATCGGTCTCAATCGGCTGGTTGTTGCGTATCGGTGAATTGCGGACTCCTGCTAAGCCGAGCTGAGCCGTACAGATAGCACGCACCGCAGGAGAGCGAAAGATGCGAGCTCTCCCTGAGATTCGGAAGTGCACCAAATGAACGTTGAGACCTACGTTGGCGTGGCGTTTGCCGCTATTTCCTTTGGGCTTGTGATTCTGGCTCCGCTGCAGCTCGGGCA
>Ga0210388_10001658_pt1 | contig 17497 bp, 16 predicted proteins | sample IncBWC19OmetaG_FD_155485 | JGI IMG/M metagenome (GOLD analysis project Ga0210388, IMG submission 155485) | Forest soil microbial communities from Barre Woods Harvard Forest LTER site, Petersham, Massachusetts, United States - Inc-BW-C-19-O ... | reverse complement strand
TTTCAAACAAAAGAATGTCCATTGACTACAGTGTTGCATGGCAAAACCCTTTAGGATACCGACATCAGATTGCGCTACAAATACAGATTAAAAAGCGTATATGAAGTTTTTCTTTATAACGTTAATCTTGGTATTTTCAATAACTCTGCGTGCACAAAGCATCAATGCAGATAGTGATTTTATAGAGCAGCTGAGTGCCAATGAAGAAAGTATGCAAAATAATAGTGAAGCAGCAGAAAATTTTTCAGAATATATTCGGAATCCCATCGATATAAATAAAATAGACGAAGCAACGCTATTAAATCTGAGTTTTCTAGATGAACAACAGATAAAAGAAATACTACATTATATTTTTCAATACGGCCCGGTAATCAATATCTACGAACTGCAAGTACTGCCTGCTATCAACCATGAAACATTTCAAAGAATCCGATCCTGTTTTTCAGTAACAGAAAGCATTTCAAAGAATCACTTATTAAAGAATTTTGTCGGCAGTGATCGCAGTATGATGCTAATGACGTATACTCCTGGACATAAAGATTCTCCCAAAAACTGGACAGGAAACTCCGATAAATTATCAGTAAGGTTTCAAAGTAGTTTATCCAATCAGCTTCGTGTTGCATTCAGCATGAAAAAAGACGCTGGAGAACCGATTTACTGGAAACCCAGTAAATCGTACTATGGATTTGATAGCTGGAATGGTTACGTACAATATTCTTCGTCAAAAAAATGGAAGTACATTATTGTCGGGACTTACAAACAACAATTCGGTCAGGGACTTTTGATCGGAGGAGGTTTTTATGCAGGTAAAGGCGCAGAAACAATTACTACGCTGCGTAAAGCAGGATGTTTAACCTTACCCATAGGAAGTACAACAGAATACGGACGTTTAGCCGGCTTTACTGGAACATACCAGCTTTCAAAACACATCCGTATAACCGGATTTATTTCTGAAACAAAAGAAGACGCTTCACTGCATTATAATCAATCCGGACCGTATATTACATCTATTTCGCAAACCGGTTATCACAGAACATTAACAGAACTATCCAGCAGAAAAAAGATACTTGTCGGGCTTTATGGCTATCACATAAGATACTCCAACAAATTTCTATCTATCGGAAATACATTTGCATACAGATCCGTTTCATACAATATTCAGCCAGATCCAACTTATTATAACCAATTTTATAACAGAGGAAAAAATTTTGAAGGAACATCCATTGATTTTCAATGGCACTATCAAAATACAGTATTTTTCGGTGAAGCTGCTTTTACACAAACGAATGGTAAAGCTTTATTAGCAGGAGCTTTGATTGCGTTGAGTTCAAAAGCAGATCTGTCTTTTTTGTACAGGAATTATTCCCGAGAATACAACAGTCCATATGCACAGGCGTTCGGAGAAAATAGTTCTGTTACAAATGAAAATGGTACTTATATTGGAATAAAAATCCGACCGAAGAAGCAATGGAACATACACGCTTATGGAGATCTGTTTGTTTTTCCTTGGTTAAAATACCGGATACATATACCAAGTAACGGAGAAGAATATTTTTTTAGAATTGAATACAAACCATCTAAAAAAACCACTTTGTATTTTCAATTTCGCAACGAGCAGAAAAGTTTGGATATAAGTAATAGCTCTTTGACACTACCTTCAAAAAAGCAAACGAATATACTATATCTGGAACATGTATTTTCACTTTCACTCACATTACGGACAAGAATTCAGTGGAGTATATATGATAATACCATGTCTCGTTACCAAGGATATTTATTTGCACAGGATCTTATTTTCAGGAAGAGATCTTATCAGATCATATTACGTTGGATGTGGCACGATGTAGAAGATTACAATGCCAGACTCTATGCTTATGAACCGGATCTACCGTATAATTTTTACATTCCAGCTTATAATGGAAAAGCTTTTCATCCAATCGTCATTTTCAGACTTAAATTATTTAAAGGAATGGATGCATGGATAAAATATTCATTAACGAAACCTATGATAAACAGTAGTACTGATATCAAAACATTTTCTTCAAAAAGTATTTCGGATTGGCGCTTACAACTCAGATGGATATTTTAATCCGGACATTTAATAATCACGTATAAAATTTATTTTACATCCGGCTGGAATTTTTCCTGTATAGCAAGTACCTTGTACATACAATTTCATTCATATGGCTTCAGCTAATTATTATGATCTTCTGGAAATACCAAGGACTGCCAGCATAGCCGAGATAAAGAAAGCCTACCGAAACAAGGCGAAACTTTATCACCCGGATGTGAACCTTTCCAGTTCCAGCATTCATTTTCTGATTCTAAGACAGGCTTATGAAACCCTGATGGATGCAAACAAGCGATACTTATATGATCTTTCACTTGTATCTAATTCAGAACAGCTTCTAACGTATACACAATGGAAAGAAATTGAGAAACGAAAAATACGGAATGAAGAGGAAAAAAAATTTCAGCAATTTTTAAAACAAAGAGATTTATTTCAAAAATCCTTTTACTTTATACCTGCTAAAATTCTATTCTGGTCAGCACCTGTTATCAGTTATTCATTAAGTGTTTTTCTGATTGGAGCGTGTATCTGGCTGATGTGGACTTTACATCCGCTTATTTTCTTTGTTTTGATCCCTTTTTTATGTCTTTCAATCTATCTTATTCTGGTTACTCCTAAATGGCGAAAGGAGGCGAAAAAATATTTTATGGGAAATAACCCTGTTACTAAACTTTAATAAATCTGTTTATCTGAATTTTATTAACTTATTGCCAGTATAAACGTAATGTTACTCGGGTAATTAACCCTTCCATTTTCTTTTATCAGACAATTATCCAAGTATGAAATTTTCTGTACCAATAACAGGGCTACTTCTCACAACAACAATTATTATCAGTTCCTGCAAAAAATCCAGCCCAACTCCTACACCGATAGTCGGCTCAACAGCATCTGGTAAGATTAGTCTCACAAATACCAGTACCTTTGCTGGTTCTGATACTATTGGTGCCAAAAATGGAACAGGAACAGCTGCTTCGTTTTATTTTCCAACAGGGGTTGCCGTTGATGATTCAGGAAATGTATATGTTGCAGACAGTCAAAACAATTTGATCCGAAAAATTACTCCTGCAGGCATCGTAACTACATTAGCCGGATCCGGAAATACAGGTAATACAAATGCTTCTGGTCTAGCTGCTTCTTTTTCACTTCCATCGGGAGTTGCCGTTGATAAATCAGGAACAATATATGTGGCTGATTATGGAAATAATCTGATTCGGAAAATAACCCCAGCAGGAGTCGTATCCACATTGGCAGGTTCTGGAAGCTTTGGTTCAAAAAATGCCAAAGGAACCGCAGCTTCCTTTAGTGCTCCCTCTGGAGTTACAGTTGATGATTCTGGAAATGTATATGTTGCAGATACAAATAATAATCTCATTCGGAAAATTACTTCCGCAGGCGTGGTGACTACACTGGCTGGTTCAAGTAAACCTGGTTCGATAAACGGTAAAGGTACTGCAGCTTCCTTTTATAATCCGATTGGAATTACGGTAGATACCTACGGAAATGTATACGTAACGGATAATTATAACAATATGATCCGGAAGATAACCAACAGCGGTATCGTAACCACTCTGGCAGGTTCTCTTACTCCAGGTGCCATAAATGCGATGGATACATTAGCCTCATTTACTAACCCCAAAGGTATTACGGTAGACATTGCCGGGAACATTTATATTGCAGACTCAGGAAACAACATCATCCGTAAAATTACTTCAAACGGCCTTGTATCTACTCTGGCAGGCTCTATTAATGGAGGAAATCAGAATGGAACGTTGGCAACTTTTTTTAATCCACAGGGAATATCAATAGATGCAGCCGGGAATCTTTATATAGCCGATACGAATAATAATATGATCCGGAAAATAACAAACTGAATGTAGATAATTTAATTACCATTATTTTTAGTATTTACTATTTTTATTAGTATTTTTACTATACTTATACCCGCTATCCAAAGATTTATATGGAAAATCAATCTGATTTTATTAAAGGCAGAGGTGCTCAAATTCAGTCAAAAAGCCGTTTTCAAGCTCAGGAAACCGTTCAGGACCATATAGAAGGAATCGACGAACAGACGGATATAAACGGGCCAACAGAATATCTATTTGAATATGCCAAACAAATCGTAAATAAAATTGATAGTCCCGATCTTGGTCCAACATATTCCATGAATCCATATCAGGGATGTGAACATGGCTGTATTTATTGCTATGCACGAAATTCTCATGAATACTGGGGCTTTAATGCGGGAATTGATTTTGAAAAGAAAATCATAGTAAAAAGAAACGCCGCTGCGGTTTTGACTTCAACTTTTCAAAAACCGAATTGGGAAGTTAACCCGATTATGCTATCTGGGAATACTGATTGTTATCAGCCCATTGAACGTAAAATGGGTATAACACGCCAGATATTAAAAGTTATGCAAACCTTTAAACACCCCGTAAGCATCATTACCAAAAATCATCTTATTACCCGGGATGTAGATATTATAAGCGATCTTGCCCAACAAAACCTGGCGCATGTTAGCATTTCCATCACATCAGCCCGCGATGAAATCAGACAAAAGCTGGAACCAAGAGCCTCTGCTATCTCTCAACGTTTAAAAACAGTTGAAGCATTATCAAAAGCAGGTATCCCGGTAAATGTTATGATTGCCCCCATTATTCCGGGGATCAATCATCATGAAATTCCACAAATCATGAAACAGATTGCCGAAGCAGGAGCACAATCAGCTGCCTACACAATTGTCAGGTTAAACGGAGCTATCGGACAAGTTTTTGAAGATTGGATCGGGAAAGCATACCCGGACCGAGCTGAAAAAGTACTGAACCAGATTAAAGAATGCCACGGTGGAACTCTTAATGACAGTCGTTATGGAACAAGAATGAAGGGAGAAGGTGCTATTGCTGCTATTATAAAAGATCTCTTTCTGATTTCATATAAAAAATATTTACCCGAACGGAATTTCCCGCGCTTACGATGTGATTTATTTGTACGAAGTAATAAAGGACAACTGGGATTATTCAACTGATAGACAAAATGAAAAGCGGATACAATAATATTGTATCCGCTTTAAAAATGAATAATATTTATAAATTATACTACATCAGAGATATGCATTCACTACTGTTGTTGTATTATTCGTGTAAACATAAGCAACACCGGATATATATTCTTGAACATATCCATTATTCATAAGACGTACCTGAAAGTTATACGTTCCTGGCCAGATATAAGGAATTGTTAATTGATTCGATCCGTAAGGCAGATCATATACACCTAGTCCGCTAATACTCACTTCATAATATTGGTAATTAGTATATCCATAATAACCGGAATAGCTAATATTATAAACAAGTGCCCCCTGATTATAATTTGTTGGTCCGCCATAATACGTACTGAATGACAATTGGGTAGGCCCTACTGCACCATTATTGTAATTGCCATGACAACTTACAAACAAACTCAATATTGCTCCAACGAACAATAATTTATAAGCCTTCTTAAGTATATTTTTTTTCATGTTTGTATACAATAAAAATTAAAAGAACACTTGTAAACCAATCAATAAATTAAGACTGTTATTAAACCCTGTCGTTGATTGATAATCTTTTCTTCCGCCGAAAGTAGCAAGTGCCTCAAAGGCAACATGCTTATTCACAAAATAATCAAAACCAGGCCCAACAGAATAATTAAACAAACCTACACCTTTCTGATTATCATTAACACTAATTCCGCCACCAGCAGATCCATACGCAAAAAACATAGCTGTTTTGGGTGCACCGAAATAATAACGAACAAATGGTGATAGCGTTCCTAAATTGGTTTGAAAAGCTTTTGTATATGAATAAGATAAAGATAAAATCCCACCTATAGCTAAATTATTGGCTACAAAATAGCCGTAGTTAGGATTCAAATTTGCATTAAATGAATTCGTTGAATTTGAATTTGTTCCACTAACACTAATTGTACCTCCCGCCAAATGTGAACCTTTGTCTGTTTGTTCAAATGTACCTGCACTTTTTACAGTACCTGCATCCGTTTGAGCATACGTATACTCCAAAACAGCGCATAAGGTAAAAAAGAAAACGATTATCTGTTTCATAGATGTTTGTTCTGTTAATTATTAGACATAATAATTGTGAATATATAATTATTCCTATGAATTTGGGATAATTATATGGAAAAAGATCCATAAATAATCATACACATTGTTAAATTTATAAGTACTTGGTTGGATCTGGAGTATTAGACTAGCTGCAACAAAATATTTCAAATTAAACTAGGTATTGACATATTAGAAAAAACTTTGTAAGTTTTACGGCGAGTTAATCGTATGTTTACAAAGCACACATTTTAAAAATTATATTAGTTTATGGGAAACGGTGATAAAAAAAGCAAAAAAGGGAAATTATTTCAAGGTTCATTTGGCAATAGCCGCCCTAAGAATAAAAGGAACAAAGCTGCACAACTTTCAAATAGTTTAACTTCAACAGCAACAGCTGTAGTAGTTAAACCAGCAGCTGCAAAAAAAGCAACAAAAGCGAAAGCTTAAAAAAAGTCCCGGTTTCACCGGGACTTTTTTTAAATAATACTTTTTTGAATCCAATGAGATTTTCAATAACTCTCTAAACATGGTGTATTGTTCCCAGATATGATTTGTTTTTTCTGTACTAATTGCTGCTAAAATACGTTATTGTATCAATTGATTTCACAATCAAAACCCTACAGGAGATTCAAACGAATTGTTGTATGAAACATCTATCATTACTGAGCTTTCTTTTAATTTCTGTGTCTTCATATGCTCAGAATACTCCTTATATAACGTTTAACGAATTGGAAAAAATAATGTACCAGCAGGATGATACCGTTCGTATTATTAATTTCTGGGCAACTTGGTGTAAACCTTGTATTGAAGAGCTCCCGGCATTTGAACAAATCAGCGCTGAATATAAAACTCAAAAGGTAAAAATTATTCTTGTAAGCATGGATTTCAAATCAAAAATTGACATTCAATTAAAACCATATATTCAAAAAAATCATATTCAATCGACCGTTTTTGTAATGGATCAGACAGATTCAAATATATGGATCAACAAGGTTTCAACAGAATGGTCGGGTTCAATACCAGCTACAATATTTACACTACAATCAAAACAATTATCCTTTCACGAAGGCAAATATTCGTACGAAGAACTAAAGCAAAAAATACAATCTATCATTCAACCTTAAACAATACAATTATGCATCACCATTTAACAACAGCAGCGATTACACTAGGAAGTCTAATCATGGCAAGTTTTATTACGAAGCCGAATGATTCAGTACCTGCAGGTTATAAAGCCGGAGATAAAGCAGCCGATTTTAAATTAAAGAATATTAATGACCAATTCGTTTCATTAGCTGATTACAAAACAGCAAAAGGTTTTATAGTAGTTTTTACGTGTAACCATTGTCCGTATGCCATTGCATATGAAGATCGTATTGAAGAATTAGATAAAAAATATGCCTCCAAAGGCTATCCGGTAATAGCAATCAATCCGAATGACGCTGTGAGCTATCCGGAAGATTCTTTTGAGAATATGAAAGTACGTGCCAAACAAAAAGGATTTACTTTCCCATATCTGTATGATGAAACACAAGTCACTGCTAAAACCTATGGTGCACTGCGTACTCCGCATGTTTACTTGTTGCAGAAAAGTAGTTCTGATTTAATAGTAAAATATGTGGGAGCTATTGATGATAATTCTCAGGATGCAAAAGCTGTAAAGATAAAGTACCTGGAAAATGCAGTTGATGAATTACTCGCCGGTAAAGATGTCAGTACAAAAGAAACAAAAGCAATCGGATGTTCTATAAAATGGAAAAAGGCTTAATATAGAGAACACATTTGATTCATCTATTTAAATAAAAAGAGACCTGTTTTGACGGGTTTCTTTTTATTTAAATATTTATTTATTCTTATTTTAATATTGCGCTTGGTATCTGTTCCAGTTTTACTGTTTCTTCCCCATTCTTAAAAGATTTGCGGGGCTTTAAATTCAATACCTGAAACATTTCTTTATCTGCATTCACTTCAGGATTTGGAGTGGTTAACAAGGTATCACCAGCAAATATGGAATTAGCGCCAGCAAGAAAACACAATGCCTGCTCTTCGGTATTCATTCTTACCCTTCCGGCAGACAAACGAACCATTGCTTTAGGCATAATAATGCGAGCCGTCGCTATCATTCTCACCATTTCCCAGATAGATACTCTTGGTTGATCTTCCAGCGGAGTTCCTTCAACCGGAACTAATGCATTCACTGGCACGGATTCAGGATGTTCTGGTAGGTTAGATAAGGTATATAACATTCCTACTCTATCTCCGTGACTCTCTCCCATACCAATAATCCCACCTGAACAAACGGATATTTTTGCTTTGCGAACATTATCCAATGTTTCAAGACGATCATCATATGTTCTTGTAGAAATGATTTTATCGTAATGCTCTTCACTGGTATCCAGATTATGGTTATATGCATACAAACCAGCATTTTTCAACTTTTCCGCCTGTTCAGGAGTAAGCATACCCAGTGTGCAACATACTTCCATTCCCATCGTACTGACACCTTTTACCATGTCAAGAACTTTGTCAAAATCCTTATTATCTCGTACTTCACGCCAAGCTGCTCCCATACAAAAACGGGTACTTCCTGATTCTTTTGCCTTCAATGCTGAATTAAGTACCTCACTTACCTCCATTAATTTTTCAACTTTGACACCCGTATGATATCTGGCTGCCTGCGGACAATAAGAACAATCCTCCGGGCAACCTCCAGTTTTGATGGATAATAACGTACATACTTGTACTTCCTGTGGATCATGAAATTCACGGTGTACCGTTGCAGCACGATACATCAGATCCAGTACAGGACTGTTATATATTTCAGAAATTTCCTCTTTCGACCAGTTGTTGCGAATTTGTGTCATTTTGTAACAAAGCTATTTTACAAATATAAATGAAAATATGATAGCAGTTTATACAAAGCCCATCATATCCTTTTATGTGAATTTATAAATCACTCAATATGAATTACATAATTACATTAAGTATTTACCTGATTTCCATTAAATAAGGTAATCTTGCTTGGACCCCTTGTTTTTCAGGAAGAGATTTCAGGACTTTATAGTAAGAATAATATTCTCCAAACGTTTTCAGTGACGTTTCTTCTTCATCTCCTCCAGCAATAGAATTAATCAGCTGAATCAATTCCTGATTTTTTTGTTCAGGATAATAAACCAGTTCGTAATTATCCGAAACCTTTGCTTTTTTAATGGCAATTGCAATTGCCTCATCCATTCCTCCAAAGACATCTATCAGTTTAATAGATTTGGCGTCAGCACCCGACCATACTCTCCCCGAAGCATATTGCTCTATGTTCTGAATAGAAGTATGTCTGCCTTCAGCTGCTTTTTTCAGAAATGTTGTATATATATTATTTACCTCATTCTGAATAATACCTCTTTCTGCATCTGTTACTGGTCTAGTAAGAGAACCAATATCCGAGTATAAACCCGTATTCTCTCTGTCCGTATTGATTCCCAATTTATTGTTTAGCAGATCCTCTGTATTCATCAGTAATCCAAATACACCTATTGAGCCGGTAATGGAAGCCGGAGAAGCTACTATTGTATCGCAGGCCATGGCTATGTAATACCCACCAGAAGCAGCTACGTCAGACATGGAAGCAATAACAGGTTTAACTTTTTTCGTCAGAACGATTTCTCTCCAAATCAGATCGGATGCCAGCGCGCTTCCGCCTGGAGAATTGATTCGTAAAACAATCGCTTTTACTTTTTTATCCTCACGTAACTTCCGCAACGTATTGATATATGTTTCTGAACCGATTGATTCTCCTTCTCCTTTACCCGAATGAATTTCTCCGTCAGCAAACAATACAGCAATACGTTTTTCAGAATCCCTACCTTTTACTTCTTCTTTTTGACTCAATAGTTTTTTATATGAAACAAACGCAACATCCTGATCGGAATCCAGTTTTAATCTTGTTTTCAAAGAACTGAGTAATTCATCGTAATAGGCAACATGCGTGATCAAACCGTATGTTTTTGCATCAGCAGCATTTCGAACCAGCATAGAGTCTGAAATCGTTTTTAGTTTTGCATAAGAAATTTTTCTTGAATCAGAAATATCTTTCAACAAAACACTATGCAGTGAATTAATATACTTCTTAACCTGTTCTCTATCTTCATCACTCATGTGATCATTGGTAAAAGGCTCAACAGCACTTTTAAATTTTCCTACCCGGAAAACTTCTGTTTTTACTCCAATCTTATTCAATAGATTTTTAAAGTAAAGCATCTGAACACCCATTCCATTAAATTCAAGTGCTCCAGATTCAGGAAGATAAATTTCATCTGCAACAGAAGCTATGTAATATGAAGCTTCTGTATATATTTCACCGTATGCAATAATAAATTTTCCGGATTTTTTAAAGTTTACTAATTCATCCCGTAATTCTTTCCAGGATGCAATACCCGCAGCAGGTAATTTAAAATCCAGTACAATACCTTTTATCTTTGAGTTTGACGCGGCATCTTTAATTGCTTCTCGTAATTGGAGCAATCCAATCTTTGAGACAGAAGAACCCATTGGATCAAGAATTCCATCAAATAATTTATCCGATTCGCGCTCAATAATCTGATTATCCAACGTAATCTTCAGAACAGAAGAACCATTTATAGAAGCATCTTTTTTATCGCCTCCAGACGACAAAACCGCAACTAATAATATAAAACCTATTATCAGGAACAATAAAAATCCTGTAACTACTGCTAGTACCTGCTTAAGAAAACCCATATAAATTTATTATGTTAAAGAATCAAATATACAAACTAGGACGTTAATTAAGATATAAATATGCTATTAGGAAACACAAACGTTCATTCAAAGAAATGAATTATATTTACCTTTGAATATGAAAAGAAGAGCTTCACATCAGGTAACCATATTACTGGGTAGCAATTTAGGAAACAGACAATTGAATATTGACAATGCTTGTTTCTTAATTGAAGAACGGATCGGAATACTATTGTCTTCATCTTCACTTTATCAAACAAAAGCCTGGGGAGTACAGGAACAACCTGATTTTTATAATAAAGTAATCATTTGTCAGACAGAATTATTACCAGAAGAAACCTTACAGGAATGTCTTTCCATTGAAAAAACAATGGGACGCGTTCGGAATGAAAAATGGAGCAGCCGTACCCTTGACATTGACATCTTATATTTCGACAGAGAAATACTTGCAAAAAAACATCTTAAAATACCTCATCCATTTTTACATGAACGTAGATTTACCTTGGTTCCCTTGTGTGAATTAATGGCTGATTTTGTTCATCCTGTATTGAATATGACCAACCGGATGTTACTTGAAAAATGCTCGGATGAACTTGATGTAGTACCTATTGAAAAATAAAATGGTAAAGAACATTATGTGCTCTTTACCATTTTTAAAACCTTATACACTGGCAACTTCAACACTTGGTTCAATCTTTTTCACCAAACCTTGTAATACTTTGCCTGGGCCACATTCCACAAAAAGACTTGCGCCACCTTTTACCATGTTCTGAACGGATTGAGTCCAGCGTACAGGAGCTGTAAGCTGAGCAATCAGATTGCCTTTAATGGTTTCTATATCTACAGAAGGTAATGCATTGACATTCTGATAAACCGGACATACAGGTTTGCTGAATGTTGTATGTAAAATAGCATCTTGAAGCTCAACGCGTGCAGGCTCCATTAAAGGAGAGTGGAAAGCTCCACCTACTGGTAATATCAATGCTCTTTTAGCTCCTGCTGCCTTCATTAATTCACAAGCCTTTTCAATTCCTTTTATACTGCCAGAAATAACCAATTGTCCCGGGCAATTATAATTAGCCGCTACCACTACTTCATCTGTAATAGAAGCGCATATTTCCTCAACCTTATCATCTGCTAAAGCCAATACAGCAGCCATTGTAGAAGGATTCATTTCACATGCTTTCTGCATCGCAATAGCTCTTTTAGAAACCAGTTTTAATCCATCTTCAAAGGATAACGTTCCGTTTGCTACTAAGGCAGAAAATTCTCCTAAAGAATGACCAGCAACCATTTCCGGATTGAAGGTTTCGCTTATTTTAGACAGAATCACAGAGTGAATAAAGATGGCTGGCTGTGTAACATTGGTTTGTTTCAATTCATCTTCTGTTCCTTCAAACATAATACGGGTTATATCAAAACCTAAAATGTCATTGGCCTGAAGAAATAATTCTTTTGCTTTAATTGAATTCTGAAACAAGTCCTTGCCCATTCCTGAAAATTGTGAACCCTGACCCGGGAAAACATATGCCTTCATAGTATTTTCTTCTTTATTTTTTATCGAATGAATCAACAAAACTATCTTTTAAAAGACAATTTCCCAAACTGAGTGTTAAACAAAACAACAAGTCTCTGATTCTAACGTGTTCAGAGACTTGTTGTCTGTTGTCATGATAATATTGATTGTTACAATGGATTATCTTCCACCTGTAATAACTTGCACCCAGCCTTTTATTTTTCTCAGATTATCTTTTTCGTTTTCTCTTCCATAATAGGTTACTTCTGCAAGGAAATAATAAATCCCATCACTTACCTGACCACCATTTGATGATCCATTCCAGTTAATATTAATATCCTGATCATTAAAATAAACCAGATCACCCCAGCGGTTATAAACGTAAAAATTTACATGCTGAACCCCTCTTGGGTAATAATGTGGCTGAAAAACATCATTTTTACCATCTCCGTTTACCGTAATTAAATTGGGCAATTCATAAAATGGACAATCATCCACACAAACCGTCTGACTTAACGCACCTTCAACACCAAAGAGATTCGTCGCTGAAACAGCAAAACAGCCCGCGGTTGTATTATGATTCAAATAAGTATAAGCTGTATCATTTGTTTTCAATAAGTTATTCAAACTGCTACTGGTATTCGGCGCAAAGTAAATAGTATAATGATCAATGGTATTGCATTTCGGGTTGGCTAAATTTGTCCAGTTTAAGAGATCTTTATAAATGGATGTGTCGCCATTACATCCTTTCACCGTTAATAAAGGAGCCATCGGAGGACTTGTATCCATTGGGCGTACTGAATCTATGGCAGAATTCTGAATTGCAATATTCAATAGATTCTTATCACAATACATACCGTATTGCTGAAAATAATAATAAACCGTATCGCAATTAGCCACAGCTTTGTCGGTATAAGATGTAATAGTATTGCCTGCAAACGATTTAATTTCTATAAAGCTGCCGGAATTTATTTTTCTATAAAGCCGTACCGAATCCGTTGTCCAAGGAGTTCCGTAAATCCAGCTAAGGCTCACACTTGCATTACCAGCAACTGCGTTCAAATCCCCCATAGGAATTACCGAAGAATAAAGACCATTGTTAACCAGTAGAATCCGGTAACTATATAATGTATCTTTTGTATCCAGATTTGTATCTGTATAAAATGTATCGGTAATAGAAGCAACATTCGTAAATACAGTCGGATTTGTTCCTGTCCCACGTTGAAGCATATAATTATATGGAGCAGTAACAAGAGTAGATAGTGGCGGATACCAGTTCAGAAAAATCTGCCCATTTGTTAAAGATGTGTTTTGCACAAGAATGGAAGAAAATACGGGAACGTCTTGATTTAGCTCTGCACAAACCTGATCCGATGGATAGCTTTCTCCATATCCTGGCGCCTTAAATTCAGCTACCAGTATATAACAATAAGAAATCCCCCTATTAAGACCTTTTCCGCTATTATTATCTACAAAAGAAGTTGCATTACCTGCAACGCTTGCTACTAGAGTATAACCACTAAGTGCCCCAGTTTTACATGCATTCGAAACCGTTGAAACAGAATCACAACTACGACGATAAATATTTATTACTGAAGTATTCGCACTGCATAAATATTGAGCCCAGTTTAGTGTCATAAACCGTTACCAGGAGTTACTGTCAATCCAGTAATTTTAGGTCCTTTTATATAAATCAACCAAGTTTCAATATCAACCAGTGGCTGAGTTAAATTATCCGAAGCTTTGAATATAATTTGATAAGGTTGACTACGCACATCTAAACAATTGGTCTGCCAATTAAACGTACCAACTGGTTTCTGTGTTAACTGTCCTGTAACAGTTGCTGTTGCTCTATTTGCCAGTGAATCGAAAGGCTGTCCAAAATATTGTAAAAGCACATCGTCACCATCCGGATCCGTTGCTGAAAAAGAACCGTTGATAAGTTTACCAGCCTCAACACATGTATCCTTAGGAATAACAAGCACCGGAGGATTATCCGTTGTTTCCAGGATTTCTATCTGCATATCCCGTTCCACATAACCAATGGCAATACCATAGCGCCATTCTGTTACCCGTATAACAATGTTATAAAACCGTGGAGGAGTACCATAATTACTTGGTGCATTCCAGGTAAACTCACCACTTATAGGATTTAACGTTTCAAAAGCTGGTCCACCCAGCGTACTTTGTCCGCCGAATAGAGCGGCTGACGGATAATTATAACCGACAATCAACGTATTAATACCACTCTGACACGGAATTAAAGTATAAGAAAGACTGTCTCCATCGGGATCATAAGCACCTGGATTATGGGTAAATATTCTGCCTACATTTCCATAATCAATAGGCGGTACCGTCATTATTGGTAAATTATCAATACCTATCAAAGGGTTTACCTGAATCTGCATCTCAACGTAAAAAGCAACATTATTGGAATTAGGAATATTCCAGATATTTGCATTGCGATTCACGTCACTCATATTAACGATATAATTACCTAATCCATTGTAGGTATGATTTACTATAAAAACATTTCTCGTTGTATTATTACCTATATAGACTTTAGGATTTCTGGCTACCGTAGCGCTACTTCCATCACCGAAGTTAATCACAACAGTATTAGGATCCACAGTTGTATTAAATGTATTATAATACAATGTCAGCGTAATTTCATAGGAAAGAGAACCAGCAGAAAGACGTTTTGCAGAAAATTCTCCTGCTTTAATGTGGCTTGCTGAAGCCCAGAATATGCTTAAAAAATAAAGTACGAATACGTACGTAATTTTTCCTGTTTTTTTTATTGAATGGGTCATTATTACAAAACAATGTACGTCAATATGTTGTTATACATTTCAAACGAAAATTATTTAATTTAGAATATATCCAAATAATAATTTAGGTTGCATACTTTCCTGTCTGAGATTAACTTTGGCAAGATAATAAAAAACATGTATCGTTCAGGTAAAATATAAAAAGGATTAAATCAAATGAGTTGGTTCACACACACAATCTTATCTACAAGTGTCGGTAGAAAAATAATAATGGCTTTAACCGGGCTGTTTTTATGTACATTTTTAGTTGTTCACTTAATGGGTAATCTTCAGCTTTTACATGATGATGAAGGACAAGCATTTAACTTATATTCAAAGTTCATGTCTTCTAATCCTCTCATAAAAACGATCTCATGGGTAAATTTTGCTTTTATACTTGGACATGTTGTATGGGGAGCCATGTTAACGTTCAAAAATAAAGCCGCTCGTCCGCAGGGATATGCATACAACCAACCTGGATCAAACAGCAGTTTTTCATCCAGATGGATGGGTGTTTTGGGAACGATGATTTTAATTTTCCTTATTGTTCACCTAAAAGAATTCAAATTAGCCTATTTAGGTAATGATTTACCAATGGTAACATACCATGTTGATGGACACGATGTAACCGTAAAAAACATGTATTACGAAGTAGAAGAAGAATTTGAAAATCCTTTTGTTGTAGGTCTTTATATCATTTCAATGATCGCACTTGGTTTTCACTTATTTCATGGATTTCAAAGTGCTTTCCAAACACTTGGTCTAAGGCATCCGAAATATACTCCACTCATAAAAGGAGCGGGTTTTTTTTTCTGGGGAATTATTCCAGTTGGGTTTGCCATCATACCTTTGATTTATTTCTTCTGCAAATAAGTAAGATAACTTTAATAACCTTCTGATATAGCTTTATGACATTAAATTCAAAAATACCAGACGGACCATTAGCTGATAAATGGACGCGACATAAATTTAATCTTAAGCTGGTAAACCCTGCTAATAAGCGTAAATACAATATTATTGTTGTAGGTACAGGTCTTGCAGGCGCTTCTGCTGCTGCTTCACTAGGCGAACTAGGTTATAATGTGCAGGCTTTCTGCTTCCAGGATAGCCCTAGACGCGCTCACTCCATCGCTGCACAAGGCGGTATCAATGCTGCTAAAAATTATCCAAACGACGGTGATTCTGTTTATCGTTTATTCTATGATACAATCAAAGGCGGTGACTATCGTGCACGCGAAGGCAATGTGCATCGCTTAGCGGAAGTTTCTGTTAATATTATTGACCAGTGCGTGGCACAAGGTGTTCCCTTTGCACGTGAGTATGGTGGTTTATTAGACAACCGCTCTTTCGGTGGTTCTCAGGTTTCCCGTACATTCTATGCACGCGGACAAACCGGACAACAATTGTTATTAGGTGCATATAGCGCATTGAGCCGTCAGATTCACGCCGGAACAGTTAAAATGCATGCACGCGAAGAGATGCTTGATCTGGTAATGATCGATGGACAGGCAAAAGGTATTGTAACCCGCAATCTTGAAACAGGAAAAGTAGAAACGCATGCAGCACACGCTGTATTACTTTGTACAGGTGGTTACGGTAACGTATTTTATCTATCTACAAACGCACAGGGATCAAATGTAACGGCAGCCTGGAGAGCACACAAACATGGTGCTTTATTCGGGAACCCTTGCTTTACACAAATTCACCCTACTTGTATACCGGTATCCGGAGATCATCAGTCTAAATTAACGCTGATGTCTGAATCCTTACGTAACGATGGTCGTGTTTGGGTACCTGTAAAATCAGGCGATACACGTCCAGTAAAAGATATACCAGAAAACGAACGTGATTATTTCTTAGAACGCAAATATCCATCTTTTGGTAACCTGGTTCCTCGTGATGTGGCTTCCAGAAATGCGAAAGAACAATGCGATGCAGGAAAAGGTGTTGGTAAGAGCGGATTGGCTGTTTACCTTGACTTCGCTGATTCCATCAAACGTTTAGGTGAAGATGCAGTTCGTGAAAAATACGGTAACCTGTTTGATATGTATGCGCAGATCACTGGTGAAAATCCATATAAAGAACCAATGCGTATCTACCCTGCTGTTCACTATACCATGGGCGGACTTTGGGTGGATTATAACTTAATGACTACGATACCTGGTTTATATGCTTTGGGCGAAGCAAACTTCTCCGATCACGGTGCAAACCGTTTGGGAGCATCGGCGCTGATGCAGGGATTA
>Ga0210388_10001656_pt1 | contig 17500 bp, 11 predicted proteins | sample IncBWC19OmetaG_FD_155485 | JGI IMG/M metagenome (GOLD analysis project Ga0210388, IMG submission 155485) | Forest soil microbial communities from Barre Woods Harvard Forest LTER site, Petersham, Massachusetts, United States - Inc-BW-C-19-O ... | reverse complement strand
TCCTCACGCAGTTCCTTGAAGTTGAAGATCTCCCCGTTGTAAGCCACCCACGCCGAACCATCCGGGCTGGACATCGGCTGATGGCCGGCGGCACTGAGGTCGAGAATCTTAAGCCGATTGTTTCCGATCGCCGCACAACTCCCGAGGGCAGTTCCATCGGTCAGATAGGTGCCCCAGTCGTCAGGTCCGCGGTGACGCGTTATCTCCAGCATCGCGTCCAGGAGTGCGCGGTCCCTCACTCCGGCCATGCCCGCTATGCCACACACATTCGCCCCCGTCGATTCAAAGAGTTCATCCCGCGACACCCTGAAGAGTCTGCTCCTGCGAAGCGCCCAACAGCACGAGCCCGGCAAGCGCGCGAAACATCCACGCCTGCCCCCATCGCATGTAAGGCGAGCGGTCGATCCAGAAACGATGCCGCTGATAGTAAAAAGAACCGTCTGCCGCTGACATATTTTGCATGGTCCACTCGAAGGCGTTCCGGGCGAGCGCGCGAGCTTCGCCATCTATTGCCGCAAATGCAGAAAAGTGCAGAATCGCCTGCGAACATGAGTGAATGTCGATCGGAAATACCCGGTTGTGAAAGTACTTTGGAGCTCCTTCCTCGGTGAAGAACTTCGATTGGTAGTAGCGATGCCCCAGCAACTTAGTCTGTTCGAATTCCCCGCTTCCAGTGATGGTCTGATAGTCCAACAGCGCACAGATGTTGTACGAGGTATGGAATCCGTCAATCCACTTTTGCCGGCGACGACGCCCATAGTACCAGCCGCCTGTCTCGAGTTGATCCCTTTGCAGGAAAACCATCGCCTTACGAGCCAGGGACAGATACTCCGCGATGCCGAGCAGCTTTCCTACCCGAGCAAGAAACACGCCAACCAGGGCACTGCTGTTGTAGATCAAAGTTCTGTCGTTTGGCGTATAGCTGAAGCAGACTGCGCTTTCCGACTCAATGGAGCGGTTCAGGCGTGAGACGAAAAAACGTGCAACAGATTCAGCGATCTCCAGAGCCTCAGAGTCTCCGAACGCCTCTGCCATTTCCAGCATCGCCATCCCGCAAAAATAGGACGCTATGCTGTTGGGACTGAATGCTGGCAATCGCGTCCCTCGGATCGACATGTAGTCCCAGTCATATCCCCAGCAGTATTCCTCTTCACCCGCCGAGCGAAGGCGAATCAGCTCTGCCTTGAGCCAGGCTGCCTTCTCGGAAACCTCATAGCCAGATTGAGACAGATCGCAATATGCCGAAAGACAAAGACCCAGGGCCTTGGGATTGCGGCTCGGAGGCACTTTGAGCGCCTCGCGCAGGTGCAATCCCCCGAAACGCTTCCCTGTCTGAAGGAACACAAAACTCAGGGGAGGTCGATGAGCCCAACCTCCCCGCAGAAAGGGAGAATTCAAGACGTCATAGGGCTCGTATCCAGCAAATCTGTGACCCTCGATCCACGCGCGCAATTTTTCAACCGCCTGAACCAGGCCGGAAGACTCGCCCGATGCATTCTTGATCACCGCTGGTGTCAAGCTTTCACCTATTGCGTTTCACATTTCCAGAATGGCAACAAATCAAGAACTCGTTGCAGCTTGCACAGTGCCGACCAGCTGATGCTGCCAGTACTCTCGGAGAATATGCACGATTCTCGGCGCGGTATTTCCATCCCACAACGGAGGTCGCACCGGATCTGATTTTTGTCCAATGAGTTGAGAGTTATCGAGCAGTTCCAGTGCGCTGCGCAAAAGTTGCTCAGGGTCTGATCCAACCAGCTTGTTTGTGCCCATGGAAACCGTCACTGGCCGTTCCGTGTTGTTGCGATAGGTCAAACACGGAATTCCCAGGTATGTCGTCTCCTCCTGCACCCCACCTGAATCGGTAATGACCATTGCGGCCTGCTCGACCAAACCCAAAAAATCCAGATAAGAAGCCGGAGGCATCATCCATACACCTGCCCCTGGGACTTCTCCACCTTCCCACGTCTTCACGTCTGCGAATCCCGCCTGCGCAATTTTGGCTGCTGTTCTGGGATGCGCTGGGAACAATACCGGAACGCGCCTCGAAATCTCCGCAATCGCATCGAGTGTGCGCGTCAACTGGTTTCTGTCATCCACATTGGACGGGCGATGAAGCGTGAGCACGACATAGCGTTGCGGCTGAAGACCCAACTCCGAACGTAATGGCGACTTTCGCGCCAGATCCAGCGCTCCCACCAGAGAATCAATCATCAGGTTGCCAACCAGGAAAACCTTCTCCGGCGCGACTCCCTCGCGGGCAAGATTACGATTGCCGCTCTCTTCAGTCGTAAAAAGAAGATCTGAAATCGCATCCGTCAGAAGGCGATTGATTTCTTCTGGCATGGTGCGGTCAAAACTGCGCAATCCGGCTTCGACGTGGACAACAGGGATCTGTTCTTTAACCGCAACGAGAGCGCAGGCAATGGTCGAATTAACATCGCCGACGACCAACACCACGTCAGGGCGATCGTTCTGAACTAATTCTCCAAAACGTCTGACGATTTCGGCGGTCTGCGCGTGATGTGTTCCTGATCCGACTTCGAGATTGTAATCAGGCTCCGGCATGTGTAGCTGATCGAAGAAAACCTGGGACATGGAGTAGTCATAGTGCTGGCCTGTGTGCACCAGGAGCGGCTGGATATCGTCATGCCGAAGCATCTCCGCCACTAGCGGTGCTACTTTCATCATGTTGGGCCGGGCGCCGACTATGTTCATCACCCTTAGGCGCTTGTTCATCATCGAGATCCATCCATTCCAACAATCAGAAATCAAGACACGTGCTGATTTTTGCCCGCTCCTTTGTAGCAGGCATCACGGACCTTGTGCAATTCACCCGATTGCAGCTCTGGCTCCCTTGCCCTTACAACAAAAAGGCGAGTCCGGGCAACCGAACAATCGCTATAATCCTCCACGATAGTCAGAGATCTAAATTTTAGTACATCCAGACGTTACCTCTTACGGGTTCGCTAAGGATCTAAGAATGTGCGGAATCTCCGGCGTTCTAACATTTCGGAATAGCAATTTCAGTGTGACAACGGAATACCTCGTACGCATGCGGGACACGATGGCGCATCGAGGTCCCGATGGAGCCGGTTTATGGATTTCGCCGGACGGCCAAGTGGGTCTGGGGCATCGGCGGCTTTCCATCATCGATCTTTCTAATGCAGCTTCGCAGCCCATGAGCAATGCAGACGGATCGCTGCAGGTTGTTTTTAATGGCGAGATCTACAACCACGCGGAGATTAGACGCGAGTTGGAAGAACTGGGTCACCGGCGCTGGAAGACAGATCACTCAGATACCGAAGTCATTCTGCATGCCTTCGAACAATGGGGAATTGAATGCCTGCACCGCTTCCGAGGGATGTTTGCAATCGGCCTCTGGGACGCAAGAGATCGCAGGCTCTGGCTTATTCGCGATCGCATTGGGGTCAAGCCCCTTTACTACAGCATTCACCACGGGCGAATCACGTTCGCGTCAGAAATCAAGGCGTTGCTTCAAGACCCCGACCAGGCGCGTGCAGTCAATGAGGAAGCACTTTTTCACTACCTCTCGTTTGTAACCACGCCAGCACCGAATACGCTGTTTGAAGGGATTCATAAACTCTCGCCGGGGTCGTTCATGTCCATCGATGCGGATGGACGGTGCCGCGAAGAGCGATACTGGGATGTTCTCGATCACACCACGCCTCTTATCGGTGTTTCCGAGGAGGAGATATCGGAACGCCTCCTCGCGGAATTGCGCACGAGCGTGGCGCTACGCACGGTCAGTGATGTACCCGTTGGCATTTTTTTGTCCGGCGGAATTGATTCCAGCACAAATGCCGCGCTCTTTTCTGAATGCGCTTCGGGGAGAGTGCAGACCTTCTCTGTCGGATACGACAAGAATTATCGAGGATGCGAAAGCGAGTTGCCGTATGCCAGGCAATTTGCGGATCGTATAGGGGCCGTTTATCATGAACGCGTTCTGACTCAGGACGATTTCCTCGAATTCCTGCCGCGCATGATTCAACTGCAGGACGAGCCCATCGCTGATCCCGTCTGCATGCCCGTCTATTACGTATCCAAACTCGCCCGCGACAATGGCATCATCGTGGCCCAGGTGGGCGAAGGATCAGACGAACTCTTCTGGGGTTACGGCTATTGGCGCCAGGTTCTGAATCTAATGCGTTGGAACTCCTTGCCTGTTCCCCGCGCTGTAAAGAAGCTGGGACTCGCTGCCCTCAGTACATTAGGAAAGTCCCATAGCCGACAATATGAGCTGCTGCATCGAGCGGTAGAAGGTCTTCCAATCTTCTGGGGTGGATTCGAAGGATTTCCTCACCTCGCCAAGCTGAATGTCCTTTCCTCGCGGTTGCGACATCGGTTCAGGAATGAGAGCTCCTGGCAGGCAATCCGGCCGATTCACGAACGGTTCATGCAGAAAGCGTGGGAAACAACGCCGGTCAAGTGGATGAGCTACCTCGACTTGAACTTGCGCCTTCCAGAGCTGCTTCTCATGCGAGTCGACAAAATGGGAATGGGAGTAAGCCTGGAAGCTCGCGTCCCCTTTCTTGATCACAAGTTTGTAGAGCTTGCCATGAGCATTCCGGAATCCACCATCACCGGTGGCAACGAATCAAAACATATTCTGAAGCGCGCTGTCCGAGGTGTTATTCCAGGTGACATTCTTGATCGCCGGAAGCAGGGATTCGGCGTGCCAATTTACGAATGGTTTTTCGAACAATTCGGCGAATTCTCACGGCGCGAACTCTTGGAGTTTTGCGAAAAAACAGATTTCCTCGATCGATCCGCGGTAATGAAGATCTTTCAAGCTGGCCGCGGATGGCACGCGTGGTTCCTCTTGAATCTAGCCCTCTGGTGGAAGGAATTTATTGAGGAAAAACGTGACCCTGTATCGAGAGAGCCAGAATCTCTCACCGCCACTCAATAGTTCTTCGCCAAGAGCAATCTGTGACTCGTTAGCCTACTTTCGATAAGACGAGAGCCGTCAATTCCCCGACGTTCTTCAGGCCGGTGACTTCGCCCGTAGTGAATCTGATACTGAATTCATTCTCGAGCGCAACAATCAGATTGATGTGGGACAGCGAATCCCAGTTCTCTACCTCATCCGCGGTCATATCGTCGCGAAGGACGAGAGAGTTGTCTTGAAAAATCTCGCGGAAAACATCGGTCAGGCGTTCGTGCAGGTCATTTGTCGTAGTCATAGGTTTAGCTCGCGGCAATCTCTGTCTGCTTTTCTTCAAAGGCTTTCATGTGTACGCGCGCAGGCTGATATGCCTGCACAGACAACGACCATGAGGTTGAATCTTCACTTTCCGAAATCAAGGTGAAACCAAATTGACGGTAGAAATCCTTCACCATTCCATTTTTCTGGGTTCGAGCATAGCGGCCGAATACCTGCGTAGCGCCGACTTCGGCTGCGTACATGAAGACTGTGTTCATTACGTACTGTTCCACGCCCCTTGATAATACGCGGCAGCTCATCAACCAGTCACCGATGTACAGGCTTTCTTCTTGAATTTCGAGGATTACCACCGAAATCAGACCATGATCCCCGAGTCTGTCCGACAGCTTCACGTACAGCGGGATCATTGAAGGATCATTCATCATTCGCTCGCACTCTGCCTCGCTATGACGCCGCGTCACGAGGTTGAATTGATTGCTCCTTTGAATGAGCTGAGCGATTCGAGTCAGCTGGAAGGGATCGAACCTGGATACGACAATCTGCATTTCCAGCGACTGAAGAAACTCGTCAGCGGAGGCGTAGCTGGCCGCCGCTTCACGACGTTGGGCTTCAACTCTGTACATCTCGGCCCGTTGCAGATCCTCATTCGAGAATGTTGTGGTCTCAAAGAGATTCAATTGTGTCAGAAACCGCACGTAGTCCGAAGGATCCTGAGGAAGCTCGGGAACGATGACGTCCGGCAATAGTTCCCGCACAAGGTTGCGTTCGAAGGGGTTGTCGTCGAGGAAAACCATCGAATCGAAGGCGATATTCAATACCTGTTGAATTTGTCGGATGTTGCTCGCTTTGTCATCCCAGTTTGCGATGAAGACACTGATGTCTTCCCGTCGAAGCACCATGTCCGGATGTGATTCGAAAGGTAGCAGCGCATTCACTTCGTCATTTTTGCTGCAAACAGCAAGGATTACCCCTCGACGCAGGAGCTCGCGCAGGAACAGTTGGAGGCGGTAAAAAGCCTCTCCCTCGCCGTGTGCCGTGAGCACGATCCCTTCCAGGCCGTCATCTCCGATGACTCCTCCCCACAACGTATTGTCGAGGTCTACGACAACACACTTCACGCCTCGCCCCTGCATCGCGACGAGGATGTCTGTCAGGTTCTGTGCAAGGTGGGGAAGCCAATCAAGAGAGCAGAAGGTCTTCCACATATCCCAGAACCGATCGTCGAAGAAGTGTTTTCTGCCTACCAGTGAGGCCACGCCGTCCACATCGTTCAGAAGCACTCCCTTACGTTGCCGTGCCGCCTCCACGATTCGAGCGTTCAGGCCAAGCGTGACAGCGTAAAACGACTCGGGAGCCTTTAGATCGTAATTGCCAAAATATCTCTCTAAGGGAAGTGCAAAGGTGCTTTGGATGATGGTGGCCTGGCAATTCGACTGGATCGCGTTCCAGACACCCGTCATCCTGGCGAATGTTTCCTCGATGAAGTCAACGGCGCTAATCTTGCGCCTCGCAAACGAGGCGTGCAGTGCCTGTGTGGCGTTGAGGATGACCACGGAGGCCGGATTGAAGGAGTACAGACCGGATGATGGATCGTAGGCCTCAAGCTCGATCGCGTCGAATGGGCCTTCATAAATGCTCGCCGAGAAACCGCTTCTATCGAGGTTGGCCGCCAGCACCGGCACAATCTGTTGTGTAGCGGCATCGCTCAGGAGCGCCAGCTTCAACACAGGCTTTCCTGAATCGGTGGTGAGTTTCCTGCTGGCTGCGAGGAGACGGCGATAATCGAGGTCGAGGGGGCGATCGCTCAGCACAGATATTTTCCTGGTTAAATTCGGGATTTCCTGGTCCAGATCACAGATTGTTACACATTGCGGTTTGCTGTTGTCATCGGCTGCGCTGCCAGTAGTAACATTTCGAATCTACGCGGATCATCGGATCCTCAATGCCGCGCTCGCGGCGAAATTCGTCGACCGCCATCCGGCAATATGTCCAGGAATCCTCGCCGTAGTCGTCGATGATGGCATATCCTCCCACGGATAATTTGTCGTACAGGTTCGTCAGTGCATCCATGGTGGATTCATAATAGTCGCCATCCAGGCGCATGATCGACAGCGCTTTAATTGGCGCCCCAGGCAATGTGTCTTTGAACCAGCCTTTCAAAAATCGAACCTGTTCGTCGAGCAGACCATAGGCTCGAAAATTCCGTTGCACGTCCTCCAGGCTGACTGCGAAATGCTTGTAGACTGTCTTCATTGCCTTGCTGTTGTGAGTGTCGGCCTCGAGCGGGAACTTCTCCGCATCCGGCTTCGGCAGCCCCTCAAAGGAGTCGGCGACCCACACGGTTTTGTCCTCGATTCCATAGGCCCGCAGCACGGCGCGCATAAAAATGGTAGCCCCGCCGCGCCAGACGCCCGTTTCGATCAAGTCACCCTGAGTTCCGCGCTCGATGACATCAACAATGCATGACTCGAGATTCCGCAATCTGCTCACCGGACACATGGAAATCGCAATGCCCTCGATGTAATGGCGAATGAAGTCATCGAAGTAGCGCAATTGGTTTTTTGCATCCACATCCGGTTCGGACGCGAACAACGTGTTTGTAAGAGAGGCCTTCAGCAGATCCAGGTAAAGATGGATGGCTGATGCAGATCGCGTCGACTCGACCGTCGATGCGCTTCCTTTTCCGTCATTGTAAGTGGCCAAAGACACCATACTTTCCTTTCGTGAGCTAGAGCTGTCCCGCGATATTTGCTCCGTCCCAATAGCCCTCATCCTCGATCTCGCGGGAGTATTAACGGGCACCGTGCTTTTGACACCATTTTGGACTTGCTGACCAGAGATCCTCGACCAGCATCTTTGCCGCACCATCGGTGAGATGAAAAGGATCGCTGTAATGATCCTTGTCTCTCGTGAACTCGCTGTCTATGTCGCAGTCATACACGGGCGCCATCGACGCCAGATCCTTTTTAAACTGCTCGTATTGGTCCGCAACGCCAAGTTCCTGGACGCGGCGCTGGGCATCCACGTGTTGAGGGGTAATCACGAACACGATCGAAATACCTCGCGCGCTACAGTATTCGACGATGCGCCGAATGTCCTCTCTGAGAGTCCCGGGGGAAGCGAATCTCTTGTAGCGCGTCGACAAATATTGGAGCTGGCTCGCCCAGAACGCTTCTTTACTCACTTGCGGCAGCAGGTTGGTGTGGTGATGAAACATCGCGTCAGCCACGTCGTACTCTGTCGTTTCCAGGACATCCGAATTCAGAAAATAAAGGGCCGGATTCCGCACCATCTCTTCTGCCTGGATGACTCGATCTCGCGGATAAGCATTGTAGTCGGCAAAACTCATGCCAAAAAACACCTTCTGAAGTTTCACCTTTTGAGATGCAAACCAGAACGTGGAGATTGACTCTCTGAGCGTTCCTCCGCCGTACGCGAGATTCGAATACCTCTGGCCGGTAATTTCCGTAATGGCTCCATCCGGTAACCGCGACATCTGCGAATCGCCGAGCAGGACATTTGGTGCGGGATTTCTGATATAAGCCGGTAGCTTCCAAAGCACCTGGTTCATTTGCTGGCCGTACTTCGAACGGATCGGTTCCGGAATCACCGACGCCTTGGCGAATAGCCCATAAGGATCCACAGAGTAAACGGGGGGAACGACAAGCGCGAAGATCGGCAAAACAAATAGAGCCAGCCGGAGCCAAATCCGCTCCACGTACCTTCGTCCGGGTCGCGGCGACACGGGTTCATGGAGTGTGTCAGGGAAGTCAAACGTTTGCGCGGCGATTGGGGCCATGATCAGAATTGAACATAAATAAAGTGAACGCTCTGCTGGTGAAGTGTCGCGGCCGTAGCGATCGCCACATAATACACCGCCCACCGCACCGCGGCAGGCAAGGCCGAGAACCGCGGGAACAGTGCCATAAATTTTGAATTCCGGCTGCGCATATAGCCTCCTAATTCGAGCCAAATCGTTGCCAGGCCGACCAGCCCGCAGCGGAGTCTGCTGAAACCATAGTAGAAAGTTTGGAGAGAGGATAGCGGCGCTTTCAGACCATCCGCGATGTGTCGCAGTTGGTAAAGAGTATTCGGCAGCGTCACGGCTCGAAAGAAGATAAGCGAAAAGGCGACCATCCCAAAAACAAGAAACGGACCAATCACATTTGTGAACTTGTCCGCAAAGGGATGTTTGCGATAGTAGCGCCGGCGTGCGCCCCCGGTAAGACTGTCCGCAATCAGATAAACGCTATGAATCAGCCCGAAGACGAGAAAGCCGAATCCCAGCCCGTGCCATAGGCCTATGAGGACCATGTTGACCGTAATGCTCAATACCAGCCCCCAGTTTCCAAGGTTACGCGTCGCCATACGCAGCGGTGTAAACGCGTAGTCCGTTAACCAGAAGGTCAGGGTCATATGCCAGCGGCGCCAAAACTGGGTCATGCTCGGAGCAAAAAATGGATGAGCAAAGTTCTCAGGGGACCTGATTCCGAACACTGCTGCAGTTCCAATCGCAATATCGGACAGAGCGGCGAAGTCGAAATAGAGTTGCAAAGCATAAAGGCAGGCCGCGATCCAATTGAGGTTGGAGAACTGAGGCTGCAGACCGTCGATATAAGCCATCATCGCGCCAATCTGGTCGGCGATGATTGTCTTCTTCACAATGCCCAGCAGAATCCTCCGGAAACCGAAGCGCATCAGCTCGGCTGTTGTGCGTTCATCGGCGGGAAGTTCAAATTCATAAGCTCGCTGAATAGGGCCCGCCGGCAATTGCGGAAAAAACGTGGCGAATGCAACAAAGCCCATGGGATCTGTCCACGCCGGATACTTGCGCCAGTAGACATCGATCGCATAACCCATCAGCTTGAAGGTGTAGTACGACACGCCGAGCGCCACAAGAAAATAGCGGGTGGAAAGCGCGCGCCCGTGCTCGTGCAGAATGGGCAGGAGCTTGATAAGAAATAAATAGGAAAGCAGTGCAAGAAGTACCGTTGTCAGCAGAATCCGTCGTCGAGTTCCCTGCACTTCCGCGGTATCCAGGGCACGTGCGCCGACGAAGACACCCACCGTGGCGATGAGGAGCACTCCCGCCGAAACCGGACTGTAGAACCCATAAAGAAGCAAGGATGCAGCGCACAGAGTGATTGGACGCACCTTCACTGGAGACAGGTGAAACACGAAGGCGGTTACCAGAACGAACGCCGCATAACGGAATGAGAGCAGGTCCATGGGCTGCTATAAAGACGCAAACGGTGCATTTATCGGGGGATCCGTTCTGCAACAACCAGGCGTCCTGAGTCTGGTTCTCTCGATCCGCCGCGAGTATAAGCCTGCACTCCCTTCACGTGCAACTCAGCTGTTTTTAATTTTTTACTCGCCGTGTGATGCGGGTCTGCGCGGGGCGACTCTGAATTCTAAGGGGTTGATAGCGTCAAAACAACTTGTTGCTTGTTTCGTGAGCCAGATGCTATTTTGTTGCGCTGAAATCGCTTGAGATAGTTTTATGTTCCATGAACCTCACCGACCGGTCATAGAAGGTCTGCGTGCGTATTGTTGGGAAGATACCGGGACGTTTGCCGGAAGCGCTGATCATGGCCGCTCTCTGCGCAGCCCTGCTCTCGGCAGCAGACGCTCAGACGAGCGCTTCTCTGACTGCCCCTGCGAATAATGCCTCTAACCTTGACCCTACGGCACCGATTACTTTCACGTGGGCATCGATCCCCGGTGCGCAGAGCTACGTTTTAGACCTCGGCACTACGCCTGGCGCTCAAAACGCATACGCCAGTGGGAACGTGCAGTCCACCAGTCTGCAGGTTCAATTACAGGCGTCGACAACTTACTACGCCACTCTCTGGACGAACAGCTCAGCAGGCTCGTACTCGAGTTCACTCTCTTTCAATACTGGCACCAGCATCGGCAGCTTCACCGCCCCACTCAACGGAGCGACGAATGTAGATCCCTTTGCACCTATCACTTGGACCGGCCCTTCCGACACGCTGTCTTATGAGCTCTATGTCAGCACCCAGCCAAGGGGCACTGATTTGTACTTCAGCTTCGGCCTGCCGCCCACAGTCACATCCCGATTACCGTGGGGTCTACAGCCGAGCACGACATACTATGCCCGACTTTACACATTGAAAGCAGACGGGTTGCATTACCAGGATATACAGTTCCAGACGGCCGCAGCAGGCGCTCTTCCGAACCGGGCGACCTTCTACACGACAATGGCGTCTCTCACGGCGCAGGTCCGAGGCATGACCGCTGGCTCGAGCAATAATGCGAATCCAGGCACTGTGCTTTATCAGGTAATGCTGGATCGCGGTATAAATCCCGCACAAAACGGAGCCGACTGCACCTCCTTCGCCTTTGCTTTGCTGAATGTCCTTTCGAGCAGCGGCCTGTTGGCGCGCTACCGCGCCATCACGTTGAACGGAGTGGACTCACACGCCATCGTTGAATATTGGGATCCGTTCAATGCTGAGTGGTCAGTCGCCGACTCTACTTTTGGCCTGATGTATTTCGACAACACCGCTCAGAGCGGTTGGTCAGCCGACGACGTTAGCCAGGCACTGCGGGATGGGAACGTCGCCTCGATCCCCATAGAGTATGTTTCGCCTTACTACGACTACTTTATGCGGACCTACTACACAGATCCGATCACTCTATACAACAATGTTGTGCCCATGGGCGGCGACAATATCACCGCCGCAGTCAACCCTCCTCAGCCCTTCCTGAACGCACAGTCAACCAATGCAGCAATTGGGCAGGCCAACATTTACACGGCCTTATTTGCCGGCTCATCCGATTCATTTTCCGTACAGAACAGTTCGTTGGGGGTAGTAAAATTCGCACCTTACCAAACCTCCCTTTGGTCCACCGAGGAAGGTCTGTACCAGGGCTGGACCGAGACATCGCAGCCACCCACGGGCATGCAGCTTTACACCTACAAATGGGTGCTTACCTACAACGGTCTTGCTGGTCTGACTTCACCCGTCAACGGCTCAGTCGGCGTCAGCTATTGGGGAGGTGTCCAGTTTGCCTGGACTTCCTCTCCCGGCGCAGATGCATACAAATTACAGGTCGGAACCTCCGCAGGCGGGAGTGACATTTATAACGGCAGCGCAACGCAGACGCTTACGGCGAACGTGGCAGCCCAGCCTTCGACAACTTATTACGTGCGGCTTTGGACGGAAAGGCCCCAAGGATGGTTCTATCAGGACACAGTCTTCACTACGGCGATGCCGACTGCGCAGTTAATATCGCCCGTGAATGGCGCCACCAGCGTTGCAAGTCCGGTGACTTTTACCTGGACTAGCGTACCGAATGCTTTGAGCTATGCCCTGTGGCTCGGATCATCGCCAGGAGCGGATGACGTCCTCTATTTCAGTACCGCTGCGGCTACCAGTACCGTCGCCAACTTGTCCCCCGCAAAAACCTACTATGTCCGGCTCTGGACAAAGACCTCTATCGGGTACACTTACGTAGATTCCACGATACAAACAGCCAGCACACCAAACACGTCTACTTTGATCTCTCCGGCCAACGGGGCAACGGTTTCGCCGCAGGCACAGTTCACCTGGACCCCTGTTCCCAATGTGACTTATTACCAGCTTTATTTGGGGAGCAGCGTCGGAGCCAGCGACTACTACAACAGCTACGGAACCACCGCGACGTCCCGCTCACTCGCTCTGCAGCCCGGAAAGATGTATGATGCGCGTCTCTGGACCTTCGCGAATAACGCCTGGAGCCATACCGATTCCACGTTTCAGACGTCCGCGACCTCCTACCTGACCGCTCCGGCGAATGGAGCGAAAGTCTCCCCGCAGGCACAGTTCACCTGGACGACCGTTCCCAATGTGACCTATTACGAGCTTTATTTGGGCAGCAGCGTTGGAGCCAGCGACTACTACAACAGCTACGGAACCACCGCCACCTCGCTCTCGCTGACGCTTCAGCCGGGAAGGACGTACTACGCGCGCCTCTGGACCTTTGCCAACAATGTGTGGAGTTCCATAGACTCTGTCTTTCAGACCTCCGCGACTTCCTACCTGATCTCCCCTGTCAATGGGGCAACAGTCTCGCCGCTGGCACAGTTCACTTGGACAGCCGTTCCCAACGTGACCTATTATCAGCTTTATCTCGGAAGCAGCGTTGGAGCCAGCGACTACTACAACAGTTACGGAACCACCGCCACCTCGCTCTCGCTGCCCTTGCAGCCAGGAAAGAAGTACTACGCTCGCGTCTGGACCTTTGCAAACAATGTCTTCACCACCACGGACTCCACATTTCAAACTGCCGGCGCTGCTTACCTGACCACACCAGCGAATGGAGCGACAATTTCTCCGCAGGCGCAGTTCACCTGGACCTCCGTCCCCAACGTCACGTATTACGAACTTTACCTGGGAAGCAGCGTCGGCGCCAGCGACTATTACAATAGTTACGGAGTTACGGGCACCTCACTCTCGCTCACCTTGCAGCCCGGAAAGCTCTACTACGCACGTCTTTGGACCTTCGCAAACAACGTCTGGAGCACGAACGATTCTACGTTTCAAACATCACAAACGGCGGTCATCACGACTCCTTCCAATGGCGCCTCGAATCTTGATCCGGCATTACCAATCGCCATAAGCTGGACACCCGTGCCGAATGTCACGTACTACCAGCTATATCTGGGGAGTAGCCTGGGGGCCAGCAACTATTACAACAGCTACGGCATCACGGCTACCTCGGCATCGGTGACGCTGAAATCTAACACTACCTATTACGCACGCCTCTGGACCTTTGCCGGGAATGTCTGGACCCACACGGATTCCGTCTTTTCTACCGGCTATCCATTGGCTCACTTAACCTACCCCTTGAACGGAGCAACCAATGTCGGCCCGTTTCTCCCATTCACTTGGACGCAACCGCAAGGTGCAACCGAATACCTTCTGACCGTCAGCCCCACGGGTTATGGTGTGACAGACTTCTTTGTCGGAGTGCAATACGTCATTCCAACCGTCACGAGCGAGTATGTTTGGGGGCTACACCCAAACACGACATACTACGCACAGCTGTGCACAGGCAATCCCGGTCTTGGCGGAGGAGGATGCGTGCAGACCAGCTTCAGTACCGGTCCGGCACCGTCTTTGCCACCGGATCGCAATGCCTTCTACACGAGAGTGCAGAATCTTACCGCGCAGGTGCGGCTAATGACACAAGGGTTTTCCAACGTTCCCATACCCGGATCGCCTCTGTTCGAGTACATTGTCAACCATGCAGGGAACACGGCACAGGGCACCTCATGTGGCTGGTTCGCCGCTGCGCTTCTCGATCAGTTTACCGAGAATGGAATTCTTGCGCGGCGCCGTGATCTCACTGTGGATGGAGCAGACGGGCATGTCGTGACAGAATATTGGGATCCATTTAATCAGAAGTGGCAGATTGCTGATCCCACATTTGGGCTCGTCTACTTCGATACCAATTCGCAGACAGGTCAGGGAATGAAAGATGTAGAAACTCTTCTGCTGTCCAACAATCTTTCGGCTATTGAGCCGCTATTCGTGACCAACTACGGCAGCCAGTATATGACTACCTACTACCTTGACCCCATCACCCTATATGCCAACGTTCAACCCTTTGGCCTTCTGGTTCCGCAGCAACAGCTGGATTACGTACCCAATTCACCCCTCGGGTTTCTAAACGACGTCACGTCGACAGCGCCTGGCACGGGTTCAGCAACGCCCGGCACTGGTCGGTTTGTCTTTCAGTTCGTGAATCCGACCGACAAAGTAACGATCCAAAGCGGAAGTTCAACTTTGGTGGTATCACCAGCGAATACGGAGGGATGGGCAGTAAGTACATATCTAGAGCCTGGATGGAATTTCGTCTCGCCCGTCCCGGATGGCATGCGGATCTACACCTTCAAGAGAATTCTGTTCTAGCGTCAGCCCCTTCACAGTCCTTTTGGAATCGCTGTGCGAGACGATCCGATGCTTTGTATCTCTGGAATTGCTACTCCCTCTCGAGCCCTCGATCCAAAGTGCCATCGCCGACACACTCCCTCTGCATGGCTGGACGATTCGGGATCCACTCGGATACTGTGGTGACGTATTTTTCCTATCACTCGGCTCACCCCGGAGGCCGGATGCCCGACGCTGCACAGCTCGCACAGGGACACTGGAACGAGACTCCCTTATTCTTGACAGAACAGCAGCGGTACTCCGAGTATCCCTGGCTCTATGACGTCGCAGAATTTCGGGAACACGCTGGGGATAAAGTTCTTGAAGTTGGCTGCGGAACCGGCGCAGATCTTCTCCAGTTTGCAAAATACGGAGCAATAGCGACCGGCGTGGACATCACCGATCTGCATCTGGATCTCGCCAGGAAACGTGTTGGCAATATGGCAGCCGTCCTGAGGGCGGACATGCGAGAGCTACCGTTCGAAAATGAGTCCTTCGATTATGTCTATTCTCATGGTGTCCTACACCATGCCGACGAGCCTGAGCGGGCTGCGTCGGAGATCCTTCGAGTCTTACGCCCGGGCGGCCGTTTGAATGTCCATCTTTATGCACGTTGGTCAGAAAGTGCATTCATCTACCTCCTGAAGCATGGCGTTCGCTGGAAGCAACACGTCGAGAACTCTACTGCACCAGTTCACATCGATTTGTACACCGCAACACGTTTCCGGAAACTATTTCCGGGATGCGATATCCGTTTTTCAAAGCATCAATGCTACAAACTCCGCTTTGCAGAACCACTTCTTGGATGGTTCATCGTTGGCAAGGGACGGAAACTGTAAGCGACAATTACTCGTGCTTCAGCTCTCTCCAACTTCGCTGTTCGTCATACCACGTCTCCACGGAGCCGGGGCGAGGCACCCGAAATGACTGCGCTTAAGCGATCTGGACCTTACAACCTGTTGTTCACAGGAACTATGCCACTGCTGCTAATACTGACTCTGTGCGTGGCCACCCTCACGCTGTGGATACCGGCATACTGGCCGGTGGGCGCTTTCGAGATCTCGGTCTTCCTGATCGCTGGCATTGTCTTATTAACTGAAAGGCTTCCGCCCCCGGGGACTTGGTACCCCGTGCTGGCAATGGGATTCATCGTTGGCTGGGGATGCCTTCAGTGGATCACCGGACGGTCCATCTATCGTTTTGAGACGGAACGCGATATTCTGCAGTGGTTAAGTTGGATCGCCGTCTATTACGCCGGCATTTCCCTTCTGCGCGACCTAGATTCAGTGAGGCGGATGCGCACTGTCATTGTCTGGTTCGGCTTCGCAGTTGCCGTGGAAGCGATTCTTCAGGCATATGTGTCGCCAGGAAAAGTCTTTGGCCTCTATCCCACCGGATACCACGATTTTGTAATGGGCCCAATCATCTACCACACGCATTATGCGGCCTTTGTTGAATCAATTCTCCCGATCTCGTTATTCCTCGCGTTCAAGGACGCCAAAAGGGCCTACGTCTTTCTAGGTATCTCTGCTGTCCTGTTTACATCCGTAGTGGTCAGCGCCTCCCGCGGAGGGCTGATTATCACTTCGGCTGAAATCTTTCTGGTTGCCGTTCTAACGCGTCGGCGGAAACTCCCTGCCGGTAAACCCACTGGAGTTCTAATCCTCGCAATGGCAGGCGCTACAGGCGCTCTGATGCTGATTGTGGGCTTCGGCACAGTATGGGAGCGGTTTCGCGCGGAGACACTAACGCAAGGGCGTGCGCAGTATGCCATGTCTACGCTTCATATGATCGCGCTTCATCCGTGGATTGGCTTCGGGCTGGGCTGTTGGCCGACAGCATATCCCGCTTTCGCCACCTTTGATCCCGGAGCGATAGTGAATCAGGCACACTCAAACTGGTTGCAGTGGACCGCAGAAGGCGGACTGCCCGTCGGGCTGGCCATGCTCACCCTGTTTCTCTGGGCGCTCCTACCCGCGATCCGGTCGATTTGGGGAATAGGCGCTGTGGCCGTTCTGGTTCATGCCGCCTTCGATTATCCCTTTTCAAGACCGGCTGTAGGCGCGTGGCCGATCTTGATCCTGGCCATGGCTGCAGTGACTGAGGCGCAGAAACAACAGCGGCGGCACGGTAGTGGTGGTGCACATAGAATCACTAGGACCAACTATGAAGTTAGTCCCGGTTCAATAACTTGATAATCCAACCCCGTTACTGAGGGCTGACCGGTGCTGAAGAACCGCTCAAGTCTCCTGATGCCGCCAAACCGAGCAATGCTCCGCCTGCGGCGACTGTTACTACAAAGAGGATACTTCCCGTAGTCCAGGTTGCAGTGGTTGCTGATGGAGCGGCTCCGCCCGTTGCTTGGCCGCCG
>Ga0210388_10001654_pt1 | contig 17509 bp, 13 predicted proteins | sample IncBWC19OmetaG_FD_155485 | JGI IMG/M metagenome (GOLD analysis project Ga0210388, IMG submission 155485) | Forest soil microbial communities from Barre Woods Harvard Forest LTER site, Petersham, Massachusetts, United States - Inc-BW-C-19-O ... | reverse complement strand
AAAACGCGCTCCGTCCACGTGCAGCTTGAGGTTGTGGTTCTCGCAGGCGGCGGCGACGGCCCGCAGCTCATCCGGTGTGTAGACAAGCCCCGTCTCGGTGGATTGGCTGATCGTAGCGACGCGCGGCTTCGGGAAGTGAATATCTTGCCGCTTTGTGGCGAGCTCCCGTATCGCAGCCGGTGAGAGTTTCCCGTCTTCACTCTGGGCGACCAAAAGTTTCGAGCCGTTGGAAAAGAACTCTGGCGCTCCGCATTCGTCGGTCTCTACATGCGCCGACTCCGCACAGATAACGCCATGATAGGACTGGCAGAGCGAAGCCAGCGCCAGAGAGTTTGCTGCTGTCCCGTTGAAGGCAAAGAAGACCTCACAGTCGGTCTCGAACAGGTCTCGGAAGGCATCGGCTGCGCGCGCCGTCCAGGGGTCGTCTCCATAGGCGGCTGCGTGGCCGCGGTTGGCTGTTTCCATTGCTGCCCAAGCTTCGGGGCAGATGCCGGAATAGTTGTCACTTGCAAATTGTTGCAAAAGGTCGATGCAGTCGGAATCGGTCATGTCGTGTCGGAATCACCTCGGCAAGAAAGGTTGGTGGAATCATTGCAAAATCGTATCAATCAGGGATGGGCAACTTCATTTGACTGTCCGGTTCAGAGGGTGGTGTGCATTTGCGTAAGAATGCACGCGCAAATTCATTCACCATGCGCGAAGATTCGTTGGCGCGCAGCGCCAGATAAGTCTTGATAAGCAATTGCTCTTCTCCGAGGGGCTTCATCACCACGCCGGCTTGCTGGTTGCTGATTGCCACAGCCTTTGACATGAATGCAATGCCGGCGTGCTCAAGAACCAGACGAACGGCCTCCTCCGCAGTGACTATGTGATGGATTTCTTTTGGCGTGATTCCGTACACTCTCGCACGTTCAAGAATCGCATCATAAAGGAGCGGGTGAATGCGCTTGTTGAACAGAATCCATTGGTCGTTCGCAAGATCGGAGACCATGACCTGTTCCAATCCCGACGCAGGGTGCCACTCCGGTAGCGCAACATAGAGCGGGGCCTGTGCTATCTCCACGAGAGTGAGCGCCGCGCCTTCGGGCGGCCAGGCGATCAGGGCCACATCCAGTTCCGCAGTCAGGAGGCCGTGTACCAGGTCGAACGCAAAATCGCTATGAAGCTGTACCCTGATATTTGGGTAGAGCGGCAAATGGATGGAGAGCAACATCAGCTTGAGAGTTGGATCTGTGTAGGGCGTGTGGCCCGCCGTGAGAATGTGTTCCTGCCCGTCGTTTGCAGCGCGGGCGACGTTGACTGCCCTTTCTGCGTGTAGAAGGCTGGCGCGGGCCTCTTCCACATAGGCCCTGCCCGCATCAGTCAACTCCACGACCTTTGAGTTGCGTACAAACAGGATCATGCCCAACTTCTCTTCGAGCAACGCGATTTGCTTGCTCAAGGTAGACACGGCGATGTGGAGTTTCTGTGCTGCCCGGCCATAATGCAACTCCTCGGCCAGGACGATGGCAGCAAGTTGAAGGCGTGAATCGATAGTGGACCGCAAGGTGTGACTCCGGGGGAGGAATCCCTACTGCGTCCGTGGCAGGTGCGAAGAATTCTCTCGAAGATCAGTCGAACTCGCAACTGATCGATCCTGTTGACCTTACGAGGAGGATTCCACATCTCGACACCAACTCCAGCCGCAATCTTTAAGTCGGTTGGAAGGAGTATTTTTCCGGCAGGAAGCGTGAAAAACTGAAGGAAGATGAAGAAGAGTACCCGAAAGAATTACCCACTGTGACTTTTTCCGATTTTCTTTCGGAAAATCGGACGGCTCAACCGACATATAACTAGCCAAGTCATGAGCGATGCCGACACGTTCGATGCGACGATCCAATCCGACCGGGAAGCCGCGATGAGCGCCAGCCCGACGACGGAAGAACGGGTTACTGCGCTCTATGAAAGCCATCGGGAAGAGATTTATCGGTTCCTGGTGGGGCAGGGGCTTGAATCGGCCAAAGCGCAGGAGTTGGCGCAGGATGTCTTCGTCAAGTTGTTTGTCGCCTTGACGAAGGGCAGCGAAATCGAGTCGGATCAGGCGTGGCTCTACGGCGTCGCGTCGAAGCTGGCCGTCGATTACTGGCGGCGCGAGGGACGCCCCATGTGGGTAGAACTCGATTCCGTCCCGACAATGGCCGACAGCCTGCGATCGAAGGAACCTACCCCTGAAGCTGCCGCAGTGCGGAATCAACGTTTGCAGCGAGTCGCCGCGACAATGGCTCGCTTACCAAAAGAACAGAGGTTGGGAATCCACTTGAGAATGCAGGGATTGCGTTACCGCGCGATCGCCAAGATTCTTGGCGTCAGCGTGTCCACGACTGCCGATTTGCTTTCGGCCGCAGTTGAGCGCCTACGGAGCACCGCCAATGAATAATCACCTAACTCCCCAACAAATGCTTGAGTATGTAGACGGAGAGCTGTCGAAGCCCGAGATGCGCCGGGCGGAAGACCATCTGCACTCCTGCTGGACTTGTCTCACTGAAGTGGAGCGCCTAAAAGGCGACATTGCCACGATTCTCGATGCGCAAAACGAGAGCTTTTCTCCCGCCCTCCCACCTCCGCCGCGGACCTGGCCCACTTTCGACACCCTTCTGGCGCGCAGCTTGCCGGCGCAGCCGGTCTCCCTGTGGATGCGTCTGACCGCGTATCTGAATACGTTTCTCAGCCCTGTGCGCATTCTCCTTGTGTCGTGCATTGTTGTGGTTGTTTTGGTGGGCACTTATTCGATCTTCCGAGCCAAGGCCGTTTCTGCCAAGGAGGTGTTGCGGAGGATACAAGTCGTCGACGCGGAACGAAGCGTGATCACGAAAGATCAGGTGATTCGGGAGCGGGTACACATCCGCAAGACGACACACGGCCAGAATCATCCGCAACAGGCAAGTGTCGATACATGGAAGTCTCCGACAGCAGTCTATTGGAAGCTGGATGAAAGCGACTCGGCCGCCGCCGATCTAAAGGCCCAATACCAAGCGCACGATATTCCTGCGGGTTTGCCTCTCTCCGCCGCATCGGTGGAAGCGTGGGGCAAAGCGACCGGAGGCAATCCCGCGGTTTCGCGACAAGGTTCGGATATGGACTTGAGCTTCTCCGGGTACGCCGATGGCGCGGCGGGATCGGTAGAGCGGGTCAGTCTTCTAGTTCAGCCGGAGACCTGGCATGTAAAAGAGATGACGCTCGATTTCCAGGATGCTTCCTTTGAAGTGACGGAAGACGACTATTCCGTGGTGCCGATGAGCGCCGTTCCCGCCGACCTGCTGGCTTACCTCGAACCGGGGGTTCCGCCGATGCTGGTTACGGAGGCCCCGGTTCACCCAGTTTCCGGCATAGCGGCAAGATCGATTCACGTGCCAATGGTGGACCTGAACAAGGCGGAATTGAATGTGTTCGCTATGCTACATAACCTGAAGGCGGATCTCGGCGAGCCCGTCACAGTAACTCGCTCCAGTCAGGCCGTCGAAGTGGGGGTATGGCAACTGCCCCCGGATCGACAGAACGAATTGCAGGCCGCCCTCGCAAATGAGCCGGGCGTTCAGGTGGAATTTACCGCTCCCCGCGTTGCACTCAAGACTGAGACCGTCGCGCGAGCGATGCCGCCGCCAACAGCAGGCGACGCTCCATTACACATAGAGGTGGAGACCGGCGACGAGGACCAGCGCCTCTTGAAGTTCTTTGGAACAGCCGAAAGAGAACAGGATTTCACGAACAACGCCGTCGCTACGAGTACGGCCATCCTGTCCCATCTCTATGCCCTGCGGAATCTGCAAGTGCAATTTCCGGCCGAGAGGGAGCAATCGCTTGCGCCGGAGGATCAGACGCACCTTCACATGCTGGTACAGGACCATGTAACTGCAATTGCGACAAATGTCGATGCCTTAGGAAGGCAGTTCACCCCGCTTGATGCGAATTTCAGCGTTTCCCCGTGTACATCGTCGGCGGCTCCCGTGGCGACAAGCTGGCAAAGCGGATCAGCGGAAGCCTTAGTGACCGCAAGGGATATTGATCATCTATTACGGGCGCTGCTCACCACAAACCAAGCGCCAGCCGTCCCTGACTCTGCGTTACCGGAGATCGATCGAAACCTTTGCCGGCTCCGCGCAGAGCTGAAAACCTTGGGTGCGGAACCGCGTTAACGAAATATTCAAAACTTTCTTCCGGAAAAATGGGCAGCCCAACCGACTTAAGGATAACCGAGCAATCGGAATCCACCGAGTCGAAGAAGGATACGATGAAGCCCTTTCGTCTTCTCTCATTGTTCCTGTGTCTGTGTCCCCTCGCCGTGTACGCGCAAACCGCTGAAGTCGGCGGTGCTGTCCAAGACCCCTCCGGTGCCGTCATTCCGAAGGCTTCGGTGGAGTTCCGAAATCAAGATACCGGAATTCGCCGACAGGCTACTACCAATGGCGACGGAATCTATCACATTGCAGGCGTGGACCCCGGCAAGTACGATGCGACCGTCCAGGCGAAAGGCTTCAAGACCCTAACTCGGGAAAACATCACATTCCAGGTGGGCGATAAAGCTCAGATCGATTTCAAGATGCAGGTCGGCCAGGCCTCGCAGAGTGTGACCGTGGATGGAAGTGGGCAGCAAATCAACACCACGGATGCGTCGGTGAATACGGTCATCGACAGGCAGTTTGTCGCCAACATACCCCTCAACGGTCGCAGTTTTCAATCTCTAATGACTTTAGCTCCCGGAGTTTCACAAGTTCCAGTTTACGAAGGAGTCGGCACCGGAGCCAGCGGCGAGATTACGGTCAACGGTCAGCGAACTGAGGCAAACTACTTCACCGTCGACGGTGTCAGTGCTAATACCGGCGTGAATGGTGGCGTGGTAGGCTCCGGTGCTGGCTTCAGCGGGTCCGTCGCTGGTGAAACTGCTTTGGGGACGACACAGAGCCTCGTTTCGATCGATGCTCTTCAGGAATTTCGTGCTATAACATCAACCTATTCTGCTGAGTATGGACGCTCACCGGGCGGTCAATTCTCTTTCGTAACCCGTTCGGGAACAAATGAATTTCATGGCTTAGCATTCGACTATTTTCGCAATGAGGCGTTGGATGCCTCCAATTGGTTCAATGGTTACACAAACGATCCGCCGCTTCCGAAGGCTGCCGAGCGCCAGAATGACTTTGGCGGCACCTTCGGTGGTCCACTCCGTATTCCGCATATATATGATGGAAGAAACCGCACCTTCTTCTTCTTCTCTTATGAAGGACTGCGTTTGCAAACTCCTCAAACAATCGTCGCTCAGCAATATCCCGATCTGTGTTTGAGGGGAATCGAGAGTCAGTGCGAAGGCGGAGACAATCCAGCGCCGACTGCTCTACAACCGCTTCTCACTCCTTTTCCGGTTCCCAATGGAACTGACCTTGGAAATGGCCTAGGGCTTTTCAATTCCAGTTACTCTAATCCCTCTGAACTTGATTCCATAAGCATCCGGCTAGACCAGACTGTTAACACCAAGCTGCATTTATTCGGAAGATATAGTCATGCACCATCAAATAGCGGTATCCGTCAATCCACAGACCTCGCCAACACGGAAATATCGATTCAAGATGTAAATGCGGTCACTGCTGGGATGACTTATGCTCTGACGCCGAAGTTAAGCGATGAACTTCGCTTCAACTATACCCACAACAATGGTGGCTCAAACTGGACAACAGATACTTTTGGCGGCGCGCAGCCTTTCAATATCAGTGCGCTAGATCTTCCGCAATACTCATTTGTAGGCCCAACCTTCCTTTGGGGAGAGGCAAGCGGATTCACAGTTGGCCCTGCGGCAAATGTCCAGACACAGTTCAACGTGGTTGACTCCTTAGGTTTGATCGTTGGCAAGCACGCGCTCAAGCTGGGAATCGACTACAGACGGCTTGCGACGCAAGCGCATCCCAACGCGGTTGAAATTGAGCCAATCTATTTTGAACTCAGTTCAGTGCAGAATAATGCCGCTGACTTTATACTGGTACTGAACAATCCCATTCAAACGGAACCTATATATACGAACTTCTCAGCCTTCGCTCAAGATGAATGGAAGGCGACTTCTCGCCTTGCACTTTCATTGGGTGTTCGCTGGGAGCTAAATCCTCCCCCTGGCGATGGCTATGGGAACATCCCCTATACATTGAATCAAATTGACAACCTTGCGACCGCGGTTGTTGCCCCCAAAGGCACTCCGCTTTGGCAAACCACACACGATAATTTCGCTCCTCGACTCGGAATGGCGTACATAGCTAACAACCATCCCGGTCGGGAAACTGTGATGAGGACCGGCATTGGGATCTTCTTTGACCCTGGCAATGAACAAGCATCTGCGGGTCTCGCTGGAGTCGGATACCAAAGTTCGTCAGATCTCTTTAGCGCGGCGTACCCCTTGGCATCTTCCGAATGGCGACTACCTGCCCCGAGTGTTGCGCCTCCATATTCGGGAGGCGTTTCCGCTTACGACCCTCATTTGAAGCTACCTTTTGTCACCCAATGGAATATGGCTCTAGAGCAATCGTTAGGTTCAAATCAGACCTTTCTTCTGAACTATGTCGCTTCTGCCGGTCGCAGAATGTTGGTGACTCAATATACCTGGCCCGGCCAAGGAGGAAACCCAGATTTCACGCAATACGGCTATGCGACAATCACGAAAAACCGCTCTACCTCTTCATATAATTCGCTGCAGGTACAGTTTCAGCGGCAGCTATCTCACGGGCTACAGGCGTTGGTGTCCTACACTTGGTCTCATTCGATCGATGAAACATCGACCAACTTCCAGTCCAATGATATTCTGCGCGGCAACTCAGATTACGATATACGTCACAATTTTCAAGCAGCACTAACGTATGACATCCCGTGGAATGTTGGGGGCGCGCTTATCCGATCAGCTCTGGCTCACTGGTCGCTCGACGGTCGCCTTACAGCTAGATCAGCTCTACCCGTCGATATTGAGGGAAATACCGTCGTTGCGCCGGATGGCTCAACACAATTTTTGCGAGCAAATTTGGTTCCCGGTCAACCTCTTTATCTCTATGGCTCTGAATACCCAGGTGGAAAAATCATCAATTACAATGCGTTTACTACCCCCACAGTGGAAGAGCAAACCGCGGGCGACTACGGAGATGCACCACGCAATTTTCTCCGAGCGTTTGGGGCAACTCAACTGGATACCGCTCTACAGAGGCGTTTCAGAATCACGGAGAAGGTGAACCTAGTATTTCGTGCCGAAGCTTTCAATCTTTTCAATCATCCCAACTTTGGCGCAATTCAAAGCTATTTGTCCGATGGACCAGGCGTCTTTGGCTATTCATATAACACACTTAACAGCCAACTAGGAGGACTCAACCCGCTGTACCAGATCGGCGGCCCGCGATCCATGCAGCTTGCGCTGCGTCTTCAATTTTGACACTGGACAACATCGAAAACCTGCCTCAATTCACACCTTGGACGGCGCGGCTTCTGCCTCGCCTCTCTCTGAAAGGATTGCTCGGCTCGATTCTTACAGAGGGTTTCTTGAATCAGAAAGAACTGAGCTAGTCGAACCACGCATCGAAGTACTGTATAGGGATAATTCAGAATGTTAATCACGAAACGAGTCAACGTGACCGTTGGGCTTGCGCTGATAGCAGGACTTGCCGGTTTGGCGCGAGCGCAAAAGCGCGCCATCGTGCCAAGCGACTGCTTGAACATTCACTATGTCGACCGAGATTCTGTCTCTCTTAGTCTGGATAGCAGCCTTCTGGCCTACATCGTCAAGGCTCCGGGCGGAGATTCCGACTCCGATCTTCGTCACCTGTATGTCATGGAACCTCGCAAACCGGATAGTGCGCGCGAGGTTATCGCAGGCGATAAAATCTCCGAAGTTAAGTGGTTGCCTGATGGCAAACGCGTTCTGATGCTCATGAATCAGAAGGAAGTCACCTCTGTTGTGGACGTAGATGTTCTCACAGGACATGTAACTGCTATCACCCACACAGAGCGAGATGTCTTGGAATATAGCTCCGACAGCGCTGGTACGTCCGTTGTGTTCACAACGCCGAATCTTGATGTGGGTAAACAAGAGCCTATCACAACGGATTCGGATGAGCTTCAGAATGGCTATCGGATATCCTTCGACAAACCCCTTCGCGCGAGCCAACAAACAATCAATCTTCTCTATCGTACAAGTCTGAAGGCAACTGGTGAATGGACAACTCCAGCACCGATCATCTTCCAAGACCCTTACAACGGCAACCAAGCGGCGGGCATGCCGGGCCTCCGATATCTAAGTTTATCTCCTGATGGTCGTAAGCTTCTATTTACTTATTCATCCGGCCAGTTACCGGACACTCTTCGCAAAAGTGCAATGTGGCGCTACGGCACTACTGTGCTGTACGATTTCCAATCGGAGAAGATAACCCTTCCGATGCCTTTGAGCGGATCAGTGTGGAGCATACCTCTGTGGTCCCGCGATGGCCAGTCATTCATCGCCGTAGCGAAGCCTCCTGTAAATAGTTCGTGGGAGAGACGGGATATTGCTGACCATCGCACAGAGGGAGCAGATGTGGATGTGTTTTGGATAAGCCTTGATAGCGGGGAGATTCAGGAGGTCTTCGCTCACGCTCCAGACGACCACAAGGGCCCGCTGGCGTGGCTCGAAAACGGGGACGTCATTCTACAAACTTCTGCAAGAACGGTGACTCGATTTCATCGAGAAGGAGGAGAGTGGAAGCAGATATCAAATGCAGAAATTCCCATAACAAACTACTACAGGTTCTCGATTCAAGACCTTGCAACAAGCGACGGGACGCTATTTGTTGGCACTTATCAAACCCCAGGCATCCCTCAGGACGTGTTTTCTTTTGTATCGACGCAGAACAAACTTCAGGTGGTCACGAAGCTCAATCCGCAGTTTGAAGAATTGAAGATCGCTCCGTTCGAAAAGATCGACTGGAAAACATCGACTGGATTCAGCGCCTCTGGTTTTCTTTTTATGCCTCCCGACTATGTGCCCGGCCGTCGTTATCCACTCGTCATACAGACCAAAGGGAATCAGGGGTGGTTCTCATGCGACAGTGGCTCTGTCGGCGGCCCAAGTTTCCAACCAGAGCCGCTTGCAGATGCAGGGATGATGTACCTGGTGCGCTACACACCGGACGACTGGAAACAGGCGGATGAAATTGCCCAGTATCCAAAACAGTATCCCGGAGGTCTTGGCGAAGCAGCACACTTAATGGATGTGTGGGAAAGAGCTATCGAATCGCTCGATAAACGCGGGCTGATCGATTCTGCGAAGGTCGGCATTATCGGTTTCAGCAGAACTGGCTGGGAGGTGGAATTTGATCTCGTGCATTCCAAAGTGAAATTTGCGGCAGCAACGGCAACAGATAACATCACCTACAGTCTAGGCGAATACTGGCTTCGTCCGGATGCGCAACTGATAAGTGAATACGATGCCATGTATGGCGGTCCCCCTTATGGAAAGACAGTGAAAAATTGGCTGGACTATTCAATTTCCTTCAACATGGATAAGATTCATACTCCTTTGCTGATGGAGCTTTCCGGCTACGGCGCACAAGATGACGTTCCGGGGATGATCCCAGAAGCCTTAGCAGCGGACTACGAGGTGTTCACCGGCCTTAGTCGGCTTGGAAAGCCAGTGGAGTTCTATTATTACCCCAACTCCAACCACACGATGGACGTGGGACAGGGCCATGTGGCGAATCTGAATCGCAACTATGACTGGTACCGCTTTTGGCTACAAGGCTATGAAGATCCTGCTCCCTCCAAGAGGGAGCAGTACCAGCGATGGGAACATTTGCGGGAGCTCCGGGATGCGGATCAAAAGGCCGCCGGATCATCATCGACTAATCCAACGCAGCCAGATTGACAACAATAGGGATAAGACGTGAATTCTCAAACTGGCAGGCTCGGCAAACCGGCAGGTCATCCGACGGTGGTGCTGAGAAGGCACCGGCCCCGGAGGTGCCGTTGAAAGTAGGGAGTTCCTATCCTTCGGGTCACACATCCTTCGGCTGGGGCGCCCATTTTGATTTTGGCGGAGGTCGTCCCGGAGCAAGCACAACCGTTACTTGCCCGTGGCCACGAATACGGAGAGAGCCGGATCGTTTGCGCGGTTCATTATCCGAGTGGCATTGTGGGAGGCCAGCTCGTTGCGACAGCGGTCGTCGCTCGATTGCACGCTGACCAGGAGTTCAAAAGGGACCTCGCATTTGCGCAAGATGAGCATCGAATTGCCTCGGAGAAAGAAGGCCATCTCAGTCAGAAGTGCCAACTTCGTAGGAACCAAGAAAAGGTCAAAGGTTCCTGATATGGAGTGGCAGTACTGTGTTAGGGCACGTCGCGGTTTGTACTGCGAAACGTTCTAGATATTTACCCAAGAGTCGGGCGGGAACCACGCAAGATGCTCGACCACCAAGCGGGATAAGGAACTCTATGAATGCCACAATCGATGTTCGCATCCGCGGTTAATCGTGACCGCGGCTTTCTTCCCCTCGAAGACCCTCTGATCCAGCTTCCCAAGCCCTTCGATGCCTGGGAGGATGTCGCCTTTCAGCTACCCAAACTCTTCGCAGCCGATCAGCTTCGACGCACCCTCCGGGGCCTGCCCCCGTTTCCCTTCGAAGATCTTCATGATAGCCGTGAGCGAGAACGCGCCATGGTTCTCCTGAGCTATCTCGGCCATGCCTACATCTGGGGAGGTGATCGGCCGGAAACGATCTTGCCGGCACGGCTCGCCGTGCCGTGGTATCAGGTTGCGGAGAGTCTGGGTCGGCCACCAGTACTCAGCTATAGTAGCTACGCTCTTCACAACTTCTTCCGTTTCGATCCCTCGCGCGAGATCGAATGTGGCAATCTCGGCCTGATCCAAAACTTTCTCGGCGGTATCGATGAGGAGTGGTTCATCCTGATTCACGTCGAGATCGAGCGCAAGGCGGCCCCGGCGATCACCTTGCTCTATGCTTGTCTCGATGCCGCGGAGGCTTGCGAGGCCGAAAAGCTCGAAGTGCGACTCGGGCAAGTTGAATCCTCCCTGCGGTCCATGCACGCCACGATGCTGCGGATGCCGGAGCACTGTGACCCTTACATCTACTATCACCGAGTACGTCCGTACATTCACGGATGGAAGAATCATCCTGATCTTCCTGAAGGGGTTTTTTACGAAGGAGTCTCTGCGTATGACGGACGCCCTCAACAATTCCGCGGCGAAACCGGTGCACAAAGTTCGATTGTGCCGGCACTTGATGCCATGCTTGGGGTCACGCATCAACGGGATGCGCTCAGCCTCTACCTTCAGGAGATGCGCACCTACATGCCGCCGGCGCATCGTGCCTTCATTGAATCGCTCGAAAGCAGAACTCCTGTGCGCGGTTTTGTCGAACACTGCAGCAGACCATCTCTCACTTCGATTTACAACTCCTGTACAGAGGCGGTCGAGAAGTTCCGATCACTTCATCTCGAATATGCGGCGCGATACATCTTCCACCAGGCGCAGACGGACGGAAAGAACCCGCACGCCGTCGGAACCGGCGGCACGCCCTTTATGTCCTATCTGAAGAAACATCGGGACGAGACGACGCAAAGCCGTTTGGAGTGACAGAGGAGAAATCGAGGCAAACATCAGCTGCACTACGCAAAGTGAGGAGTCAGTAGCGAGTGTCTGCTCGGCAAAGCCTAGTCTGTCCCTGAATGTCATTGTGCTAATAGTCATGCAAACCATCTACCTTATTACGACCGGCGGAACCATCGAGAAAGAATACTCCGAGCAATTGGGGATGGTACTCAACCATGAAAGCAAGGTTGGTGAGGATTTGAAGCGTCTGCGCCTGCCGGACTGTGACGTGCGAATCATACCACTCATGAACAAAGACAGCCTGGACATGACGCCGAAGGACCGGGCCAGCCTGATCGCCGAGCTGGAGAAACTGCTTCCTCTAAACTGTCCCGTCGTCATCACGCACGGCACGGACACGATGGTCGACAGCGGGGTCCTGATCGAGCAATCATTACGCGCGCTCCAAGTGCCTGTGATTTTAACCGGTGCAATGAAGCCGCTTGGATTCGACCGCAGCGACGGGCTTCAGAACCTCACGGAGAGCTTGTTGGCCGCGCGATTGCTCGGGCCGGGAGTTTTCATCGTGATCCACGGCCGAGTGATTCCTGCGGGGCACGCGCGCAAAGACAGGAAGCGGGGAACATTTGTACGAATAGACTCAGACGCAGAAATGGAGGAGATACGAGGCTAGGATGAAGGCACTAGTCAAAAACAGGGCCGAGCGAGGACTGTGGCTTTGAGAAGAACTTTGACGCGATAATCTCCGGGCAAACCGGGAAGGTTATCCTCGATTGGCGGGAGATGAGCTGAATTGGCACCGATACCGATCAACACATCGTCGCTCTTTTCGCTGATCGACTTTGCCGGAGTATTCGCCGGTGCGATGGCTGGCGCTCTCGAAGCCAAACGAAACAGTACGTATCAATTCGATTTTGTCGGAGTGATTGGTCTTGGACTGATCTCTGCCCTGGGCGGCGGGATCACCCGCGACATCTTGTTGCAGCACGGTCCGCCGCTTGCATTGACCGACATACGCTATCTGCTCATCGCGCTGGCCGGCGGGTTCCTTGGCCTGCTCTGCGGCTCCAGTCCAGGACCAAAGCTCGGCAAAATGCTAGTCTTGGTCGATGCAGCTGCGCTCGGCTTTTTTGCGGTCGCAGGTTCAACCCGCGCTCTTGCTGCCGGTCTTTCGTTCTTACCGGCCATGCTGATGGGAATCATCACTGCAGTTGGTGGAGGCTCGCTGCGCGATGTATTCAGTGGACGCACTCCCAAAGTGTTTGAACGCGGCGAACCGTATGCCTTGGTCGCGGCGATCGTCTCTGTGTTGTTTCTTGTTACCGATCGATGGACTGGCAACGGGAAACTGTCCACCTCAATCGGCATCGTAGCCGGATTCGTAATTCGGTTGCTGGCGCTGCGGTTCCAATGGAAGACGCGCGCGGTGCGCTAGCTTTCCGAGAACAGAGAGTGGAACAAACGAGGGCAACTATGTAATTGAAAATGCGGACAAGTGCGCTGCCAATCCGGTGAAAGTCGTCGCTTCGACCACCGGCGAAACTCATTGCTTGGCACGTTCCTGTAACGCGATCAGTCGCGAGACCAGAGAGGCGCTTCCCGGCAAAGCGAGGGGCACAAAAACTCCGGCGAGAGGGGAGCGTGGACACCAAAACGGGGCTATCTCTGGTAGACTAAAAAAGTCGTTGCGGTGACCTGATTTGGTGTCCAGTTTGGTGTCCACTTGGTGTCCAAAAAGGCCCGAAATTGAGTCCAAAACGACGAAACGGTAGAAAAGAGCGAAAATTGCGAACTCTGCGAAACGCTTGATTCTATGTGACATACATCCAAGTTGTTGAAAACAATCTTGGGGACGTAGCTCAGTTGGTCAGAGCGCTGCCCTGTCACGGCAGAGGTCGCGGGTTCGAGCCCCGTCGTCCCCGCCATACAAAGCAAAGCACTTAAGCTTGTATGGCTCCTATAGTGGCAATCCACAATCCGATCCACAATTCACTGCACTAGACGACTTCCAAGTCCTACCGCGCTTAGGAACGGGCGACACGCGATTGTGATTGCGCCAGAGTTGATCCGAATCGAAATGCTGCGCCTCGGCCGCACCTATGAATTGGCAATTTCAAAACACTCGCTCGTGAACAATGGGAGCCGAGTCCGTCCAGTCATGACCTCGACCCTACTCTTCCGTGGCAACCAGGGAGCGCTCGCCATCGATCTCTGGAACCCAGAGAACAAGCGGCTGCGGGGTTCTATCGCTCCGGTCTTCTACACCCCGGGGGGTGAGATACGGCCGCATCCTGAGCGCTTCGATGACGCTATTCGGAAGATCACCGGCGCGCTCGCCTGTCTGAACTGCAAGCATACGCACCTCGCGGTGCCGCCTTCGATCGCTGTCACTTGAACCATAAAGTGGCCGAATCGGAAGCATAGTCTTGCCATCACGAAACCAAACACCTGGCCCGTAGTTGGGGATCAATAAACGGCCGGAGGTCCCATTGATTCCTAAGCTCTTGTTGCTCCGTCTTCTGGTGGGGCCTAAGCGCTTTCGACAAGCTCATTTTTCAAGTGGAGAGTCGATCCACAAGTGAGTGAGGTAGGTCAAGTGTTCATAATCTATTGAAAATTAGGCACTTGTGTGCCGGTTTGCGGCCTGAAACTCGCGATAGAATAAGTTAGACGAATTGGTGCAACAGGCTGCTATGCCTACCTCGTCCGTCCATAAATGACTTGCGCGCTTGGTGAGAGGAGAGAGATTGTCCATGCCCTTGGATAGAGAACTGCTGGAGAAGTTCGCGCGTAAGTACATTTGGTGGAAGACGCCTGAGGACGCTATTGCATACCCTGAGCGAATTGTGGCCCAGGTCATGAACATTGGTGACTATGACGATGTTCAATCTCTCGTTCATCGGGCTGGGGTGCCGTATCTATGCGAGGTATTGACGCACGCAGAGGTGGGTCAGTTTGACGCGAGGTCATGGACGTACTGGCACTATCGTCTCGGTCTCAGTGATTCCCGCAAGGTGCCCGCTTTGCCGGAACGGAGATTTGCCTAATGTCTGAACTCTCACCTCGTCTCGAAGCCCTCCCGCAAGCCCAGCGACTTATTTGGCCGGATCTACAACCGGCCGCTGTGCTGGGATTTGCTCTCTACGGTGGAACCGCCATTGCGCTCAGACTCGGCCACCGTACCTCGGTTGACTTTGATTTTTTCTGCAATGCTCCCCTTGACCGAAGTGCACTGTTCTCAGCCATGCCATTTCTCAAAGCAGGCCAAGTACTTCAAGATAGGCCGGACACTTTGACTTTTCTCGTAGTGCCTCGCTCAGGATCGAGTGATACGGTCAAAGTGTCTTTCTTTGGTTCAATCACCTTCGGCCGCGTCGGACTGCCGCAGTGGACCAGCGACCGTGTCGCACAGGTCGCGTCGCCTGAAGACCTGCTAGGGACGAAACTCAAGGTCATTCTTCAACGTGTGGAATCAAAGGACTATATCGACACTGCGGCAATTCTGGAGAGCGGCACGTCCCTTACGCTTGGCCTTGGAGCTGCCCGCGCTCTGTTTGGTTCCACCTTTCAACCCAGCGAATGCATCAAGGCGCTTGTGTATTTCGAAGGCGGAGATCTCGACGTCCTTTCGAGTCAGGTAAAGGATCGACTGATCGCGTCAGTGACGACAGTGGACGATCTCCCTCAGGTCTCCGTTCTGGAACATCGGCTGATTCTTTAGCAGAGTTCTTTGCCGACTGTGCCTGAAAGCTTCGAGATTGCTCTCGCTTAAGTTCCCGCCGTAGCCTCCGGGCAAGCCGAGCCGCTAACCGGACCGAGACGTCTAACGCGCCCGGACAATTCCAACCCTCCATATTCGGAATGCTATGTCGAATCTTGCCAGCTATGTATCTTGACATCTAGGTGACCTCCGGTGTCGGAATCCCCCTTATCGAGGTGCCGTCGCCCATGCCAGCGCACTGCAATCGATCTGCATAAGTTTATGCGGCCACGGCTCGAGTCGTTGGTGACTGACGTGACCTCCTGGGAGACAAAGCCCCGACTACTTGACAGAAATCAGGAACGCGGCAAAGATATGCTTCCACTTCGGCCAACTCATGGATGAAGTGTCAATCACAACTGGTGGCGCCTCACGAGTCGCACAATCGAACTTGGTTCGCCGGACTGGGAGCCCCTTGAGGCTGCCATGTCGCGGGAGCGTTGCGCAGACTTCATGTTTATCGGGAGTACTGGTGGTATCGTGCTCTACAAGCACCGTGACACGCGACGCTATCTGAATATCGAATCAGAGACCGCCCAGTTTTACCAGTACCTCGATGGCGACTACACCGCGATCAGCCGGGAACAAGCAATTGAGCACGTGTACGGTTCAAGGCAAATCTGATTGAAGGGGGAAGATGAGGGGCAAGAGCGTGAACAAAGTCATCTTATTAGGACATGCTGGTAGGGACCCGGAGGTCCACATTCTGCGGAGCGGAACACTCGTTAATCTCTCGCTGGCCACTAGCGAGCGTTACAAGGACAATCGGGGCGAGTGGCAAGAGAGGACCGAGTGGCACAACCTGGTCGGGTACCAGAGAGTCGGCGAGATTCTTCGTGACTATGTCCAGAAGGGTTCGAGGATCTTCGTCGAGGGTGAACTTCGCACCCGCTCCTGGGAGGACCGGAGTCGGGGCAGAGGAAGTTTCGCACGGAAGTGGTGGTGCACGAGGTCAGCCTACTGTCATCGGGGGCAGCCGCAAACAGCGTGAACGGGCCCGAGCCCCACGCCAATGGGAATGGCTTCGTACCGCAAGACTTCATCGCGGAACGCGAGATCGAGGCATCTGAGGTGCCCTACTAGAACTGGGCTTCTTCGCATCCACGCTTTCACCGAGGGCGCCTCATGGGGCGCTCTCGGCGCGTTTGGGTTCAACAAGAACCCAATTAGAGGTTTCGCGCAGAAGGAGTTGCACTATGGCAGCAGCAAAATTCACTCGCGCAGAGCGGGAAAAGCTCTTCACACAGCTTGAGGTGCCATTCGATCCGGCTCAGATCAAGTGGCGGGTCATGCGCACATCGGACGACCGGTGCTCAGGCGCAATTCTTCCGTTCGCCGATCCACGCGCCTACACGGACCGGCTGGCGCCAGGCCCGTTCCTTGGTCCTGAAATCGTCTCCGGCCATACAAGCCGCGACTTTGACGAAGCCATCTGGCTCGCAGCAGGCACGGCCACGCCATCCAAAGTTACCGCTGTTCATCCTGCGACAGGGTTCTGCTTTCAGTCATGCTTTTGCATCCTGTCATTGCTACCCGAATCAAACAGGCGGAATCACGATGCACAGGAAAGAAGGGTCAAAGTGACAAACGAAGGACTTCTCGGCGTTGCCGCGCTCAATTCATGGAAGCTCGTCATCGGTCGATTCGACCAGAACCTCGCGGCGCTGACCGACGAGCAACTCCAGAAGCAGATCGCTCCAGGCAAGAATCGCCTGTTCTACCTCGTAGGTCACTTGACCGCCGTGCATGATCGCATGCTTCCGATGCTGGGGATCGGCGAGAGGCTCCATCCTGAGCTGGATGAGACCTACATTACTAACCCGGACAGAGCTCTTGCGGATCCAGTGTCGGCTTCCGACCTCAAGAAAGCGTGGACCGAGGTCAATAAAAAGCTTACGGACGCCTTCGAAAAATTCACTCCGGCGGACTGGCTCGAAAAGCACGCTGCTGTCTCCGACGAAGACTTTGCCAAGGATCCAACGCGCAACCGTCTTGCCGTCGTGATGAGTCGCACTAACCACGCTTCATTTCATTCTGGGCAGGCAGTTCTCGCAAAATAGTTTCATAGGCCAGGAGACCGGCAGCTTCCCCCGAGATCGCGACATTAAGGACGGAAGAGCTACGCCTGGCTTGAGGTTGGAGGTGGCTAACCG